>TARA_R110000851_G_scaffold333421_1_pt1 | contig 81661 bp, 76 predicted proteins | sample TARA_R110000851 | Tara Oceans TARA_R110000851 (sample SAMEA4397627) | marine metagenome | biome: Polar Biome; feature: [DCM] deep chlorophyll maximum layer (ENVO:01000326); material: water (ENVO:00002006), including particulate matter (ENVO:01000060) such as... | depth 17 m
GATGTGCGCCGGAACAGGCGCCTGCGTGAGTGTCTCGCACTGGCGGCATACCCATTTACCGCGGATATGGCGCTCAACACGCGCAACGCCGGGAACGTAGTCAAGCTTCTCGGCCACATCTTCGCCAATGCGTTGCAGTTGGCAACCGCAGGCGCAGGTGGCAGTATCCGGTTCATGGCGAATTTCAATTCGGGGCAGCTCAGGCGCCAAGGTCTGGCGTTTGGCCTGTTGCGGTGGCACAGCTTTGCGCGGATGGTCAGTCAGTTGCTGCAACTCTTGCTCAATGGCGGCAATATCGGCCGCCACGGTTTCTTCCAGCAAGCTGCCTTGTACACCATTGACCTGTTCACTCTTTTTGCCGAACCTGAACCGGCGCAGCACTGCAATCTCATGCGTGAGCTTGGCGATGGTGGTGTCTTTTAAATGGATGACACGTTCGTGGCGGGCAAACGCCTGCTCATGATTGGACAGCCGCTGATGTGCCTGGGTCAGTTGCTGCTCGCGCTCGCGCAACAAGGCGCGTAGCGCATTGGCATCCAGATTTTCCAGGGGGGTAGAGAACGGCAAACTCATGGATCAGAAGTTTGCCACAGCCTCATTACGACTGCCATGGGCGCATCCCCGGATTGATTTTAGGGTGCGTTTTAGTGCCTACATAACGTCGATGATGCCCCCGTCACCGATGCGCTGCCAAGGCAGCCCAATCACCAGGGCCTGCAACTGCGCATCGGTTACCTCAACGCGCACCTGGCCCGCGTGCGGCCAGACAAATCGGCCCTGATTTAATCGTCGTGCCGCCAACCAGACACCTAACCCGTCATGCACCAGTATTTTCAAGCGGTTGGCGCGTCGATTGGTAAAGACATAAGCATGGTGTGGGTGAGCACTGCCGAAGTCTTTGACCACGCGGGCCAGCGCCGTATCGGAACCAGCACGCATATCCATGGGTTGTACCGCCAACCACACCCGTTCAACATAAATCACGCCAGCACTTCTCGCGTCCAACGCGCAAAGGCCTGATAATCGCGGGTCGGCCAACTGACCTTGATCGTCAGGCCCCTGGCGGATAACTCCAATTCAGCTATCGTGTCTGGTGCAGCTGATCGTGAGGGTGTGCTGGCCGCCTTGGCATTGTTCGATTTAGGTGCCTGCACTGCATGCGCAGGCTTTAACGCAACCCAGTTTGCCGGAGTGATATCAATTGTTTGATCATCAGGCGTTGCCTGGACGCTTTGCAGGCTGTGCTTGCCGTAACGTGCGTGCTCGGTGACCCAACGATGCAGCACGTTTGGGTTCATACCGTGGTCCACCGCCAACGCGGTTAAAGAGGTATGCCCTTCAAGGCACTGGGCTACCAGTTCGGCTTTGAATTGCGGGCTATAGGTGCGGCGCAAAGGCTTGGAATTAAGAGACTCGTTCATCAGATCGCATCCACGATAAATAAGCGGAGGCTTATATTCTCTTAATCAAGGCACGGCGTTCAAGGTGGGTTTACCGGAACCTTACCAATGACTTCGGCCAGCGTTAGCATAAGCGAGCGGTCATCAAGATCGCGCAGCGTATTCAGCAGGCCGGACAAAAGTTGCCCGTGCGACAGGGACAAGTGTTGCACGCCATATTTTCCAAAAAGCACGATTGAATTCATGGGCTCCTGCAACTCCAAGAATTGTGCAAATGAATAGCGGGTTCTTTGTCCAATCACGCTGTTTCTCTCTCTGAAGATTTAAAGCGGGTTGCCTGTTCGCACCCGTACCCCAGAAATGCTCAAGGCTCAGGCGGATGCTCAAATGCGTATTCCGATGATTGTGACCAGTGATTCCGGTGGTCACGATGCCGGACTGCCGGTCACGATCACCGGAATCACTGGTCACGACCGACCGGAATACCCACTCAAAATTTAATCGCCGTCATATTCATCCAAATCGGATGCCGAATAACCCTCCGTCCTCCGTGGCATCAGTCAAACGTGTAGGGAGCACATAGTCATTCAGATCGAAACCTTCAATGGTTTCCTTAAACGCGTCGTCTTCATTCATAGTCACGATGTATTGAAAACCAAGCTCTTGTGCGATCTCTGAGCCCAGCCGCAATGCACTGATAACCTGGCGTCCGTCAACGCCATCGAACAGGTGGCTGTCATGGATCAGGAATCCAGGCCCCATCTGCCGTTTTGTGCACAAGCGCATAAGCATCATGTCGAAGCAGAAGATCTGCATGTTCTTGATGCCCTTGCTACGTTCGCCCTGCATCGGAAACCTGAACACAGGTCCGTTGGATGTTTCATCTACTGTCATGCTTCCAGCCGACTCATACAATCGTTGCGAAGTCTCTTCAAAGGCAACAATGGCCTCCGCCAGTCGATCTTTCTGCTCGGCGAAGTCACGCCGTAAGCGGATCGTGAGGCGGTTGCGCTCGATCTCCAACTCGTTCTTAGAACCTTCGAGCTGCTCTGCGGCTTCGAAGCGTTGCCGCAGCGATTCCACTTCGGACTCCAGTCGCCCTAGTTCGCCTTGCAACTTGAGGAACTGTTCGAGTGCACCATGGCTCTTGAGAATGCCCAGGATTTCGCAGCGCCGCAGGTCAAGTTGAGCCTTTTTCCCGTCACGCAGTTCGATACGCAGTTTGGCAGCTTCGAGTTCGCTGGACAGATAGTCCTTGCGATTTCGCACTACCGATTCGTGAAAGCTCTTTACGTCCTCATAACGGCGCTTGACCAAGCCAGGAAGCACGATGCCTGCCTCCTGATAGACAGCCTGGAGGTCTTCATGGTCCGGAGGAACCTCGGAGGCGAGAGCGCTTTCCAGATCACGAATCGCCGAGAAATCGATGGTATTGGCGTTGGCCAACTCGTTGAGCTGGCGGGTCAGCGTGGCGCTTTCAACCTCCAGTTCTCGGTATTCCGGTAAGACCTGGAAAGTTTCAACTTCTGCGTGAAGCTTCTTGAGACGAGTTTCTTGAATGGTCAGTTCCGTGCGCAAGTCAGCGGCTTTGCCGATGATGGAACCGAACGCGCTGTTACCTGCTGCCTTCTTCAGCTCTTCGAGGGTCTTTTCCCGATCGCGAACAGCTTGCCAATCCCGGGCAATCTGCCAGTCCAATCCGAGCAGGAACATCAGCGCCAGTTGCATGTCACCAGTGCCCTGCATCGTGGCCTGCTTTTCCGGCGTCATGAAGGCACCGCTCGCCTGTCGGCGTACAAAGTAGGAAAACAGCGACCGGAACGAGGGAGGCTTGCTGCCTGCAGCTTCAAGGCTGCTAAGCCCAAACATTTGTTCGCCGAGGAACGCACACCACTCGGTGGCTGAAAACTTGACTTTGGTCGCAGGCGGAGCTGTTACGAAAATTTTGGCTTTGGAGCCACCGCTGCGCTCGACGACCGTGCGCTCCGACTTCAGATCGAAGTCCATGCCAAAGGTGTGTTCCGCAAGCTCCTGGGTACGAAAAATTGAGTCTGGACCAGCGTCGGCACCAAGCAGAAAATGCACCAGCTCAACGAAGCTGGTTTTTCCGGCGCGATTGCGCGTTTGTTTGCTGGTCGCACCTTCGGTTTTCTGGGCAAGCAGCACATTCAGGCCGGGCTTCAGATCGCCAAGGTTCTTGAAACTAGGCAGCGTGCTGAAAATGTGATGAATCAAGCTGTCCTCCGTGCCACAAGGCCGCTTTCGAGTTCAATGGTCCCGAGGGTGTACAGGAGGTCGAGAGCAAGCAAGAACCAGTCATAGGAAATGCGTCGGGGCAATGTGGCCAGTCCCGCGTCATCCCTGTTTAACTCCTCCCAAAGCGCGGAGACCGTCTTTGGGCGTGCGAGGAAAGTCAAAACATGCGCGCCGACAGTCAACAGCGCACGATCCTGCGGCAGATGCTTGGATGGCAGGATCATACCGCCCCCACCGCTTGAGCGTCTTCAAAAATCTCACACTTGTCGAACAGGTATGCCATGACTGCCAACACCGCCGCCTTATGCGTAGGCGTGGTATTCGCCGTGCCTCCGGCCCATGCTTCGAGGCGGCCGAATATTTCATCAGGATGGAGCTGGGGAACTCCGTCCCGCAGTGCCAGGTATTCACTCTTAAAAGCCTGTGCGATTTGTTCACCGTAGGTAGGACTCTTCCAGTTATTGAAGAACTGTGAAACGAGTGGTGATTTCTGCATGCCGATCTTCAGGAAGTCGGCGACAGCTTGAGATAGGAGATTTGCCTCGATCTTTCCGCGTGACACGTCCTTCACTTCGCTTGTCGCGGGTACGGGCGTAATGCTGATATGGGTCAACACAGAATGAAGATCACTGAAGCCCAGATTGATGTTCGTTTCTATCGTTAGCGAGGGGCCAAACCAGGACTCAAGATCCTGCAGGTCTAGCTGACGAAACTTCGCCAGCATTTCTTCATACCCACAGTGACCGATTTTGATCTGCGGATTGTCTTGCCCAAGTTTAGCCAAGGCTTCGATGATGTGGGGACCTAAGCGCCCATCAGGTGCGTTGTGAACGAAGGTCCACTCATCGAAATATTCTTTCCAGTGCTTTTTTGCCCCTTCGAAATCCTCGTCGATCTTCTTAATAGCATCGGCGGCGCTTAAATCATTGGGGGCGTAGCTTTGAAACAGGATTCGTGCGGAAGGTAGATACCCGTCGTTTTTTCGGTCTCCAACATTGCCCCAAGGGCGGCAAGCTAAAAAGTCGTTGGGATGTGCTTTAAACATCAGCGTCTCGAAGAATCCTTGGAAAGCATCACCCTTGGCCTTCAGAAAAGCAATTGTGAAATCTTTTTCGTAGTTGAGCTGCTGTACACGATCCATGCGTTTAGGTCCTGACCTTAGTTCTCCTGGAGTTTCTCAGGAAGAAGCTCATTGCTTTTTGGTATCAGGCTGGGCCTGCTACGGTTAATATCGAAGGGAGGTGCCTTATCGGCTGCAATGCGGGTGAGCAGCACTCGAATGGCGTCCGCCACGGACAAGCCCATTCCTGCCAGTACGTTCGTGGCTTCTTCTTTGATATGCCCGTCAATTCGGGTGCGAACGACGTCACTACCGCTTGCCATTACATGCCTCAATCTGTGTTGTGGCTACATTGTGCTCTATTTGTGCTGCGGCGTCACTTACTTTTTGTTTCAATCTAGCGGATGTCTCGGCGTACCGTCGTTGGTCTCGCAGACTGTGCCTTTAGCCATTTAGGCCTCGGTGCGCTACTTTGCTCTCCGTCATCTATACGGGTGTGGCGATCGTGCTATTACGAGGAGCTTCATTCGGTTTATTTCGAAAATTCGAACGGGCTAACCGCCTTCTTCTTGTTCGCGTCTAGAAAATCAGCCCACCACTGCATCATCAGCCTTCTTTCATCCAGATGCTCCGCTTTGTGAATGTACGCCGCTCGGACGGAATTCCGTTCCTGGTGACTCATTTGTCGTTCAACTGCATCCCTCGACCACAAGCCAGACTCAATCAGAGCGCTACACGCCATAGTTCGGAAGCCATGGCCGCACACTTCAGTCTTGGTGTCATAGCCCATGGAGCGTAGTGCTTTGTTGACTGTGTTTTCGCTCATAGCGAGTTTGGCGTTGTGATCACCGGTAAAAATTAGCTCATGATTGCCAGTCCATTTATAAATGCGTCTCAATACGGAAACGGCTTGTGTGCTTAATGGAACTAGGTGAGGGGTGCGCATTTTTGCGCCACGGTGCGCAAACTTGACCCCCTCTATGGCCTCACGTTCGGCAGGTATAGTCCAGATAGCTCGATCAAAGTCGATTTCAGTCCAACGGCCAAAGCGCAGCTCGCTAGAGCGTATGAAGATCAGCAGTGACAGTTCAACAGCCAGTTGTGTCAATGGGCGGCCTTTGTAGCTGGCAATGCGCTCCAACAACTCAGGAATACGCTCAAAATCTAGAGCAGGGCGGTGTTGCGCCTTTTTTGTAGGTACCGTTCCGCCGAGATCTTGAGCTGGGTTGTATTCAATTAAGCCGCTTTGAACGGCATAGCGCATGACGGATGTAACGCGTTGCTGTAGGCGTGATGCCACTTCAAGGCGACCGGAATTAGATACAACCTGAATAGGGGCAAGTAGATCGCGTGTTTTTAAGTCTTTGATGTTGGCATTGCCAATACTGGGAAAGATGTCGAGCTCAAAACTTCTGAGAATTCGCACACGGTGGCCAGTAGACCATTTCTTGTTGTTTGCATGCCATGCGCGAGCCACATCCTCGAACGAGGTGCCGTTGCGCTGTTCGAACTGTTCTTGTTTTTTCTGTAAACCGGGGTCGGTGCCCTCAGCCAGCAGTTTTTTGGCATCAGCACGCTTTTCGCGTGCCTGGGCAAGCGTGGTAGTAGGGTATACGCCAATCGCCAACGTCTTTTGTTTACCTCCAAAGCGATAGCTAAGGCGCCAATACTTGGAGCCGTTGGGATGCACCAGCAGATGCATTCCTTCGCCATCGGTTAGCTTGTATTGCTTTTCAGAGGGTTTGGCTGTCCTGATTTGTACGTCGTTCAAGGCCACGGCACACATCCATTTGTTGGTATAGGGTATATCGAACTCGAAAATTCAAATATACCAACAAATGTACCAACAGGAAATGCTTGATGCCGGTAGCCCTGAGTTGACCCTGGGAGACTGTTTAAGCTTGGATGCCCGCATAAATACGGGGTTTTAGACAAAAAAATAGACGTCCGTTGACGTCTATTTCCTTAGCGATGGTGCCCAGGAGAGGACTCGAACCTCCACACCTTGCGGCACATGGACCTGAACCATGCGCGTCTACCAATTCCGCCACCTGGGCCCTTAAATACTTAAGAGTATGCTAATGTAAGCCCTGTAAAAGCACTACATTTTTGCACCCGCATAGCTTTGTAAGCCTGCGTGGTTTGCCGGTGCTTACGCAAATCGACAAGAACAAAATTATACAACAATTTTTCAGTTAATGGGAAGTACCCTACTTGGTTAAGCGAACAAAAAACACCCCCCCTAATGAGTCTGATTTAAATGGCGACGAGCTCGACGCCGGGCTGCCGTTGCTGCCCGCCGATTTCGACCCCGAAGTGCCCAGTCGCGAATCTATTCTTGCGCAACTGCGGCAGGTAGGCAAACCCATTGACGTAGAGGACCTCGCTCGCAGCCTGGGGACACAAGTCCCTTTATCCACTGGTTTTGACCGTCGTTTGCGTGCCATGGAGCGCGACGGCCAGTTGCTATATAACGCCAACGGCAAGCTGTTAGTTAATAAGAAAATGGATTTCATCGCGGGCCGGGTTCAGGGGCATCGCGATGGTTTTGGATTCCTGGTGCGTGAAGACGGCGGTCCTGACGTTTTCCTCTTGCCGCGCGAAATGCTCAAAGTGCTGCACGGTGACCGCGTTCTGGCGAAGGTTGACGGCGATTATCGTGGGCGCCCGCAAGCTACGATTGTGGAAGTGGTTGAACGTAAAACCAACCGTCTGGTCGGCCGGTTTTTGTACGAACGCGGTGCGCATATTGTGGTGCCGGAAGATCAGCGCATTAAGCACGATGTACTCATTCCTGCCGGTGAGACGGGGGCTGCTCAACCTGGGCAGGTGGTTACGGTGGAAATCGTGCAACAACCCACGCGTCACACGCAGCCGTTGGGCAGGGTGGTTGAGGTATTGGGCGAAATTGATGACCCGGGAATGGAAATTGAAATTGCGGTGCGCAAGTTCGACGTTCCCCACGAATTTTCCGACGCGGCGGTGCGCCAGGCCGAGCGCACGCCCTCGTCGGTAAGGCAGCCCGATCTTGAAGGGCGTGTCGATTTGCGCGATGTGCCTTTTATAACTATCGATGGTGAAGACGCCCGCGACTTCGATGACGCCGTGTATTGCGAACCGGTGAATCTGGGTACGGAAAAGCGCCGGCGGCCGGGCTGGCGCCTATTGGTTGCCATTGCCGATGTGAGCCATTATGTGAAGCCGGGTGATCCGCTTGACGACGACGCGATTGAACGGGGTACCAGTGTGTACTTTCCCCGGCGCGTTATTCCCATGCTGCCCGAAGCCTTGTCTAACGGTATCTGCTCCCTGAACCCGCACGTTGATCGCGTGGTTCTGGTGTGCGATATGGTGATTTCTGCGTCAGGCTCCAAGGCCGGCAGCGTGTCAGCCTATCAGTTTTACAATGCGGTTATTCATTCGCATGCCCGCACAACCTACACCGAAGTGTGGTCGGCGCTGCAACAACCCGATGGCCCTGCAGCCAAAGGTATGAGTGCAGTTTACCCCCATGTTCGTCATTTGTATGACTTGTTCCAACTGTTGTTTGAAACCCGCGCTAAGCGCGGAGCGATTGATTTCGACACGGTTGAGACCAAGATTCTATGTAATCCGCTGGGCCGCATTGAAAAAATTGTGGCTTATGAACGTAATGACGCCCATCGCTTAATTGAAGAATGTATGTTGGCCGCCAACACCTGTGCGGCTGATTTCATGAAGCGCAACAAGCGCATCGGCTTGTATCGCGTTCATGAGGGACCAACACCCGAAAAGCTGCAACAACTGCGCGATTACCTTCGCAATATCGGCCTTTCCTTAACGGGGGGGGATGACCCTTCCACTGAAGATTACGCCCGGTTAATAAAGGCTGCGCGTGGGCGCCCCGATTACGAAGTTATTCAAACCATGTGTTTGCGATCGATGCAGCAGGCTATTTACAGCCCTGAAGAATCCGGCCATTTTGGTTTGGCGTACGAGCATTACGCTCACTTTACCTCGCCCATCCGACGTTACCCCGACTTACTCACGCATCGCGTTATCAAGTCGGTGATCGAAGGGCGTCGCTATGTTCCCCAAATCGACGATGCACCCGCTCTTTCAGCGTTGCCCAAGAAAGATCAGGAAAAAGCGGTTTGGGAAAAACTGGGTTTATTGTTGTCAGCGCGTGAACGCCGTGCCGACGATGCCTCGCGCGATGTTGAGGCGTGGCTTAAGTGTTGGTTTGTTAAAGAACATGTGGGTGAAGTGTTCAGTGGCCGCGTGACGGGCGTGGCACCATTTGGTATTTTCATTACGTTGGACACCTTGTTTGTGGAAGGGATGGTGCATGTATCGGAGTTGGGCTCCGATTATTTCCAGTACAACGAAGCTATGCACGAGTTGCGCGGCGAGCGCACGGGTATCCGCTATCGCTTGACCGATGCGGTGCACGTACAGGTGGCTCGTGTCGATCTCGAGGCGCGTCGCATCGAGTTCCGTCTGGTTAAGGACACCAGTTTCAAGACACTGCAAAAAGCCGTTGAGGATCCAGGCGGCGCAGCGCCCAAGCGGGTGAAGAAGGCGGCCTCCTCCAAACCGTCGGCTCTGAAGGGAACCAATGCACGTCAACGACGGGCCAGCGCCAAACGCAGCGCAACCCCCAGAAAGCAAACTGCATCGGGCCGTAAAACCGGGCGGCGGGGGCGTAAATAGTGGTTTGGGACGACGCCGTTTAAAATAGCGGTCAGCGAATTGCTGTTTTTCAAGGAAATTTATGTCGTCCCATCAGGTTTTGGCGGGCTTTCACGCAGTGGTAGCCCGTTTACGCCATGCTCCGTCTTCAGTTAAGGAAGTGTATGTTGATGCCTCGCGCCGCGACAAACGAATGCATGCGTTGGTGCAACAAGCCGGTCAGGCTGGGGTTAAAGTGCTGCAAGTGCCCGCCCAGCGGCTTGATGGCATCGCCAAAGGGTTAAAGCATCAGGGCGTCCTGGCCATGGCCGACAAACAGGTCCTGGCGCAAGATATCGAAGAAGTGCTTGACCTGCTTGAAGACCGGGGCGAAACACCTTTGTTCTTGCTGCTCGATGGCGTTACCGACCCTCATAACCTGGGAGCGTGTTTGCGTACGGCCGACGCGGCCGGCGTACACGCTGTAATCGCCCCGAAAGATCGCGCAGTGGGTCTGAATGCGACCGTTCAACGCGTTGCGTGCGGCGCCGCCGAAACGGTTCCCTATCTGATGGTCACCAATCTTGCTCGCACTATGCGCCAGCTTAAAGAGCGCAACGTCTGGCTGGTGGGAACCGATGATCAGTGTTCCGGCGCTCTTCACACTGTAGAGGCTACCCGCCCCATGGCGTGGGTCATGGGTGCGGAAGGAGAGGGAATGCGGCGTTTAACGCGCGAAACCTGCGATGAGTTGGTGCATATTCCAATGCTGGGCTCTGTTGAGAGTCTGAACGTCAGTGTGGCCAGCGCCGTCTGTTTATATGAAACCGTGCGTCAGCGCACCGGGAAAAAAGCTTGAGATTGAAATGAAGACAAACGGATTCTCTACCACCACCCTGCATTCCGATCGTCGTAGCGGCGTTGAGCACGGCGGGGTCCATAAGCCACTGCATCCATCAACGGAATACGCGTTTGCCGATGCGCGTGAGTTGGCTGCTGTCTTTCAGGGCAAGTCTGGCTTTACGTATGCCCGGCAGGGAACGCCCACCACCGCGGCGCTGGAGCAAAAGATCACGCAAATGGAAGGAGGCGTGGGTTCGGTTTCGTTTTCTTCCGGCATGGCGGCGTTAACAGCCACTTTTTTCACCTTGTTGAAAAAAGGCGACCATCTCATTTCCAGTCAGTATATCTTTGGCAATACCAACAGTCTGTTCGGCACGTTGTCAGACCTGGGGGTGGAAGTTACGCTGGTTGATGCAACGGATGCCGAGCAGGTGAAGGCGGCACGCCGCAAGGAAACACGAATGGTTTTCACGGAAACCATTGCCAACCCCGGTACCCAAATCGCTGATCTGAAGGGTATAGGGCAGTGGTGTGAAGAAGAAGGGCTGGTGTTTGTGGTCGACAACACACTGTCTTCCCCATGGCTGTGTCGCGGTGTTGACGTTAACGCGTCATTGGTGGTGAACTCGCTATCCAAATACATAGGCGGGCATGGTAATGCCCTGGGTGGCATGGTGACCGAAACGGGCTTGTTCGACTGGTCTGCCTATTCCAACATTGCAGAGGTCTATCGCAAAGGTAACCCAACTTCATGGGGGCTGACCCAAATCAAGAAGAAAGGGTTGCGCGATATGGGTGCAACGTTGGGCTCGGATGCCGCTCATCGCCTGGCTGTGGGTGCCGAGACATTGCCGTTGCGGATGGATAAGGCGTGCGCCAATGCGCTGTCGCTTGCTCAGTATCTGGCATCGCACGATAAGGTATCGAAAGTCATGTATCCCGGCTTGCCGTCACATCCTCAGCGCGAGCGCGCCATGACGTATTTCAATGGGCGTTTTGGTGCGTTGCTGTCAGTTGAGCTGGAGCCAGAAATCGACGTATTTGATTTTTTGAATCGTTTAAAAGTATTTGTGCTGGCGACTCATTTGGGTGATACCAGAACCCTGGTGCTGCCTGTTGCTCATACCATTTATTATGAAATGGGGCCTGAAAAGCGTAAGCTGATGGGCATTGGCGACAACATGCTCAGGGTGTCCGTGGGGATCGAGGATACGCAGGATTTACTGGATGATTTCAATCAGGCCTTATTGTCTTAATTAGTGTTTTGGTACCGTATTGATAACAAACAGATAACATTTTCTTGCTCGAATTGTTCCCTGGGTATTGTATTTGTTCTCGCGCGGTTTTATATTACGTGGCACAGGTTGTATTGCCGAACATAATGGTTATGCGGGTTTTCAGCTTTTTTGCTTGACAGACCCAAGGTTCCTAGGCTTAATATGCCTTGGCCTTCGAATACCTTTAACCTGGTATAAAGGCAAGTAATTTTTAGCAGTTCACGGCAGCGCAAAAAAAGTGCTGTGTTTGTTAATGGGGTGCCAAGTAAGACCGGGTTTTCTTGCTTGGCAATAATAATTTTTAGGGGTAATCCTTAATGAATAAAACTGAGCTTATCGAGCATATTTCCACCAAAGCAGATCTTTCCAAAGCCGACGCCGGTCGCGCGCTTGAGGCTTTTATTGGTGCGGTTAAAACCACGTTGAAAAAGAAAGGCAGCGTTACCCTCGTGGGTTTCGGCACATTCGCCGTTTCCGAGCGTGCCGCACGCACAGGGCGCAATCCACGCACTGGTGAAGCAATCAAAATCAAGAAAGCCAAGGTTCCCAAGTTCCGTCCTGGCAAAGCCCTGAAAGACGCCGTTAACTAAACGGGTGTTGTTCGGCTTGAATAACGCGGGTTGTTAAGGCAAGCCAACTTGCAACAATAAAAATAGTTGGCTATAATTCGACTCGCGTTACACGAAGTGAAGTGACCCCATTTCAGTTCAACAAAAACAAAACGTTATTGTTGGTAAAAATGGAACAAGGGGTGCTTAGCTCAGTTGGTAGAGCGGCGCCCTTACAAGGCGTAGGTCACAGGTTCGACCCCTGTAGCACCCACCACTTAATTTCGTGTGCAAAAAATTAAACCACTTGGGAAAGCCAAGTGGTTTTTTTATGCGTACAGAATAGATGCAAAACAAAAGGCAGTGATCGCTCACTGCCTTTTGTGCGTTTCGTGCCGGTAAAAATTCAGCACATGAATAAAGCGTGAAGACCTGCCCTTTATTTGGCTGCCTTGAACGAGCCGTCTTCAATGGTAAGCATCATACGAGCCTTGTCATCGAAACCAAAATGATCGTCTTTTGTATAAGTAAGGACACCCTGTGTGATGGGGATGCTGCCGTAGTTTTCCAGGGCGTCTTTCAGGGCGACACGGAACGCTTCAGTGCCTGGTTTGCCTTTTTCCAGGGCAATCGGAACGGTTTTATTCAGTACCAGCCAGGCATCGAAGGCATGAGCTGCGAACTGATTACGGGTGCCTGCGCCATACTCTTTCTCGTAAGCGTTTACGAAGTCAGTGGCCAGTTTTTTCGAGGGGTGATCTTCTGGCAGCCCTTCGGGCAAGACGGCCAGCCCGGATATAACAAACGAACCTTCAACGGCTTTGCCGCCCAGGCGAATCAGGTCGCGTGAAGCAGCGCTGTGGGTTTGATAAATGGTGCCTTCAAAGCCGCGATCAACCACGGTAGTATGAGGCATAGCCGAGCCGGAACCGGAAGCCACAATAACAATGGCGTCGGGTTTACTGGCAATGGCTTTAAGTGCTTGTGCGGTTACGCTGGTGTCGGCGCGGGCGTAGCGTTCCTCGGTGGTGATTTCGATGCCGGCTGCTTCAGCTTGTTCTTTAAGGTCGCGAAACCAGCTGTCGCCATAAGCGTCGTTATAGCCGATGAAGGCAAAGCTTTTGATGTCATTTGCTTTCATGTGCTTGATAATGCCGCCCGCCATTACCCCGGTGGATTGTGGCAAACGGAATGTCCAGGTGCCTTTGCCGTCGGGAAACTCGGCCGGTGAAATAGCGAGTTGAACTGTTTTGCTGCTGGCGGCGGTTTCTCCCATGGCGATGGCGGGAGTGGTGGTGCTGGAGCCCAGGATGACGTCGACCTTGTCTTCAGTTACCAGTTTTTGCGCATTTTTCTGGGCTTGCGCCGGGTTGCTGGCGTCGTCCAGGACGATCAGGTTGTACTTCAGGCCGCCCACGGTGTCAGGCCACAGCTTGAAGCCGGAATTGGTGGGAATACCCAGGCCGGAGGCGGGCCCGGTTAATGACAACACAACACCAATATTGAGTTCTTCAGCGGAAGCCGTTGAAACGGTAAGGCCCAATGCGGCTGCAAGAATAGTCGTTTTGAATAAACGTTTCATTTTTGTCTCCAGGATGTAGTGCACAGCAATAAACGTAATTTGTTGCTGGCCGGGCTGTCGTATTGCACACTGACGGCAACACTTTTACCCAATGATTATTTTCCATGTATATCAGATTACCTGACATAAGCTTACACTACCTCCAGTTCAATCGATAGGCAACCACCTTATGAGTTCCGTAAACAAGCAAATTGATTCACGTCGAGCCTTGCCTGATCACCCAACCGGGTTTGCCTACCTTATTGGCAGGCTCGACAGAAAGCTCAATGCACAATTGCGTGCGCGCCTGGCCCCGTTTGGGCTTACGGTGGCGCAATATACGTTTCTCTCCGTGTTCCGTACGCATGCTCATATGTCCAATGCCAAGCTGGCTGAACGCTCTTTGATTTCACCGCAATCGGCAAATGAAATGGTCAATTTAATGGAGCGAAAAGGCCTGATTGCGCGCCGTCTCGAGGCTGCGCAAGGCAGGGTCATTCCAATCGTGCTCACGCGAAAAGGGCAGGCTTTGCTGGACGATTGCGACAAAGTTGTCGCCCAGATCGAGTCACATATTCATACCGAACTCGGTGAAGACGCATTCTGGCTGTTGCATGAGCAGTTGCGGAATTTGGTGCGAGTATTGAAAAAGCCTGAATAAAGGAAGTTTCGCCATAATATTGCGAATAATTCGCATTTCTGTTATTGTTGCGTTTTCCGTTATTTACGGGCGGCAAGTGTGATCTTGCCACTTTCACTTAAGTTTGTCGTTCATGTCGCTTCATTCCTCAGGCCCCGGCCAGCCATCTTATGGCATCAAGTTATGTGCCCTCGCGGGCATGCTTGGTGTCCATGCCGCATTAGCTGCCACCATTTGGTTCTCTTCCGAGCAACAGTCAACGCTCTCTTTGCCGGAAGCCACAACAATCCAGTACGTTGAAATCGCCGACGAGGTCGTTGACACCGCCCCAGCCGAAGAAACGGCAGAGCCGGTTCAGGAGCCAGAACCCGAGCCCGAGATCGAGCCCATTCCCGAACCCGAATGGACACCGACCGAAATGCCCGAGCCTGAGATCATGCCCGAGCCGGAACCAGAGCCGCTTCCCGAGCCAGAGTGGACGCCAACGGAGATGCCCGAGCCTGAAATGTTGTTGCCTGAGCCCGAGCCAGAACCTGAACCGAAACCCGAGCCAAAGCCCGAACCTAAACCAAAGCCAAAACCCGAGTCAAAACCGAAGCCCAAGCCAAAACCGAAACCGAAACCCAAGCCGCAGCCCAAGCTGGATCTGCCCAAAGCAGAAAAATCGTCTGAGGCAGGTGGGCAGGCCAGTGAGAAAGCTGCGCCCAAGGCGCCCCAGGCCCCTGTCGACCCCGATCGCCCGCGCGTCGTGGGGCAGGTCGATTACCAGGGGCGCCGCCCTGTACCTGAGTACCCCCGTGCCTCTGTGCGCCGGGGTGAAACCGGGCGCGTCGTGGTTCGCGTACTGATTTCTCCGCAAGGAAGTGTTCAGGAAGTGTCGATTCAGCGTTCATCGGGCCATTCCCGGCTCGATAACGCCGCCCTGGATGCGGCACGTAAAGCCCGTTTTCGTCCATATACGGAAAATGGTGTGGCTTACCCGGCACTGGCGGATATCCCTTTTGAATTTGTCTTATAGGAAGACCTATGTCTGAAGTATTGCAATCATTGATCACAATCGTTGCTCAGGCAGCCAGCCAAAGTATCGAGTCAACGACAACGCTGGTGCAGGAAGCAACCAATTCGGCAGCGCCTGCGCTTACCGAGATGGCCGGGGTTGTGCAGGAGCAGCCCGGAATGCTTGAGTTCATCGCACAAAGCGATCTGGTGGGTAAAGCGCTGTTCGTGATTCTGGTGCTCATGTCGCTCACCAGCTGGTATTTGATATTTGTGAAAACAATTACGAATTGGCGTATTGGCCGTCGTTCCGAGCGTTTCCTGCAGCAATTTTGGGCCGCCAGTTCATTGGAGCAGGTGGAAAATGAAATTGCCACGCATGGTGCCAACGAGCCCTTTTCCCATTTGGCCAGTCATGCCATTCATGCACGTAATCATCACGAGAAATACGGGGCAGTGCGCTTAGAGGAGAAAGGCTCGACGAATGCATTCGTGACGCGCACTATTCGAAAGGTCATTGATGAGGAAACCGCCAAGCTTGAGAACGGTCTTACCGTGTTGGCCTCCATTGGTTCCACGGCACCGTTTGTGGGTCTGTTCGGTACGGTATGGGGTGTTTACCATGCCCTTATTGGCATCGGTTTGTCGGATGGCGTTTCAATCAGCCGCATTGCCGGGCCAGTGGGCGAGGCGCTGGTCATGACTGGTTTGGGTTTGGCAGTGGCTATTCCTGCCGTATTGGCGTATAACGCTTTTGTGCGTACTAACCGGGTTTATCTGGCACGCCTGGATGCGTTTGCGCATGACTTGTTCACCTTCCTTACAACGGGGCAGCAGGTTAGCTCGAAACGGCCGGTGGCTCGCCCCGCCGCCCAGGTTTGATTTGCACTTTTAAGTTCAGGACTCGATATGGCATTCGGCAGTTTCAATAATAGCGGTGGCGGCCAAACGCAATCGGAAATCAATATGGTGCCGCTGATTGACGTCATGCTTGTGTTGCTGGTTATCTTTATGGTTACCGCGCCGTTGCTTACGCACTCGATACAAATCAATGTGCCGCAAGCGTCGTCGGAACCCGTCACCCAGAAGCCCGACATAATCGACCTGGCGGTCGATGGGCAAGGGCAGGTGTTCTGGAACGAAGAGCCGGTAACCCTTGACGCCTTGCCGGAGTTGCTTGCGCAGCAGGCCGTTCTCGATCCCCAGCCCAATCTGCATATTCGTGCCGACCTTGAAACGCGCTACGATGTATTGGCCCAGATCATGGCCGGCGCAAAGCAGGCCGGCATGCAGAAAGTGGGGTTTATTACCCGTCCGGGGGAAAAAGCGCTAGAATCTGCGAATGCGAGTTCTGGTAATTGAAGACGACACCACTTTGGGTCATGCGCTGCGCGAGTTCCTGGCCGCGCAGGGGTATGCCGTCGATTGGCTTGAGGCCGGTGCGCCGGCGCTCAAGGCGTTGAAAGAACAAGATTACGACCTGCTTATTCTGGATCTGAACCTGCCCGATATCAGCGGGCTGGATCTGCTCACCCAAATTCGTGCCAATGGTCATCAAGAGTCAGTGTTGATTCTGACCGCACGCGATGGTCTTGACGAACGGGTGGCGGGCCTGGATGCCGGGGCGGATGATTACGTTACCAAGCCGTTCGAGCTCGCCGAACTTGCCGCTCGTGTGCGGGCTTTTGGTCGGCGCCGTGCGGGTCAGGCCCAGCCCACGATTGAAGTGGGCCAACTTTCGTTTGATACGGTGGGGCGTGAGGTACGCATTGATGGTGACCGACTCACTTTGTCGGTGCGGGAACTTTCAGTGCTTGAAATGCTGATGGGGCGTGCTGGCAAGGTCGTTACCAAGCGTCAAATCGTTAATTCCCTGTCGGCCTGGGATGGTGATTTCAGCGAGAATGCGGTCGAGGTTTATATTTACCGCTTGCGCAAACGTCTGGAAGGCAAGGGTGTAGGCATCCAGACCATCCGCGGTTTCGGTTATCTGCTAGACCTTGAAAGTGCGGCTTGATTGCAAACCTTTGCGCACCCTGTTTCCCCGGGGGTCGCTGGCGCGACATTTAATTCTTCGGTTATTGCCACCCGTTATGTTTCTGGTGGCTGTCGACTTGGCCGTTACATGGATTATCACGAGCCGAATTAACCTGTCGGTTTGGGTGTTGCGGGATATTTTCTGGATTATGCTGGCTGGTCAGTTCATTCTGGTCTTGCTGTTCATCTGGGTCTTGGTCGTGGGAGTCAAGTCGGGTCTCAGGTCGGTAAACAGGCTGGCTGATGAAATCCAGGAGCGCTCGGCCGATGATCTGTCTCCTTTGAATATCGTCGGGGTCACAACAGAAGCGGCGCCGGTCGTTGATCACATTAACGACCTGCTGGCGCGCTTGAGTGAGGCATCGCAAAGTCAGCGCCGTTTTGTGGGGCATGCCGCACACCAGTTACGAACGCCTTTAACCGGTTTGCGCCTTGAGTGCGAACTGATGCTTTCACAACCTTTGCCCGATGATGTGCGTGCTCGGGCTGAGCGTATCAAGGTTGTAACCGACCGGATGATTCGTTTGGGTCAACAGCTGCTGGTGTTGGCGCGGGCAGACTCAACAAGGCAGATCAAAGAGGCTTTTCGCCGGCTGGACCTGGCTGATTGGGTGCGTCAAACCGCGTTGGAGTGGGTCCCGGTTGCGCGGTCATACAAGATTGATTTACAGTTGCACGCGCCGGAGTTTCCGGTATGGGTGGACGCAGATCCCTTGTTGCTTGAGGCGTTATTAAGCAATTTGATTGATAACGCATTGCGGTATGGGAAAGGCGCCACCCGGATTGTGCTCCACGTGGGGCAAACGCCACCGTCTATGTTGGTGGAAGACAATGGCAGCGGTATTGCGCCGGAGGCCCAGGTGCGCGCTTTCGAGGCGTTTTACCGGGCACCCAAAGTCGACAGTGACGGTTCGGGCCTGGGTTTGGCTATCGTGCAGGAAATTGCGCAGGCGCACGGTGCAGGCTGGAAGCTGGTGAGTCGTCCTGCGTTTAACGGCACCCGCATTAATATTGTGTTTCCTGGCCCGCGCATTGGCGCCGGGCTGAACCGGGGTGAACCTGTTACCCGGTGTTGAACAAGGTCTTTTATGTCAAATCATTCGGTGCCGGAGGGTGGCCAAACAGGCGCTACGGCTCGTTCAACGTTGGTTGTGGGTGCGCTGGGGGTGGTATACGGCGATATTGGCACCAGCCCGCTTTACACAGTTCGCGCGGCGTTGTCCCAGTTCGGTACATACAGTGCAGAAGAGGTCTTCGGCGTTCTTTCCCTTTTGTTCTGGCTGTTAATGATCGTGGTGTCTCTTAAGTACGTCACCCTCATGTTAAGGGCAGATAACAAAGGTGAAGGGGGAACGCTCTCGCTAATGGAGCTGGCCGGCCGGGGTGTTTCTGGTCGCAAGCGCTGGGTTATTACCGTGCTGGGATTAATCGGCGCCTGTTTGTTCTATGGCGATAGCGTGATTACACCGGCTATTTCGGTCTTGTCTGCGGTTGAAGGCGTCAGTGTCGTTTCCCATACCCTCGATGAATGGGTTGTCCCTATTGCCGCCGGACTTATTATTGCTTTGTTCCTGTTACAGCGCCATGGAACAGGCGCCATTGGCAAGTTTTTCGGGCCGATTATGCTGGTTTGGTTTACCGTCATTGGCGGATTGGGGGCATGGCGCATTTTCCAGACCCCGGAGATCCTGCAGGCGCTGAATCCAATATGGGCGTTTCACCTTATCGACGATGCCCCAGTGAGCACATATCTTCTACTGGGCGCGGTCGTGCTGGCGCTCACCGGTTCGGAAACCCTGTACGCTGACATGGGCCATTATGGGCGCAGAGCCATCCGACGGGCGTGGTTCGGCATTGTATTGCCGGGCTTGTTGTTGTGCTATTTCGGGCAGGGCGCGCTCCTTATCGCCGACCCCACGACCTTGCGTAATCCGTTCTTTCTCATGGCGCCGTCATGGGGGCTGATCCCCCTGGTTATTTTGGCCACTATTGCCACTGTTATTGCTTCGCAAGCCGTTATTTCCGGTGCCTTTTCGGTTACGCGTCAGGCGGTGCAGCTTGGGTTCTGGCCGCGTATGGATATTCTTCATACCTCCGCCAAGGAAGAAGGACAAATTTTTCTCCCGCGGGTGAATCAGGCCTTGTTTGTGGGGGTCATGATTCTGGTTTGGGGATTCCAGTCGTCAGCCAATCTGGCCAGCGCCTATGGTTTTGCCGTAACGGCCACCATGCTCATGACAACCATGCTGGCATTTGTTGTTCTTCCACGCGGCAGTACCGGTTTGCGTCGGGTGGGCTGGTTTGTGTTGATTACACTCTTTTTATTGATCGATATTCTGTTGTTTACGTCGAACACGCAAAAAATTGCCGATGGGGGCTGGCTGCCTTTTTCCATTGCGATTGTGTTGCTTGTTTTAATGTTGACCTGGAAAACAGGGCGCGATCAGATTCATCACACTTTGGCCGACGGGCAGCAACCGCTGAAGCAGTTCATGCAGGGGCTTGAGGAATATCCGCCCAATCGCGTTTCAGGCACGGCTGTATTCATGAGTATGATTGCAAATACAGTGCCTCCCGCGCTGCTGCATAATCTGAAGCACAACAAAGTACTGCATGAGCACGTGTTGTTCGTCACGGTTGACGTGGCCGATGTACCTTATGTTTCGTATACCGAACGTTACCAGCTTGACCGAACCAGTCGTTCGTCCTGGCAAATCATGGCGAACTGGGGATTCAAACAGGAACCGAACGTGCCGCAGTTGTTAGAGCAGGTTGCGCAGGAGCATCCTGAAATCCAGCTTGAGGCAATGCAAACGTCTTATTTCCTGTCGCGCCAGAGCATTATTGTGGTGCGTAAAATTGCATGGCATCAGCGATGGCGTCGCCTGCTTTTTGCATTCATGGCACGCAACGCTTCAAGAAGTACCCGGTTCTATAAGATTCCGCCCAATAAAGTGGTGGAGATGGGGATGCAACTCGAGCTTTAGCACGATTTGCCTCATAATTTGAGTCGGACACGCGATTCCGGCGGGAAGCCGGAATCGCGAAAACACCTGTAATTATTGTGTGGCCGGAACCGTAATGGTTGTTTCCCGCAAGATGCCGCCTTCTTCAACACTGCCCATTGTGCGTGTGTTCTGGCCCGACATTTGCATCATGCACTCATCACGCTGGTTTGCAGGCAGTGATGCGCACCGACCGGTTTTGTTGCTGTCGTAATTCATGCCATTGTTGTTTTTCAGATTGCCTTGTCGCGTAGCCTGTAATGCGGCGCCTGCTTCACGTTTGCAAGCTTGCATATCGACGGTTGGGCTAAGTTGTTCGCACTGGCGCAATTCCTGCTGGTAGCGTTGCTCTGGCGTTTGGGTTTGCGCGTTGGCGCCAGCCAGTGAAAAAACGCCGCTTAATGCCAAAGTTAAGATACCAATTCGTTTTGTGCTTGTCATTGTTCCCTCCGTTAAGGATGAATTACACGCTTTTATATTGGCACAAACCCTAGTTCTACACCACCCCAAAAGTAAGGAAAAGTTTCAATCGGTGTCGACCACATCGTGGCTGTCGTTCGATAAAGGCTGGCGTGGATCGCGGCGTAGCCCGGCCTGCATAAGCAAAATTGCGGTAATGGGTGATGTCACAAACAGAAAGAAAGTGATGAGCAGTTCATGGATTACCACTCGTTCAAGCAGGGCGCTGGAAACAAGCGCCGACGACAGTAATACCAGGGTCACACCCAGTGTATTTCCCAGCGTAGGGGCGTGCATGCGCGAATAAAATCGCTTGAAACGCAACAGACCCAGCGAGCCGGTCAGTGTCAGGATGCCACTGATAATTAACATGAGCGTGGCCGGAATTGAGGCCCAGAGTGGCAAACTGTTCATGGTTGGATGACCTCGCCTTTAAACAGGAATTTGGCCATCACCGATGAGCTGATAAAACCGAACAAAGCCATGAGAAGGGCAATATCGAAATAGACGCTGGTGGCGAAATTCACCCCCAGCACCAATACGATGCATATACCGTTGATATACATGGTGTCAACGGCCAGGACGCGATCCTGGGGTGTCGGGCCTAACAAGAGCCGGATGGTTGCGCAGGTGAAGGCCAGGGCGAAACAAAACAGGGCGAAAGTGCCTGCCCAAATGAGAACGGTATCCATCATTCGAAAATCTCCATCAGCGGACGTTCATAGCGGTTTTTAACAAGTTCAATCCAGCCCTGGGCGTCCTCCAGGTCGAGTACATGCAGCGTCATGACGCCGCTTTTTTCTGAGTATCCGGACCAGACCGTACCGGGTGTATACGTTAGGATGCAGGCGAGCGCCGCCAGGCCATGCGGGTCTTTGAGCTCGAGCGGAATACGGATAAAGCCGGCGGTGTGATTATGCGGCTTGAACCAGATTGTCTTGAAGACGGCAACGTTCGACTTTGTGATGTCGACCAGCACTTTCAAAAACAGGCTGATCATGACAAGCGGCTTTTTGGGTTGAGAGCGTAAGGGGCGCAAGGCCATGGCCGCCCAGGCAAGCAACAGCGACAGCACCGCGCCCAATACAACCTGGGACCACGCCAGGGTTTGGTTCAGTAGCAACCAAAGCATCGTCAGCAAGGCGGGCAGCATCAGCCAGTTAATGATTCTTCTCATGATCCGCCTCCATTGCCCAGTTTTCTTACCGGGTCATGCGACAGCACAGCATCGATATAGGTTTCCGGGTTGTCTAGCGAGATTGCCGTTTCATTCATGAAATCGAGCACGGGCCCTGCCCAGATGGCCAGCGCAATACCGGCGAAAACCAGGGCGGCTACCGGTGCAGCCTCGCTCACACGCAAACGGGGCGTGACCGTTTCATTGGCCCAGAAAAGCCGGATCCCTGTGCGCGCCAAAGCCAGAATGGATGCCAGGCTGGCAAACAGGACTGTCCCGACCAGGAACCAGGCTGCCATTGAAGGCATGGTTTCCGATGTTTGGAAGGCGGCTGACAGTAAAGAAAACTTGGCGACAAAGCCCGATAGGGGAGGCAGGCCTGCGATTAGAATGGCGCTGGCGATAAAACTCAGGCCCAGAAATGCCATGGCTGCGGGGATGGCGACACCGACAACCGTGTCGGTACGTTCAGACAGGCTGGAGTCGGGGTCGTCGAGGTCGAATGCCTCCATACTCACCGCAAGAATATCGGCACCCACGCTGCGGGTGCGCTCGACCATTTCAAGCAGCAGGAAGAATGCCGCCGTTGCAACGACGGAACTGAGCAGGTAGAACAAAGCCGGCCCGGTCATGGCCACGCCCGGCATCCCCAGTGCCGATAGCAAGGTACCTGCGGAAATGATGACGCAATAGGATGCAACCCGTTCGGCATGGTAGGCCGCAAGAATGCCGATGGTGCCGAAGATCAGCGTAGCCAGGCCCACCGGGTACATCCATTCACCACCAAACGCGGCCGGGGCGCCGGTGGGTTGCAGCAAAGAACCCAGGCGCAATAAGGCATAAATGCCGACTTTGGTCATGATGCAGAAAACCGCTGCAACGGGTGGGCAGGCATTTGCGTAGGCTGAAGCCAGCCAGAAATTCAGGGGCCAGGCAGCCGCCTTGATAAGAAAGGCAACACCCAGTATGGCGGCGGCCGTTTCAAACAGGCGCCGATCTCCTGCCTGGAGTTCGCCGGCCCGGATGGCCAGGTCAGCCATGTTCAGGGTGCCGGTGACACCGTAAATCAGGGCGATGGCCACCAGCAACAACAGAGAAGCAACCAGGTTTACTGCAATGTAATGCAGGCCCGACGTGACCCGCATTTCCCCGGAACCGTGCAGCATCAGGCCATACGAGGCGGCCAGCATGACTTCGAAGAAAACAAACAGGTTGAACAGGTCGCCGGTTAGAAACGCGCCGTTCAGGCCCATCAGCAAAAACTGAAAGAGCGGCAGAAAATGCACCCCGGCACGATCCCAGCGCGCGGTGGAGTACATGAGAACAGTTAACCCCAAAAAGGCCGTTAACGTTAGCATGACGGCCGCCAGGCGGTCTGCCACCGCGACAATACCAAATGGCGCAGGCCAGTCTCCCAGCAAATATACGGCGACCTGGTAGGGCCACAACTCGGGCTCGTAACCCGATGTGATGAATAAAAGTTGAATGGCGACAATCAATTGCAGCACGAGCGAAGCAAATGACAGCGCCAGCCGGAAATGGCGATGCGTGTCTTTGATGACAATAAGCATGCCCCCTGCAATCAGGGGGATGACAACCGGCAGAATAGGAAAGTGGGCCAGCAAGACGTTCACAGATCCGCCTCCCGCCCGTCTACGTGGTCATTTCCGGCCAGGCCACGTGATGCCAGCAAAACCACCAGGAACAATGCGGTGGTTGCGAAACTGATGACAATGGCCGTGAGTACCAATGCCTGTGGCACCGGGTCGGCGTAAAGCGCCGGGTCTAAACCTTTTGCTTGGTCGATGACCGGTGGTGCGCCGATGGTAAGGCGCCCCATGGAAAAAATGAACAAATTAACGGCGTACGAAAGTAACGTTAGCCCCATGATGACCTGAAAAGTACGGGGGCGCAGAATCAACCAAACGCCTGAACCGGTCAGGACGCCGATTGCCAGTGCTAGAACGATTTCCATCAGGCGGCCTCCTCTGGATGCGGGTTGCTTCGTGCCGGGGCCGGTTTACGCCGGAAGCGTAAAGACTGGTGAGCCAGCGCGACCAGAATAAGGACGGTTGAACCAATAACCAGCATATAGACGCCAATGTCGAAAACAAGCACGGTTGAAATAGGCATGACGCCAACCCACGGAATACTGACCTCAAGTTTGAAGGCCGAAAGGAAAGGACGCATGCTCCACCAGGCAGACAGCGCCGCTCCTGCGGCCACCAGCAGGCCTATTCCCATCCAGTATTGGGGCTTCAGGTTCTGCCTGGCTTCAACCCACAGTACGCCGCCCACGACATACTGCAGGATAATGGCAGTGGCAAAAATAAGGCCCGCGATAAATCCGCCGCCCGGCAGATTGTGTCCGCGCAGCAGGAAAAATAATGAAACCAGTGCCGCCATGGGCAATAAAAGACGCGACAGTATGGCCGGAATCTTAAGTGGGCCGCTGGGGGCCAGTACTTCCTTGGAATCCGGTTTTTCCACTTCCGCCGCAATATTTGACCCCGACCCTTTTTGTCGGCGCAAAGGGCCGTCTTTAATGGTTTCTGGTGGCGGACGAAAGCGCCGCAGCAGCGCAAATACCGTTAGCGCCACAATACCCAGCACGCAGATTTCTCCCAGAGTGTCAAAACTGCGAAAATCGACCAGTATGACATTTACCACGTTCGACCCGTGGCCTTCGGGAACCGAGTTGCTGACAAAGAAACGTGAAATCTCGTTGTCGAATGGGCGGGTCATGATGACATAGGAAACCAGCGCAATGCCCGACCCGCTTGCAACGGCAAGGATAATGTCGCGAGATCGCCGGGTAAGTGTTTTGATGCGATCCAGTACGTAGGTTTCCTGCGCCCGCACGCGCGGAGGCAGCCATCGCAGCCCCAACAAAATGAGAACGACGGTAACGACTTCGACAACCAATTGGGTCAGTGCAAGATCGGGTGCCGAGAACCAGGCGAAGGTCATGGCTGTTGTGAGTCCGGCGCCACCGGCCATGGCCAGCGCGGCAGGACGATGGTACTTGGCCTGGATTGCTGCGCCGACTGCACATGCGCCACCGGCAATCCACAGCAAAAGAAAAAACAGATTCACCGGGGTTGCCAGTTCGGGCTGCCACCAGCCGTTTTCCAGCAGGGGCAGGGCGGCCACCACAACGGTAACGGCAATAACCAGCATCAGCTGTGTTTGCAGGCGTATTGAAGATACCCAGTCGAGCAGGTATGACGCACCGCGATCAATAAATTCAAGCAGCGATTCAAAAGTCTGGCGCCCGTTCAATCGATAAATCAGCGGCGAGCGACCCGTATGCATTTTGTCGAGCCGGCGCATGATGAGCCACAGGATAATGCCACCGGCCAGGGCAACCAGGCTCATGACCAGCGGCAGGTTGAAACCGTGCCAGACCTTGAGGCTGTAGGGCGGTGTGTCCGGCCCCAGGATGGAGGTTGAGGCCGACAGCAGCAGCGGACCCAATGTATAGCGCGGGAAAATACCCACAACCAGGCAGGTGAGAACCAGCAGAGCACTGGGCACCAGCATCCAGAATGGCGGTTCATGCGGCGCTTTGGGCAGGTCGGTGGCCAGCGGACCGAAGAAAACGGTGTGTATGAAGCGCAGGGAATACGTTACGGCAAAAGCGCCGGCCACCACCGCGCACAGCGGCAAAATCTGCTCAATAATGGAGCCTTTGGCGACAAAAACGGTTTCGGCAAAAAACATTTCTTTCGACAAAAAACCGTTGAGCAACGGCACACCTGCCATGGATGCCGCAGCCACGATGGCCAGGGTGGTGGTTACCGGCATGGCGTGTCGCAAACCCGATAGCTTCGACATATCACGCGTACCTGTTTCGTGGTCGACAATACCCGCGGCCATGAATAAGGATGCTTTGAAGGTCGCGTGGTTCATCATGTGGAATACGGCGGCAATCAGGCCCAGGGTGCTGTTCATGCCCAGCAGCAGGGTAATGAGCCCCAGATGGCCGATGGTTGAGTAAGCCAGGACCCCTTTCATGTCATTCTGGAAAATAGCGGCGTAGGAACCCAGGACCAGTGTAATGAGCCCTGCGCCGCCGATAATCCAGAACCACTCGTCGGTGCCGGCCAGAACCGGCCAGAAGCGGGCCAGTAAAAACACACCGGCCTTGACCATGGTGGCCGAGTGCAGATAGGCCGAAACCGGTGTGGGCGCGGCCATGGCATTAGGAAGCCAGATATGAAACGGGAATTGGGCGCTTTTGGTGAGCGCACCCACGGCTACCAGAACAATAATGGCCGGGTACCAGGCGTGCGCGCGAATTTGCTCGCCGGCGCCCAATACCTTGTCCAGGTCATAACTGCCGGCCACATGGCCCAGCATGAGCATGCCTGCCAGCAGGCACAACCCGCCCATGCCGGTAATGGTAAGGGCCATGCGGGCGCCCCGGCGGGCGTCGAGCCGGTGATTCCAGTAGGCAATCAGCATGAAAGACGACAAACTGGTCAGTTCCCAGAACACCACCAGTTGAATAAGATTGCCGGACATCACCACGCCCAGCATTGAGCCCATGAATAATAGAAAGAATGAGAAGAACCGGGGCACCGGGTCTTTGGGCGACATGTAATAGCGGGCATACAGCACGATGAGTGCGGCCATCACGCAAACCAGCATGGCAAACAGCCAGGCGTAGCCGTCGAGGCGCAAGACAAAGTCAATTTCCAGCGCTGAGGGAATCCAGGCCAGCTTAAGTTCAACAATTTCACCCGCAGCCACTTGCGGGTAGAAGCCGGCAATTAACCCGGCGCAGCACAAGGCGATAAAACCGGCCAGCCATGCCTCGATGGTGCGTGCGTTACTGGGTAGAAACGCCGCAATAATACTTCCCAGAAAAGGTAAAGCCAGGATCAGCAGTAAGGTCATCGAGCCTCGGGCAGAGTGATAATTCAGTGGATTTTGGCCTCCCAATAATACGATACTTTTATAGCCATTTCGTGCGTAATGACGAAAAAAAACCGACTTTTAATGCCGGTTCTAGGTTTTTTGAAATCGATTTTTTGTGGCTACCAGGTGCGCACTTTTCCGGTATCCACGTGTATGAATTGCTCAGTCGGGTAGTAGCCCACGCCGCCGGCACTCAAGGAGATGGCCGCGTCGCGCAATTCGGCCAGCGGCACGCCGGGCAGGCGCACGTCGATGGCCTTGCCATACATATGCAAACTGTTCTTTGCCACGCCACCCCCGCGGGTTTTGCGCAGGTGTTCGTTGGTTTTCGGGTCGCGATAGCCGGAAATAACCTCGAATGAACCCTTGGCGTCGAGCAGCGTGCGGATCTGGTTGAGTTGGTCGTACAGTGCCGGGTCCATGGTGCCGATCGCACCTGAATAGTGGTCTCGCAAGAACACGTTCAGTTGCCGCAGCGCAGGGGGGATATAGTCATCGTTCAAGGCATAAACCAGTTGAACCTTCTCAAGCGTGTGGGTGTGGTCAAGGGCAATCTCGCGCTCGTAAACACGAATGCCGGCTAAAGCAGGGCTTGCAATGGCAGGCGCGGCGCCCAATAGTGATAGCGCACCCGCACGACGCAGAAAAGTACGGCGGGACAAGGCGCGCGCGGGTGATTTCAGAAAGTGACGGGGTGGCATAGGGAGGCCTCCGAAAGACAGGTGCCTGGATATTATCGCCGGTTTTTCAACGCTTTACTTAAAGTGGCGTCGTGCCCGTAGATGTCGTCATAGAAGTAGACTTGCCCGTCGCGAACGATGACAGTGCCGTAAGCCAGCACGACCGGAATCGGCTCGTTCAGGCGAATGGTTTGCGATTTGCCGGCTTGCATTGCCTGTTCTATGCGTTCGCGTGGCCAGGCGGGGTCGTTTTCCAGCACAAACCGGGCCAGTGCCACCGGTTCCTCCACTCGAATACAACCGTGGCTGAAGTCGCGTCGCGAGCGTTCGAACAACTGCGGCGCCGGGGTGTGGTGAAGAAAAATATGGGTATTGTTCGGAAAAATAAACTTGATGTCGCCCAGCGCATTTACCGGCCCGGGGCGCTGGCGTATGCGTGCCTGACCATTCACGACGGCCTGCAGGTTGGCGTCGGACAATTGAGTGGATACTGAACCATCGCTTTTTACAAACTCGAAGCCCTGGCGGCTGAAGTAGGCCGGGTCACGTTTGAGGCGCGGAATGGTTTCACCGCGTGCGATCGACGGCGGCACATTCCAATACGGGCTGAACTCGATAAAGCGCATGTCTTCATCAAACACGGGTGTCGAGGTATCCAGTGCCCTGCCTACAATGACTTTCATGCGCAGTTTCAGGTCGATGTGGCCTTGCTGATCGGTTTCGTACGCGCGCAGCACGAATTCCGGTACGTTCACCACGATCATGCGCGGGTGGGACTGCAGCGGTGTCCAGCGCAAGCGCTCCAGTGTCAGCGCCATTTGTTCAAGGCGTTGTTCGGGTGACACGTTCAACTGACGCAATGTGGCGGGGCCGACGATGCCGTCGGCGTCCAGACCGTGTCGCACCTGAAACGCGCGAATGCCGGCCTGGAGGGTGTCGTTGTATTCCAGGGGCACCAGAGTATCTATGGGTAGGTCACCCAATGCGATCAGACGGCTTGTTAACGTATCCAGGGCAGGATAAGCCTGGCCGCGCTCCAGCTTTTTTCCTGCGGGCATGGGTAGCAGGGCAGACCAGGCCGGATGTTGTGCCAGTAACCGGTAATGGGCCATTGCATTAACCAGTGCATCGTACATGGGCACCTGCGGTTGTGCTTCTTGCAAGGCATCGCGCAGACGCTCCTGCTGCAGGGCATCGGCAATGTAGGTTCGGGCGTTAAAGGCCGGTTGGGGGCGAGGCTTGAATTTCTGGTGTACTGCGTGGGGGTCGACCCGGCCGTTGCGTAAGTCGGTCAGGTATTTTTCCAGGCTCGCCGTGAGTTGTTCGTTAAGCGCACGCTGTTCAGCAACTGTTAGTGTTTCGCCACTGGTTAAACGGGTAAATTGAACCCACAGGGCGGCGGCGTTGTAATCGGCCGGGTCCAGTCCCTGATTGCTTGCACTGGTAAGGGTTTCCAGCGCGTCTAAAGCCTGATCAATCGGCTGGCCTGTTTCATCCAGCCATTCCGGCGTTGCTACCACTGTTGTTGATTGTTCAACAGCGCCGGCTTCGGCGTACGGGTTTGCCGCTGCCGGTTGTGCCAGGGCTATTTTCTGGTTGAACAATAGCAAGGCACCGGCAAACACAATAGCGCCCACCCGCAGGCAGGCGCTATTGCAGGGTACCGCGTAACGGCTTTTATCAGCGGTCGGCGGGTTTGAAGCCGTTTCGGTTGGGCATTTCAATTTTCGCAAGATTATCCTGGTTCAAGGTTGCGTCTTTTTCAATGATATTGCCCTTCCAAAGTATATAGGCTGATACGGCATACACTTCGTCGTCGGTCATGCTGCCCGGACGGTCGAACGGCATGGCCCGTTTGATGTAGTCGAACAAAGTGGTGGCGTAAGGCCAATAACTTTCCACGGTTTTAACCGGCGCTTTCTCGGGGTTGTCGTTCACCAGCGTTCCGCGCCCCCCGGTTAGGCGATCGCCAATGCCGCCTTCAAGATTAACACCGTGGCATGCCAGGCATTGCTGCTGGTACACTTTTTCACCCTGCATTACGGTGCCGGTGCCTTCAGGCAGGCCGCGCCCGTCGGGCAAAGGTGAAAAGAAAGGTTTTAAATCCTCGGTGGTGGCCGGCTCACCAAAGTTGTAGGTTTTGTCGGGGGCGTGGTTATCGGCCCAGGCGTTCAGGCTTAGCCCCAGGCCCAGGGCGAGCACAGCAGCGGCCGTGCGACCCTTGCGCGAAAATTTAGTAGTGGTGGACATTTGTAACCTCCCCCGTAGAAGCAACTTGCCAGCTTTGAATGCCATTCAGGTGGTATACCGAGGCAAGTGGCCCATTGGTGCCACGCTCTTCGATGAGCTTGCCAATGGTGGGCTGAACATAGCCGGTTTCATCAACGCAACGGCTTTGCAATATGGCTTGCTTGCCATCCCATTCCCAGGGAATGGTAAAGCGCGTGTGGCACATAGGCAGAATCGGGCCGTGCAGTTTTGCTTCGCGCCAGTTTTTCCCGCCATCCACTGATACTTCCACTTTCTTGATGACGCCGCGACCCGACCAGGCCAGCCCGGTAATTTCGTGAAAGCCGGGCTTTTGCAACAGCATTTCGCCGGATGGATAGGTAATAACCGATTTGGCTTCCATTGTGAATGAAAACTGCAAGGCCGTGCCATCGGGCAGCAAGTCGGTGTATTTGGAGGTTTCTTCTCGTGTCATGAACGGCATGTCGGATACTTCCAGCCGACGAAGCCACTTAATGCACATGTTGCCTTCATAACCCGGCACCACCAAACGAAGCGGGTAACCTTGTTCAGGGCGAATGGCTTCGCCATTCTGCCCGTACGCCAGGAAACAGTCGGCCATGGCTTTTTCGATGGGAATACTACGTGTCATGACGGCCCCGTCTCCGCCTTCGGCCAGCAGCCATTTGGCACCGGATTTCAACACGGACTCATCCAGAATGGTAGACAAGGGTACGCCTGTCCATTCAGACGTTGAAGTGAGCCCATGCGTGCCTTGTACTGATTTCAAAGTGGGCTTGATCCATTCCGTTAAACCGTTGCCCGAACACTCAAGAAAGCAGATGCGCGACATCATGGGAAACCGCTTGATGGCTTCCATGTGATATTTCTTGGGTTCTTTCACCATGCCGTGAACATACAAAACGTGCTTGGCCGGGTCGATGGTGGCAATGCCGGCATGGTGGCGCTCGTAGTGCAGGGCCGACGGCGTGATGATACCCATGCCGCTGGCCAGCGGTGTCATGCTCCACGAAGATTCGGTGGTTTTGGTGGGGTAGCGCCAGCGTACTTCCGTTTCGAATTGAGATCGGCGCCCATAACCACCGTCGTCGACGTCTACGCCCACACCCTGGTGCTTGCTTGGGTCGGCGAAGACTTCGCGTTCAATGGCGCCGGGCGTGTCTTGGGCAAAGGCGGGCCGTGCCAGTGCGCCGGCCCCCAGCGCCGCGACGCTGCCCAATAAAAAACGCCGACGCTGTTTGGCAGGGTCGGCGTTTCCTTGGTAATAAGGGGATTCGGGGTTCTTGCGTTCCTGAGCAAGAAAGGTTTCTTCTTTTGCCTGCAGTGCTTCATGCTGCGCAGTACTACCCGGCGGCAGTGTTGAGGACGATTTATTTTTCATGTACGACTCCTTGTACAGGGCCGGCTTATGCCGATACTGAAAAAAGGCCGCTATTGCTGTTTACAATATGCCTTGGCTGGCCGTCTGTATTCATTTTCACGGCGAGCGTGCATTTAGCATAGGCCTGTCGTATGGTGCCGTCAACCTTAACCCAAAGTACGAAGTAAAAATCCAAAAGGAATGATCCATGACTGTCGATTACACCAATCCCGTTTCACAAAATACCAATGGTTCCGACCCTGAAAAAATCCGCTCGCTTCGCACCATTGTGACGGTGGTTTATGCCTTGCAGGCCATCGCGTTTTTTGTGGGTATAACCAGTATCGTGGGTATTGTCATTAATTACCTCAAGCTTTCCGATGCGCAGGGTACGTGGCTGGCGTCGCACTTTCGCTGGCAAATGCGTACGTTCTGGTTTTCGCTGCTGTGGTTTATTGTGGGTTTTATTACGACGTTTATTCTTATTGGCTATGTCATTCTGTTCGCTAACGTGATCTGGATGATTTACCGTGTGGCCAAGGGATGGCTGCGCTTGAACGATAACAAGCCCATGTACGAGGTATAAGGTTTGAATGGGTGCCGGCCCTGGCTGTGGGGATGCCTTGCCGCATTAAGTGCGCTGCCGGCGGTTGCCCAGCAGGCCTGGTCGGTCGAGCAGGCAAGCCCGCCCCTGCATACGCGCGGTGTACCGGTGGTGGTGGCTTATGAGCCACCTGAACCCTTGCCGCCCGGCGATGCAATATTGCGCGTTCATGTTCAGCGCGAAGGTCAAACGCGTGTGCCGGTGCAAACGCGCGTTTGCGTTGATCTTCAGGCTCAACAATGCATGGCCGTGAATGGCGCATCGGCCACCACGTCGCGCTTTTATGGCGTGCCGGCGAACAGGCCGGTTTATCTTGTGCATACTGTGCCGGGTAACGGGCCGCTTGACCCCAATGTCTATCTTCGCGCCAGCGTTACGGTTTGGTACGGGCACGCGTCTTTGCCTTCAACACGCAGCCCGGTCGGGCCCCCTTGAACCGGAACGGAGGGCAGGCCATGGCCCACACTTGTGATGTTTTGCTAACCGGTGGTGTGGTGGTCACCATGGATGATGACCGCCGCATTATTGAAAAAGGCGCGGTGGCAGTGCAGGGGAACTGCGTCGTTGCGGTGGGTCCGGCTCATGAGTTGCTTAACTGGAAAGCCGCGCGTGTGGTGCCTTGTGAAGGTCACGCCGTGATTCCTGGCCTTATCGATACCCATAACCATTTGTTCCAGGCGGCGGCCCGTGGGCTGGGTGATGGCCTGGCGTTGCAGGCGTGGCTGGAAAAACTCATGTTACCGCTGGCCGGTGGGATTAAACCGGATGAAGCCTTGGCGGCTGTGCGTGTGGGCGCGTTGGCGTCTTTGTCTTGCGGAACCACCACCATTATCGACAACCATTATGCGCCCAACGATGTGCAAACCAGTTTGCAAGTAGCCGGCGTGTTGCACGATATGGGCTTGCGCGGTGCCATTGCTCGGGGTGCATTCGGCCCATTCACCGATATTGCCCGCGAAAATCAACAGAACCCAATGTTGTTTCACAGCAGCGTAGCCCAGGAATTGGACAATATGCGCACCTGCATGAATGCGTGGCGCAGCGACCGTGTGGCTATCTGGCCTTCACCTGTGAATTTGATCTATAACGAGCAGGATCTGGTGCGGGGCCTGGTTGAGATGGCACGCGAGTTCGGCGTGCCCTGGCACACCCATTGCTCCGAGGCGGCGAGCGACCCCGAGAACTATCAGAAGGCTTACGGCGTGCGGCCGTTTGTATGGATGCAGCAACAAGGCTTATTGGGGCCGGATGCGACCTTCGCCCATGCCATTTGGCTGGACGACGAAGAGGTGGACATTGCCGGCTCAAATGCTTGTGGTATTGCCCATAATCCCATGTCGAACGCGTATCTGGCGTCGGGCACCATGCGTTTGCGCGATTTGCGCAGCGCCGGAGCCATGATTGGCATGGGCACCGATGGCGCGGCTGGCCACTTAATGGACATGTTCCACATTATGCGCCAAATGGTATATGTTCAGCGCCTTCACACGCTTAACCCGCAAGCTTCCAGCGCCGCTGACGCATTTGAGCTCGCCACACGAGGTGGGGCAGCTATGGTGGGTATTGATGCCGGCTGCCTGATGCCAGGCAAACTGGCTGATATTGCCGTAGTGTCGTTACAAGGGGCTCACATGGTGCCGTGTTTCGATCCGGTGGCCAGCCTGGTTTATTGCGCGTCGGGCCGAGACGTAACCTTAACCATGGTGAATGGGCGCATTGCCTGCGAACAGGGCCGCGCACAGTTCGTTGATCATGACAAAATCATTGGCGATGCACGCCAATATTGCGAAGATTTGATTCTGCGCTTGAACATTAATGTACCTGGCCGGTTTGTGTAGCCGGCATTTCCAGCATCAACTCCACACGCCGGTTCAAGGCGCGGTTTGCCGCAGTGTTGTTCTGGGCCAGGGGGCGGGTGTCGGCATAACCGACCGCCCGCAGTCGCCGGCTGGCAATACCGTTGGCTTCAAGGTAGCGCACCACACTGCCGGCCCGGGCACTGGAGAGTTCCCAGTTCGAGGGAAAGCGTGCACTGCGAATGGGAATAGCGTCGGTGTGCCCCTCAATGGTAATGGCGTGTGGGCTGTCTTTCAGTGTGCGGGCCAAGCGTTGCAGTATTTCCAGCCCGCCCAGGCTAAGTTGTGCCTCGCCCGAGTCAAACAGAATTTCGCTGTTGATACGCAAGCTGACGGATTTGTCGTTCACCACAACATCAACGTTGTCGCCCAGATTGTCCAGTTGTAGTCCTTGGGTAAGGCTTTGCTCCGTGCCATTACGCGCCGGCGCAGGTAAGGGAGCGGGCAAGGGCGCACCGTTGGGCAGGCGGGCGGCCTGTTGATTCAACAAGCCGTCTTGTGCAGGCATCGTTCCCGGCCCTTGCTGGTGGCCGTCGCCTTTGCCGGCCATGGTCAGCATCACCAGTAGCAACACCAGCAATAGGGTAAGGGTGTCAAGATAGGTAAGTAACCAGCTGTCGGTTGGTTCGCGCGACTGCGGTTCAAAATACCACTTACGGCTGTGAACACCCTGGCGTGGAACATGGGTATTGGCCTCTTGCCCAATGGCTTGCTTTTGTGCGTGCTCGTGCTTGCGTTGTTCAATTTCCTCAAGCAGCGTGCGTCGGCCGGTTGCGCGTGGTGTCATGGGCGCGACTCCGGCCCCAACGTGATTTGTGTTTGCGCCGGCGCATTTTCTGTTTTATCTGTTTCAAACGCTACGCCGTTATTGCCGTCGTTCAATTCGTCTTCGTAGTCGGCCATAAAGGTTTTCAGTGTTTCACGCATGAAAGCCGGGCGACGTTTTTGGCTCATCATGGAAAGCCCCTGCATGACCATATTCATTAAGGCCACGCGCTCTTCGGTGCGCCGTTCCAGTTTGACGGCAATGGGCTTGAACACCAGATTAGCCAGCAAAATGCCGTAAAACGTGGTCATGAGGGCCAGAGACATTTGCTGGCCAATGGCCGTCATGTCGCCGTCGCCCAGCATGAACATCAGGTTCACCAGGCCTATAAGCGTGCCGATCATGCCAAAAGCAGGGGCGTAGCCGGCCATGGTACGAAATAACTGGGCTTCCGCATGTTCTTTGGCGCGCAACTTGGAAATGCGCCACTGCAAGAGATCGATAATGTCTTGCTCCGGCGTCATGTCGATAATGAGTTGCACGCCTGTTTTCAGAAAGGGGTTCGATACCTTTTCCAGCGCTTTTTCCACTTTCTGAATATCGCCCGACATCCAGATTTTCGATATGGAAACCAGCTCTTCAATATCGTGCTGCGCGTACATGCGTTCGTTGCGCATGACGGTGCCGATAAGCCCGAAAATGCGCATGACCTCTTTCAGTGGGTAGCTGATGAAGGTGGCCGCCAGCGTGCCAATTAACACAATGCCCAAGCCGGGCAGATCGATAAACTGCGTTGGGTTTTCGGCTGAAAAGAACAGCACGACGCCAAGCAAGACAATGCTGGCCAAAATGCCAATTAGGGTTGAGGGGTTCATGCTAGTACCAGAAAATTGAAAACTGCTTTATGGTTTAACGGCAGTTGCCCTGAAAGATTTAGATTGCGTACACCGGCGCGCCTGGTGCAGGTAATGGCAAATACGCGCAATATGGTGGCCGGTGCGATCCAGCCAGCGTACCGTGTCTGTGGTTTCCAAAACCTGGGCCACCGCAGTGTGATTATGGCTGGACCCCTGCAGCAAAGTTTGGCGCATCTGTTTCGATTGGGCGTGCAAGGCGTCGGCCTCGACCTGAATACCAAGCATTGTCGCGTCGGGGTCGGGGCTGTTGACATTCCGGTTTTCAGGGGCGGCAAAGAGTAACAGCGGGCTGGCCAGTGACAGCAAGTGTTTATGGTGCGCAATGGCCGTGGCGTACTGCGGGTTTTTCAGATCCAGCCCAAGCTGGTTCAATTCCAGTAAGCGCTGGCGCAGGCGAATTAAATGGTCGGTTGCATGTAATTGGGCGATACGTTGTTGGGCCAGATTGTCATTATCGCTTTCCAGCGGAATGCGGCTGATGAATGCATAGGCACGATCCAGGGCTACCTGTGATTGCTGCAGCAGTTTTTCGGGAACCGAATGCGGTGCATCTTCCAGCGCCTGGTGGTAGCTGTTGAACAGTATGTTGGCAATGCGTTCCAATGAACGTTGCGATGCCTCCAAGGCCACCTCAGGCACCTGCAACAAGCTGTTATCCAGGTTGTCGGCAATATCGTTTGCCGGCGCCGGAACGATACGCTCAACGAGCCGTGCGAATTGGTTCGCAAACGGCAGGAACAGGGCGGCGCCCAGGCTGATGAATAAGGTATGAAACAGCACCAGGCTGATGGTGCCGGGCGAGACTTCGATTGCCTGGCTTAGAAAATGGGTAAGGGCCAGAAAGCCCGGCAACAACAAAATGGCAATCAGGCCGGTGGCCAGATTGAACAGAATATTGGCGTAGGCCGTGCGCTTGGCGGCAATGGTGGCACCAATGGCCACCAGCGCCCCGGTTACCGTCGTGCCAATGGCAGCACCCACCACCAAGGCGGCAGCCTGGTCGAAGTTGATGGTTTGCGTGTAAAGCGCCGTTAGCGTGGTGGCGATTGCTGCCGAAGACGATTGCAAGATAATCGTCATGACCAGGCCAATTAACATGATGACGGTATGAGCGCCCAAACCGCCCATTGGCAGCGACGACAGGTCGACCATGGCAGAGAGGTCGCGCATGCCTTCCTGCAAGGTGCTTAACCCCAGGAAAATCATGCCGAATCCGGCCATGGCCACGCCCATATCGCGCCATCGACCATGTGCCAGCAGCCTCAAAAGGGCACCCAGACCAATTAACGGCAGGGTGTAAAAACCGAAATTGATCTTCAGGCCCAGTACCGCCACAATCCATCCGGTTGCCGTGTTGCCCAAGCTGGCGCCAATCAAGAAGCCAATGGCCTGGGCGAACGTAATCAACCCTGCGCTGACGAACCCGATAATCGTAACGGTTGTGGCGCTGGATGATTGCACCAACGCGGTGGCCAATGCCCCGGATGTAAAGGCTTTCAGCGGCGTGCCGGTAAACCGGATCAGACCCTGGCGCAATGCGGGCCCGGCAAAGGCAATCAGGCCTTCCGACAGCAGCATCATGCCGATCAGGAACAGGCCAATGCCGCCGATGAAAGGAAAAATAATGTCGCTCATGTTTCCGAGGTTGAAAAGGCGTTGGCGTAATCTACCTTAAATGTCCGAGTCGGTGCGGCCTGGTTCGTTTTCAGTGCCCTGATTGCGAATGGATTCCAGTAGCGCGTGCTGATAGCGGCGCTGATCTGCGGTGGCTTTGCGCAAAATGGCATGCAGTTGCTCGTATTCTGCTTGCAGGTCGTTATTCATGCCCTTGGCCTCGAAATCATCAATGGTTTTCACCGTGTCATTAATGACTTCCTGCAATTGGGCAATAAGCCGGCGGTAATCATGATCTTGCATCGGCGGGCCTTTTCAGTGTGGTTATCAACCCCAGTGTAATAAAAAAAGCGGGGCCGAAGCCCCGCTTTAACGTTGGGAGACAACGTTGGAAGATTAACCCAGCAGCGAGAGGACGCCCTGAGGAATCTGGTTGGCCTGGGCCAGTACCGAGGTACCTGCCTGTTGCAGGATCTGGGCACGGGTCATGTTGGCCACTTCAACCGAGTAGTCGGCATCTTGAATACGCGACTGAGCGGCTGACAGGTTGTTTGACGTGGTTTGCAAGTTGGTGATGGCCGATTCGAACCGGTTCTGGATGGCACCCAGGTCGGAACGAAGGGCGTCAACTTGAGCCAGCGCAGCGTCGAGCACGTCGAGTGGGTTGTCTGTGCGGGCGCTTGTAGTTGTAGCATCAAGCGTGAGTTCGCCCGCGCCGTCAACATAAACCTGAGCGCCAGCGTCGTCAGTTACAACACCGCTTTCCTGTGCGAAGTATGTTGTAGTGGTTATAGTGTCGCCAGTTAGTGCGCCGTCGGTATCAACGTATTGAGCGGCACCGCCTTGTGTAACACCGCCGGCACCATCCTCTACATATGCTGTTCCGTCCAAAGTCACTGTGTATCCGGCGCCACTCGCGTCAGCCAGATTCTGTAAGCCTTCGCGACTGATTGAAGCACCTGTTACGTCGATAGTAGTACCATCGCTTGTGTAGGTGGTGTCACCGACCACAATGCTATCGCCGGAAGTTCCAGCCACTGCCGCTGCGACGTTTGTGGCAGAGGCAGCAGGGTCACCGGGAAGAGCTTGGGTCTTGGTCAGGTTGCCGGTGGCGTCGAGATAGAGCTGTGCGTTATCGTCAGCAGCCGTCATGTTGCCATTGCTGTCGATAATGACTTCTTGGCTCGATCCGCCAATTGTGACTGTAGCGGTTGTTGTTTCGCCAGTGGCCGGTGTCAGTGCAGCTGCGACATCTGCAGCTGCAGCGTCATCTGCCGCGAAAGAGAAGCTGTCAGTGTCCGCGTCGTAGGTGTAGCCTGCCGCTGCAGCTACGCCGTAACCTGTATCTGTTCCTGCATAGGTTACGGTATCGCCGTCTGCCAGTGCGGCGAACAGGTCGTCGGAGGTAGCGGCGTCGTTGTTTGTGTCTTTTGTATAGGTGACCGAACCGTTGGCATTGGTTGCGCCTTGAGTAAAGCCGGCCAAAGTGAGGTCATCGGCGGTCGCGGCTTCGTTCGCGACTGCGCCCTGGCCGTTCACATTGAAGCCTTGCAGGCTCAACGAGGCAACGTCGATTTTCTGCAGGTCGATTTCAATAACTTGCCCGTCGTTGGCACCGACCTGAATGCTCAGGGTGTTGTCTTCAGCCAGTACGTTCACACCGTTGAACTCAGTTTCGGTGGAGATACGGTTGATTTCGTCCAGGCGCTGACCAATTTCATTCTGGATGGAGGTCAAGTCTTCTTCGCTGTTGGTGCCGGTTTCAGCTTGAACAGTCAGTACGCGGATGCGCTGGAGGTTATCGTTGATTTGGTTCAACGCGCCTTCCGTGGTTTGTGCGGCCGAGATGCCGTCGTTGGCGTTACGGGCAGCCTGGTTCAAACCGTTGATTTGCGAACCCATGCGGTTGGCAATGGCTTGGCCGGCGGCGTCGTCTTTGGCGCTGTTGATACGCAGACCGGACGACAGTCGCTCAATTGCAGTGCCTAAAGACGACTGCGATTTCTGCAGGTTGTTTTGGGCAACCAGAGAAAGGTAGTTGGTGTTAATTACTGACATGAGTAACTCCTGTAAGAAAAAATTGGCGAAGGGTCTTCGCCCGGTTGCCAGAAAGGTTAGTACGCTTCCTGTTCAGTGGCATTAACGACGGGGGGGAAATAAACTTTAGGGAAGCTGACCGAAATTTTTTTCAGGTCATATGTGTCCCGCAGTATGATCAAGGCATGATGTTCATGTGAAGTTGGCCCGCCGGTTTCATGTGGCCCGCTGATTTTTTGGAGTTTTCATGAGCGAATCTGTGTCGTTCAATGCCGACCCGCACGCGATATTCGGGCAGTTGGCGCCCGACGATCTTGCGCAGTTGCGTTATGCCAAAAGTTTGCTGGAGCATCCCGGCCTGGCCACGCGCATTACCAGCGTCATTGGCACGCCCATTGAAAAGGGCCTGGCGCGTTTGCCGGCGTCGTGGTCGAATAAAATTGGCGTTGTCACGGAAAAGGCATTGCGCCAGGCCTCGAACGCGGCGCTGTATACCCTAACGGATGTGCCGGGAAAGGCTGCCTCAAATCGCTGGCACCAGTTCAGTGTGGCCGTATCCGGTGGTGTGGGTGGCTTTTTTGGCTTAGGCGCACTGGCCGTGGAGCTGCCTGTTTCCACCACGATTATGCTGCGCTCGGTGGCCGACGTGGCGCGCAGTCACGGTGAGTCCATTTCTTCAGAGGATACGCGGCGTGCCTGTATCGAGGTATTTGCCCTGGGCGGCAAAACGCAAGACGATGATGCAGCCGAAAGCGGCTATTTCGCGGTGCGCACGGTGCTGGCGCAATCCATTACCGAAGCAGGGCGCTACGTGGCGGAAAAAGGCCTGGCAGAGCAAGGGGCACCAATTATGGTGCGGCTGATTGCCAAGGTGGCCAAGCGTTTCGGTGTACAGGTAACCGAAAAAATGGCGGCCCAGGCCATCCCGGCCATTGGCGCCGCCGGCGGGGCGGCCATTAATACCTTGTTTATGGACCATTTCCAGGAAATGGCCCAGGGCCACTTTACGGTGCGCAAGCTGGAACGCCAGTACGGGGCGCAAGTGGTGCGCAGGGTTTACGAGGCCCTGCCCAATGAACCCCGGCGGGGGTCACGAGCAAAAGGCGCATCGAAAACCAAGTCAAGACCTAATCTTTAAACACCGTATCCAGCCAATCGTAAGCATGCTGGTGGTACACCGAACGGGTCATGGTTTCGCAATGGTCGCCGGCACCTTCTTCGGCGGTGAAATGTTTGAAGGTTCTGGGGGCTTGAATGGCGTCGAACAGAGTCTGGGCCGCACCGGCAATGGGGTCGTTTTCCGCCTTGGTAATGAGTACCGGGCATTGAATCTGCTGAACGCGATCCGACACGGTAAATTGGGCCAGGGCTTTTACGTATTCGGTGAATGAGGTCACGCCGTGTACCCAAAAGCCGCGTTGCACCAGTGTCCATTTCAGCGCGGGGTTGTGGTCTACCGCTTGCATAATGGGCGCGTTGGCCTCTTCGGGCAGGTTGGGCAGGGCGGCGATTAAGTCTTGTGCGCCCATGCGCTTTAGCATGCCGGCGATGGCATCGAGCATATCCCATTGCCCGGGGTCGGCAATTAAGGCTTTAATGCGGGGCTCGCCGGCTGCGGCCCTGGGCGCCAGAAAGCCGCCGAAGCTCCAGCCGACCAGGGCGACTTTCTTATGGTTGATATCGGGGCGGGCCAGAATGTAATCAAGCACTGCGCCCACCACGTTTTCCCAGTCGGGCCGCAGGGTTAGGCCGTGTTCTATTAAGGGCGCGCCCTGGCCGGGGCCATCGAAAGTGAGCACGTGGTAGCCGCGCCGCTGTGCGGCCACGGCATGGGCGTAATGCATGGTGTGCAGGGTATCGTCGTAGCCATTGGTGCAAATCAGTAACGGGCGTGTGCCTTCGCCACCGCTATAGAAGTAACCGGGCAGTGTGGTGTTTTCAAAAGGAATGGCTTGCGGCTCAATGGGCGGGTTGAATAGTTGCGCCGCACAGTGAAAGGCGCGGGCTTCGTTGCGGTAAGCTTCTGTTACGCGCGGATCGGTGGGGGCGCCGAATAATAACGGGTAAGACGTCCTGTAATACGTGGCGGCTCGTTGGTACAGTTGTCGTGCGCTGATAAGGTGGCCGCTTTGCTGGCATTCCCGGGCCTGTTCAAACAGGTGGCTGGCCAGTGCGCACCACTCACTGTGCCAGGCGCTTGTGTCGCCGGCGGGAATACGGGGCGCCAGCGATAACACTTCGCCCAGCTCGCAGCCGCCTTCGGCAATATTCATTAAGGTGCGTTGGGCCCAAACTTCGAATAAGGGATCGCTGAATCCAAGTTGCAACATGATGAGTCGTTTCCTTACCTGAATGAATTCAAAGTCGTTTGATATTGTCTAGCCTCTTGAAACTATTGGAAATTACGTCAAATGTCTACCGTCACCCTGCCTATTCGCCTTAAGTTAGATTCTGTTACTATTTTGAAATATTATTCGTATTAAGAGTCGAGGCAAACAGCCGGTTATGGTTTTTTCCAGCACTTCCTCCCGCGAGGCTGCCTGTGTTGTGTTGGCAGCGGGGTCTAGTCGTCGTATGGGCGCGCACAATAAACTGTTGTTGCCATACCGGGGCATGCCCATGGTACGGCAGGTGGTGTTGCAGGCCCTGGCCTCATATTGCAGCCGCGTTGTGGTGGTGTTGGGGCATCATGCACCTGAAGTACAGCAGGCTTTGTCCGGTTTGTCGGTTCAATTTGTGCATAATGCCGAATACGCCCAAGGCATGGGGAACTCGGTTGCAGCGGGTGTCAGCCGGGTACCGGCGGACGAAGGTGCCATTATTTGTTTAGGTGATATGCCGCGCGTAAATGCCCAGGTATTGAACATGCTTATAGATGCGTTTCAAGCTGATGAGCGCAACGAAATTTGCCGGCCGCGCTACAAGGGTCAGGCAGGCAACCCTGTGTTGTGGGGGCCGTCGTTCCTGCCTGCATTAAGCCGCCTGCAGGGCGATGAAGGTGCACGTGGCATTTTGCAGGCGCACGACGCTTATGTTTGCTGGGTTGATGTTGAAACCGACGGCGTATTGCACGATGTGGATCAGCCCAATGATCTGCAGGCAATGGGTATGGCGCTGCCGCGCTCGAAAGACGGGGCCTTGGCCTCGTAGTAGAATCTAGCCTTTACCCAATTGAACTATTTCGGCGCAAATAATGACCACAATTCTTCAAAACGTTCCTGTTGGCCAGAAGGTCGGCATTGCCTTTTCCGGCGGCCTGGACACCAGTGCCGCGTTGCTTTGGATGCGGGAAAAAGGCGCAATTCCATACGCATACACCGCCAACCTGGGCCAGCCCGATGAGCCCGACTACGATATTATTCCCAAGCGCGCGCGCGAGTACGGCGCAGAAAACGCCCGTTTAATTGATTGTCGGCCACAGTTGGTGGCAGAAGGCATCGCCGCGTTGCAGTGCGGCGCGTTTCACGTGACCACGGCTGGCATCACTTATTTCAATACCACTCCTATTGGCCGCGCGGTAACCGGTACCATGCTGGTGGCTGCCATGAAGGAAGACGACGTTCACATTTGGGGCGACGGCAGTACGTTCAAGGGTAACGATATCGAGCGTTTCTATCGTTATGGTTTGTTAACCAACCCCCACCTTCAAATTTACAAGCCCTGGCTTGATCAGGTCTTTATCGACGAGTTGGGCGGGCGCGCCGAAATGTCGGAATACATGCAAAAGCATGGTTTCGGCTACAAAATGTCGGCCGAGAAAGCCTATTCCACCGATTCGAACATGCTGGGCGCCACGCACGAAGCGAAGGATCTGGAATACCTGAACACGGGTATTAAAATCGTTCAACCGATCATGGGTGTGCCGTTTTGGCGTGACGACGTTGAAATCAAACCCGAAACCGTCTCGATTCGTTTCGAGGAAGGCCAGCCCGTTGCGCTCAATGGTAAAACATTCGGCGATGCCGTTGAATTGGTCATGGAGGCCAATCGTATTGGTGGGCGTCACGGTTTGGGCATGAGCGACCAAATTGAAAACCGTATTATCGAGGCCAAGAGCCGCGGTATTTACGAAGCGCCGGGTATGGCGCTCTTGTTCATCGCTTACGAGCGGCTGGTTACCGGTATTCACAACGAAGACACCATTGAGCAATACCGCATGAACGGCTTGAAGCTGGGTCGTTTGCTGTACCAGGGGCGCTGGTTCGACCCGCAAGCCATTATGCTGCGCGAAGCGTCGCAGCGTTGGGTGGCCGGTGCAGTTACCGGCGAGGTAACGGTAGAGTTGCGGCGCGGAAACGACTATTCCATCCTGGACACCGTCTCGCCGAATCTGACTTATCAGGCCGAGCGGCTTACGATGGAAAAAGGCGATTCGGCTTTCTCGCCGCGTGATCGCATTGGCCAACTCACCATGCGGAACCTGGACATTGTGGATACCCGCGACAAACTGCGTACTTATCTGGACGTGGGTTTGCTAACGTCGAAGAAAGGTTCGCCGTTACCTACGTTAAAAGACGCTAGTAAAGAGAAGTCGTAAATAGTTAAGAAGCCGACTCAGGCCTGTACCCCGGTTGTTGGGCTACCGCCCGGTAACCGGGGTGTTTTATGTGGCGGTAATTGTGCTGACCGTTTAGATTGCTTTAACCGCTGCGTTTGCCCAGCAATAAAAACTCCATCAGCGCTTTTTGTACGTGCATGCGGTTTTCCGCTTCATCCCAGACCACGCTTTGCGGGCCGTCTATCACGTCGCCCGTTACTTCTTCGCCGCGGTGGGCCGGCAGGCAATGCATGAATAGGGCTTTGGGGTCGGCCATGGCCATCATTTCCTCATCGACACACCAGTCGGCAAAGGCTTTGCGGCGGGCTTCGTTCTCTTCTTCGTAGCCCATGCTGGTCCAGACATCGGTGGTGACCAGATGCGCACCCTTGCAGGCCTGCATGGGGTCGGCAAACACGCGCAACACGTTTTCAGGTGGGGTGCCAATGCGCTCTTGTTCCAGTTCATAGCCCGCAGGCGTAGAAATATGCAGGGTAAAGCCCAACATCTCGGCGGCTTGTAGCCAGGTGTACGACATATTGTTGCCATCGCCGATCCAGGCAACGGTTTTGCCTTCAATCGGGCCCAGGTGTTCTATAAACGTGAAAATGTCGGCCAGGATCTGGCAGGGGTGGAATTCGTTGGTTAGGCCGTTGATAACCGGGACGCGTGAATGGGCGGCAAAGCGTTCAATACGCGTTTGCTCGAAGGTGCGGATCATGACCAGATCGACCATGCGCGACACGACGCGGGCTGTGTCTTCAATGGGTTCAGAACGCCCAAGTTGGGAGTCGCCTGTTGTTAAGTGAATGACCGAACCGCCCATTTGATACATACCCGCTTCAAACGAGACACGGGTGCGGGTGCTGGCTTTTTCAAACACCATGGCCAGGGTGCGATCGTGCAGGGTATGGTGCGGTTGATAACGCTTGAATTTGTCTTTAATAAGGCGCGCACGCTCGAGCACATACAGGATTTCGTCGTGGGTGAAGTCGTTGAATTGCAGGAAGTGGCGCAAGGGCGCTGCGGGAGACTGGGTGTGAGACATGATCAACCTTGATTCGCTTGCAAAGAAGTTTAATTGAGTATGATAAACAATTTTGGGGTGGCCCTGCGATTCGGCGCCTAAAGCAGTACAATGCAGCCACGCAAAATTCCCGTGAAAGTATCGTGCAGCAGTTCATTATTTACGGCGTAACGGAGTCCGGCCAGCGTTTTCGGCCAAGCGATTGGGCCGAACGCCTTGCAGGGGTCATGTCACAGTTTCGGCCACCTGGTATGCCCGCCAACCGTCTTACGTATTCCCCTTATGTGCTGCCGACCTATATCGAGGGTGTGCGCTGTGTGGCGGTGGATCCACGCTTGCGCGACCTTGAGCCGCTAGCCTGGAATTTTGTAGTGGATTTTGCCCGCAGTAACCAGTTGAAAACCGAAGAAATTAAAGCGTCGCCAGAAAGCCCGGATTAACCGGGTTTTTTTATGCCTGCAAAAGCGGATCATGTTCGTTGCGGGCAAAAAAACAGGGTGCTGTTCGAGCACCCTGTTTTGTGGCGGCGTGTTTTTGCCGCTACTTTGTTTTTACTGACAGCTTTTTGCCAATTAAACCGTGCTGGCTTTTCAGGAAGCCATAGCTTTCACAGCAGCAGACAGGCGGCTTTTGTGACGTGCGGCTTTATTCTTGTGAATGATTTTTTTATCGGCAACGCGGTCGATGATGCTTGCGGTGGAGCGCAGAACAGTGTTCGCAGCTTCCTGGTCTCCGGCGTCGACTGCCTGGCGAACGCGTTTGATAGACGTGCGCAGCATGGAACGAAGGCTGGAGTTGTGTTTGTTCAGTTTAATCGCCTGGCGGGCGCGTTTACGTGCTTGTGCGGTATTAGCCATAGTTTTTTAGTACGGTTTAAGTGTGTTTAATTAGCAAAGACAAAGATTCTAACTTAGACTGCTCTTTTTGTAAAGTGTCGAAGGCGAAAACCGAACAGAAACAGCACTGCGAAATAGGCGCTGCCCGCCGCGGCGATGGTACCCAGCAACAAGGTAATGCGCAGGCCGGATGATAAGGTCGGGTCGACCCAGTTCACCGTGTGATTGGCGCCATAAAGCAGGGCACCCAATGCCAGCAAGGCGGGCAGGGCACGAAGCAGGAATGGGATCCAGCCCGGGCCGGGTTTGTAGGTGCCGCGACGAACAAGCAAGGTAAGCAGCAAGAGGGCGTTCACGCTGGCGCCCAGCCCGATTGAAAGGGCCAGTCCTGCATGGTCGAACAGGGGGACGAAAACCAGATTGAACATTTGGGTTAGCACCAGGACCAACAGCGCAATTTTCACTGGGGTGCGTATATCTTGCTTAGCATAGAACCCCGGTGCCAGAATCTTGATGGCCAGCAGGCCAAGCAATCCCACGGAGTAGGCCATGACGGCTACCTGGGTCTGGGCGACGTCGTACGCGGTAAAGGCACCATAGTTGAACAAGGTGGCTACCATGCCTTCACTGAGCATGGCCAAGCCCAGGGCGGCAGGCAACCCCAGCAATATAACCAGGCGCAGCCCCCAGTCAATCAGATAGTTGTAGCGATTATGGTCGTTCTGGGCATGTGCGGCCGACAAACTGGGCAGCAGTACTGTGCCCAGTGCCACGCCCAACAGGGCCGTAGGAAATTCCATCAGCCGGTCGGCGAATGACAGCCACGTTACGCTGCCGGCCGCCAGCCAGGTAGCGATGTTGGTGTTGATGAGCAAGGAGATTTGCGCCACCGACACCCCCAGAATGGCGGGCAGCATCTGGCGCATGATGTGTCTCACGGTGGCGTCTTTCATTGCCTGGCGCACACGAAATGAGTAACGCGGCAGTAAACCCAGGCGCGCCAGGGCAGCCCATTGAACCGTCAGTTGCGCCACGCCACCGGCCAGGACGCCGATGGCCAACGCATAGACGGGCGTGCTGAAGTAGGGCAGCAGAAACAGGCAGGCCAGAATCATGCACAGGTTAAGCAATACCGGTGTAAAAGCCGGAACCGCGAAGCGGCGCCATGTGTTCAATACGCCCGAGGCAAACGCCACCAGCGACATGCACAGAATATAGGGGAACATGGCGCGGGTCATCCAGACCGCCGCCTCGAACTCGGTTTGGCGTTCGGCATTCAGCATGCCACTGGCCATGGCACTTACCACCCAAGGGGCGGCCAGCATGCCGATTAATGTAACGGCCATGAGGGCAACCGTTAACAACAGTGCGACGCGATCCAGCAGTTCGCGTACCCGCTCGGGGCTTTCCTGTTCGCGTGTTTGCCCCAGTATGGGCACAAAAGCCTGGGCAAAGGCACCTTCGGCAAATAAACGGCGCAACAGGTTGGGAATGCGAAATGCAACCCAGAAGGCGTCAGTCAGCGGCCCTGCGCCAAAAGAACTGGCAATAAAAATATCGCGAATCAAACCTGTAATTCGCGATAGCAGGGTAAAGCTGCTGACTGTTGCCGCTGAACGGAACAAGCCCATATTAATGCCGGTTTATTTTGGCGCCATGCGAATGGCACCGTCCAGGCGAATGGTTTCGCCGTTCAACATTTCATTGGTCATGATGCTGTGAACCAGTTTGGCGTAATCTTCCGGCGTGCCCAGACGAGATGGAAAAGGAATGCTGGCAGCCAGTGAATCCTGAACTTCCTGGGGCATGCCATATACCATTGGGGTGGCGAAAATGCCCGGCGCAATGGTCATGCAACGAATCCCCAGTTTTGACAGATCGCGTGCAATGGGCAGTGTCATGCCGGCCACGCCGGCTTTTGATGCTGCATAGGCTGCCTGCCCGATTTGGCCGTCGAAGGCGGCCACAGAGGCGGTGTTGATAAGGACACCGCGTTCACCGGTTGCCTCGGGCTCGTTTTCGCTCATGGCGGCGGCCGCCAGGCGCGACATGTTGAACGTTCCAACCAGGTTCACCATGACCACTTTCTGGAATGTTTCAAGGGCATGCGGTCCATTCTTCCCTACCGTACGCGAAGCGGGGGCGATACCGGCGCAGTTCACCAGCCCGAACAGGCGGCCTTGCTGGCGGGCCGCTTCAATAACGGCTTGCGCATCGGCTTCCTGGGTAACGTCGCAGTGCACGTAGGTTTGGCCCAGTTCCTTGGCCAGTGCCTGCCCGGGTTCGTCCTGAACGTCTGCCAAGACGACTTTGGCGCCTTGTTCAACCAGCATGCGGGCAGTTCCGGCACCCAGTCCGGAGGCGCCGCCCGTGACGATAAATACTTTGTCTTTGATGTCCATGTCGCTCCTTTATTTCTTCAGGATTGCAAAAATACGATTGCGTATATCTTCTACGCTGCCTACGCCCTGAATCTGGTGAAACTGGGGGGCAGCCGAGTCGTTCGATTTTGCCCATTCAGAGTAATAATCCACCAGGGGGCGGGTTTGTTCTTGATAAACGGCCAGCCGATGACGCACCGTTTCTTCCTTGTCGTCGTCGCGCTGCACAAGCGGTTCGCCGGTGATATCGTCGGTGTCGGGCGTTTCGGGCGGGTTGAACGTGACGTGGTAGCTGCGGCCGCTGGCGGGGTGAACACGACGGCCACTCATGCGGTCGATAATGTTTTCCTCGGGCACAACCATTTCGACGACAAAGTCCAGCGAAATATTCGCTTCTTTCAAGGCATCCGCCTGCGGAATGGTGCGCGGAAAGCCGTCGAACAGGTAGCCGTTGCGACAATCATCCGCCTGCAGGCGGTCTTTGACCAGGCCGATAATAATGTCGTCGGAGACCAGGCCGCCGGCGTCCATGATTTTTTTGGCTTCCACACCCAGCGGCGTTTGTGCTTTAACTGCTGCACGCAGCATGTCGCCCGTGGAAATTTGGGGAATACCGAATTCCTGGGTAATAAACGTGGCTTGCGTGCCTTTGCCAGCACCGGGTGGACCGAGCAGGATCAGTCGCATGGAAATACCTCCGTAAAAACTTCTTATTTCTGGTGTTTTGTTTTGTCGCGACGCAACAATATAACCGCCGGACACCTCGTTTTGAACACGCTTTTATAACCGATTTGCGAAAATGGCGCGTACGCGTTCCAGATCGGCGGCGGTATCCACACCCGCAGCCGGATGCGCCTGCGCAATGTGAACAGCAATGCCGAACCCATTCTCGAGTGCCCGCAATTGTTCGAGTGACTCGAACGCTTCAAGTGGGCCGACGGGCAAGCGCGGAAACGTGTTCAGAAAACCGACTTTATACGCGTAAAGGCCAATATGATGCAATGCGGGAAGATTGGGTGCGAGAACGCGGTTGCCGTTGGCCAGCGCCTCGCGCGCCCACGGGATGGGCGCTCGGGAGAAGTATAAGGCCTGTTGGCGATGATTGCATACGACCTTGACAATGTTGGGGTTGAATAAATTGTCCGCCTCGGTAATGGGTGAAGCACAGGTGGCGATTGCCGCATCCGGCTGATTCTGCAGTAAAGCGGCAACCTCATTAATGAGTGCCGGGTCGATAAGCGGTTCGTCGCCTTGTACGTTAACGACAATATCGTCGGGCCCCAGTTTGAGTTGCTGAGCCACCTCGGCCAAACGGTCGGTCCCGGTCGGGTGGTCGGCGCGGGTTAACTGGCATTCAAACCCCGCCTGCTCGGCAGCCTGGCGAATCTCGGGGTCGTCAGTGGCCACCAGAATGCGGCTGGCCTTTGATTTTGCTGCTTGCTCGGCAGTGCGGACAACAAGCGGCTTGCCTGCGATGTCGAGTAATGGCTTGTTGGGCAATCGGGTTGAGGATCGCCGCGCGGGAATAATAGCGATAAAACTCACGAATTTGATGCACTCTGTGCCGCGCTCGTTTCATTCAGGTCACGCGCTTCGTTTTCCAGCATTACGGGGATGCCGTCGCGAATAGGGTATGCCAGGCGGTCGGCCTTGCAAATGAGTTCATGGTTGGCCTGGTCGTGGTGCAGCGGCCCCTTGCACAGAGGGCAGACCAGCACTTCCAGTAGGTTTGAGTCCATAGCAGGTATCCGTATGTGGTGTTTCGGGCAACAAGGATCGCGCTACCCGTTTTGTCCGGGTGCAGGATTCGATTGTAGTCGCTTTAGCAGTGCTTGTACCCAATGGGGGTCGGAGAAACGGGGTGCTACTTGTACCGACCACACGCGTGGATCGCTCGTGTCTTGCAGTTTGACCGCGTCCTTGTCGGTGACCAGGACAATGGCTTGCTTTACTTCGTGAACGGCCGACGTAATGTCGGCGGCGTGGTCGGGCAGGGCAAGCGCGGGATCGGGGTTCAGGCCGTGTTGTCTGAGCAAGCCAAAAAAACGCGCCGGCTGGCCGATGGCCGCTATGGCGCCCAGGCTTTCGCCGCGATGCTGATTTAACCATTCCGACCACGATACAACCTGCCCGGTGCTGAGTTGGGTACAACTGATGGGCTGCAGGCGCATGCGTATCTGGGCAACCTGGGGGGCCGGTGTGCGCGGCGCGATACCCTGGGTTTGTGGCAGGCTGCCCTCCTGGGGAGTGGGCCCGGATTGATGCAAAACGATCAAATCAACGTTTTTTAACCGTGAGGGGTGTTCGCGCAGCGGGCCGGCGGGCAATACCCGTTCATTTCCCAGTCCCCGCTCGTCTTGCACCACGATTTCGATATCGCGCGGCAAAGCCAGATGCTGCAGTCCGTCGTCCGAGACCACGATATCAATGTCGGGATGCCGTTCGATAAGATATTGCAGGGCCAAACGTCGTTTTGGATGAACGGCAATGGGAACGCCGGTGGCTTGGGCGATTAGCGCAGGTTCGTCGCCGAACAGGCTGGGGTCCAGTTTCCCTTTGCCCACGCGCGCTTGTTGCTCGGGTAGCGCAACCCCGTAACCCCGGCTGATTACGCCCGGTCGTCGGCCGAGCGCTTTCAGGGTGTTGACCAGCCCGATCACCACCGGTGTTTTGCCGGTGCCGCCCACCATGATATTGCCGACAATGATAATGGGAATGCCGTGGGTGTGATGCGCGGCAACATGGGTATGACGCCGCCGTTTGATGAAAACCGCCGCCAGCACCAGCCAGGAAAGCGGTAACAATAATGTGCTGATCAGCCCTTTGCGCTGCCAGACTCGATGTGCGAACTGGGCAAGAAAGGTGTGCGGTGTAGGCATGGTTGCTTATTGTTGCGTTGCGAAATTAACGCGTTGGATGCCCGCCAGCCGGGCCGCCTCCATGGCTTTAACAACGTTCTCGTGGGTGGCCTGGGCATCGGCATTAATGAGTAGTACGGGTTCGGTCTGACTGCCGGCAGCCATATTCAGCGCGCTGGTCAAGCCTTGCATGCTGGTATCGGCGATTAAGTTGGTGTCGAGTGCGAACAGACCATCTTTGTTGATCGCCAAACGCAATGGGTTGGGGTCGACGGCCTGCGCGCTGGCCTGAGGCAGTGTAATGCTCAGTTGCTGGAAGCGTGTGAACGACGTGGTGGCGGCCAGAAAAATCAGGATAACCAGCAAAATATCGATGAGTGGGATCAGGTTGATCTCTGGCTCTTCATGCTGAATGCGGCGACGGAAATTCATGATCAGTTCGGGGGCGTGTTACGCGAGTCTTGCTGAAGAATCCGGTCAAGCGTGCTGGCCTGGTGCTCGATCTGGTGCAGGAAATGGTCGACCCGGGCACGGAAAAACCGATGAAAAATCAGGGCAGGCACGGCAATAATAATACCGAACCCCGTATTGTACAGAGCAACGGAGATACCGCGCGCCAATTGTGCCGGGTCGCCGCCGGCCGGGGTGTAGGAGGCAAAAATTTCGATCATCCCGATTACGGTACCGAACAGGCCAAGCAAAGGTGATACAACAGCCACGGTTGCCAGGCTGGGAACATAGCGGTTAAGGCGATACGCCACATCTTTGCCGACGTCTTCAATCGCTGCCTGGCGGTAGGTGGTGTCATGATGGCGAACGGCAATCACTTCCGCCAGCACGCGCCCCAACGGAGAGCTCGAGGCTAATTTGTCTAGCGCATTGCTGGTGGGGGCCTTTTGCCGGATAAGTTCAGTGACCCTGTCAAGCAGGTGCTCCGGCGCAATCAGTTTGGTGCGCAATGACAGGAAGCGTTCAATGATGAGGGCCAGGCCGATCACTGATGTAATAATCAGCAACCAGATAGGCCAGCCGGCGTCATGAATGATTTGCAGCAAAACAGCTCTCCGGACAATGATCCGGTTCAACCGGATCAGGATGTGCAAACGCCCATTTTAATCGGGAAGCGTCGGGCGGCAACAGCACGGCAAAAGTTATCAAATTGTAACGTCTGGAATTTAGGCGTTTTGGAGGGTGAATTGGCGTCAATAAAGGGTTTGCGAAGGGTATCCACAGAAACTGTGGATAATTTTGTGCAAAACTATGGGCAACGCGTTGTTTTACGTGGTCTGGCAGTTCAGTGGTCAATAATCAGTCATTTTGTTGAAATAAATTAAATCCTTATAAATCAAATACTTAATTTGATTATTTAAGGCTTTTTAAAAGATTGCTCCTGAATCGGCTTGATATATGGCCTATTTGACATTTTCAACCGTTCTGTGGATAGAAGTTGCTTTTAAGGTATGTGTCAGGGTCGAATGCTATGATTGAGGCTCACACAGGTTTTTTTCTCTGCTGTTCGGCCTACGTCGGTTTTTGCAGGGGATTTTTACATAAAGTTACAAACATCAAGTCGAGTATTAAATCACGACCATGTCGCCTGATTCCCCAGCCTTTGCCAGTGATGTCACGCCCGCTTCCACGATATTGACGGTAAGTCAGTTGAATCGGGCGGTGGGTACGTTGCTCGAGGCCAATTTTTCACGTATCTGGGTAAAAGGGGAGGTGTCCAACTTTACCCAGGCCGCGTCGGGTCATTGGTATTTCACCATTAAAGACGACCGGGCCGCCGTGCGCGCCGTGATGTTCCGGGGGCGGGCGCAAGCCGTTGGTTTTGTGCCCCGGGTTGGAGAGCAGTTTGAGTTTCGCGCCGTGGTTACATTGTACGAGCCGCGTGGCGACTATCAACTCCAGATCGACACGCTGCGCCGGGCAGGCCAGGGTGATTTGCATGAGGCTTTTCTTAGATTAAAGGCGAAGCTGGAGTCGGAAGGTTTATTTGATTCAGCCCGAAAACGGCCGATACCGCTCATGCCCAGGGCTGTGGGTGTGGTTACGTCGTTGGCTGCGGCAGCGCTGCGCGATGTTTTAACCTCATTCACGCGGCGAGCGCCCCATATTCCCGTTGTGGTTTATCCGGCGCCGGTTCAAGGCGCTGACGCGCCTGCCGCTTTGGTACAGGCGCTGGAAACGGCCTACAGTCGTAACGAGGTTGATGTCATCCTGCTGGTACGCGGCGGCGGCAGCCTGGAGGACCTCTGGGCGTTCAATGACGAGGCCCTGGCTCGAACCGTGGCAGCCAGCCCGGTTCCGGTTGTGTGCGGCGTCGGTCATGAAACCGATTTCAGTATTGCAGATTTCGTGGCCGATTTGCGAGCGCCCACGCCCACTGCGGCGGCTGAGCTTTCCTGTGCACCACGAGAGGTGTTGCTGGATCAAGTGTTCGAGTTGCATCGAGCCCTTTCGCGGCATCATCAGCGTTTGCTTGAGCGCTTGTCAATGCGGCTCGATCGCGCGATGTCGCAATTGGTGTCGCCGCGCCAGCGCTTGAATCAGCAACGGGAAGGGTTGCTCTCGCTGACGGCACGCCTGCATCGCGCCGCCCGCAGAAGCACCGAGCTTGAAGCGGCGCGATTGAATTTGTTAAAAATACGCCTGAAGGCCGCGCTGCCTTCCGTTGCCCAGCGGCGCCAGGAACTTGAACGTTTAACCGAACGGCTGGCGGCGGTCGGGCCGCGCCAGTTTCGCCGCCCCCGGGCACGGCTTGAGGCCGCCGAGCAAACGTTGCAGGCGCTTAGCCCGAAACATATTCTGGCGCGTGGTTACGCTTTGGTTCGCAACCAGCACGGGGTGTTGGTTAAAAATGCGTTAGACTTGAAAGCAGGCGACCGGCTGCTGCTTGAGCTGGCTCAGGGCGCGGCCGATGTCGAAGTACTGAAAACGCGCAGTCTGTTATAGAAAACGCTTAAAATAGGGCGTTGAAACAGGCTTTGTGATGTATTTTTCATTCACCTTTTATAAGGAAATTGATTATGGCTTTTACGCTTCCTGAACTGCCTTATGCGCTCGACGCGCTGGAACCCACCATTTCGAAAGAAACGCTTGAGTTCCATTACGGCAAGCATCACCAAACTTATGTAACGAATCTGAACAACCTGGTTGCCGGAACAGAGTTTGAGTCGGCTTCCCTGGAAGATATCGTCAAGAAAGCCTCCGGTGGTGTTTTCAACAACGCCGCGCAGGTTTGGAATCACACTTTTTACTGGAACAGCATGTCGCCCAACGGTGGCGGTGAGCCTTCCGGCAAGCTGGCCGAAGCCATCAACGCCAAGTGGGGCAGTGTTGCCGCATTCAAAGAGGCGTTCAACAAGTCGGCAGCCGGCAATTTCGGTTCAGGCTGGACCTGGCTGGTGAAAAAATCCGACGGCTCGCTCGATATCGTGAACACCAGCAATGCCGCCACGCCGCTCACCACGTCCGACGCCCCGCTGCTGACCTGTGATGTCTGGGAACACGCTTACTATATCGATTACCGTAATGCGCGTCCCAAGTATCTGGAAAGCTTCTGGAACGTTGCAAATTGGGATTTTGCTGCCAAGAACCTGGGGTAATTTCAGGTGTGCAGTTTGTTCTGCAGCGCATTTATCACTGATTTCAGTGCATTGACCCCTGCCGCGCGCTGCGTGGCAGGGTTTGTTTTTTTTGAACCCTCAGGTTTTCATCATGACTAAACATGCATTTATTTGCGACGCTGTTCGCACCCCGTTCGGTCGTTATGGCGGCGCACTTGCGCCTGTGCGTACCGATGATCTCGCTGCGATTCCAATCAAGGCGCTTATGGAACGTCACCCCGATGTTGATTGGTCGCAACTTCACGACGTAATCTACGGTTGCGCCAATCAGGCGGGTGAAGATAATCGCAACGTGGCGCGCATGGCGGCATTGCTGGCGGGGTTGCCTCACACTGTGCCGGGTTCGACCGTTAATCGCTTGTGCGGTTCCAGCCTTGATTCCCTCGGTTCGGCTGCACGAGCCATTCGTTCGGGTGACGTCGATTTCATGATTGCCGGTGGTGTTGAAAGCATGAGCCGCGCACCGTTTGTCATGGGGAAAGCCGAAACCGCATTTTCCCGTAATGCCTCTATCTACGACACCACAATCGGCTGGCGCTTCATTAATAAATTGATGAAAGCGCAGTATGGTGTAGATTCCATGCCCGAAACCGCCGAAAACGTGGCCGATCAGTTTAATGTGTCGCGCGAAGATCAAGATAAATTTGCACTGGCCAGCCAAACTAAAACGGCAGCCGCTCAGAAGCAAGGCATTTTCAAAGATGAAATTGTCCCGGTAACCATCCCGCAGCGTAAGGGCGACCCCGTTGTGGTCGATACCGACGAGCACCCGCGTGAGACTTCCATGGAAGCGCTGGCGCGTTTGAAGCCTGTGGTTCGCCCAGACGGAACGGTAACCGCCGGGAATGCCTCCGGCGTGAACGACGGTGCCTGCGCACTTGTGGTTGCTTCGGAAGAGGCGGCCGGCAAGCAGGGTTTAACGCCCAGGGCACGTGTGGTTGCAATGGCAACGGCAGGTGTTGAGCCTCGTATCATGGGTATTGGCCCGGCGCCGGCATCTGAAAAAGTGCTGCAGCTGGCTGGCTTGACCATTGATCAAATGGACGTGATCGAGCTTAACGAAGCGTTTGCTGCGCAGGGCCTTGCCACTTTGCGCATGCTGAATGTTGCCGACGATGACCCGCGAGTGAATCCCTATGGCGGCGCCATTGCCCTGGGGCATCCCTTGGGTGCCAGCGGGGCCCGCCTGGCAACAACCGCCATGTATCATCTGGAACGAACCGGTGGTCGTTATGCTTTGTGCACCATGTGTATCGGCGTTGGTCAGGGGATCGCCGTTATTCTTGAGCGCGTATAAGGTCTGGCGTTCAGGCAAAAGCAGTCGATGTTTGAAATACCTTGCGGTTATGGTACCGGCAAGGTGTTTCAATTGGGCGCAGGCAGGTTTTCAACCTTGGCCCCGGTTGTAATACCGTACCGGTTGAACCAGCCTTGCTCCATTTCCAGCGCGTACGAAATTTCACCCGGTGGGCAGTGGGTTTGTTCCGACAGGGGCTGCATGTCGGCAATGTGAATAATGGCCCCGGTTTGGTTGATAAACGCAATCGATAGCGGCAACGGCGTGTTTTTCATCCAGAAGCATTGAAGCTGTGGTTGATTGAAAACAAACAGCATGCCATGATTTGCCGGCAGTGATTCGCGATACATCAGCCCTCGTTGCAGGCTGGCCGGGGTGGCTGCAATTTCGGTCTGAACCGTTATTTGATTGATTGAAAGTTCGGTTGTTGGGAGAATTGTTTGAGCCCGAAGCGGTTGGGCTCCCAATGCAAGCGACGTTGAAAAAAATATTGCAAAATAAAAAACAACGAGGCGTTGCCCCGTTGTTTGTAAAAAATCAGCCATTCTTGTTGGTGTTTAAAATAATTGTTTTCAGGAGGCAGCGGTAATGTTCAAAGCCTGTTTGCCCTTGGGGCCCTGGGCGATTTCAAACATGACTTTCTGACCTTCTTTCAGGGTTTTGAACCCGTTCATTTGAATGGACGAAAAGTGTGCGAAAAGGTCTTCGCCCCCATTATCAGGGGTTATGAAGCCAAAACCCTTCGCGTCGTTGAACCATTTTACGGTTCCACTCAGCTTAGGGGACTCCCCGACTGCGGTGGTGCTTAAGTCTTCGGACATACGTACTGCCTCTCTCTGCTAGTGTTGGGTTAAAACCAGGTAACCGTCTTTTGCGGTAGCCTGTGGGTTCGGGATAAGCTGGTGAACCAGCGTTGTAACCAGAACATGTTGATAATGCGCAATGTGATCATTCGTAGTCAACTATGGAAATTACTTAGTTTTGATCTGAAATCATGGCAACAAACACAGATATTCAACGGGATACCGTCCTGGAACGCGAGAAAGAGGCGCTCAAACCCCCGCCCATGTACCAGGTTGTGCTGCTCAACGATGACTATACGCCGATGGAGTTTGTGGTGAATGTGCTGCAAAGTGTCTTTGGCAAAACATCGGAAGAAGCGGCGCACATTATGTTGAAAGTGCATCACGAAGGGCGAGGTGTGTGTGGGGTTTATACCCGCGATATCGCCGCCACCCGGGTTGAAATGGTGCGGCAACTGGCGCGCGCGCGGCAGCATCCTTTACAGTGCATAATGGAACCGGCGCCCGATGCGTAAACTTCACAATGTTGTTAATCGAACGCGGCGTGCAGGGCGATTAAACTTTTTTGATGTAATCGGGTCAAACCCAGTGTACGAGGTGCTTAATGGGTGATACTGTTGAGTAGGATTAGTCGTAGAATAGTTGTTGAAATAGTGGTTTGTCCGCTTCGGCAATAGGAGGAAGCGTGATCTCTGAAGAACTGGAAGTTAGTTTGCACCTGGCCTTTGTTGAAGCCCGGAATGCAAGACATGAATTTATTACGGTCGAGCACCTTTTATTGTCGCTGCTCGACAACGCTGCTGCGGCCGAGGTTTTGAAAGCCTGCTCGGCCGACGTTGAAACTTTGCGTAATGATTTACGCAAGTTTATTGCCGAAAATACGCCCGTTGCACCGGGCGAGGGCGAGGTTGATACGCAACCCACGCTGGGTTTTCAGCGGGTTATCCAGCGCGCCATCATGCATGTGTCTTCGGGCAGTTCCAGCAAGAACACCGTAACGGGTGCCAATGTCCTGGTTGCCATGTATGGCGAGAAAGATTCGCATGCAGTGTATTACCTGCTGCAGCAGGGCGTTACGCGTCTTGATGTCGTGAACTATTTGTCGCATGGTATTACCAAAACACCGGAACCCCCGCGTACTGAACCGTCGCCTAAGGCGGCGTCGTCCAGTGCCGGCAGTGATGCCGAGTCGGCCAAGTCCGATCAGCAAAAGTCACCGCTTGAGCTTTACGCGCTCGATCTGAACGCCGAGGCGCGCCAGGGTCGTATCGACCCGCTCATTGGTCGCGAGGCCGAAGTGGAACGCGTTATTCAGGTTTTGTGCCGCCGGCGCAAGAACAACCCATTGCTGGTTGGCGAGGCCGGTGTGGGCAAGACGGCAATTGCGGAAGGCCTGGCCTGGCGGATTACGCGCGGCGATGTCCCGGAAATTCTGGAAAGCGCCCAGGTTTATGCCCTCGATATGGGTGCACTGCTGGCCGGCACCAAATATCGCGGCGATTTCGAACAACGTTTGAAAGCAGTGCTGAAGTCGTTGCAAGATAATACCAACGCCGTGTTGTTTATCGATGAAATTCATACCCTTATCGGCGCCGGGTCTGCTTCGGGCGGTACGCTTGATGCGTCCAACCTGCTGAAGCCGGCCTTGTCGTCGGGCAAGCTCAAGTGCATCGGCGCTACCACCTACAACGAGTACCGCGGCATTTTTGAAAAAGACCACGCGTTGTCGCGCCGTTTCCAGAAAATTGACGTCGCCGAACCTACCGTGCCGCAAACCGTTCAAATTTTGCGTGGCCTGAAGCCGCATTTCGAAGCGCACCATGGGGTGAAATACACGGCCGCGGCGCTGACGTCGGCTGCGGAATTGTCGGCACGTCATATTAACGACCGCTTCCTGCCCGACAAGGCCATCGACGTAATCGACGAAGCCGGGGCTGCCCAGCGTTTGCTGCCGCGCTCGCGCAAGCGGAAAACCATCGGCAAGGCCGAGATCGAGGCCACGGTTGCGAAAATCGCACGTATTCCACCGGCAACTGTGTCTTCAGACGACCGCAACAAGCTGGCCACGCTCGACCGCGACCTCAAAGCAACCGTGTTCGGCCAGGATGCGGCGATCGAGGCGTTGTCGGCAGCGATCAAAATGGCACGCTCCGGTTTGGGTCGTCCCGACAAGCCAATCGGTTCGTTCCTGTTCTCCGGACCAACCGGCGTGGGTAAAACCGAAGTGGCGCGTCAACTTGCGTTCACGTTGGGCATTGAACTGTTGCGTTTCGACATGTCGGAGTACATGGAGCGCCATGCCGTCTCGCGGCTGATTGGTGCGCCTCCGGGGTATGTCGGCTTTGATCAGGGGGGCTTGCTTACCGAGGCCGTGACCAAGCAGCCGCACTGCGTTTTGCTGCTTGATGAAATCGAGAAAGCGCATCCCGATGTCTACAATATCCTGCTGCAGGTCATGGACCACGGCACGTTAACCGACAACAACGGGCGCAAGGCTGATTTTCGCAATGTCATCATTGTCATGACGACAAATGCGGGCGCCGAAGTGTTGAACAGAAACACAATTGGTTTTGCCAACACCACCGAAAGCGGTGATGAAATGGCGGAAATCAAACGTCTGTTCACCCCTGAATTTCGTAACCGCCTTGATGCCATCATCAACTTCACACCGCTTACGCGTGAAATTATTTTGCGTGTGGTCGACAAATTCCTTATGCAGCTGGAAGACCAGCTTCATGAAAAGCGGGTTGAGGTGGTGTTTTCTGAACAGCTTCGAGACTATCTGGCCAAGCAAGGTTTTGATCCGCTTATGGGCGCGCGCCCCATGCAACGCCTGATCCAGGACACCATTCGGCGTGCATTGGCCGATGAACTCCTGTTCGGACGCTTGACCGACGGCGGAAACGTGACCGTCGACCTCGACGACAAGGATCAGGTGGTTCTGTCGTTCCCCGATGATTCGGCGGCAGGGTCCGGGCAATCGAAGCAGTCGCCGCCCACTGTTTCGGAAGCAGAACTTATAGACTAAATGACCAATCCGCCCCTGGTTATTTGCCCGCATTGCGCCCGGCTGCATGAGCGAACGCCCATTGCCCCGGGCGCAATCGCGTCGTGCGTTCAATGCGGTTATGAACTTTACCGTCATTCACGTGTTTCGCTCGAAGGCTGGCTGGCGCTTTGCTGGACGTCGTTATTTGTATTTATGGTCGCCAACCTGTTTCCGGTGGCGCATATTGCGTTGTCGGGTAAAACGGTTGATGCCTCGTTTCCCCATGCGTTGTATCTAACCTGGTTAAGTGGTGATTACGTTGTCGCCCTGATGGCCGGGCTATTTGTGTTTGCGTTTCCATTGGGGCAAATCCTGTTTTTGATGTGGGCCATCCAGGCTGTGCGCAAACGTCGATTGCCTTGGGATTTCCGTTTCGGTTTGAGGATGCTGGAGGTGCTCTCGCACTGGAGCATGATTCCGGTGCTGTTTTTGGGCATGTTGGTTTCCATGGTGAAAATGGCGGATCTGGCCAAGCTGACGCCGGCCACTGGGCTTTGGGCTTTCGGTATATTGGCATTCATGCTAACGGGGCTAAGCCGCGTGTCGGCGCACCGGCTGTGGCATGAGGCGGAAGACGATGGTCTGGTTGCCCGTTCGGGCTCGACCCTGACAACGGATCATATTGCTGCCTGCTCTGCCTGCGGTTATGTGCAAGATATGCCACGCGATAAAACAGGTAAAACGTGTGATCGTTGCAGCGCTTACTTTCATCTACGCAAACCGAAGTCGAACTCGCGTGCCTGGGCCTTTCTGGCGGCAGCGGCGATGCTTTATTTTCCAGCCAATTTTTATCCCGTCATGACAATGCGCCTGCCCACGGGTGTGGAGTCACACACCATTCTGGGCGGCGTAGTTGAGTTGTGGCAGCTGGGGTCATGGGATCTGGCGCTTATTGTTTTTATCGCCAGTATTATTGTGCCGCTCACCAAGATATTGGTCTTGACGGCATTAATGTCTGCTCGGCACTGGCGCGGCCCTTTGCTGCAGCGCCAGCGAACACGATTGTATGAAATGGTGGAGTTGGTAGGGCAGTGGTCAATGCTCGACGTTTTTGTCGTCATTTTTCTGTCATCGATGGCGGATTTTCCGGGATTGGTTCAGATTATTCCCGGGTTGGGGGCTGCCAGTTTCGGCTTGGTGGTTATTCTTACAATGTTTGCAGCCATGAGTTATGATCCGAGGCTGGGTTGGGATCAAGGCAAAATGCAGTTAGAGAAGAGCACACAGCATGGCGGATGAACCGTTGAAGCAAACAGGGCAAAAGTCGGCGTCAACGTTGACGGCTGACACACCGAGTGTGAAAGAGCGTCGTGCCTGGCGCATCTCCTGGATTTGGCTTGTGCCGTTCGTGGCCGCGTTGGTGGGAGGCTCGCTTCTTGTGCGCGACTGGTTGAACACCGGCCCCACCCTTTCCATCACCTTTAACTCGGCCGAGGGTCTGGAGATCGATCAAACCAAGGTGCGCTATAAAGACGTTGTCATTGGCACGGTGACCGATATCGACGTTGGTCCGGATCGATCGAACGTAATTGTAAAAGCGCAAATCGATCATGAGGCTGCCGATTACATTGCACGCGATGGCACCCGCTTCTGGGTTGTGAAACCGCGGCTTGATATAAGCGGCGTGTCGGGCCTGGGGACATTGTTGTCAGGGCCCTATATTGCGGTTGATATCGACAGCAATGAGAACGAGAAGCAGGGAGAAAAGTTTGAGTTCGCCGGCCTGGAAAAGCCGCCGGCAGTCACGCATGACAGCTCAGGAACGCGCTATGTTCTGCATGCGACCGATCTGGGTTCGCTGGAAATTGGTTCCCGTGTTTATTACCGGCAAATACCCGTTGGCCGCGTGATTGATTATGAATTGAATAAAGACGGCAGTTCCGTGGATGTTCAGATTTTTGTCGATTCTCCGAACGATCGCTATGTTACGTCTGATTCGCGTTTTTGGAATGCCAGTGGCATAAATATTTCGCTTGGGGCTTCCGGGGTTGATGTTCAAACGGGCTCCTTGTCGTCGATTATTGCCGGTGGAATTGCTTTTGCCAATGTTAATTCGGCCAACGAAGTGCCTGCCGAGTCTGAAACGGTTTTTGAATTATTCAATAGCGAATTGGCGGCTAAAGCCGAGCCCGACGGGCCACCGTTTCGGGTGGACCTGATCTTCGACAATTCGGTACGTGGGCTTGAGGTTGGGGCGCCTGTGGATTTCCGTGGTATGGAGCTGGGCAAAGTCTATGATATCGACCTTGAGTTCGATATCGAGAAACGCCGCTTCTACATTCTTGTAAAAACAAATATTTATCCGCGTCGTTTTGGTATCGCCTACGAACGGGTCAAGACACTGGACCCAGACAATCGTTACCCTGGCAGGCTGTTGTTGGAGCCGATGGTACAGCATGGTTTGCGTGCGCAATTGAAGACATCCAACATACTCACCGGGCAGCAATATGTTTCGTTGGGCATCATCGAGGATGCAGAACCGGTCGATTTCAACCCGGAGCGCACGCCATTGCTGATTCCAACCATTGCGGGAAGCTTTGATCGTCTGCAAGAGCAGATCATGAGGATCGTAGGCAAAATAGAGGCTGTGCCGTTCGAGGGAATTAGTAACGATCTGCAAAACAGCCTTCAAGCGTTGAATCGCACCCTGAATACGCTCAATACCGAGGTGGCACCGCAAACAGCACAAGCACTCAGTGCAGCCAAGGATGCGCTTGAGCGTATCGACGGCATGTTATCGGATGACTCCTCGATGAATGAGAATCTGCAAGGCACCTTGCGTGAGTTGAACGGTGCTGCGCGCTCTTTACGAAACCTGGGTGATTATCTGCAAAGTCATCCGAACGCATTAATTACCGGAACGCCGCCAGACCGCTATCCAAATTAGGAGGGTATATCGTGTTGTTGCTGAAAAACGGGCGTGTGTTACTGGGCGCCGTCATGCTTGCCGGGCTTGCCGCCTGCGCAACCGACGCCGATCAGTATTATAGTTTGCAGCCGACTGCCTCGAATGCGGCTGGCCCGACGTCTAACAGGCAGGGCGGATTCGATTATGTGGTCAGTGTGCGGCCGGTGCAGGTTCCTGCACAGTTGGATCGTTCACAGATCGTACTGAAAGGCAGCAGTGGCGATATCAGTGTCTTGAACGAGAGTTTATGGGCGTCGCCATTACCCGATGAGCTTCGTCTGGCGGTTTCCAGCGAACTGACGCAGCGCCTGGGTGTACCCGACCTGCCGTTGCCCGCTGTGCCCGATGGTTTGCGCGTATGGTTGGTCAACCTTGATGTTCAGCGGTTTGATTCAATTTACAACACCGCCTCGGTTATCGATGTAACGTGGCGCCTGCAGGGGCAAATGCCAACCACCGACAAAGCACCGGCGTCGGTGTGCCGGGCAACAATTTCCAAATCGGTTGGCACAGGTCTGGCGCCCCTGATGAACGCCCACCGAGACAGTCTGCAAGTTGTAGGCGGCTTGATTGCTCAGCAGATTGCGGCAACGCAATCCCAGGCCAATATCAGCAGCATCGCGCCGCCCGCACAAGTTGATGCGCCAGGGCTGGTATTTCGAGGGTGCGCGCAGACCAAGGCATCATAAGCAATTCGAAGGCCTGATGGGTTCAGGCGGGCTTTCCCGGGTTGGCTTAGTTGCGTCCGGTGCTGCCGAACCCGCCTTGTCCCCGGTCGCTGTCCTCAAATGCGTCCACAAGGTTGAAGTCTGCCTGCACTACCGGCACGATCACCAGTTGCGCCAGTCTTTCCATCGGTTCCAGCTTGAAGGCTTGAGTGCCCCGATTCCATACCGATACCATGAGTGGGCCCTGGTAGTCTGAGTCGATCAAACCAACCAGATTCCCCAGCACGATACCGTGCTTATGGCCCAGGCCTGAGCGTGGCAGGATCATGGCCGCGTAATTCGGGTCGCCAATGTGAATGGCCAGGCCGGTTGGAACAAGCTCGGTTTGGCCGGGTTCCAGAATTCGTGTTTGCTCCAGGCAGGCCCGCAGGTCGAGCCCGGCCGAGCCTGGGGTTGCATAGCCCGGCAGCGCATCGCGCATGCGCGAATCCAGGATCTTGACGTCGATCATTTTACGTTGGTTCACGGTATTTGTTTTGTACAGTTTATTGATTGGTAGGGCGAGTGCGGCGTTTGCGAATGACGACCAGCATAATCGCAATCGCAATGACAACCGATAGCACGGTACTGATGATGATACTGGCGTTGCCGCCATCCGACCCTAATGCGCCGATGCTGCGTCCGGTCAGGTAGCCGGGAATCAGCATGACCGGAACCCATACGATGGCCGAGAGGATGTTCGCCACCTGAAAGCGCCAATGACGCATTTTCATGACACCTGCCACGGTCGGAATGATCGCACGCAACGGTCCGAGAAAGCGGCCGCCGAAAATCGACAGCATGCCGTACTTGTAGAAAAAGAGCCGTGCCCGCGCCACTGCTCTTTTTTGGCGGTTCAGTGGCCAGCGATGGATAATCTGGGGCCCCAGCCAACGGCCGATATAGTAAGAAATGCCGTCGCCGATAATGGCTCCCAGGATTCCCCAGCCAATGACAGGCAAGGGTTCGACAGTGCCGCTGCCGATGAGTCCGCCAACAACGAGCATGATGGCGGTAGCGGGTATCGCGATGCCGACAATAAGAAGCGACTCACCCATTGTCATGAGCCCGAGAATGAGCCCGGTCCATTCCTGATTGGCGTGAATGAATTGAGTCAGTTGGTTTACCAGTTCTTCCATGAGTTACTCAGAGTGTAGTCGGCGGCCGGCGCTTCAAGTGCGCTCGGAAAGGCGGTTGGCAATAGCGTGAATCAGTTCACGTGCCGCTTGCTGTTTTGACAGATGGGGCAGGTCGTGATGGCCATTCTTATCGAACAGCACCAGGGTTGTGGTGTCGGCATCCATGGCGTTTTGTGCCAGATTACCCACCAGCAGCGGAATATTCTTGCGCTGGCGCTTGGCTTGTGCGTATTCGTGCAGGTTTTCGGTTTCTGCGGCGAACCCGACACACCAGGGGCCGTTTTCAAGGGCGGCCACTTCGGCAAGAATGTCGGGGTTGGGGGCAAATTCAATGCTGGGCGGTTGTGGTTGCCCGTTACTGGCTTTTTTCAGCTTTTGTTCGCTGGCATTACTCACGTGCCAATCGGCCACGGCAGCCACTGAAATGAAGATATCCGCGTGCTGAGCCTGGCCCATGACGTGCGCGTGCATTTCGCGCGCGCTTTCCACATTGATGCGTTTTACCCCGTGTGGGCAAGGCAAGGCGGTCGGCCCGGACACCAGCGTGACATCGGCCCCGGCTTCATGCGCTGCCCGTGCAATGGCGTAACCGGTTTTTCCAGATGAGCGGTTGCTGATGACGCGAACGGGATCCACGCGCTCTGATGTCGGGCCGGCTGTAATGAGTACACGCTTTCCGGAAAGCCGCTTGGGCTGAAAAAACGCAATGATTTCGGCAAGTAGTTCGTGCGGCTCCAGCATCCGGCCGTCACCCGTTTCCCCACAGGCCTGGTCGCCCGTTCCAGGCCCAAGCACAGTGACACCGTCGCTACGCAGTTGTCGTACATTGCGTTGCGTGGCGGGATGCTCCCACATTTCACGATTCATTGCCGGCGCAACCAGCAACGGGCATTGTCCGCGGGCCAGGCACAGGGTCGTGAGCAAGTCGTCGGCCATGCCATTGGCCAGACGTGCCAGCAGATTCGCACTGGCCGGTGCAATCACAATGGCATCGGCCTGGCGGCTAAGATTGATGTGTGCCATATTGTTGGGCACGCGGTTGTCCCACGCATCGGTAAAGACCGGGCGGCCAGACAAGGCCTGAAAAGTGACGGGAGTGACGAACCGGGTGGCCGATTGCGTCATGACTACGTCAATCGTGACACCTTCGTCCTGCAATCGTCTTAGTAGCTCGGCACTTTTATAGCCGGCGATGCCGCCGCTTAGCCCAAGCACTATTTGTTTGTGATCAAGATCACCCATGGTCTTATTTCGCCTGCCGCCGAATGCGGCGTATTTCATCGATTATGAGCAACACCGCACCTACGGTAATTGACGCATCGGCAATGTTGAATGCCGGAAAGTGCCATTGCTGCCAATAAAATAGCAAGAAATCGATGACGTGACCATGTTGGACACGATCGACCAGATTGCCGACTGCACCGCCCAGAATTGCCATAAGCGCCGTGCAGAACAAGTATTGGCCGCGGCTGCGCCAAAGTAAATGCAATATGAGTGCAATCGCACCCACGGCAATAACGGTAAAAAGCCATCGTTGCCAGCCCTGGCCATCAGACAGAAAGCTGAACGCCGCACCGGGGTTGTACAACAGGGTGAAGTCGAAGAACGGTAAAACCGGCCAACGTTGGCCGTATGCCAAAGTTGTATCGAAATACACCTTGGTCCACTGGTCGAGGCCGACAATCACGGCTGCACCCAGCAGCCAGGCTATAAAGGCGCGTGGCTGCTTAGGCATAATGGCGCGACTCACCTGTTTCAAACAGGTTGGAAGTACACCGGCCGCATAGGCCCGGATGGTCGGCATTGTGGCCGACATCGGCACGGTGATGCCAGCAGCGTTCACACTTTTCGTGCCCGGTGGGAATGACTTCAATGCGTGTTTCGCCTTCCTGTTCATGAACGGTGGCACGCGAAACAATCATGATGAAGCGCAGGTCGTCGTCAAGTGAGCGTAAAAAGGCTAGATCGTTGCCTTGAGCATAGATATCCAGCTCTGCCGCCAGCGAAGAACCTATTTTTCCGGTGGCGCGAACGTCTTCGATGCGGCGCATGGCCTGCGCGCGAATTTCGCGCAGCCGCGTCCATTTTTCAGTGAGGGCGTTTGCATTGGCTTGCGTTGGCAATACGTGATAGCACTCGGTGAAAATAGTCAGCGCGTCGCCATCGTGAAGATCTTTCCAGGCCTCTTCGGCAGTGAATGACAAAATGGGCGCCATGAGACGCAGCAGCGCATGGGTAATGTGATAAAGCGCCGTTTGCGCCGAGCGGCGTGCGTGGCTGTGAGTGCCGGTGGTGTACAGGCGATCTTTCAGAATGTCGAGATAGAACGCGCCCAGATCTTCCGAGCAGAAAATTTGCAGGCGTGATACGGCCGTGTGGAATTCGTAGCGCCGATAGCACGCCAACACCTCGTCCTGCATGGCTTGGGTCATGACCAGGGCATAGCGGTCGATTTCGAAAAGGTCGTCGGTGGCCAGGCCATCACGTTCCAGGTTGAAATCCTTGATATTGCCCAGGAGAAACTTCAGGGTATTGCGAATCCGGCGGTAACCTTCAACGACACGCTTGAGAATTTCATCGGAAATGGACAGTTCACCGGAGTAGTCGGTAGATGCAGCCCATAAGCGCAGAATTTCCGCGCCCAGGGAGTCGGACACTTTTTGCGGTGCCACCACATTGCCGTCTGACTTGCTCATTTTGCGGCCCTTGCCATCAACCACAAAACCATGGGTCAGCAAGGCCTTGTAAGGCGCACGACCGTAAAGCATGCAACTGGTGAGCAAAGACGAATGGAACCAGCCGCGATGCTGGTCGGAGCCTTCCAGATACAGGTCGGCCGGCCAGGTCAGTTCATTTGCATGCGAGCCGTTCATGTCGTGGTCACGCCCGCCCAGAACGGTTGCATGCGTGGTGCCTGAATCGAACCAGACATCGAGGGTATCGCGGTTTTTTTCGTATAGCGGCGCTTCGTCGCCCAGTAACGCAGCGGGGTCAAGGCTTTGCCAGGCTTCGATCCCTTCTTTTTCCACCCGTTGCGCCACTTGCTCCAGCAGTTCTGGTGTATGTGGGTGAAGCTCGCCGGTTTCCTTGTGAACGAAAAACGCCATGGGCACGCCCCATTGACGTTGTCGCGACAGGGTCCAGTCGGGGCGGTTGGCAATCATGGCGTGCAGTCGTGCACGGCCCCATGAAGGGAAAAACTGGGTGTTTTCCACGCCGTTCAAGGCCATTTCCCGCAGCGTGGGGCCGTTTGCCGGTTGACGATCCATGCCGGCAAACCATTGACTGGTAGCACGGTAGATAACCGGGGTTTTGTGGCGCCAGCAGTGCATGTAGCTGTGTTTCAGCGGCGCCTGTTTCAGCAGGTTGCCGCCGGTGTCGAGTGCTTTGACGATTTCCGGGTTGGCTTTCCAGATCAGCATGCCGCCAAACAAAGGAAGTGAACTGACGTAATGCCCATCACCCATAACCGGGTTAATGATGTCGTCGTCGTGCAAACCATGCGAGCGGCACGACAGGAAGTCGTCGACCCCGTAAGCCGGCGCTGCGTGAACGACACCCGTACCGGTTTCCAGGGAGACATAGTCGGCCAGATAAACAGGTGCACTGCGTTGATACCCTTCATGAGCGCTGTAAAGGGGGTGGCGAAAAGCCAGGCCGGCCAGGGCACTGCCCTTGCATTGTGCAATAACCTTGCCTTCCAGCTCCCATTCCTGCAAACAGTCTTCCACACGTTCAGCGGCAATCAGCAGGCAGTTGCCGCTGGCGCGCGGGCTGTTAAGTTGAACCAGCGCGTAATCGAGTTCCGGGTGTACATTCAAGGCCTGGTTGGCCGGCAGTGTCCAGGGGGTGGTTGTCCAGATCACGATTGCGCCCGTTTGCGTTTCATTCAGGCCAAACGCCTTGGCAACCGCGGCCGGGTCGTCGAACGGAAAGGCCACGTAGACGGCGGGATCGGTGCGGTCGGCGTATTCCACTTCCGCTTCGGCCAAGGCTGAACCGCAATCAAAACACCAGTTAACCGGTTTCAGTCCCCGGAAGACAAACCCTTTTTCCATGATGCGTCCCAGGGCGCGAAGTTCGTTCGCTTCGTTCCGGTAGTTCATGGTCAGGTAAGGGTTTGACCAGTCGGCCAAGACACCCAGGCGCTTGAAGTCGACGCGCTGACGCTCGATTTGTTCCTGGGCAAAGGCGCGCGCCTTTGCTTGAACTTCAGCCACAGGCAGGCTTTTCCCGTACTTCTTTTCGATCTGGATTTCAATGGGCATGCCGTGGCAGTCCCAGCCGGGTACGTAATGCGCGTCGTAGCCATCCATATTGCGGCTTTTTACAATGATGTCTTTCAACACCTTGTTGACGGCATGACCAATGTGGATGTCGCCATTGGCATAAGGGGGGCCGTCGTGCAGTACAAACTGGGGTCGCCCTTTGCTGGCTTGCCTTATGGCGGCGTATATTTTGTTTTCCTCCCATTGTGCAACCCACTTGGGTTCGCGCTTGGCCAGATCGCCGCGCATTGGGAAAGGAGTTTCAGGCAGGTTAAGCGTTTTTCTATAGTCCATGGAGCGAAAAATAATCGCGAGCGCGCTGCGCATCGTTGTCGATGGCCGCGGTCATTGTCGGTAAGTCGGGAAATTTCTCTTCGTCGCGAAGAAACTTCAGGAATTCAATACGTGTGAGTTTACCGTAAGCATCGATATTGCAGTCGAACAGGTGCACTTCCAGCATGATTCGCCCGGCTTCATCAACCGTGGGGCGCACGCCCAGGCTTGCCACGCCGTTCAACGGCTGTGCCGTCAGGCCGTAGGCCTGCACGACGTAAATGCCCGAGCGGGCGGCGCACAACTGCGGTACGCGCACGTTCAGCGTGGGGTAGCCCAGCGTGCGTCCCAGTTTTTTGCCATGCACGACATGGCCGCTGATGCGATAAGGGTGACCCAGCAAATGCGCGGCACGCTCGAGGTTGCCCACGGCCAGGGCGGTGCGCACCTCGGAACTGGAAATGCGGTGGCCGTGTTCATCGACGACATCGGTGATAATTTCAACTTCGAAGCCGTTGCGCCGGCCGGCACGTCGCAAGTGCTCGATGTCGCCCAGGCGTTTGTGGCCATAGCGGAAGTCTTCCCCAACCAGGAGCCAGCGCGTGTTCAAGCCTTGAATCAACATGTGTTCAACGAACTCGTCGGCAGTCAGGTTGGCCAAAGCCTCGTTGAACCGCAACAGAGCGAATTGCTGAATATTCAGGCGGTTGATGCCCCATACTTTGTCGCGCAAACTACTTATTTGCGTTGGCATGAGTTCGGGGCGATTTCCTTTGCGGGCAAAGTACACACGCGGATGCGGGTGGAAGGTCATGACCGTTGAGGCCAGCTGGCGCTGAGCGGCAATATGCGCCACCCGCGCCAGAATGGTTTGATGACCACGATGCACGCCGTCGAAGTTGCCTATCGTAACGGCGCTTGGGCTGTGGCTATCGTGGCGGGGCAGAGACCGATAAATTTTAAGGGTATTTTTCACGAACAACAGTTTACAATTTTATGTTGGGTTGCTCAGGAAAATCATTTTGTCTTGCGTTCAAAATATCGATGCACCGAAAAAGGGTCGGGAGTGCCGTCTGTTGGTCATGATTTCCGGCCAGGGCACAAACATGCGCGCCATTGTGCATAGAATCAGGCAACAAAATCTTCCTGCAGCATTGGTGGCGGTTGTGTCCAGCGATCCGGATGCGCCCGGTGTGGCGTGGGCGCGCCAGCAAGGGTTTACTATACATGTGGTGGCACCCGCCGGTTTTTCAACACGCCGCCAGTGGGATATGGCTTTGGCCCAGGTGGTTGCCCGGGAAAAGCCAGACTACATTTTGCTGGCCGGGTTCATGCGGGTGCTGGCGCCGGCGTTCGTTGAGCAGTATGCCGGGCGTCTGGTGAATATCCATCCGTCGCTGCTGCCGGCCTTCCCTGGTTTGCGAACGCACGAGCACGCTTTGGCCGCCGGGGTTCAGTGGCACGGGTGTACGGTTCACTTTGTGACGCCGGATCTCGACAGCGGGCCGATCATCGCCCAGGTTGCCGTATTCGTGCATCCCGATGACACCCCCCGGCGCTTGGCTGATCGGGTCCGTTTGGCTGAACATCGGTTGTATCCCGATGTGGTGACCTGGCTGGTACAGGGGCGGGTGTCGTTGAATAAAAGCGGGCGGGTCGACGTTGCGGATGTCGCACCGCGAGCCTATGTTGCGTTGTCATCGTCGGATTCTCCGGCGCAGTTAAAAATTCTTAGGGCAGGAAATGAATCATCCACGCAGGAATGAAAGCCGAACCCATGGCGCAGGCAATGCCGCGCCGGCAGGTCGTAAAAATTTAGATAAACGAAAATCGGCGCCGCGTAACACCCGGGGTGCACCGAACCAGGCCGGTGCTGCATCGCCCGCCGCGATCCGCATCGAACAGCTCAGGGCGGTGCTTGACCAGGCGGTGAAGTGGATTCATCCGGCAGACGCAGTGTTATCTCGTTGGATGCGGATGAACCCCAAGCTGGGATCGCGTGACCGCAGCGAATTGGCCGACGCGTTTTTCAAAACCTTGCGCCATTTGCGTTTGTATCGTCATCTGGCCGAAAGCGGGCAGGGGCCGTTATCGCGCCGGCTGGCCATTATGGGCTTGTCGGGCGTAATACAACCCGAAGTGCTGTCGCAGGCTTTGTCAGAGCAGGAGCAGGTCTGGCTGGAACACGTGACGCATGTCGATCTGGGTACGCTTCCATTGGCAGTGCGGGAAAGTTTGCCCGATTGGCTGGCGCAGCGGATGCAGGCATTGCCCGATGGCGAGCCCCTTATCGCCGCCCTGAACAGCAATGCGCCTCTCGACTTGCGGATCAACCCGTTCAAAACGGATCGCGACACGGTATTGCGTTTGCTTGAAGCTGGCCCTGCCGCCGCGCTTGACCCGCAACCGACGCCGTATTCCCCCTGGGGTATACGCATTCATGGGCGTCCGCCCATTAATCGCTGGTCTTTGTTCGAGAAGGGCGAGATTGAAGTGCAGGATGAGGGCAGTCAATTGCTGGCCGCCTTGCTGGCACCCAAGCGCGGTGAAATGGTAATTGATTATTGTGCAGGGGCAGGGGGCAAAACGCTGCTTTTGGGCGCGCTGATGCGTTCCACCGGGCGCTTGTACGCGTTCGATGTCTCGGCCACAAGGCTTGCGCGCGCCAAGCCGCGGTTTGCCCGTAGCGGGCTGTCGAATATTGTGCCGGTGGTGATCACCGACGATAACGACCAGCGTGTAAGGCGTTTGAGGCAGAAAGCGCATCGGGTGCTGGTTGACGCCCCTTGCAGCGGTTTGGGAACGCTGCGGCGCAATCCCGACCTGAAATGGCGCCAAAGCCCGGAGTCTGTGCAGGAACTTTGCGCTCTGCAGGCCCGTATCCTGAAGCAGGCATCTGCCTGCGTGGCGCCGGGTGGCCGGCTGGTTTATGCCACTTGCAGTGTATTGCCTGAAGAAAATCAGGCGCAGGTGGACGCTTTCCTGGCGGAAAATCCCGATTTTTCCTTGAAGAATGCCAGTGAAGTGCTTGCAGACCGTTGTAAAAACTTAACGTTTGATACGCCTTATATGGTTTTAAGGCCTGACACCCACGGTACAGACGGCTTTTTCGCCGCGGTGCTGGAACGGGCGAAGAACTAATTGCAACACCCCCTGTCATACAAGAGTCATCTAAGCTACACTTAGCTGGATTTACTTTTTAAAAGGCCTGAACAGGTTTATGGATTACATTCTTTCTTTTCTTTCCGGTGGTTTACTGCAGTTTTCGTGGTGGCAGGTGGCATTGGTTGCGCTGGTTCTAACGCACATTACCATCGTGGCCGTTACGCTTTTTCTGCACCGCAGCCAGGCGCATCGGGGCATCGATCTGCATCCGGCAGTCATGCACTTTTTCCGCTTTTGGCTTTGGATGACGACCGGCATGGTTACCAAGGAATGGGTGGCTATTCACCGTAAACATCACGCCAAGTGCGAGCGCGAGGGCGATCCTCATTCCCCCATGGTGTTCGGTATCAACCGGGTGTTTTTCCAGGGTGCGGAACTGTACCGCCGTGAGTCAACCAATGAAGAAACGCTCAAGCGTTTCGGATACGGCACGCCCGACGACTGGATGGAAAAGAACGTCTATTCGCGGTACAGCGTAATGGGTATCCTGATCATGCTGGGTATCGACGTTGCGCTGTTCGGTTTCCTCGGTCTTACCGTTTGGGCTATCCAAATGGCCTGGATTCCCTTCTGGGCTGCCGGTGTGGTCAATGGCCTGGGGCATTTTTGGGGTTATCGCAATTACGCCAGCCCAGACACCAGTACCAACGTCTTTCCCATTGGCTTGATTATCGGTGGCGAAGAGTTGCACAACAATCACCACGCTTATGGCACATCGGCCAAATTTTCCACTAAGTGGTACGAATTCGATATTGGCTGGGGCTATATTCAGATTTTGCGGACACTGGGCTTGGCCAAGGTGCGTCGCATGGCGCCCAAGCTTAAGTTGAAGCCGGTGGTGCCCGCCGTAAATGAAAGTACGCTGGAAGGCATTATTGTGCATCGCTACGAAGTGCTGGCACGCTACACCGAAATGCTCAAGAAAACGGCATCCGAAGAACTGACCCGCCTGAAACCACAACGTCGCATCGGCAGTGCCGATTGCCATTGGTCGTTGCTGGCTCGTGCCAAGAACTGCTTGCATCTTACCGATGAAAGCCGCCTTGAGCCTGCCCAGAAAGCCGATCTGGATAATGTGCTGGCACAGAATCAGTCGCTTTCAACGCTAGTTCAAATGCGCACCGAGCTCACCCGTTTGTGGGAAAGCTCCAGTTCCAGCAGCGAGCAATTGCTGCAGGATCTGCAGGCATGGTGCCATCGGGCCCAGCAAAGCGGCATTGAAGGGCTTGAGCAGTTCGCCTTGCGTTTACGCCGCTATGCGGCATGATCGGGTCGCTTAACGAAGAACAACAAGCCGCCGTTACCCTGCCCGAAGGCCATGCGCTTGTGCTGGCCGGCGCAGGAAGCGGTAAGACCCGGGTACTGACCACCCGCATGGCCTGGCTTATCCAAACAAGTCAGGTCAGCCCGTTTGGCTTGCTGGCTGTTACCTTTACGAATAAATCAGCGCGTGAAATGCTCGCGCGCCTGTCTTCCCTGTTACCCATTAATACGCGCGGCATGTGGGTGGGGACTTTTCATGGTTTGTGCAACCGGTTGTTGCGAGCGCATCACCGCGATGCGGGCCTGCCGCAAACTTTTCAAATTCTTGACTCCGCTGACCAGTTATCGGCCATCAAGCGCCTTATCAAGGCGGCCGGCATCGATGACGACAAGTATCCCCCGCGAGACGTGCAGCGGTTTATCAACGGCTCCAAGGAACAAGGGCTGCGACCTGATCAGGTTGATGCCTGGGATGCCCACCGTCGCGGCCTGATCAGTATTTACGAACAGTATCAGGCGCAATGCGAGCGTGAAGGTGTCGTGGATTTTGCCGAATTGTTGTTGCGCGCGTACGAGCTTTTATCGCGTAATGGGCCGATTCGAGAGCACTATCAACGCCGTTTTCAGCATATCCTGATCGACGAATTTCAAGACACGAATGATCTGCAGTACCGTTGGCTGAAACTGCTTGCCGGGGGCGGCGCCTCGTTATTTGCCGTGGGCGACGATGACCAGTCCATTTATGCGTTTCGCGGTGCCAATGTCGGCAATATGGCCGCATTCGAGCGCGATTACGCCAAAGGCAATGTCATTCGGCTCGAGCAGAATTATCGCTCGCATGGCCATATTCTTGATGCCGCCAATGCGCTTATTTCCCACAATGCCGCGCGGTTGGGCAAGAACCTCTGGACCGAGCAGGGCGAAGGTGAACTGGTACGCGTATGCGAGCAGGGAACCGATTTGCTCGAAGCGCAGTGGGTGGTGGATGAAATCAAATCGCTGGTGAATGACGGCCATGCGCGCAGTGACATTGCCGTGCTGTATCGAAGCAATGCGCAATCGCGGGTTGTGGAACACGCTTTGTTTTCCAGCGGCTTGCCTTATAAGGTTTATGGCGGCCTGCGTTTTTTCGAGCGCCAGGAAGTCAAGCATGCGCTGGCGTATTTGCGCCTGATTACCAACCCGAATGATGACACCTCGTGGCTTAGAGTCGTGAACTTTCCCACGCGGGGCATTGGCGCCCGCACGCTGGAGCAACTGGGTGATGCCGCGCGCGCCGCCGAATCCAGCCTGTATGAGGCGGTGGGTTCGGTAAGCGGTAAAAGCGGTGCCAAATTGCAGGCGTTTGCCGAGTTGCTTGCCCAGTTAACCGAGCAGGCACGTTTTCTTCCGCTTCCAGAAGTCATTGAGCATGTCGTGCACCATAGCGGCTTGCGTGATTTTTATATGGGCGAGAGAGAAGGCGAGGATCGCCTTGAAAACCTCCAGGAACTGGTTAACGCTGCGGCGGTGTTCGTTGGAGAGGAAGGCATGGTGGGCGAGCCGGCGCTGTCACAAGCAGCGCGGGAAACGCTCGACCCCCTCGACATGGCGGGGCCGCCCTCCATGTCGCCGCTCGACGCCTTCCTGTCGCATGCCTCGCTGGAGGCGGGCGACAACCAGGCGCGAGCCGGCGAAGATGCCATTCAACTGATGACGGTGCATGCAGCCAAAGGGCTGGAGTTCGATTCGGTGTTCATTACCGGACTGGAAGAGGGTTTGTTCCCGCATGAAAACAGCCTGACCGAGCAGGGCGGGCTGGAAGAAGAGCGCCGCTTAATGTATGTGGCCATGACGCGTGCACGCAAGCGATTGTATCTTACGTTGGCGCAAAGCCGTATGTTGCACGGTCAGACACGCTATGCCATGCGCTCGCGTTTTCTGGAAGAAATTCCCGATGCTCATTTGAAATGGTTGACGCCAAAGGTGTCGAGCATGGGTGCCTCAATGGCGTCTGGCATGGGTGCATCGTGGTCCGGGGGCGGATATCGTCGTGGTGATGCCTATAATCGCCCGTCTACCGGAGCAATGTCGCCGCGTGAGCCGCGTTTGGCAACCAGTGGTGTCAGCGTGGGCGAAAAGCTATTTCGTATTGGCCAAGGCGTGCATCATGCCAAGTTCGGCGATGGCACCATTATTGGCCTGAGCGGCATGGGCAACGATGCACAGGCGCAAATCCAGTTTCGTGATGTCGGCACGAAAACGCTGGCGCTGGGTGTAGCCAAGCTGGACATTGTTTCCAGCTAAGGTCTTTCAGGGCTGTGTTGCTTCATTAAACTGCTGTTCCAGCGCTTCTATTTCTTCTTGTAATTCCAGCCAGCGGGTTTCGGCCTGCTCCAGCTGCTTGTTCAGTTCGCCGTGTTCTGCCAGCACTTTTACTCGTTCATCGCGTCGGGCATCGGTGTACAAAGCGGTGTCCGCAATCGTGGCATCCAATGTCTGCAGGCGCGCGCGCAAGGAGTCCATTTTCTTTTCAATGGCGCCCAAATCTTTTTCAAGCGGTTTGCGTTGGGTTGACAGGCGTTGGCGCGCTTCGGCCTCAAGCCGTTTCCGGGCTTTACGGTCGACTTCGGTTTCGCCTGCTGTGCCGGTGTTGGTGCCGGCATCCCGCGCTTCTTCACGTGCCTCGGCACGCTGCTGGGCACCGCGTTGCAAAAGCCAGTTACGGTAATCGTCCAGATCGCCGTCGAACTCGGCTACGCCGCCATCGGCCACAATCCAGAATTCGTCGACCGTGGTGCGCAGCAAGTGGCGGTCGTGCGATACCAGGAGCATGCTGCCGTCATATTCGGCCAGCGCGGTGGCCAGGGCTTCACGGGTATCAACGTCGAGATGGTTGCTGGGCTCGTCGAGCAGCAACAGGTTGGGCTTTTGCCAAACAATCAGTGACAGTGCCAGCCGTGCTTTTTCACCGCCCGACAAGGGGGCGATATTCTGGTTGACCATATCGCCGCTGAAACCAAATCGGCCCAGGTAATTGCGTAGAGTCTGTTCACGCTCTTCGGGGGCAATGCGCGCCAGGTGCTGCAAAGGGGTGCTGCCGGCATCGAGCATTTCCAGTTGATGCTGGGCGAAATAGCCAATGTTCAGCCCTTTCGACGGGCGGTAGTGCCCGGCCAGTGCGGGTAGCTCTTGCGCCAGGGTTTTGACAAGCGTGCTTTTGCCCGCCCCGTTGACACCTAAAACGCCAATTCGTGCGCCGCCCCGCAGCATCAGGTTGATGTTCCTCAGAATAGGCGTTTCACCCTGTGCCGACTGGTAGCCGGTTGTGATGCCATCCAGAATCAAAAGGGGATCCGGCATGGAGTCTGGCGAGGGCAGGTAGAGGTCGATTCCCGCTTCGGCCTGCAATGGCGCCAGTGTCTCCATGCGTGCCAGTGCTTTGACCCGGCTTTGCGCTTGTTTGGCCTTTGTGGCTTTTGCCTTGAAGCGATCAATAAACTGTTTCAGCCGCGCGGTTTCGCGTGTTTGCCGCTCCCAGGCCAAATGGGTTTGGCGCATCCGTTCGGCGCGTTGGGTCAGAAAGTCTTCATAACCCCCTTTGTAGCGAACCAGTTTGGCCTGGTCGAAATGCAGGATACTGCGTGCCACCGCATTCAGAAACTCGGTATCGTGGGAAATGACAATGACTGTACCTGCGTACGCCGCCAGCCACTTTTCCAGCCACAGCATGGCATCCAGATCCAGGTGGTTGGTGGGTTCGTCCAGCAATAGCAATTCGGAGGGTGCCATGAGGGCCCGGGCCAGCGCCAAACGCATTTGCCAGCCCCCCGAAAACTCATTTACCGGCTTCATCCAGGTAGCAGGGGCAAAGCCCAGGCCCGCCAAAAGCTGCTCTGCGCGTGACGGCGCTGTCCAGGCGTCGGCTTCCACCAAGGCTGTTTCCAGTTCGGCGATACGGTGGCCGTTGGCGTCGGGTGTTTGCTCGCGTTCAGCCTGCAATTGACGCAGACCCTGGTCGCCGTCAATGACGAATTCGCGCGCAGGTCGCTCGGGGTGTTGAATTTCCTGCTCCACGCTGGCGATTCGCCAGGCGGCGGGCATCTCCAGATTACCTGCATCCAGGTCCAGTTCGCCTTTTAACAGGGCGAACAAGGTGGATTTTCCTGCTCCGTTCTTGCCGACTATGCCCAGTCGTTCTCCCGGATTAACGACAAAACTGGTGTCGTCCAGCAATACTTTTGTTCCCCTGCGCAGGGTAATGCCACTTGCACGAATCACGACGCCAGTTGCTCCCTTGTCAGCAGCAGAATCTGATTGTCGGCATTGGCGGTGCTTAACCAGACCGGTTCCAGTTCGGGGAAGGCGGTCATGAAGTTCTCGAACTCATTGCCTATTTCAAGTACCAGCAAACCGTTGGGCGCCAAAAATCGTGGTACGTCGTTCAGAATACGGCGCACCAGATCCATGCCGTCGTCGCCACCGGCCAGGGCATTGGTGGGCTCATGACGGTATTCGGCAGGGAGCGACTCCATTGAGTGGCTGTTTACATAAGGCGGATTGCAGATAACCAGGTTGTACTGGCAATCGGGCAGATTGTTGAACAGGTCGCTTTGGTGCACGTTTACGCGGCCATCCAGCCCAAAGTATTCAATGTTCTGGTCGGCCACTTCCAGTGCGTGTTCCGATATGTCGACGGCATCGACCTGGGCGTTGGGAAAGGCCAGTGCGGCCAGAATAGCCAGGCAGCCCGAGCCGGTGCACAGGTCCAGAACAAAATCAACTTCGTCGGAATCCACGACCCAGGGCTCGAGGTTGTCGGCCAGCAATTCGGAAATGGGTGAGCGCGGCACAATCACCCGCGGGTCTACATAAAACCGGTGCCCCTGCAACCAGGCTTCACCGGTAAGATAGGCCGCCGGTACGCGCTCGTCCAGGCGGCGCGCCACCAGTTTCAGATAGCGCTCGCGTTCTTCAGGCAACACCCGGGCATCCAGGAATGGCTCCAGTGTGTCCAGCGGCAGGTGCAAGGTGTGCAGCAGCAGATAAACCGCTTCATCCCACGCGTTGTCGGAGCCGTGTCCGAAGCTTAGTTGTGCCGCGTTGAACTGGGTGACGGTATAACGCAGTAAATCGCGGACGGTGAAAAGTTCAGTGTGGGCTGAGGAGTGCATGACCGGCTCCTGGTTAGTTAAGCAACAGGTTTTCGAGGGTACGCCGGTAAATATTCTTTAACGGTTCCAGGGCGGCAAGGTCGATATGTTCGTTAATTTGATGAATGCTGGCATTAATGGGGCCAAACTCCACCACTTGCGGACACATTTTTGCAATAAAGCGCCCGTCTGATGTCCCACCGGTGGTGGATAGCTCGGCGGCAACACCGGTTTCCTCTTTAATTGCCTGGCATAGCGCCTTGCTTAGTGCGCCTTCTTCGGTTAGAAAGGGTTCGCCGCTGAGAGTCCATTCCAGGTCGTATTCGATTCCATGCTGGTCGAGCACGGCGTGTACCCTTTGCTTGAGCGATTCGGGCGTGCTTTCGGTGGAAAAACGAAAGTTGAACATGACTTGCGCGGTGCCAGGAACGACATTGGTGGCCCCTGTGCCGGAATGCAGATTGGAAATCTGGAAAGTGGTGGGGGGGAAGTAGTCGTTGCCGTTGTCCCATTCTGCTTGTGTGAGTGCCTGCAAGGCAGGGGCCAGCACATGAATCGGGTTAACGGCCAGATGGGGATACGCCACGTGGCCTTGTTTTCCCTTAACCGTCAAATGACCCGATAACGAGCCCCGGCGCCCGTTTTTAATGGTATCGCCCAATGTTTTGGACGACGTGGGCTCACCGACAATGCAAAAGTCAAATTTTTCCTGACGTGCCGATAGCGCTTCGCATACTTTAACCGTGCCATTAACCGACGGGCCTTCTTCGTCGGATGTAATAAGCATGGCAATGGACCCTTTGTGGTCGGGGTGCTGAGCGACGAATTCTTCGGCGGCAATGGTAAAAGCCGCAATCGAGCTTTTCATGTCGGCTGCGCCGCGACCGTACAGGAAACCGTTTTTTTCCGTGGGTTCGAAAGGGGGCGTGTCCCATTGTTCGAGCGGGCCGGTTGGAACCACGTCGGTATGGCCTGCAAACACCACACAGGGCGCTTGCGTCCCTTTGCGTAACCATACGTTGGTGACTTCGGCAAAAGCCAGCGTTTCGCTATTGAACCCTGCCTTGGCAAGGCGTTCAGACAACAAAGGCTGACAACCCGCGTCGTCGGGTGTAACCGACGCACGGGCGATCAGTGCTTTGGTGAGATCCAGCACAGAAGACATCAGGCCCTCAATAGTTCGTTAATGCTGGTTTTGGCACGGGTTTGCGCATCGACACGCTTGACGATAACCGCGCATGCCAGGCTGTGTGAGCCATCGGCTGCGGGCAGGGTGCCGGGCACAACCACCGAACCGGATGGTACACGGCCATAAATGATTTCACCGGTCGTGCGGTCATATATTTTAGTGCTTTGCGACAGGAACACACCCATGGCCAGCACGGAGTTCTCTTCCACAATGACGCCTTCAACGACTTCGGAGCGGGCGCCAATAAAGCAGTTGTCTTCAATAATGGTGGGGTTGGCCTGCAGGGGTTCCAGCACGCCACCAATGCCGACACCGCCCGACAAATGAACGTTCTTGCCGATTTGGGCGCATGAGCCAACAGTAGCCCAAGTGTCGACCATACTGCCTTCGTCGACATACGCGCCAATATTCACATACGAAGGCATGAGCACGACATTTTTGCCAATAAACGAGCCCTTGCGCGCCACGGCCGGTGGCACCACGCGGAACCCGCCTTTGGCGAAATCGGCTTCGGTGTAGTCGGCAAACTTCAGGCCGACCTTGTCGTAGTATTGAACCGGCGCCTGACCAACAATATGGTTGTTTTCAAGGCGGAACGAGAGCAATACAGCTTTCTTGACCCACTGGTGCACAACCCAGTCGCCGTCTTTCTTTTCGGCAACGCGCAGCGTGCCTTGGTCAAGTTTGGCCAGGGTATCTTCAACGGCTTCGCGCACGGGGGCACCAGCGGTGGCGGGGCTGATGTCGGCACGGTTTTCCCAGGCCTGTTCAATGGTGTTCTGTAAATCGTTGCTCATAATATTTTTTCAGGTTAAAGGTTGGAAGTTGAAAACGTTGACTCGATTGTAGTTGACTCTGCCTGGTGTGTTGGGCCCGGGTCGTCTCGTTGCCATTGCTATGCCCGTTGCTTTAGAAAGGCGGCGATGCGATGGGCGGCTTCGACACACTGCTCCGTGCCCGCAACCAGCGCCATACGCACGCGGTTCTGGCCCGGGTTCACGCCGTGAGCCTCGCGCGCCAGAAAGCTGCCGGGCAAGACAGTGACCCCCGCATGGGCGTGCAGGTCCAGCGCGAACTCAGTGTCGGCGTAGGGAGTCGGGGCCCAAAGATAGAAGCCTGCCTGCGGCTTTTCAACAGGCAGGACCGGTTGCAGAATGGGCAGGACAGCATCGAATTTTTCGCGATACAGGCGCCGGTTCCTGGCGACGTGCTGCTCGTCATTCCATGCGGCGATACTGGCCTTGGAAACGACCGCGCTCATGGCGCTGCCATGGTAGGTTCGATATAAAAGAAAAGCCTTCATGATGTCGGCATCGCCGGCCACGAAGCCCGAACGCAGCCCCGGTACGTTGGAGCGCTTTGACAAGCTGGAAAAACTGACCAGGTTCTTGTATGTGTCGCGCCCCAGTTGGCGGGCAGCCTGCAGCCCGCCCAACGGCTTTTCAGCGTCGTTGAAGTAGATTTCAGAATAGCACTCGTCGGCGGCAATAACAAAGTTGAATTCATCACTTAGGGCAAACAAGGTACGCCATTCATCCAGTGTCATGACGTTGCCGGCCGGGTTGCCGGGCGAACAGATAAATACCAGACGCGTGCGCTGCCATATCTCACGCGGAATGGCTTGCCAGTCGCAGCCGAACTGACGTTCGGCTTCGGCGTTAATGTAATAGGGCTGTGCGCCTGCCAGAATCGCCGCGCCTTCATAAATTTGGTAGAAGGGGTTGGGGCACACCACATAAGCGCCAGCCTTTGGGTCAACCACGGCCTGGGTAAACGAGAACAATGCTTCGCGCGACCCCAGTGCCGGCAGGATTTGCGTATCCGGGTTCGGGGCTGGGATGTCGTATCGCCGTGCAATCCATTGTGCAATGGTTTCCCGCAGCGCCGGGTCGCCCTTGGTGGGCGGGTACGCGGCAAGTCCGTCCAGCGACGCAGCAAGCACTTCCTTGATGAAGGCTGGTGTATCGTGCTTGGGTTCACCAATCGATAGACTAATGGGATCGGAGTGGGGTGCAGCTGTGTTCTGCGCCAGTAACTGCCGAAGTTTCTCGAAGGGGTAGGGATGCAGGTTGCCAAGAAGCGGGTTCATTATGTTGTATGTGCCCTGGTTGCGTGTAACCCGCCATTTTAACAAGCCGGAAAAACTTGTTTATGTGTCTGTATGGTTTTGCCGGGGTTCGGTTCTACTGTTATACTATCTGGCTTTCCTGGCATGCGAACGTGGCGGAATTGGTAGACGCACCAGATTTAGGTTCTGGCGCCGAGAGGTGTGAGAGTTCGAGTC
>TARA_R110000851_G_scaffold1274_2_pt1 | contig 79681 bp, 66 predicted proteins | sample TARA_R110000851 | Tara Oceans TARA_R110000851 (sample SAMEA4397627) | marine metagenome | biome: Polar Biome; feature: [DCM] deep chlorophyll maximum layer (ENVO:01000326); material: water (ENVO:00002006), including particulate matter (ENVO:01000060) such as... | depth 17 m
CGCCCATTCCGCCCATACCACCGCCCATTCCGCCCATATCTGGCGCAGAATCTTGTGGTATTTCAGCGATCATCGCTTCAGTCGTGATCATTAAGCCCGCGATAGACGCTGCGAACTGTAATGCACTACGGGTCACTTTAGTTGGGTCAAGGATACCCATTTCTAACATGTCGCCGTAAGTGTCGTTACCTGCGTTGTAACCGAAGTTACCTTCACCGTTTTTAACAGTGTTAGCCACAACTGATGCTTCTTGACCTGCGTTAGTCGCGATTTGACGTAAAGGCGCTTCCATCGCACGTAGCGCAATAAGCACACCGTGCTTTTGGTCTTCGTTAAGCACGTCAATATCTTTAATCATGCTTGCAACGCGAACAAGGGCTACACCACCACCGGCTACAACACCTTCTTCAACCGCTGCGCGAGTAGCATTTAATGCATCTTCAACGCGGGCTTTTTTCTCTTTCATTTCAACTTCAGTTGCTGCGCCAACTTTAATGACTGCAACACCGCCAGCTAACTTAGCCATACGCTCTTGTAGCTTTTCTTTGTCGTAGTCTGATGTTGACTCTTCAACTTGTTGTTTGATTTGCGAAACGCGAGCTGAAATCTGCACTTGGTCGCCGTTACCATCGATGATGGTGGTGTTATCTTTAGTAATGATAACGCGCTTAGCAGTACCTAAATCTTCTAGTGTCGCTTTTTCAAGTTCTAGGCCGATTTCTTCAGCGATAACAGTACCGCCAGTTAAGATGGCGACATCTTGAAGCATGGCTTTACGACGGTCACCAAAACCAGGAGCTTTAACTGCAGCCACTTTAACGATGCCACGCATGTTGTTGACAACCAGTGTTGCTAATGCTTCGCCTTCAACGTCTTCTGCAACGATAAGCAATGGCTTACCTGTTTTAGCTAGACCTTCAAGGATAGGTAATAATTCACGGATATTAGACACTTTTTTGTCTACTAATAAAATGAATGGGCTGTCTAATTCAATGCTGCCAGTTTCTGGCTTGTTGATGAAGTATGGTGATAGGTAACCACGGTCAAACTGCATACCTTCAACAACGTCTAATTCGTTTTCAAGCGCTTGGCCTTCTTCAACGGTGATAACGCCTTCTTTACCGACTTTTTCCATTGCTGTTGCAATGATTTCGCCGATTGACTCATCAGAGTTAGCAGAGATAGTACCGACTTGGGCAATCGCTTTAGTGTCAGAACATTCTTGAGAAAGTAATTTAAGCTCAGCAACGGCTGCGATAACTGCTTTGTCGATACCACGCTTAAGGTCCATTGGGTTCATACCCGCTGCAACTGCTTTTAAGCCTTCAACAACAATAGCTTGAGCTAATACTGTTGCAGTAGTAGTACCGTCACCGGCTGCATCATTTGATTTAGAAGCAACTTCTTTAACCATTTGTGCGCCCATGTTTTCGAACTTGTCTGTCAGTTCGATTTCTCTCGCAACTGACACACCGTCTTTGGTGATCATTGGCGAACCAAAGCTTTTATCTAAAACAACGTTACGACCTTTAGGGCCTAAGGTCACTTTAACTGCGTTGGCTAGGATGTTAACGCCCGCAAGCATTTTTACGCGTGCGTCGTTACCAAATAAGACTTCTTTTGCTGCCATTTTTGATGTTCCTTTAAATTTGTTGATTAACTGGAAAGTCGAGTTGATGCAAGAGGCTTAGCCTACTACTGCCATCAGGTCAGCTTCTGACAGGATTAAGACTTCTTCTCCGTCAATTTTTTCTTTCTTGACGCCATAACCTTCATTGAAGATCACAACGTCGCCCACTTTAACGTCAAGCGGAGTAACTGAACCGTTTTCTAAGATGCGACCGTTGCCTACAGCAAGGATTTCACCACGAGTTGATTTCTCAGCTGCGCTGCCTGTAAGCACAATACCGCCGGCTGATTTTGATTCAACTTCTAAACGTTTAACGATAACGCGGTCATGTAATGGACGAATATTCATCTATGAACTCTCCTAATGATGTGATGCCCAGAAAACGAGGCTATTGACTAACAAATAAGGGTTTCCCCCTTAATGCATGTGATATGGGGGTGATTGATCACAGATCCAAGGGGACTTAAAAAAAAAACTCTACTTTTTTAAGTCTGATTTATTAATGCTGCACTAATCCTGATAGAATTCTGTTCCTTTGAAATATTAAGACCGAGAATAGATGAAAGACAGACATGGGTTGCTCACAGCCCCAATTGGTCGTGTTCTGCTTAACATGACCTTGCCTAACCTGATTGGCATTATGACCATTCTCGGTGGCAGTCTGGTAGACATCTTTTTTATCAGTCAGTTGGGCACTGAAGCACTGGCGGCGGTGAGTTTTACTTTCCCGGTAACCTTGGTCATTTCGAGTATCGGTATCGGCATTGGTGCCGGCGTGTCGACCAATCTGGGGCGCTTGATTGGTTCTGGGCATGCGCCCGAGTCTAGAGTGTTTTTATATGACACCTTGTGCATGACCTTAGTTATTATTTGGGGGTTATCGATACTCGGCTGTGTCTTGATTGAACCTACTTTTAGTTTGCTGGGTGCCAATAGTGCCAGTTTGCCATTAATACATGACTACATGTGGTACTGGTATTTAGGTGCCCCTGCATTAGTGTTAGTGATGGTGGGTAATCAGGGATTACGTGCCACGGGTGATACCCGCTCACCGGCTAAAATTATGATGCTCGCCGCCATTGTAAACTTAGTACTCGACCCGCTACTTATCTTTGGCATTGGCCCTTTTCCTCGATTAGAAATACAAGGCGCAGCCATTGCGACAACGCTTTCCTGGGTGATGGCAATGTCGTTGTCGGGCTACCTGATTATTGTTAAGCGTAAACTGGTCAAGTTTGCTCGCTTTGATGTTGGTCGATTAATTTTGCATTGGAAGGTATTAGCTCATATTGCCCGCCCAGCGGCATTAATGAATGTGATTAACCCTATTACTAACGGCATTATCATGGCGATGTTAGCCCGAATTGATAATACCGGCGTTGCAGCGTTTGGCGCAGGTATTCGCCTTGAGTCGGTGTCGCTAATTGTGGTGATGGCGCTGTCGTCGAGTTTAATGCCATTTATTGCGCAAAATTTAGGTGCTGGCCAGCCTGAACGCGCTAAAAAAGCCTTATTGATGTCGTTGCAATTCGTGTTTGTATTTCAAACATTGCTGTATATTCCACTGTATTTTAATGCTGATTTTATTGCTGGATTGTTTACTCACGACCCGCTTGTTATCGAGTGGCTGAGTTTTTATATCCTAGTGTTACCTGTCGCTTATGGGCCTCTGGGTATTGTGATTATTTTTGCCACTAGCTTAAACGCTTACCATAGGCCGTTGAGTTCACTGGTGATTAACTTGTGTCGGTTAATGTTATTGATGTTACCGCTAGCGGTTTTAGGATCTTATGTTGGTGGGGTAAAAGGTATTTTACTGGCACTGCCCATTACCAATACGCTTATGGGCTTAGCTTGTTATTATTTGGCGACTAAAATTAGCGAGCCAGACAACATTAAGCATGCTGTACCTTGTCCCGACAAATCCGAGCCAACTGACACTGGCGCAGCCGACAAACAAGTTGATGCAAAAGACTCAGCAACTCACCTTGGCGAATATTAAACTGTGTTAATGATGCCGACCAAACTTGCTTTTTAATCGCTGTCAGAGGATTAATAGCAGTATATTAATCGAAAATACAATTAAGCTATGATGAAAAAATCCATTTATGCCGCCATGCTCTCTGGCATTATTTGCCCTGGCAGTGGTCAACTCTGGTTAGGTAAAAAATTACAGGGCTGGGGGTTTATCAGTGTCAGTGTGGTCTGCATTATGGTGCTTATGGACCAGATGATCAGTCGAGCACAAGTCATTGCAGAGCAAATTTTAGCGGGCAATATCGGCAACGATTTAGCCTCAATTTATGCTGCAGTATCAGAGGTCGCACTCGACACCGGCAGCTCAAGCATGTCGGCGTTAACCTGGGTATTTTTGGCCAATTGGGGCTTGAGTATCATTAGTGCATTTTGGTTTGGTGCTCAGCAGGATAAACAACTTCAGCTACAAACAGACACAAAAACAGCCGAATAATACATCTCTCGGCTGTTTCGCTGTTTCTTTCATTAGGGCTTAAACGCCACACCCAATCGAACACGCTCTAAAAATTGAACCCCAAAGCGACTATTTTAATAATAATGATCTAAACCTAATGACCTCAACGTAAGACTCAATGGACATTGAATTCGCTGGGTAACACTACGTCGGTTTGTTGTCATCTTTAGGGTTAACGGGCTCAACATCAATAATGTCGTCACGCTTGTCGTCATGGTTATCTTTATGACTGTTTTGATGCTTGTCTTCATTAAGGTTGTCATCAACATCGTCATGCTCAATTTGATGGCTACGAGGTTGCTCATTTCTATGTTCAAAATCACCGTCGAAGGTGTTGCCGGGTTGATCAGATGGTTTTTGCCCCGAAAATGGACCTGATGGCCCAAAAGGACTTTGTCCACCGCCAAAACCTGGTTTAAAACCACCATTAGCCACTACGCGTAATTGCATGCGCTTGTAAAAAAATGCCGCAATGGGTGCACGGGTTAACGGTGTTAATAAAATTAAGCCGATAAAATCGGTCACAAAGCCGGGGATCAGTAATAATACCCCTGCGGCAGCTAGCATCATGCCTTCGACAATTTCCTGCCCAGGCGCTTCGCCTCGAGCTAACTTTTGTTGCACTGACATTAGGGTGCTTAAACCTTGGCTACGCACCAACGACACCCCGACTACGGCAGTAAAGAGCACCAAACCAACCGTGGGCCACGAGCCAATCGAACTGGCAACTTCAATGATCACATTGAGCTCTATAACCGGTATTAAAACAAATATTAACAATAAAATAAAAAACATATTGGCCTCTAATGATCGCTTTTTGATAGAGTGGCGACCGATAAAATAACTGTTGCCGATGAAACTTAAATGGGGGTGAGCAGGTCTGATTTCAAGACAGGTCACGAATATCACCTCAGTTTAATGAAAATGCGTTTAAAAAAGCGTACTGTGATGACTTTTAGCATGATAACAGCATTAACTTAAGTAAACTTTAAGACAACTTATGTATAAACCCGAACAGCTACTTATTTTAACCACTTGTCCCGATGTTGAAATCGCTTCACGTATTGCGACTGCATTAGTAGCGGCCCAATTAGCGGCTTGTGTACAAATAGGCCAAGCCGTTGAGTCAATATATCACTGGGACAATAACATTTGTCAGTCAAATGAAGTGCCGATGCAGATAAAATGCATGGCAACTGATTATCATGCAATTGAACAACTCGTGATCCAAATGCATCCTTATGAAGTACCAGAATTCATTGCCACTCCGATTATCGTTGGTTTTGGCCCTTATTTACAATGGATAAAAGACAACTCACCATCATGAAAAAAATCGTCGCAATATGCCTCACATCATTGTTAATGATGTCATCAATCATACTCGCGCCAGCAGCACACAGTGCTGATGTCTTGAGTAATAAATTCAGTTTTTTAAGCAGTGAACCAGAATTAATGAAGGTGAACGATGCTTTTGTGTTTGATTACCAACAACAAGGTAATCAACTCAAAATCAATTTTGTGATCGCCGAAGGCTATTATTTATACCGCGACAAGCTACAGTTTTCCGTCGACGGTGCGGTGATTGGTGATATTGCATTACCCCATGGCAAAAACCATCATGACGAATACTTTGGCGACCAAGAGGTGTTTTACTCGTTTGTTCAAATCCCGATTGCTTTTAAAGAAGCGCAAGCAGATGCAGTATTTCATGTCACCTTTATGGGTTGTGCTGAAGGGACCTTGTGTTATCCACCCACCAAACACGATGTTACCTTATCCGCTATTGATGCTAATGATGGCAAGTTAACCAGCAAAAAAGTGATTGGCGCACCTGATGAAGCACAATCATCAACGGCGACCGATGCCCCAGCCGCACCGATTACCCAACAAGACACCTTAAACCAAAGACTACAAAACGACAGTCTATTATGGACCTTAGTGATTTTCTTTGGTTTGGGAATAGGCTTAGCATTAACGCCTTGTGTATTCCCAATGTACCCTATTTTGTCTGGCATTATTGTTGGTCAAGGCAAGAAGCTGTCTACAGCCAAAGCCTTCACCCTATCAATGGCCTATGTGCAAGGTATGGCGATTACCTATTCCTTACTCGGGTTAGTGGTGGCCTCTGCCGGACTTAAGTTTCAAGCGGCCTTACAACACCCGGCCATTTTGATTTTCTTAGCGGTGATGTTTGTATTGCTGAGCTTGTCGATGTTTGGCATGTACGATTTAAAACTGCCATCAAAATGGCAACAAAAAATGAACTCGATGTCGAACAACCAAAAAGGTGGCAACCTCATTGGTGTGTTTATGATGGGAGTGATTTCTGGTTTAGTCGCTTCGCCTTGTACCACAGCGCCATTATCTGGGGTGCTCATTTACGTGGCGCAGTCTGGCGACTTACTGCAAGGCTTTTTAGCCCTGTATGTATTGAGCATGGGGATGGGCGTACCGTTATTAATTATTGGCACTTCGGGTGGTAAAATCTTACCGCGCGCAGGGGCTTGGATGGACATCATTAAAACCGTCTTTGGCTTCTTACTGATTTCAGTATCGATTGTGATGATTGGCCGTATTTGGCCTGGTTTAGTGTCTGATTTACTTTGGTCAGTATGGGCAATAAGCTTAATCGCTTACTTAATGCATCAAAACAGGTTGTCAGCATTTAACTGGAAACAAAGCACTCGTGGGGTGTTGTTATTGCTGGCTTTGATGGCAAGTTTCTCCTATGGCTTCCAAGCATTAATGACCAGCTTTGGTCATCAATCCTCAAATATGACCCAAACCGGTATAGATGGCAAAGCCAACACCGAAGCCAATCACTTTATCCATATTAAGTCGCTGGAAGACTTAGAACTTGAATTGGATAAAGCCAGTATTAGCGGTAAAACGGTGATGTTAGATTTATATGCCGACTGGTGTGTGGCCTGTAAAGAATTTGAAGCCATTACCTTTAAAAATGCCGAGGTTGCAGCGCGCATGAGTCAAATGGTGTTATTGCAAGCCGACGTGACCGCCAGCGATGACATTGATATTACTCTTTTAGAACATTATGGCGTATTAGGTTTACCCACCTTGTTAATGTTTAATAGCGATGGCAAACAACGTAAAGACTTACGCGTTACTGGCTTTATGGGCCCAAAAGACTTTGCCGCTCACTTAGATTTACTGTTAGCAAAGTAAATTAACCGACTCATTTAGCGCATAAGTTAATGCGCTAAATTAAGTACGTTAATGAAATTCACTCAATCAGTGATCTTATAGCGTCAAACGAGTTCGTAAAAAATAATGTAAAAAAACAATGTAAAACAGCATCTTTAGTCACTAAAGATGCTGTTTTTGCATTTAAGCAACGAAAGTCATCGAAAGTTAACCTTTTTCTTATACAATACGGTTTTATTGTTTATTTAAGGCGCTTTATGGAACCCGCAATCCTGATCATAACCCTATTGTGCGGCATGCTTGTCAGCCGAGTAGGTTTACCACCACTCATTGGTTATCTGGCTGCTGGTTTTGTATTGTTCACCTTAGGCATTAAAGACACTAGCTTACCTATTTTGCAGCAATTGGCTGACTTAGGTGTCACCTTACTGCTGTTTTCCATTGGCCTTAAACTTGATCTTAAGAGCCTTTTTAAAGCCGAAGTATGGGCAGGCTCAAGCTTACATTTAATTGGTTCGCTTTTATTTTTTGTGCCCATGCTCAAGTTATTGGGCTTTTTAGGCATCGAGCAGCTGGACGGATTTAGCTTTAATCAACTGATGTTGATTTCGTTTGCATTAAGTTTTTCCAGTACCGTGTTTGCCGTAAAAGTGCTTGAAGATAGCGGTGATATGCAGTCGCTTTATGGCCGCGTGGCGATTGGTATCTTGATTATGGAAGACATCTTCGCCGTGATATTTTTAACCATTTCTAAAGGTGATATTCCGTCTGTTTGGGCTTTTGCTTTACTCTTGTTGCCGTTAGCAAGGCCGCTTATTTATAAAGTGTTTGATCGCGTCGGCCACGGTGAAATGCTGGTATTGTTTGGCCTGGTGATGGCATTAGTGGTGGGTGCATGGTTATTTGAAGCCGTGGGGCTAAAACCTGATTTAGGCGCGCTTATTGTGGGTATTTTATTAGCTGGGCATGCTAAATCATCGGAATTAGCCAAATCGATTTATTACTTTAAAGAAATATTTTTAATCGCCTTTTTCTTAACCATTGGCTTAAACGGATTACCAACATTAGCTGATATTGGTTTAGCCAGTATTTTAGTGCTGTTGATCCCGGTTAAGATTTTGATGTTTATCTACTTACTAACCCGCTTTAAACTGCGCTCGCGCACCTCATTATTAGCCTCATTTAACTTAGGTAACTACAGTGAATTTGGGTTAATTGTCGCCGCTGTTGCGGCGCATAAAGGCTGGTTACCGCCAGAATGGCTGATCATTATCGCGGTTGCGTTAAGCATCAGTTTCTTATTTGCTGCACCGCTGAACAGCAGCGTCGCTAAAATTTACTTGCGCTATCAAGCCAAGCTGATGAAGCTAGAACGTCACCCATTACACCCTGAAGATCGTCAAATCCGCATTGGTAATCCGCGCTTCTTAATCTTAGGTATGGGACGAATTGGTTGCGGTGCTTATGATGAACTGCATTCAAAATATACCGGCGAAATTTTAGGGATTGAGCATAAACAAGAATTGGTCGATTTTCATCGTAGCCAAAACCGTAATGTCGTCCAAGGTGACGCTGGCGATACTGATTTTTGGGAGAAGCTCGAGCGGGCGCCAGATTTAGAATTAGTCTTGTTGGCGATGCCTAATCACGTAGGTAATTTATTTGCGGTACAACAACTGCAAAAATTAAACTACCAAGGAAAAATCAGTGCCATTGTACAGTACGCTGAAGATGCTGAATCGTTGAAAGATTCAGGTGTGCACACTGTATATAACTTGTATGAAGCGGCGGGTGCCGGTTTTGTTGATCATGTAATGAAAGAGTTACTCGACTCTCCGCCAGAAATCACCCCAGACTCATTGACGAAGAATAGTCTTCAGCCAACACGGGCAGTGACCGACGAAGCCTCATCCGAGTCGTGATAATAAAACGAACAGTCGCCTCAGCTCGGGATAATAAACCGGTTTTTATCGATTTATCCCATTTATTATACTGAGTTGAGGTTAACTTACCGACGCCTAGATAACTTTCTAGGCGTTTTTGTTTATTGCTGCGTATTGCTGCGGATTAAAAATCTCCGTTACATACACAGTAAAGTCATGCTATAACTCATTAATAAGACTTTTCTTGTCACCCTTTTGTTGGATTTTTTGAAGTATGTCAAACCCTGCTCAACGCGCGACTAAATTATTTGTTCAAACATTTGGTACCAAGCCTGACGACTTATACCAAGCCCCCGGGCGAGTGAATATTATGGGCGAGCATACCGACTATAACGAAGGACTCGTACTACCTGCAGCAATTAACTTTCACACTGTGATTGCAGTAAAACATCGCGATGATAATTTATTTCGCGCCGTGACCACAGCTTTTCCAGGACAAATCAAACAATGGCACTTTGGTGAAGAAGGTGCAGTTGCGGCAGGTGATGATTGGTGTCATTACCTCAAAGGCGTGACAGCAGCCATGAACCAATCGGGTTTACGCGCAAATGGCTTAGACTTGGCCATAGTGGGTGACGTGCCACTCGGAGCAGGTTTATCGTCGTCGGCAGCACTTGAAATTGCTTTCGGTACGGCCATCAGTTATGCCAGCCAATTACACTTGTCACCTTTAGCTATTGCCCAATTGGCTCAGCGCGGCCAAAGCCAATTTATGCAGTTAAATTGCGGCATGATGGACCAAATTATCAGCGCGATGGCACAACCCGATCACGCCTTATTGATTGATTGTTTAGAATTAGAAAGCGAAGCGGTTTTATTGCCAGAAGAGTTAAGCTTGATCGTGATTGATTTAAAACAAGACCGCCATGGGTTTACCCAGCAATTTGAACAACGCAAACAAGAATGCAACCAGATCACCGCGTTGCTTGGCCTCGACTCACTGCGAGATTTATCACTAAGCCAACTGACGCAAAATAAAGATGTACTAAGTAATGAGCAATTTCGTCGAGCGCGCCATATCATCACTGAAAACCAACGCACCAGTAATGCCGCCAGAGCCTTGCAACAGAATAACATCCCTCGTTTTAGTCAGTTAATGGCTCAGTCTCAAGCATCAATGCGTGATGACTTTGATATTATCACTGTCGAGATAGACACCTTAGTCACTATGATTGCAACACTTATCGGTGAGCGAGGCGGTGTGCGTATGAGCGATGGTTGTGTATTAGCGTTGGTCAATCACGACCTCACCGATAAGGTGATTAATGTGGTTGAAAACCAATACTTTAAGCAAACCGGCATCGAAGCAACTATACACTTATGTTCCGCCAGTGGCGGTGCAGGACGCATCGGTTAATCGGTAATGTATCTAGATCAGAGAGGCATAAATGGTACGTTTTAGTGTGCTGGAACCTTGGCAAGATCCCCGTGGTGGTGAGATTGAACGAGTTATAATTGATAATGGCATCATCGCACTTGAAGTCTTAAGTTTAGGTGGCATTATTCGATCATTATGGACCCCAGATCGCAGTGGTGAGCGTAAGAATATTGTCCTAGGTTGCGACAGTGTCGAAGACTATTTAGTCCAACAAGCCCATTTAGGCGCCATTGCAGGACGTTATAGCAATCGTATTGCCAATGGCAAAACGCAATATAATGGTAACGAGTATCATCTTAGCGTTAACCAAGCGAGTAATTGTTTACATGGCGGCATTGAGGGCTTCAATCGCAAGTTGTGGCAGCTTGGGGCATTAAGTGATGGCATGCGCTTAACCTTAAAAAGCCCAGACGGCGACATGGGATTTCCGGGCAATTGTACTGTGCAAATCGATTACCGTTTGGTGGCTAACAACTTGTACGTTGAAATGCTCGCCAGCACCGATAAAGCCTGTCCAATCAGTTTAACCCAACACAGCTACTTTAATTTAGACGGCAATCGCAGCGACACCAACCAACAACATACCTTGCAAGTGGATGCGAAAACCTACCTCACCATGAACGATGTTGGCATACCAACGTCAATGCAAGCGACTGCGGGCAGCGACTTAGACATGGCTGTACCTACGCCAATGTCGGTACAAACTGAGCGCGCGGCATTAGCCGCTACCAAGGGTTTTGATCATTGCTATGTGTTAGATAACCCTGGGGCAGACTTGCAACGTTTTGGCTGTTTAGCCAGTCCCAATAGCGGTCGTAGCATGACGGTTTATACCAATCAACCTGGGGTACAAGTGTATGGCGCTAACTTTTTACAAGGCACTATTGGCAAAAAACAGCGAATATTGAACCACCATCAAGCTGTGTGTATTGAACCGCAAATGCTACCTGATTCACCTAATCAACCCGACTTACCTGGCGATGTGTGGATAACACCTGGCCAAGTGTATCACCACATAACTCGATACCAGTTCGATGCCGAGTAATCCGCCGGGAAAGACGACATTTAACGCCGAAGATATTGGCCAAATTGCCGTGGGCGCTTTTGCCCTGTCGGTGCCGATAGCGTTTTCTGAAGAAGCATGGCGCTTATCGGCAAGCTTACCGACATTAAATTTGGTTCTGGTGGTGGTGTTATCGCTGGCATTTATTACTCTGTTTGCTTACCAAAGTGTATTTCAGGCAAATATTGTTAAGCGCAGAGGAGCCTTTTTTTTGCGGGTGATAGCGGCGTATATATTGACGTTATTGGTGGTGGGTATTGTGCTATTGGCATTAGATAAATTGCCATTGTGGGACGATCCCATTTTAGCATTAAAACGGATTATTTTGATTGCGATGCCCGCATCCATGGGGGCGATAATTGTCGACAGTTTCGACAAAGAATAAACGGCATAAAGAATGGATTATTCTTTATGCCGTTAGTCATCTATAACAAATAAAAATAGGATTATAAGATTAACCACAGAAACAGCTTGAGTCGGAGACTTAATGTTATCTGCTTGTTTAATCGTCTACGCTATCCCCCATTTCATCAAAGCTATCGTCATCATCATCGTCATCTAATTCTGGGATGTCATCATCTGTGTCAACAATTTCATCTGGCTCTGGTACAGGTTTAGCCTTACGAGAAGGCGCAGTATCAGGTACTTTTGACAAATCGATACGTGATTGATGTTTTAACATAAACTCAGCACGCTCCGCTTTCCAAGCTTCATTTAACTCAGTGATAGCGACTTTTGTTTGCTCATCATCCAAGTCATATAAATTAACTTTAACGATGTCTTCTACATACTCAACAATTGTGTTTCGAATTGTATTGTATAAATAGATGCGTCCCGGAGACGCTTCTGGCAATTGATTATCATGAACGACGATAGTGTTACCTTTCGATGTTCTTAATTCACCAAACCAAACTTGTTTTTTTGCCGTGTTATACATATATGCTAACGCCCTTAATCAACACATATTCTAAAAATGATGCAGAATTATTGAAGATAACATCTTCATACTGCGCCACGATTATCTGTTCTGTATTTGTGTGGGTATTTAACCAGAATATTTCTGATAATCAATGCCTAAAACGATGAATTTTTCACGTAATCGTATAAAATGCCGGTTGTAGCCAGTTTTTTACACTTTACTGTCATTTTTCTCACCAAATAAACGTCCCACAAAAGTGATTAACCACTTTCAGGCCAATCACTATGTCATCACGACTTTAGCTTAAAAAAATCAAGCTTCAAGTTTTTTATCAAAATATATCGCTGATTAAGACCCAATCGCTACTCTGTGTATGACTTAACCAGCTTGCGCTTGCAGAGCTAACACTATTTTGCCTTTATGTTGCCCAGACTCCATTCGCTGGTGCGCCTCAACCACCTGCGAAAAAGCAAATACGCTGTCGACAGGGATACTCATTTCACCGTTATTCAATAATGGCCATACATATTGAGCCAAGCCTTGTGCAATTTGGGCTTTATTAGCCACACTTTGTGGTCGAAGGGTTGAACCTGTCCACACTACCCGCTTCGCCATAATGCGGAAAATATCCACGTTGGCCTGTGCACCACGCTCCATTGATACCGATACCATGCGCCCGTCTACTGCGATGGCTTTTAAGTTCTCATTAATAAAGTCGCCACCGGCAATGTCCATAATCACATTAACCCCTTGGCCACCCGTCGCCTCTAAGATGGGTTCAACAAAATGCTGCTGGTTATAATTAATCGCCACACTGGCGCCTTGCTCAAGACAATATTGGCATTTTTCTGCACTGCCCGAGGTAGCAAAAACGGTCGCGCCTAGACAACTCGCCATTTGAATCGCAGTAGTACCAATTCCGCCAGAACCACCATGAATAAGCACGGTTTCACCTGCTTTAAGCCCGCCGCGAATAAATAAGTTACCCCAAACAGTAAAAAAGGTTTCTGGCAGAGCAGCAGCTTGTACGTAACTGTAACCGGTGGGAATAGGTAAGCAATGAGCTGCGTAAGTATTGACTAACTCGCCATAGCCGCCACCAGGCACTAATGCACACACTTTATCGCCTACTCGCCACTGAGTGACATCGTCGGCTACAGCAACAATTTCACCCGCCACTTCTAAACCAAGAATAGGGCTGGCATCTGCTGGAGGTGGGTAAGCACCAGCGCGCTGTTTGATATCTGGGCCATTAACGCCAGCAGCATACACTTTAATCGTCACTTGGCCCGCGGTTGGCATCGCAAGCGTTGACTGAGTCATGGTCATCACACTGGGTTCGCCGGTTTGTTCAACAACCACATGGGTAAATTGTCTATTTAATGTCGCCATAAAAATATTATCTCGGTTGGTTGTTATCAAAAAGTAACCAGAATTAATAACCTGTTATAGGGCTCTGGGATCTGTTCACAAAACAGACATGTTTATTAAGGAACAACTAAACTAGTATCTTTTTTAATCAAAAAAGGTTGTCTATACACTTTAAACAATTACTATACTCGCCCATTCAAATCATGGAGCAAAATACTTGTTAAAGTACTTTATCGTTTTACTGTCTCTTTTCAGTATTAATGCCCACTCTGCGCCTCTTCGTATCGCCTCAGATATTTGGTGTCCGTATATCTGCGAAAATCAAACTGGATACGTTGTAGAACTAACCCGTCGCGCTTTTGAGATCCAAGGTCAAGCCGTTGAATTTCGAAAGCTTCCGTTTAAGCGGGCATTGATTGAACTGCAAAGAAACAATATTGATGCAGTGCTTGCACTGACCGCAAGCGCGATAGCCGACAATAAATTACTCAGTGCTGATGTGATTTTGGGCTATAACAGCAACGACTTTTATACTCTTGTTGACAGTAATGAGTCATTTAAGCAGATTAGCGACCTGAATAAAACTCAACAAGCGGCGATAGTGAATGGTTACGGCTATGGCGCAGCACTTGACGCCTGGTTTAACGCGCATGCTAATACGTACTTTGCCTCAGGTAGCGATCCATTAGCGATGAATATTATTCGCCTTGTAAAAGGCCGTCATTCCGTAATCGTCGACAACAGAAATGTCATTGAGTACACCGCGAGTCAATTAAATTTAAGTAAACAGCTTCGCTATGCTGGCACCATAGGAAAACCTGTGCCCTTGTATGTTGGTTTTAGTCAGCAAAATAAAGCCCATGCGATCACCTTTGCTAACGGCATAGATATACTAAAAGCTAATGGTGAATATCAACAGATTATCAATAAGTACAAAATTTTACCTGAATTAACCTCAGGCGAAGTCCGCCACAAAAACCTGCAAAAGTTTCTGCCTAGCTTCAATTAATACTGCTAGCTGTTTTTATGCCATAGGGAATTGGCATCAGCAAGGTGCAAAACTTCGTAACACTCTTCTCACTGCATAACCTTATTAAGTTAGTTACACTGCCCCCCAAAAAAAGATATCAATCATCATTTTGGGTTTATTGGCATCAGTTTTCTGCTGTCAAAGGAGTGTTTATGCGCATGTATCGTCATCTGCTGTTATTGGCATTGACCAGTTCAGCAATCTTTACAAGTTCGGCTACAGAAATTGTCCAAAGCAAGCAGCATTTCGACGACAAGTTTCGTCAACTTGAAGAGAGCCTACCCACGCCAAATGATTATCGCAATGCCGCTGGTGAACCGGGAATCGATTACTGGCAACAACAAGTTGATTATAAAATCAATGTCACACTTGATGAACCAAAGCGTCGTATTCAAGGTGAGCAAGTGATTACTTACCACAATAATTCTCCCTATACGCTTAAATATCTGTGGTTGCAGCTAGAACAAAATCGTTTTAAATCAGACTCGATAGCAGAACGCAGTAGCACCTTTTACGGCGTCGATGGTAGTGTGAGTGCTAACAACACTTATGGTGATAATGCTTTTGCAAAAATCAGCTTGCAAGACCTGCGTCGCCAACAGTTTTTAGCCGATAACGAAATGGGCTATCGCATCGGTAAGGTGACGGGGGCAAATCATAACCCATTAAAATACACCATTGTCGGCGCTCAAATGCGCATTGATTTGCCGCAGGCGCTACCAGCCAATAGCAGCACCAAAATTAATATTAGCTACACTTACAATATCTTAGAAGAAGATGCCGTGGGCGCACGTTCTGGCTATGAGCACTTTCCCGATGACAAACGTGCAGGCGGTAATGACATCTTCTTATTGGCGCAGTGGTTTCCGCGCGTCGCCAGTTATTCTGACTATGAAGCCTGGCACAACAAAGAATTTTTAGGCAGCGGCGAGTTTACCCTCGAGTTTGGTAATTACGATGTCAGCATGACGGTACCCAGCGACCACATTGTCACGGCCACTGGCGTATTACAGAACAGTAAAAAAGTATTGTCGTCACAACAACTCAAGCGGTTAGATAAGGCTAAAACAGCCGAAAAACCCGTGTTTATCGTGTCCGCAGACGAAGCACTCGCGAATGAGTCTAGTACGGCCAAAGGCACTAAAACCTGGCATTTTAAAGCCGAAAATGTCCGCGACTTTGCCTGGGCATCATCACGTAAATTTATTTGGGACGCCCAAGGTTATCAGCAAGGTAATGATACCGACACGCCCGTTATGGCGATGTCGTTTTACCCTAAAGAAGGTGGCGAGTTGTGGCAGCGTTATTCTACAGCCTCAATTATTCACACCCTTAAAGTCTATTCACGCTTTACCTTCGATTATCCCTACCCCGCAGCCATTAGTGTTAACGGCCCCGTTGGCGGCATGGAATACCCGATGATCAGCTTTAATGGCCCACGCACCATTTGGCATGAAGATGAAAGTCGCACTTATACCTTGGCGGAAAAACAATTCTTAATTGGCGTAGTGATCCACGAAGTGGGCCATAACTATTTTCCGATGGTAGTGAACTCAGATGAACGCCAATGGACCTGGATGGACGAAGGCCTTAACAGCTTTTTAGACGGCATTGCCACCCGCGAATAGGACCCAGATTTACCTTGGGGGCGTGAGCCAAGCGATGTAATTGAGTACATGAAGTCTAACGTGCAAGTACCGGTAATGACCCAGTCAGACAGTGTATTGCAGCTTGGGCCTAATGCTTATACTAAACCCGCGGTGGCACTCAATATTTTACGTGAAGTAATATTAGGCCGTGAGCTGTTTGATTTTGCCTTTCAAGAATACAGTCGCCGCTGGATGAACAAGCGCCCAACCCCAAGCGACTTTTTCCGCACCATGGAAGAAGCCTCAGGGGTGGATTTAGACTGGTTTTTCCGCGGCTGGTTTTACACCACAGATCATGTGGATATTGCCTTAGATCGGATTTATAAACTGCGCCTAGACAGCAATAATCCTGATATTGATTTTGATCGCCGTCGCCAAGATTATAAAGACAAACCTATGCCTTATTCGGTTGAACGTAATCAACAAAGCGGTCAAAAAACCTGGGTTGAGTTAAATCACGACAACGCGGATTACCATGATCAGCATGATCAATTTAGCGTCACCAATAAACAACGTAACAAGTACAACAAAAAGCACGCCGAACTCGATCCATGGGAGCAACAAGTCCTGGCGCGGGCACTTAAAGAAGATAAAAACTATTACGTGTTTAACTTTGCCAATCTTGGCGGGTTGGTGATGCCCATTTTGCTTGAATTAACCTTCGAAAATGGTAACACCGAATCATTGGTGTTCCCTGCTGAAATTTGGCGGCGTTCGCCATTTGCAGTCAGTAAACTGATTGTGACTGACAAAGACAATGTCTTAGTGTCTGCTGTGGTTGATCGCCGTGGTGAAACTGCCGATGTGAATATTGAAAACAACTATTATCCGCGGCAAATTATTCCATCACGCATTGAAGCCTTTAAAGAAGAAGAGCGTAAGGGTAATCAGTATCGCGATATCATGCACGACAACAAAGAAGCCCTTAAACAGCCTGAAATTAAACTGAAGAAGAAATAATGTCCATTTTAGTCAAATGTTTGATCTGTTTTACAGGCTTGCTCTGTTTTGCTAGTGCAGCTAATGCCCACCAGCAAAAAGAAGCCTATACCAGTATTGTGTTTAATCAGCGCACGGGAATGCTTGAAATTCAGCATCGATTTTATCTGCACGACGCTGAGCATGCTGCCCAGCGGGTAATCGATAAAAATGCCGATTTGATTGGCGATCCGGTCAGTCGCGAAGCCTTTGCTTATTACGCTATTTCAACATTTTCCATGCAAGATCAGCTGCAGCAACCGTTAACATTGACCTATGTGGGCACTGAGTTGCAGGGAAAATATTTGTGGGTATACCAAGAAACGCTCATTACCGCTGATATGGAGGGCTTTTATCTTAAGATGACCGCCCTACAAGAAATGTGGTCAGAACAAACTAACCACATTAATGTTGAGCGTAATAAGCACGTTACTTCAGCAAGACTGCACATAGCAGACGCTTGGCAGTATATTGAAGTGGCACCGGCTAGCAAATAAACACCGATCACCGTCAGCTAATGACAAAATAGCAAGCGCCATACTGACCAACCAATACTTCTGGTATTAATCCGTCAGTATGGCGTTTCTTATATTTTACTAACCGCAATCTCACGAACCACATCATCTAGCGCATCAGCCAAGGTTGAATAGGTCTCGCAATGAACGCCATCTGGTGCAAAGCCCGCTTTAGCTAAGGTTTTAAGTGGCTGAAATTGGAAATCGGCCAACAATACCCGAGTGTTATTATGTCGACATTTACCGAGGAATTTGTACAGCGCTGCCACTCCGCCGGAATCGAGTATCGATACCCCATCTAGGTATAAAATCACCCCATCTTGGCTCGTGCTTAAATGCCCTAACTCACCAAACACAGTGTCGGCGGCCGCAAAAAATAACGGGCCATTAATCTTAAACACTTTCCAACGTGGGGGTAACTCAACATGTATGTGCTTTTTCTGTCCACTGATGTCTTTCACCTTGGTCATGTCGGCCACTTGCTTCATAAACAATAACGACGCCAAAATAATCCCCGCACTGATGGCGATCACCATGTCGAAGAAAATGGTCAGTGACAAACACACCATCAACACCAACACTTCGCTGGCGGGGGCTTTTTTCACCAAGTGGACAATCTTGTGGGCTTCGCTCATGTTCCATGCCACCATGATCAGCAATGCCGACATGCCTGCCATCGGGATATAAGCCAAAATAGTACTTAACGATAATAAAGACACCAACACCACAACCGCATGACACATGGCCGCAATCGGGCTTACCGCGCCGGCTTTATAGTTAGCGGCAGAGCGTGCAATGGCGGCTGTTGCGGTAATACCGCCAAAAAATGGCGTGATAATGTTACCAATGCCTTGGCCAAGTAATTCACTGTTGGCACTGTGCTTTTTACCTGACATGCCGTCGAGCACCACGGCGCACAGTAACGATTCAATCGCACCTAACATGGCAATCGCAAATGCAGCAGACAACAAGTCGCTTGCTACTGCCCAACTCAACACCAAAGGCGATTCATCTGCTTGCGTACGTAGCCAAGGCCATTGAAAGTCGGGCAACATTGATGGAATGCCGGCCCCCAAGGAGCCATCAGGCAAGGTAAAACTAAAAGTAGAACCTATGGTGGCCACATTAAAGCCTTGCTGGTTAAATACCGCCGCCACCAGACTGGCGATAACCACAGCAGGAAGATGGGCTGGAACAGCGATCTTGAGTTTAGGCCACAGAATAAACACCCCTAACGCGCTTAATCCCACCAGCAATGTCGGCAGTGAAAATGCCGGTAATGCTTGGGCTAACGCAACAACTTTACCCACAAAACTTTCGGGCATCTCGGTAATGCTTAAGCCGAAAAACCCTTTAACTTGCAGCACCGCAATCACCACGGCAATACCGCCGGTAAAGCCTAACGTGACGGACTCTGGGATATATTGAATATATCGTCCTAGCCGAAACAGCGCCATGATGATCAAAATAAGCCCAGATAAGAGACTGGCAAGCAGTAAACCTGATAAGCCATATTGTTGGACTATAGGATATAAAATCACCACAAACGCAGCGGTAGGACCCGATACGCTATAACGCGACCCCCCCGTAAACGGGGTAATAAAACCGGCAATAATGGCAGTATATAAACCGTATTGGGGCGCAACACCAATGGCAATAGCCAACGCCATCGACAACGGAATGGCAATAATGCCTACGGTCAAACCCGCTAATAAATCTTTATAAAATGCAGTAGCCTTGTAAGGAACATCTTTTAAGGACTCTCTAAGTGCATGACCAATTCGCAAAGAAAATAAATGCTTTCTATATTTCATCGTCAAGTAACCTCGTAAAACCAAACTGTCTTCGGCGTGCAAAGAGATACCGGTAATTATATGCTCATATACATACAATTCAACAGCCTTGCAGTTATAATGAGATTATCATATTAAAATAATTAAATGATAATCTTATTATAATAAATTGTTGTAAAAAAGATCCATGAACAGGCATAGAAACGGAAGCAGCAACAAGCTGAATGCATTAATGATAACCAGCCTAAACAGGGCTAAATAACGCTGCCGTACCCAAGTCACTTCAACATGTTCGTTGCAAAAATCCTACGGGAACTCCCGATGGCCAAGATGAAAAACAACCTGTTTCTGGGTGATGTCATGCTAAAAGCGAAGCGAAAGGCCTATAGGCTATACGAGCTAAAAGCCTAGAGGCTAGGACGCTTTGCGGCTGCTAGATCTTATAAAATCATGCGAGCAAGCGGTGACGAGCGATAACAAGCGAATAAACGTAAAAGCTAAAGCATAGCCCTTACTTAATGGCTGTACTAAGATGAAAGAGTTCAATCGTTTTATCGTTATGGGCTAAATGCTCATTGCTGCGCGATAAGCACACACCAAGCTAACCAGTATTAGGCATGATGACGATCATCAAGCAGATACTAATCCAATATCACGGTCACCAAACACCACTGACACTTTTCTGCCACTGCCCATATCTGTATGGTGATAATACCATCCATACTGAGCAATCAACTTTTGAGTGAGTTCAAGACCTAGGCCAAAGCCCAAATCATCTGCATCATATGCGGTAGAGTCACAGTGATTCTCGATATTGACCCTGTGGCCTGATTGCTCAATAATCACTCGGCCTTCTGCGGTATGCTGTAATGCATTGCGAATTAAATTGCTGATAATGATCCGGCATAAGGTTTTGGGTATGCATATTCTAAGTCATCGGTATTAACAATCACTTCTACTGGTTTAGCAAAAGTAAAATAGCCGAGGTCTTGCAGCAACGGTTTTATTCATCAACCTAACGTCACCTAGGTAAGCGATAAACGCTTACTTTCTTGGCGATTTAGCCATAACAAGGTTTCGGTTAAATCCGTCATGGTTAATCCTGCCAACGATTGTACCGGCACATCTTAAGTGTTTAAGGTCACTAGCAACGGTTATACCTGCCTCCGGTTGACGTTCTCAGTCGGTGTAATTGATATTTTCGGCAGTACTGCCCCTCAACTCCCTCGCTACTATCAGCGCCAGTATAAAGATCGACAGGTTAAGATGAGGATGGCTGTAAAATTAACTGCCGACTTTTACTCCAATGCTTAACGTTGCCATAGCAGTCAAACTTACTCAGACTTTTAACGTTAATGTTATCTTTTGACTTTTTGAGGATCTATCTTTTTGGTGTTAATTCAGTTACAGATTGCAGATGATATATATATAATTAAGTACTTATTTCATGTTTTTAATGTTAACTCTACTTTCTAGATCTATTGAATAAACCTGAGCATATATTCTTTTAATAAGATTAATAAAATCCCCACTACTTTGATCATCACGTTTTTTATTAACCCATACATTAGATAAAGTAAGAATTAGCCTTTCCGCTTGGTTTAAATTATTTCTTTGAGATACTTTTATAAATAAAATTTGGCAGTTTATGACTAGGCATTTAAAAACTAATTCATCTTTTAGAGGACTTTCAGTATCTTGATTCTCTTTTGTTAACCATATAGGTTCACCCTCACAGTACACTAACGCGGCAATTAAGTTAGTTACCGTCTTGATATCAGTAGCACCATTAAATAATTGCATTATTTCTTCTGAACGCCGAAAGTTTAACAACAAGCTATAACCTAAATCAGCTTTGTGCCATTGTTGTACTAATGATTTAAGAAATGCCATTGATATTAACCTACCGATAAATTGCGATTTTTTTGGGTGTTAGTTCAAATGTTTGTTCAAGATACAACAGATAATCTCTCGCTAAAATGGAGAATCCTCTATAATAGTCTGTTTCAGCATGGGTATAGGCGAGCTCCAGACATCGGTAAGCCCAAGGCAGCAAATGTTGCTCTAGTAATTCATCTATCGCTTGTTGAATATTTGGATTTTGTGGTGCTTCAATCGCTTTGTTCAATAAGAATGACAGTACCGCAAATATTAACCCAATATGATCGACAGGTTCATTCATTTTCATGTCGATATTGATATTGTTAGCGGCATAAAACCGTTTTAAAGTAATGGTACTGTGGTCATTAAGCAACTGTGAAGAACTTGTATAGGCTGAGCCCCAAGGCGCGGCTAAAGGCGTACCAGGGCCATAGAATAGTACTCCATATTCGAGTTTCAGCTTAAGTAGCTCTTCTTCATTATCGGTCCATTGATCAATATAAGCTTTTAGGTGCGTTAATCCTTTATTGTCGGGATCTGTGGCTAACAACTTAGGCCAGTTTTCAACAATATCTTGCTGTTTAAAGGTATTGATTAAGTCCGACTCGGGATAAACGGTCAGTACAGAATGCAATACATTGGCAATTGCCTGTAAATCTTGAAGCTTTTCAATGTTCATATCATTCACATTTGGTTATAAATTTAACTAGGAAAGAAGGGTGTAATAACATTATTACACCCTGTATTTACTAATTTATACTTCTCGAACGTTTAAGATCCGACCCATGCTCGAACCAACGGGTTGTGCTTTCCTAGAACCCTTAACAATTAAGTTCGGCGATGTAATCGATTCTGATGGTAATGGAGCAAAGTGGCCATCGCCGTTGCCATATTTAGCGCGAAGGTTTTCCATCGTATCAAAGTCCAGCGCTCGTAAAGGGCATGACTCAACACAAATCGGTTTTTTACCTTCTGCTAGCCTATCAGAACAACCGTCACATTTGGTCATGACTTTGCGTTCAATATCAATCTGAGGCGCATCGTACGGGCAAGCTCTTGAACAGCTTTCGCAGCCAATACATAACGACTCTTGAACCAGTACCAAACCATCTTCTTTTCTTTTATGCATGGCTCCTGTGGGACATGCTTTTACACACACAGGTTCATTACAATGGTTACAACCGATAGAGGCATAATAGGCAAATATATTTTGCTCATAACTCTCATCGCTATTTTGCTCCCACGTACCACCGCCATATTCATAGACTCTTCGCCATAGCATGCCGGGTAATGCGGATACACCTTGAGTGCTGACATCATCTTTATTACGCGTTATACCAACCATTCGATCTTTACAGGCTATGTGGCAAGTTTTACAGCCAGTACATTTACTGCTATCGAAATAGAATCCTAATTGAGTTTCTTGTGTCATTTTAATTTACCCCTCAAGCCTTGACTACCTGAACACGATTGGTGTGCTGTGGATTTCCCTTTGATACTGGGGACGGATGATATTTTGTCAGAGTGTTAATACAGCCTCCAATATCCACAACATGGCCAGATGGACCGACTTTCCCACTCGCATCTGGTTTATACCAAGCACCTTGCCCTAAAGCACATACTCCAGGAGTGACTCTGGGCGTGAGTTTTATCGGCATTTCAATTGTTCCTCTACCGTTATAAACATGAACCATATCACCATCAGATAATCCTCGAGCAGAGGCATCTTTGGGGTTCATCCATACCGCATCTTCTACCGCTTCACGAAGCCACGGCACGTTATGATAGCTTGAGTGCGTTCTGCCTTTAGTGTGGTAGCCACATAATTGCAATGGGTATCCTGCATCGATAGCTTGTTGATCTTGATAGCCATCCCAAGTCACAACATATTGCGGTAATGGGGTAATTTCATCTCCAGTAGGCAGAGACCAGGTTGCCGCTTTACGTGCCAGTGATAATGAGAAAATCTCAAATTTTCCTGATATTGTTGGTCTTGGATTCGCAATTGGATCTTGAATATAGGATTGGAATGCGATAACTGGTGAAGACATATATTTACGGAAAACCCCCACTTTCTGGGCTTCTTGGTATGTATCAGGCATATCGACATCGGCATTCATCGACTTAGTTTCTTGATAAAGCTTTTCACACCATTGTTCACCGGTAAGCCCTTCAGTGTATGCCGCACCATTACCCATAGCGTTAGCAATACCAGCACAGATTTCATACATAGATTGCGATTCGCCTAACGGCTTCAGTGAGGTACTCATAAAGGTTGCATAGGCCATTTGACCAGATGCATATGAATCGTTTGCATAATCTACTGATTCTAGCCAAGTGCTATCTGGCAGTAAGTAATCGGCAAATTTAGCTGACGATGTCATCCAGCAATCACTGACAATAATCAGTTCACACTTACTGTCATCTTGTAAGATTTGAGCGGTGCCATTACTGTCTGAGTGTTGATTCAGTAAAGCGTTACCCGCACAGTTTATAATAGCCTTAATATTGGTACCCAGTTTAGCTGGATTGTTATCAACCCGCTCTTGGCTACCACTAGATTTAAAGCGAACGCCATCTGACGTTCCGCTAAAGTCTTCACCGCGCACAACGGCATCAGACCATGTGAAAACAGGGATGGTAACATCTACTGGATTGCTACCGGCTTGCATACCTGCAACACCAAAGCTATAGCTTGAAGGCATTGCACCACTATTGACACCAGTACGACCTATTTTTCCGGTCATAATGGCTAAGGTGTAAACGGCTCTAGTGGCTTGGTCGCCATTGGCATGTCGACTAATACCTGCACCTGCAGAAATATAGGGGGCTTCAGCGGCCATCATAGCGGTAGCTAACTGTTCAATTTTATACGCTGGGACTCCGCATACCACTGCAGCCCAATCTGGCGTTTTAGCGCCATCTTGCTCAAATATGCCTTGGCCCATAATGTAATCATGGTAATTTTGGTCTGGGTCGATAAATTCAGCATGTGAAGCAATGAACGGATCGGCGTTCAGCGTAACAGACGCCTTAGTATTGACTAGCGATGCTTTGTCATAACCCACAGCATATTTATCTAAAAATGGTTTCGCGTTTTGGTCAACCCAGCCACTATTAATCATTTGATAAATAACCGCTTCAATTAACGCGGCATCAGTACCAGGGCGGATCGCAAGCCACTCATCTTCATTGCCACGCATTGAATCTGTGTATCTTGGTTCTACCATCCAGACTTTAATATTCTTTTTATTATTTTCTAGAGACTTAACAAAATCATAGCCTTCACCGCTACCACTCATGCGTGTTTCGTTTGGATTAAAACCAAAGCCAACAAATAAATCAGAGTTAACGATTTCGCTTAATGAGCTGCCGCCAATGCTATCCCATTGATCGCCATAAGTCGCCATACACGCTGGATACACACCGGCCCATGAATAATCCCAATGATGGTCTAGAAAACCGCCATTTAAATTCAGTAATCGACCCCAGGTGGCGGTATTCGATGAGAAACCATAATAAGCGCCTGTACCGTAATGCATATAAATGGATTCAGGGCCGTAGTTATCTTTAATGGCTTGTAATTTTGAGCCTATTTCTGAATAAGCTTGTTCCCAACTGATAGGGACAAATTTTGCCTCGCCTCGTTTACCCACACGTTTCATTGGTGAACGTAGTCGGTCAGTTGCATAGGTTCTTTGACGAAGTGAACGACCACGTGGACATGCTCGAGCCTGATGGTTTACACCATATTCATCGGTTGTTTCATGGTCAGTTTCTATTCGAGTGATAACCCCGTCTTTACTGAATACTTTAATAGGGCAATTTGAACCACAGTTTACCAAGCATGCAGACCAGTTAAGTTGTTCAAGCGAACTTTCTGGTACTCCAGGCGGTATTACATTGATTTCTTTCGCACTATCTTCACACCCAGTGATAGTTGCTGCAGCGCCTATTGCTGCACTCATTTTTAAGAAATTTCTACGTTCCATTTCTATATCCTCGCGTAGTATTTACGATACGTTTAATGCAATTTGTAGCTAAATGACAACATCACTTGGTGTGCGTTATAGTCATGGTTTATATCTTGAAGTGTTACTAGTCCGGGTATACTGGCGATCTCAACAGATGCAGCATCGGTGTCGTAATAACGCTCGTATCGATAACTTAGTTTAAGTGCCATTTGTGGATTTAATGCATAATCAGCATATACACTGGCACTGTGGTTATAACTGTAATAATCACCATATGGGAGACTATTATCTACATTCACATTGGTATTACTCGTTGAATTAGCAAATAGATAATCCATACCTATTGTTAATTTATCTTGCATTAACCCTCTATAATTAAATCCAGCACCAACGTTAATAAATTCATCTTCTACATCTGTATACCAATATGAATTACTGACTTGACTGCCTGCTTGAGACGAATTAATCCATTGCTGACCGATAAAACCATAAGTATCAACATTTTTACTAATCTGAATACTTATATTGGCGTCATAGCCATAATCTTCTGAATCTAATAATCCAACTTCGGTATGTTTATATTCATCTTTGGCATATCGAGATGTCACATCAACACTCATCCAATCATTAGGTGTATGGGATAATTTTAATTCATAAGCATTACGAGTTCGGTCAGCTAAATAATATTTTCTGAGTAATGCATTTTCTTCGGATGCGGTTAAAATATCTGATTCAAATTTTGAACCATCTCTATTAGCATACTCAGATTTTAAATTGATATTGAACATTTCAAACTTACGTATGTTTAATTTCACCCATAATGTGTCATCTTGAGTTTGTTCACGTTCACTATAATTACGAGTAATTTCTTTACTGTCATAACCTGCCTGTAAACGATAACCGCTGGCGATTCTGTAACTCGCATTCACACCATAATTGTTACGTTCATAATCTAAAGGCGTATTTTGTCTAAACGCACCGGTTAAACTATTGAAGTTGTATTGGGCAAATTCTGCAGTCGAACTCTTATTATCACGCTTGTTATAATCGATTTTCCCACCCAAGCGAAGTCGATTACTTAGCATGGATGTCACCGCAAACCGGCCATCGATAGTATCGACTTGACCGTCCCAGCTTTGCAGTGGATTACCACTCATTTGAATTAAATTTTCATCTTGGATCATTCGTCCAGTCGCAACACGTCCACTCATCACGGTCTGATCAATGCGATAATTGCCAGAAAGTGATATTTGATGAGCTTGACTATCTGGAGCTGCAGCATAGACATCATTTAAATAAGGTAGGCTTAAGTCACTTATTTTATTATTGTAAATGCTTCCAGAATAACTCAGATCAGTGGTCCAGTTATCGCCATTAAGACCTATCCCCGCATCCCATTGCGAAGTAGTCGCGTTAACGGGTAAGCCGATATTGATAGGGCTAGGCGTCACGATACTGCTTGAACGGTGGCCGGTTTTATCTTCTTGGTTGTAACTGACAAAACTATTGTATTCGTCATTTTTATAGACAACCCCTACCCCCAGCTTCTCTCTTTCTAGTGCTAAGTTAAACGTATTGACATCAGCACTTGGGGTTAGCATGCCGTCGTTATGCCAAAGCTGACTATTCACATCGCCTGCTTTAATGGTTTTTATTGAAGCGTAATCTAAGACCAACTCATATAAACCTGAATCGCCGATTTGTAAACTGGCAAAGCTATTATCGAAACCCAACTGATGTGCGATTAATTGAGCTTGATATCCAGATTTATTTTGAAACAGAATATCACTGCTCACTGAACCAATAGCGCCATCCTCTGAAGTACCGAGTGCGTTACCTGCATGTATATCATCAATGTCGTTATAGCCAAGAGCAACATCTAGCTTGCCGCTATAAGCTGAATTTTCAACACAACGGTTACATTCATAGTTGCTACTATTTACATTATTGGTGTTGGCATTGTTCACCCCAAAATTCGCTGCGAAACTGGGCCCAGATATCGCCACTAATATCGATACAGTAATAAGATTGATTTTGAATGACATAATCTTGCTCTCCATTAGCGTTGCAGCAAGCTGCCTGAGGGATGATTTGAACCATGAATTTGACTATGGCAATTCAGGCAACTTTTACCGCCACCAAAAGCATCAATACCTGACTCAGCGACGACTCGACTAGCATGTCCATCATTAGCATGACATTGCTGACATAATTGCGGTGCACGATGCTTGACTAAGGATTCATTAACACTGCCGTGAGGGTTATGACAGGTAACGCAATTTTCAGTTACTGGCGCATGTTCCCATAAGAAAGGACCGCGTTTTTCAGCATGACAGCTATAACAAGTATCATTTACTGTGGGTTTAACTAACGCATTCTCACTCATTGAGCCATGAGGTGAATGGCAATCAACACATGTCATGCTGTTCCACTTCAAGGGATGTGAAGAGCGCTTATTCATATCGCCTTTTTGGCTGGTATGACAGCTGACACAGGTGTCATTGATAGTCAGTTTATCCATAACAGGATCTTTTGCCGCATGGATCTTATGGCAATCTACACAGGCAACTTCTTCAAGATTATGAGTACTATTATGCCAACTCATCTGCTGTGCATCGTTATGGCAACCTTCACATACGCTGTTTTGAGAACTTGCCGGCAGCTTACTTTGAGGACCAAAAGCAATCATGGGCTCCTTACCACCTCGGTTATGCTGGCCTTGAGGGCCATGACATGCTTCGCATTGCAAACCTGCCATTGGGGAATCCTCGGAAATAACTTTTCCATGGGTGCCCTTAAATAAGTCCATCACCTGTTCATTTTTTTTATGACACATAAGGCAGGAGTCTGCCCCTTTAGAAGAATATTTCCCCTCATCAAACTTTTGTTGTAGCTGTATTTCTAATTGTTCTGTGGTTAAATCGTCCCAAGGTAACGCATGAGAACTTTGCATTACGAATAATCCGCAACCTATGAGTATGGCTAGTTGATAGATAGATCTCATTTTTAAATACCTCCCAAAATCTGAAATTTTTACTTTCATTTTATTACCTGTAAAATAATTACTTCTTTAAAATAAGTTTTTATATTTATTTTAGAAAATAAAATCATAAACTTATTTTATTGCATCACTATCGAAGCCAAACAATGTTAACCAGTCGGGGGCTCTACTTAATATTTTTTTAGCACCTTCAAATTTCTTGAGCTAATTTAACCAAATCATCCACCCAAAAACCTTTATACAGGTATAAACAATTGTAAATAACATGTGATTAACTTAACAAAAAATAAAACTAATGGTATTTGTTAATTATTAGCTGTGTTAGTCACAACTTAGAAAAACATGTGATTAGTACCACACAATATTAATATGTATAGAATTTAAACTTGTTCTATGCGGTTTGGGTTTATACTGGTACATATGTGATTGGTAATTTATGTAATGATAATTAAACATTAAGGTGTATTTATATGGCTCGCGTTATGTCCTTAAGTCCTGAAATGAAAGGTAAATCTACTATATTCTTTCCTGACATAGTTAAACCCGACATAATGAGTTTCATTAAAGAAAATGGTGAACTAATAACCTTAAGCAAAGGTGAGTTAATCCCAAAAAGCATCCTACTTAACAATTTTATCTATTTAAATACAGGCTTGATATTTTATATAAAACGAACAAACAACTATACCAAACCTAAATTTGTAAATGTCATTATCCCACATAGATTGACTGATTATCATTTACTATTAGAGAATAATTGTACTTGCTGTAAAAGCATTAAGGTCGCAAGAGACAGTCAGATAACGATTGTTGACAAATCTTTGATAAAAAACCTAATAAAAGAAGATATCGAGCTTTTTACTCGTTTTATGTTTGATGCAAACTATTTTACTGAAAGACAAACTGCACTGGCTATTTTCTTATTAACCTCTTCACCAGAAGATAAACTCATTAAGTTTCTCTTTGATATTCTCGTTGCTTTTAAAACAGAATTTTCATCAATTTGGCTTACCATTGATATAAAACTAACCCGAGAAGAGATTGCAGATATATTACATATTAGCATCATAAAGTTGGACTTAATGTTAGGAAGCTTAAAGAAGCAAGGTATGTTAAAAAAAGAAAAAGGACTATTTAGTATTAATACAGCATTATTTAGTGAACTTTCGCCATGCCCTTTAGGAAGAGAAGACGCGCAAGGATGTAAGTCTAATAACATGCTAAAGTTCAAAATGAAAAACATGATTGAAATCAATAATGTCTAGTTAAACTTTTACACGAGAACATCTATTAGAAATACGATAATAAATTCAATGGAATAACAATGAGACAATCAATAGTTCACATTGATTTAGTCGTGAGAGATTATGATGAAGCTATCGAGTTTTATGTCAATAAATTGAAATTTGAGTTAATCGAAGATACCTATCAAGCAGAACAGGACAAACGTTGGGTAGTTGTTTCCCCTCCAGGTTCAAGCGGAGTGTCGTTACTGTTAGCACGGGCATCGAAGCCGGAGCAGAATGATGTTATCGGTAACCAAACTGGCGGACGTGTTTTTCTTTTTTTGAACACCGATGATTTTTGGCGAGACTATCACCGCATGGTAGTTGACGGGATAAAGTTCGTTAGGCCGCCACAAGAACAAGATTATGGCACTGTCGCAGTATTTGAAGATCTCTATGGCAATCTTTGGGACTTACTGCAGTTAAATGATGATCATCCAATATCAATCAAAACCTCGTAAAAAGCATTAATTGGTGTATTACATTGGCTATTGTTTGGCCAGCTTTTAAGGCCGCACAATGGCATTAACAAGCTTTTGTGTAGCACTAAGACTAATGTTGAAATATGTATCGTTAACATGTCACAAGACCTGCACTCAATCGCCACTATTTATACATGTTTAACTAAACTGCAGCACATTCAGCGCTAATGTCCTTTGAGTCGTCGACTCAATGCACTTTGACTGATCCCAAGCACCTGCGCAGCGGCAGTTTGATTGTTGGCTGTACGGCTCATCGCTTCATCCATTAAGGCTTGATTCATCTGCGCGAGTGTTGGCAACACTTTAGGGAAGATGATGAGATCTTGAGGGGCTTCAGTCAATAATTTGTGTTCATTAATCGCTTCCATAAAAGCAGAAGTGTTAAGCGCTATACCATCACTTCTACTTACCGCATCGAATACCATCCCTTTGAGCTCATGTAGATTACCGGGAAAGTCATAGCTAGCTAAGCTAGGCGCTAAGTCTGCGGGTTGGATCGGTGCGGGTAAATTCATTTCAGCGGCTGCTAGGGCGATGAAATGATTGATCAACATAGCGATATCTAACTGGCGGGCCGCTAATGGCGGTAATTTAATTTTATGGGCGCGTAAACGGTAGAGTAGATCGCTCCTAAACTCACCCGCTTGGTGAAGTTTACGTAAATCATCTTGAGTTGAGACCACAAACTTACATTTTACTGGGTAGGCGGTGTCGCTTCCTAAGGGGTAATATTGTTTGGTTTCTAAAAACTCTAATAGTCTAACTTGTGCGTTTAGCGGCAGGGCTCCTATCTCGTTAAGATAGATCACCCCGCTACCAACTTGATGCAGTAAGCCTGCAACCGCGTCTAATTCACCATTACTGTGATGATACAGTTGACCACACATTTTCTGCTCGAAGAACTCGCTACTAATGCCCGCGAGATTGAGACTGATGAACGGTTCGTTAGGGCTATAAAGTGTATGGCAAGATTTGGCAAATTCGCTTTTACCTGTGCCGCTAGCGCCAACAATTAATAAGGGCTCAGGACTGCATGAGACGGCTTCGAGATAGCGGAACTGATCCAATAGCTGTGGCTCGCAAGTTAAAATATTATTGAACGCTTGCGGGGTGTCTAAAGTACGACTTAGAAATTTCTCCTTAATATAGAGATAGTTTCTTTCCAGCCCGACGACTTCCAGTGCTCGGCGCACTGTATGCGCGAGGTCATCGACATTGTCGGTTTTAATAAAGTAGTCATAGGCGCCTTTTTTAATGCAACGTACTGCGGTGTCGACTTCGTTAACCCCCGTCACAATAATCACTCGGGTGTTGGGGAAATCACTGCGGATCATCGCTAATAACTCTTCGCCAGAGTGAAATGGCATGGTGAGATCGAGTAGCACTAGCGCATAGTCGCCAACTTGTAATCGATTCTTCACTTGGCGACTATCTACGCAGCTGTCAATATCCGCTTCCGGAACCAGACGATTAAGGGTGACCGCTAACGTTCTTAACCAAGCGGCTTCATCGTCGACTAAAAGAATATTTCTGGCTAGTTTCATTTGTTATACCAATCCTGTTGTTCCAATGCGAAAGCTTAGGCGAATTCGAGTGCCTTTACCTACACTCGACAGCATCTGCATTTCGCCGTGATGCTCTTTTATTATTCTACTGCATACCGATAATCCTAACCCACTGCCGCCTTCGTTTCGCCTGGTGGTGAAAAAGGGCTCTGTTATACGCGTTAATGTGGCGCTATCCATCCCGCAGCCATTGTCGGTGATACTCAGGATAGCCTTATCACCTTCAACATGGGTATCTATGACTATAAATCCCGATTGCTCAGAACAGGCATGACAAGCATTTTGAATGAGGTTAATTAATACTTGATGTAACTGCTGAGCATCACCCTCAATTTTTGGGCTTGGTTCACACAGCATGGGGGTGATCTGATGGAATTTTGTTTGATTCGCGGTGAGACGTAGGGCAACTTGCACCACATCATTTAAACACACTCGGTTATATTGGTCGGCAATATGCGGCATGGCGTAACGTTTTAAGTCATTAACAATTCGGCTGATACGTTTAGCGCCCTCTTCAATAGAGCCACAACTATACTGTAACTCTTCTATCGCTATGTCTGGGTTTAGCCCTGCAATAAGCCAGAAAGGATTTTGTTTTTGATAGTGCTTAGCGGCAGGCGTTAAGTCTTGCATGGCCGCAGTAAATAGTGCTACCGCATGTACAATGAGGCCGGTTGGATTGTTGATTTCATGGGCAATTCCCGCAGACAACTCTCCTAATGACGCTAAACGACTGGCTTCTTCATTAGCCTGGCGCAATCGATGCTGCTCGGTTGATTCTTCAAGTAGAATCACCACCTGATGGTTTGCAATAGGATGAATTTGTAATTGCCAACACTGCTGCTGATACCGCATATCGGCAGTAAACGACTTTTGGGTCGATAACACGTCTAATACTGCGGCTTTAAGCTTAAAAACATCGTTGTCGACATAGTAAAATTCATCTGAATCTAACAGGTGAATATTGTTATCGTTACTCCATAAATGCTGGAGGTCCTGGTTTACTATGGTCACGCCATTGGGGATCCCATCGAGAACAGACTGAAACTGTTTCGACAGTTCAAATATCTCAGCTTCAATGCGCCGGCGTTGAATTAATTCGGCATCGAGCGCCTTAGTGTGGCGGCGCAAACTGGCACTAATAAACCCGGTGTATACCATGCCTACTGCACAGACAAGCGCGACCAACATCGCGACTGAAAGCATTCGCTGTTCATTAGAGGTTAAATCCACTTTCTCACGCCCAATACCAAACCATTTATTGACTAGTTTGTCGTATTCACCTGATAGTTTTAGTTGCCTAAGCGCCTCGTTGATTTTGTACATTAATAATGTTTTCTTAACATTACCAACAAAATTAAAGTCACCGTAGATCAGCGCATCACTTGAACTGCGAACCGATGGATACAAAGGAAGTAAGCGCCGAGCAACAAAGCTTTCAGCAATAACCACGTCGACTTGGTTGCTAATCAGTTGTTGAAAGCCTGTCTCATAGAGATCGACATTCACGCGCTCGAAATTTTGCGGATAGCCTGACAGGTATACATCGACAAAAGCCCCTATTTTGATGGCGACACGCTTACCAACGAGATCAGCCCAATTGTTTATTAACGCCTTGCCCTGCAAGGTATAGGCTCTAGCATGGGTGGCATAGATAGGATCGGATTGGCTTAACTTGCGGTCCAAATTGACTGGGCTAACCACAGCAATCACATCGATATCACTGTTAGGATTATGAACATCTTTTACTAATTGCTGAAAACTCTTACGCCGAACGATGATGCGCTTATTAGTGAGCTGACCGATTCGATTCATCAACTCGACATTAAAGCCTTGATCGACGCCATTTTTACGCCATTCTAATGGCGCCGTTTTTGAGTGTACCCCAAAGACAATGCTTTCTTGAGCGAGCACAGGTAAGGAGAGGATGATAAGTAATAGCAATAAAAATCTCATGTTACGATGATACACACCACCCGCAGCTTAAACTGTGCAGCATTACGCGAATTAGCAGATCGTTAAGTAGCTTTTTCGATGATATTTAGAGACTGTGATCTATCTCTACATAGGCTATGCAAAATCGCATATACCCCTTTATAACTATGCATCTTTGCATAGTTAGTTTTTTTGCTTGTGATTGAGGAAACATTTCTGACCCCCCTGTTGATTATCTTATTGTTGGCCTTAGTGTCATAGGTGAAGATTAAATCGAGTAAAAGTAATCGCCGATAAAATCGAGATGAGTTTTGCCGATACTTTTGAAAGTGAACGCCACTTCAACCTTAATAAAATAATGAGAGTACTTCTATAGTTAATCGACTAAGCGTCATTAAATGTAGAGGGGGGAGCAAAAATGAAAAAGATGAAACTTGCAGTCTGTCTAGCCACATTAATGGGCACAGCTGGTCTAATGGGCAATGCAGTTGCGGCTGATGACTTAGCCGAATTCCACGCTCAAAACCAAGAATGTGATAGCTGCCATACACCAGATGGTGAACTATCAAATGACAGCTTAACTTATGAAAATGCCCAATGTGTTTCTTGTCATGGAACACTAGCAGAAGTGGCTGAAACCACTAAGCATGAACATTACAATGCTCATGACTCGCATTTTCCTGGCGATGTATCATGTACCACATGTCACAGCGCTCACGAAAAATCTATGGTGTACTGCGACTCGTGCCACAGCTTCGATTTCAACATGCCATATGCTAAAAAATGGCAACGTGACGAACCGACTATTGCAGAATTGGCCAAAGATAAATCAGAACGTCAAGCAGCCCTTGCTAGCGCACCTCAAGATACCGTTGACGTCATTGTTGTCGGTTCTGGCGGCGCAGGCTTCTCTGCGGCAATCTCTGCATATGATAATGACGCTAAAGTCATTATTATTGAGAAAGAGCCTGTTATCGGTGGTAACGCTAAATTGGCCGCAGGTGGCATGAACGCTGCTTGGACTGATCAACAAAAAGCGAAAGACATTACTGATAGCCCTAAATCAATGTACAAAGACACCATGAAAGGTGGCCGTAACCTAAACGATCCTGCATTGGTTGAAATCTTAACCTCGCACTCTAAAGACTCTGTTAATTGGATGACCGCAATGGGCGCCGATTTAAATGATGTCGGTCGTATGGGCGGCGCATCTGCTAACCGTGCACACCGTCCAACCGGTGGTGCTGGTGTTGGTGCTCATATTGTTCAAGTGCTTTATGATAATGCCATGAAACGCAATATCGACATACGCATGAACACTCGTGGTATCGAAATCCTTAAAGATGACAGTGGTAATGTCAAAGGTATCCTAGTTAAGGGTATGTACAAAGGCTACTACTGGGTGAAAGCGGATGCTGTAGTATTAGCAACCGGTGGTTTCGCTAAAAATAACGAACGTGTCGCTAAGCTTGATCCTAAGCTAAAAGGCTTTATCTCTACTAACCAACCTGGTGCGGTAGGTGATGGTCTTGATGTTGCCGAAAATGCAGGCGCAGCATTGAAAGACATGCAGTATATCCAAGCTCACCCAACCCTATCTGTTAAAGGTGGCGTAATGGTCACTGAAGCGGTTCGTGGTAATGGTGCTATTTTGGTTAACCGTGAAGGTAAGCGTTTCGTAAACGAAATCACTACACGTGATAAAGCGTCTGCGGCTATCTTGGGGCAAACCGGCAAATCAGCGTTTTTAATCTTCGAAGATTCTGTGCGTAAATCACTGTCTAAAATTGATAAGTATATTGGTTTAGGTGTTGCACCTTCTGCGGATACTTTAGTTAAGTTAGGCAAGATGGAAGGCATTGACGGTAAAGCGTTGACTGAAACCGTTGCGCGTTACAACAGCTTAGTCGCTAGCGGTAAAGACACTGATTTTGAGCGTCCAAACTTACCTCGTGCACTAAACGAAGGTAACTACTACGCGATCGAAGTAACACCTGGTGTTCACCACACCATGGGTGGTGTGATGATCGATACTAAAGCAGAAGTCATGGATGCTAAGAAGCAAGTTATTCCTGGCCTATATGGCGCTGGTGAAGTAACCGGTGGTGTTCATGGTGCAAACCGCTTAGGTGGTAACGCCATTTCAGACATCGTCACCTTTGGTCGTTTAGCGGGTGAAGAAGCAGCGAAATATTCTAAGAAGAACTAATCGATTTAGAATTAACTGACTCGCTAGTATCAGTAAGCCACAGTTCATTGCTGTGGCTTTTTTTATAGGCGAATTTTTATCCACAAATTTTTACATAAATGCACTTATCTCCATCGTACTCTCAGTGAGTTGATTGATTTAAGATGCGTATTTAACGATTGATATCAGTTCCCCGCAAATCATTACTCATCCCGCTCATTAACCGAAGCGCGGTATAGCTCTATTATTTCATGGTGAGGAATGTGTATGTTTGTTATGTAGAGGGAAATGTATGAGTAATCAATCCTGTAAGTAGATTAAACATAAAGCTCACCGAACTTGAATGCCTCAAGGGTTCTATTTGGGATATTTTTAACCGATGGAATACTGATGATATCGAACTGACTAAAATGAGCAAAACAACGACTAACACGTTCATGCCCCAAAGTGAGTGACGCGCTATTGCTAGTGACATCATTATATCTAATGATAAACACCGAATCAGTGACTGATTGATTTATAGCATATTGGCCAAAATAACTTGACCATTACAGACTGTTTAATTTGAATATTGACTAAGGGAAACAGAGGCAATGAACAGAGGGGGTAAAATACCTGTCCGAGGCTGGTCTATCTTATGGATAGCATGGTTAGCCTTTATGGTCGCTAATTTAACAAACTTTGCCTTTGGTGTGATCTTACCTGATATGAGATCTGATATTGGCTTTGATCTGCAGACCGCGGGGTATCTGAGTGCAATAGCCTGGATTGGTAAGGGACTTTTAACCATTCCAATTACTTGCCTGATCAGTAAAGGAAAACCGAAGATAGTTTTGCTTAGCATTTTTGTTCTTCTCGGCATTGGTATGTTTCTGCAAGGTTTTGCAACAAACACATTTATGCTGTTTGTTGGTCGACTGCTTGTGATGGGGGTAACGGCAGGAATTGTTTCTGTGTTGGTTGTGTTTAAGATCCAGTGGATCCCAACAGAAAAAATGGGTGCAGTGAACGGCATAGAAATGTTTACCGGTCCTGCAGGACAGCTTCTGGGAACTGCCGCATTTCCGATGTTTTTGGCTATGATGGCAGGCTGGCGTGAAGTCATGGTAGCTATGGGGGTCTTTGCTTTTTTGCTTGCGTTCGTTTGGATGTTTGTGGCGAAAGAGTGCAATCAACCTTGGCAATCAACCCATTATGAAAAAGTGCCTATACTCCAGCCTCTGAAAGAGGCATTGGCTTATAAAAATACCTGGCTTCTGGCTTTGGCCTGGCCTGCAACGTCGTTAACGTGGATTGCAATATACACATTCTGGGCCACCTACGCGGTTGAAAATATTGGATTATCAACCGCGGAAGCGGGCATGATCCTTGGTTTTATACCTATTGGCTCTGCTATTGCTTGCTTAGTTTCACCTGTAATTGCGCAAACATGGGGCTATGACAAGCCACTTATTGTTGCTTCCGGCGTAGTATTGCCTTTCTCGTACTATGGCTTGATGTTGTCCGACAATATTACAGTACTGTCCTTAGTCTCTTTTGTCACTGGGTATGCCGCATACAACTTTGTTCCTCTAGCGTTAACGACACTTTATAAGACAGGCATGTCTCCTCGCGCGGTATCAATGGGGACTGGGTTTATCTTTTCATTGAGTGGTTTAGGAGGTGCTGTTGGCGGCGCTCTGACAGGCTGGCTGGGCTCTCTCTATGGTCTCAAGACCGCCTTGTCGTTGACATGTTTCGCTCCAATTCTATTTGCTCTCTTTGCTTTATTCTTAACTGAAACAGGCTGGAAAGCAGGCGAAAAAAATAAATTACTGGAACAAAATCTCTGCCAATAAAAAATAAAAACCAACCATTTAGACATTAAAAGATATGGCGTTATAATGCCCATTAATCCAAATTAAATGTTAACCATGATATCTATGGTTAACTAAATTTGACCACGATTTTAGGCAATAAGCGAAGCAGAATGCTTGCGTCGAGGACTTACTGCAATGCAAATCCTAAGTTACATTTCTGGTTAGCTTCTTTGTTTCGAGAGTGAACGTCGATCCATCCCTTTTTCAGTAAATACCATCCAGCAGGCTTAAGCTTTAGAGTTTTACCATACTTATCGTAGTGTGAATTATAGGATTTTGAGTATGAGATCTAATGCACTTTTGTCCATAAATGCCTTAGCATTAAAGTATATTCTATGCACAATACAATGTCAGAATGCGGACTCTATTTCATTTTATCTTTATGTTAAACCCCATTAATCAAACCTACAAAAAAGGAGCATTTTCATGCTCCCTTCCCGAGTAACAATCTACCGTTTAAATCATCTTGAGAATCGCTGACTAAATTCTTGAATGCGTTTCGCGTTGACACCCGCATCGCCAATACCAATCCGTGACACGCTGCGTAAATCAATACGACTGCCCTGCTCTAGTGCAGACACAACGATGACTACATCATCTGCAAAATTGAAAAAAGGCGTTGTTGCCGTACTTTCAAAGCGCAGTGCTTTTGGGTCTTGAGCGACAATGATCCAGCCCATGGTTTTAGCGACAGTTAATGCCTTTTGATAAGCCGCTTCAACCGATAAGTCTGATGCTATAGGCCTAATAGTGGGGAAAGCTTTTAGTTGCTGCGCGGCAATCTCTTCTCCATCATAAACCAAACTATTTCTTGCTCCAATACGGCTGTCAGTTAAAAACTCAAACTGCGGTGGTGATTGAGTATTGGTAGTAATATCGTGAATGGGTGGATATTTCACCGGTTCGATAACCAACGCCATAATGCGCGGCGACAATATAGCTAAACCCAGTAATAACGCTATTGTCGAGGTTAATATGCCTTTGCCCTTAGCGCGACTGTCTTGCTTAGCACTACTTTTAGCACTAAAGCTGGTGACTAATGCCAGCACCGAAAAAACCACTACCACATAACCCAACAGGTTATTGTAATTACGGCTGGCCATAAAGCCGACGATGGGTTCCCACAATCCCATTGACGATCCAAACACTATTAAAGCCGCTATCGCCACTGCGACCAATGCAACCACTAATGCGACCTTGCCTAAATTATCTTTTTGCATCACACCTATCCTTTAGAAGACTCTAGTTGAGCTAACTTAATCCAACTTATATTGACCTGAAATTATCGACATAAATTTCTGACAAAACATAAAAAATAATTTTGCCAAATAATCTGGCTAATTTTGTAGCTCTTTTACGATTAATACGCAGCGTTAGGATCAAGCCCTAAGCGCTGCATGGTACGAATTAAATTACTTCTATCCAGCTTTAAACACCTAGCAACGGCGGCTAAATTACCTCGTTCGGCCGCTAATACTGTCTGGATCACTTGCCGCTGGTACTCATCGGTTGAATCACGTAATCCTAGGGTTAACACCTGTGATAACTCGATAGTTGAATGATTGTCGCTGATGTTATCAACCTCGGCTATCGCTGATGCGGCAGAATGACTCGGGGAAAACTCGGAACCGAGATGAACACGACTGATACTAATAATGCTGGCATGACGACCTTGCTCGCTAGTGGCACGAAGCGCCGCACGGCTTAGTACGTGTTCTAACTCGCGCACATTGCCGGGCCAATGGTATTGGGTTAACTGATCAATCGCGGTTTGTTGCAGCCTGAGTTTAGTCACCCCAAGCTGATGTTGATTTTTCTCTAGAAAATAGCCCGCCAGTAAAATAACGTCTTTACCGCGATCACGCAATGGCGGTACAGGCAAAGGATACACACTCAAGCGATGGTATAAGTCAGCCCTAAAGCGGCCTTCTTTAACTTCTAACTGTAAATTACGATTGGTTGCCGCCACAATCCTGACATCAACAACAATGGTATCGTCACTGCCGACGCGCTGGATCTCACCATTTTGTAAAGTACGCAGTAATTTAGCTTGTACCGCTAGTGGCAACTCACCCACTTCATCTAAAAATAACGTACCACCATCTGCCAGTTCAAAACGGCCACGACGATCACTTACTGCCCCAGAATATGCGCCTTTTACATGGCCAAAGAGTTCACTTTCGACGATGTTTTCAGGCAATGCAGCACAGTTAATTTGCACTAGCGGTTGCTCACTTCGACGTGATTGCTGATGAATGCTTTTGGCAACCAGCTCTTTACCCACACCGGTTTCACCAGTAATTAATACCGATAGGTCACTGCTGGCAACAGTATTTATCTCTGACAATAAATCCCGGACCGCGACACTGTTACCAATAATACTCGACGGTCCCGTGGTCGCTAGCATGTATTGCGCCACTTGATGGTTGCGCTCAACTTTAACTTCTAACGCTTCAATATGTTCACTGGTATTAATCGCAGCGGCCACTGCGGCAATATAAGCACGGGTTTCTGTTGGGTTAAGCGTATCAAAGCTACCCGCTTGCATCGCATCTAAGGTCAGCACGCCCCAAGGTTTACCATCGATGTAAATAGTGCTGCCCATGCAGTCATGGACATGCAATTGTTCACTGTCATCATCGACTAAACCGTCGTAGGGATCGGGCAGTGTCGACTCAGCATCAAAGCGAGTAATGTGTGGATTAGCTAAAATTTGCTGTAAGCGTGGATGATGACTAATGGCAAATTGCCGCGCAAGTGCCTCTTGTTTAAGGCCTACGACCGCAACAGGCACCAAATGATCGTGTTTAAGCTTCAACAAGGCCACCACATCACATGGTATCGCGCGTTGAATCGCCAAAATCAGGCGCAAGTAACGTTCAGATTTTACAAGATCACGATTTAAGTCTTCTACAATGTCTATAAAGGGAGCAATATTCATAATAAGTCAAATTAACCCAATTTAGGTTAATTTGACACACATATTGATCTAGGTCAAATTAACCCTTAACAAAATTACACCTTATAAATCAGGTGGATAAATATTGGCGTGTTCTGTGCAGTGTCTGGATAGACAAGGTAATTGATTGAAGCTTATCGCTATTTTACTCCCTAAAGGAAATCATTAATGTTAGACACTGCAACTGTTCAAATCATTAAAGCCACCGTTCCGGCTCTGCAAATTTACGCTAATGACATCACTAGCCATTTTTACCCATTACTGTTTGCCCAGTATCCAGAAGTATTGCCATTTTTCAATAAAACGAACCAAGGCAAAGGCACTCAGCCTAAAGCACTGGCAAATGCGGTTATTGCTTATGGCGCCAATATTGATGAATTGGGAAACCTAAGCGAAGCGGTCAGTAAAATCGTTCAAAAGCATGTTGCATTAGGCATTTTACCTGAACAATATGACGCTGTTGGCAGTTGTTTATTACAAGCCATTAAAGCCGTACTCGGTGATGCTGCGACAGATGAAGTGATGGACGCTTGGGCCAAAGCTTATGGCCAATTAGCCAACATTTTGATTGCCGCAGAAGAGTCAATTTATACAGCTAAAGAGCAACAGCCAGGTGGTTGGCGTGGCGAGCGAGAGTTTATTTTAGTCAAACGCGTGGATGAAAGCTCAGTAATCAGCTCATTTTACTTTCAACCACAAGATGACAACGGCATTCCAAGCTTTGAAGCGGGACAATTCCTGACGCTGGTATTTGATGATATCGGCGGAATACCGATGCGTCGTAACTACAGTTTATCTGACGCGGCCGGTAAAGATCACTTAAGAATTAGTGTCAAACGTGAACCCAATGGTGTGGTATCAAATCACTTACATGACAAGATTCAGTTAGGCGATAAAGTGAAATTACGTGCACCCAGTGGCGATTTCACCTTACGTAAAAACACCAAACCGTTAATTTTATTGACTGGCGGTGTGGGCATTACTCCTGCGATCAGTATGCTCAATACTGAAGCCGGTTCAGGCCGTGATATTCGCTTTATTCATGCGGCCCTTAATAGTGATGTGCACGCCTTTAAACAACATGTTGACCAACTGGCTTCTGTCCATGAACATATCAAGCCGCTGTATGTTTACAGTCAACCAGAACCTCATTGCCAACCTCATGCGACTGGGTTTATTGATGCCTCAATGATTGCAGAGCAGCTACCCGCAGACCGCGATGTAGAATTCTATCTGCTTGGCCCTACTGGTTTTATGAAAGCAGCATTGGCCATCGCCACCAGCTTAGGTGTACCAGAAAGCCAAATTCATTATGAATTCTTCGGCCCAGCTGAAGCGTTAACCGCTTAAGAGCCCAACAAATATAACAGAGTATAAGAAAGCCCTGACTATTCAGTCAGGGCTTTTTAGTAATCTTTAGAATTGATCTTATGTGTCTTAAAACGGTTAAGTGCTGCTCACCTAAAACTCTATATGCAACTAAAGTAGCCGCAGCCATTGTGCGTTTGTTCTGTGAGTAGTCATAACCTGCTCCGAATTTACGATTGAGCAGCTATTTTAAATAGCCATATTTTCGATGCTAGGTGTGGTTCGCTGTACGGATACAGCCTAAGTTAGTAGTGCTTCTAAAGAGGAGAAGCACTTCCTGATAAAGGCTCGGCCCATATCATCATCAATTGAATAACGAATCTGCTCTTTTCCATCAACTTTCTTCTTGTCATCTAGTATTTTGAATCTAGCTCTATCTTCAGTATCGGGAGTGGTTAGAACTAAGTCCCCCTCAGCGCTTGAGACTTCATCAAACCAAAGCTCTAGAGTAGGTAAGTCTTCTCTGGTAGGGAATTGGTATTTATCATATTGGCCTTCGACGACATGTATATCAATTAAATCAAAGCGTATTTTGAGGTCTTCTAGTAATTTCTGGCAAAAATCCATCACCAAACTTTGTAAAGAGGTTGCCTGAATCATTTTTATAATTTGCCTTGAAGAAACGTCACTTTGTAGGTTACTAAAACTGGCGTTACCAACTACGCCCATATGAACTCTAATGCACTCTTCAACTGCACTAAAAGTCTTGAGAACGTTTTCATCCCGAGTGTTGCCATTTTCTTCTAAAGGTGCATCCCAAACTTCTTTAAAATCATCACCCATATAGTAGGTAAGATGGAGCACTTCTGAATATGCTCTACTGAAAATCTCAACACTAGCATCAGATAAATCAATATAGCGAACCCCAATATCATCGCTTAACTGATGCAAGTTGTTTTGTAAAAACGTATACATTTGATGAATAAAACCATCTAAAATGCTTTTTTGGTTTGGATTGAGTTCTTTGTGTTCTAAAAGTTTCTCATAGAAGCCATAAATGATTTTTCCTGTCTGTAAAACAAATCTGTTTATCTGCTCTACAGCTACTGCTTTAAGAGTCACGGCACCTTTTTGATGTAGGTGGTTAAACTCATACAACTCTGAAAAAATCACAGGTAAATCTTCTTCTGTAATGTACTGGAACTTAGCATTCTTAATGCGCCTCCCCATTACTTTCTCAAAATGCTTTTGTTGCTCGTAATACATTTCATATAAACGCTTCTCACGCTGTAATTCTAACCCTTTCATTGTCTGCTCTGAACGGTGATTAGCAGTAACCCAAGCCACCAAAGGAATGCTCAGAGAAGCTATAGCCATAGGTATCTTGTAGTTTGTCCAAAAATCCACCAAAAATTGAGATGCATCTTTAGAATAGTAAATAGCTAAACTTGTAAATATGGCGATAACTAGAGGAATAGTCATGGCCGCAATAAACAGTTTAGTTTGAGATAGCTTTCTGTTGTCTTCAGACATTTCAACATCCATTTAATGATTGTAAGCGACTAAATAATATCACATTTTAAAATATACATTTATATTGAAATTGACTAAAAATACATTAAGGACACTAGGGAATAGGCCTTATACATTAGGTCTTGCGAATAAAAACGTCGAGGATAAAAACTGAGGAAAGACCAAAGTTCGGATATGGCATTGGCAAACCGTCATCATCGAGCGGTATAGAATACGCTTCACCATTAGCCATTAGCCATTAGTAATGTTTTAATTTATATAGGATCTAAAAAGGTAGTTCACGGAATATCATCGACCCACTCGTTAAAATATATCGAGTGAATGAGCTTAAATAAACTGGATAGCACACATGGTCAAATCATCCTGAAATTCTGAATAACCGCAAAACAGTTTCATTTGCTGCTCAAGATATTCCAGCATCGCCTCGGGTTGATCGGGCGCAGCACTGATGGCTTTTTCTAAACGATCGAAACCGAATAACTCTTTTTGAGCATTTTGCGTTTCGATAACCACATCGGTATACACAAACAAAATATCACCTACATCTACGCTGACACTATAGGTATCCCAATTTTGTTCACGCAGCACGCCAATGGGAATGCCGCCTTGATCTAGGGCTACGAGTCTATTGGCTTTTTTCAAATACGCGTGGGGATGACCGGCATTAGCATAAATAAGTTCTTTTTCTTTGAAATTATAACGTAACACTGTCGCGGTTAGAAAACTGCCGCGAGGCTTTTTAGTGAAAAAATGTTGATTGATATAATTGAGTACTTCAGAAGAACTACTGTTTAAATCTTTTGGCTCAAAGGTGCGTAGTATGGCGTCTATCATGGCGGTTTCTACTGCCGCGGCGGGGCCGTGACCCGATACGTCGGCAATAATCATTCCTACATCGCCTCGGACGTCCGGGCGACTTTTACCCAAATCGACAATATCTAGATAATCGCCTCCGGCGCCTTTCATCGCTTTATAGGTATAAGCCATTTTGACCGAACTGAGTTCGATACCTTTGTCTGGCAACATCAATTGTTGCAAGCGCGAAATCTCATCTATTTCGTCGCGGATCCACACTTGAGCAGCATTAAGCTGTGAAGAGGCTTCTGAAAATTGAAAACTTTTTAACTGGTACAGTAGCTTGAAATACAAGGTGCTAACATGATGCGACTCAACGCCGGCAGGTAAATCGAGCAAAATGATACAATCAAATAAGCTCGATTCTTTACCAAAGGGCAGCCCCCAACATGTCTTGCCATCATCATTTAATGGCATTATTTCAGCAAGGCTATGTTGCAACGACATGGCTGTAAACTGCGTATAGAGTCTGCTGTAATGATCATCACACAGGGATGAAAAATTACAGCTAATTTGGCCATTCTTCTTAATTAAGTAATAACTAAACTCACTTAATGTGGCTGCCAAAGTGGTTTTAAACCATAAGGTTTCATCAATGATATTGTTGGCTAGCGCTTTATCTATGCTCAAAGGAAAACCTTACTTTTGGGCTAATTTAGCAGCAAGGGCTTCATTTAACCCACTGACACCACTTTGTTTCAACGTTCTTCGATAGTCATTGCTAAATGTACGGATCATCGACAAGCCCTCGGCGACAAAATCGTAAATTTTCCATTCATTATTACGTTGATAAAGTCGATACGAAACCGGAATAACATTCTCTTTGGTATGAATTTCAGTATCAACCGTCGCATAGACTTTTTTCTTAATGGTTTCACTGGTGTAATCAACCGTTTGGTTATCATATTCCTCTAGCAATATAATATAGGTATCGACTAACACACCTTTTAATAACAGCATAAATTGGCGTTTTTCGGTATCGTTTGCCTGTCTCCAATACTTACCTAACACCCGTTGGGCTGAGGCTTGTAGATCAACATGCTTTTCAATCACATTACTGAGTGATTGTTTTTTCTGTTCCGCTGACAATGCACTATCAGATGCAATACCTATAATATCAGCCACACCTAATTTAACGCGATCCGTTGGTTCTTGAGCCGCTAAAGCTAAAGACGGCATCACTAACAACATGATTAAAAAAATTATCGATTTCATTATTTATCCTGACTAAACATATACTTGCTAATTAACTCTTCGATACTGATTGATGATTCAGTATCAATAAACTCATCACCATCGGTCATATTGATATCTGAGCCACCGCTGGCAATTTTAAGAAATCTGTCGCCGATAATACCGGATGTACGAATAGCGGCCACGGAATCATCAGGCACGGTAATCGAATTATCTAATGACACCTTAACGACAGATTCATACGCTTTGGGGTCGTAATTAATTGATTGAATTAATCCAACACGTACACCAGACATTTCAACAAAGGCACCTTCTTTCAAACCTGAAGAATTTTCAAATTTAGCAACTAAGGTATATTGACCACTATTAGAAATGGATGCCCCGCCAATGGTAACAGACATAAATACCAAGGCCCCGCTCCCGATTAACACAAATAGGCCGACGAGAAAATTGACGTAATTGTTTTTCATTGTTACCTCTAGTTAAAGCGCTAATGAGCTAACGATATAGTCACTAAACAACATAATAATTGCACTCATTACCACCGCCTGAGTGGTGCCATTGCTGACCCCCTCTGCGCCCATATTCTTTTGATTCCGGTGTAAATAATAGCCGTAATACAAGGGTATCCACATAATGAATAAACCAAATACCAACGACTTTATTTGACCGACTAACACATCTTTAAAGCTAATCGTATCCATCACACCTTGAATATACGCACCAGGACTTTCTCCTTGAATGTGTATGCCGACAATATAACCACCGCCAATACCCACCAAGTCAAACACGGCAGTCAGAATAGGGACACAAATCAACGCAGCCAGCAGTCTTGGCAACATTACATAGCGGTAACTGTTAATCGCCATGCAATCAAGCGCATCAAATTGTTGCTCATTACGCATAATGCCAATTTCTGAACAGGTCGCAGACCCTACCCGTGCAATCACCATTAACGCGGTCATCACCGGGCCCAATTCTTTAATCAGGCTCAAGGCTACTGCCGACCCTAATAAATCTACCGAGCCGAATCGCACTAAGGTATCGTAAAACTGCAGTGCCACGACCATACCGGTAAATAATGCTGCCACAATAATGACGATTAACGATCGATTACCAATAAAATATATTTGCTTAATCACTTGCTTAAATGACACCCGCCCAGTGAATAGGCTGCTAACAATGCGCAGTAAAAATAACGTCGCTAAGCCTAAACTATCAATGTTTTTTCGGGTTGCCGCGCCCAATTTACTAACCGAATCAAATAAGGTCGACATCAATTTTTTTCCTTATCTAACAATCGATTAAGGTAAACCTCACCATCATCTCTGTGAGTATTAGGTTGACGGTTTATCATGTGTTGAATGCGTTCATCTGGCGAATTTTTAATCTCATCAACGGTGCCGTTAGCCACCACTTCTCCGGCAAATAATACCACCACGCGATCGGCAATTTTAAACACACTTTCAAGCTCATGAGTCACCACCACTATGGTCATGTTCATCGCATCTCTTAGGGTTAAAATAAGCTCATCCAATTCTACCGCGGTGGTGGGATCAAGCCCTGCAGAAGGTTCATCAAAAAACAGTAACTTAGGGTCCATAATCACCGCCCGAGCTAATCCGGCTCGCTTGAGCATGCCGCCAGACAGCTCAGAGGGCATAAGATGACCAGTGCCAGCCATATTCATTAATTCAAGCTTCATCCGCACCATAATATCAATGGTTTGAGTATCTAAAGCGGTATTTTGCTCTAAGGGTAGCCTGACATTATCGGCCACCGTCAATGAACTGAGCAGTGCGCCGCCTTGGAACGCCACGCCCATTTTTTGACGTAAGTTGCGTAATGGCTTATTTTTGGCCGTAAAAATATTCACACCATCAATCATGATAGTGCCTGAAGTCGGGGTTTTAAGCCCAAGCATATGGTTGAACAAGGTGCTTTTTCCTGAGCCAGATCCGCCCATCACCACCAGAATTTCTCCGGGTTTGACCTCTAAATTGACATCTTTGAGTACATGGGTGTCGCCATATTGGGCAAACAAATGTTCTACGGTAATGATTGGTTTAACCATTGTTACTCACAGCTGCTACTGAATCTACTAAGTTAAATACTGTGTTTAACCGAGTTAATTGCAGTACTTGAAGAGGGGAACCGTTGGCACCAGCTATATGAAACTCAGTGTCGTTTTCTCTGGCTTCATTGAACGCCTCAACCAGTGACGCCATACCTGAGCTGTCGATATATTGCAGATGGGTAAAGTCGACAATGATGTTATTTTTACTCTTAATTAATTTTATAATGTCGAGTTTGATACTGCGCGAATTGTTCAGATCCACTTCACCATAAAGCTTAATCACTTGGTAATTGTTCTGTGTTTCAATTTCAATATTCATTTTATATCACTTAAATTTAACCGTCAGTTCTAACCAATTGCCTTTACCTTTATGCGGGATAAGTCGTACTTTCTCTGCCACATAATGGATCAGGCAAAGGCCTAATCCACCGGGTTTACATAAATCATTTTCTGTCGGTGTTAATTGCTTGTCAGTAATCTGCGAACACACATCTTTAATCACAAATAGCGCATGATCATCATGACTGCTAATCACTAGTTCTAAACAGCCTTTGCTCGACATGTGGTAACCATGACGAATAACATTGGCGCAAGCCTCATCAACGGCTAATACGATTTCATTGACTTTACCTTCGCTAAAAGGAAAGTCGCGGCAAGCATCTATCACAAATCCGCGAATATTTTTTAATTCACTCGTACAAGAGGAAAACGTTTTGATGTTTGACATTGGCTAGTCCGTTATCTCGAAATGAGTTTTGTCGTCTACTTTTTTGTCATCTATTGGTTTATCGTCTATCGGTTTATCGTCTACTGCTTGGTTATTTAATGGTTTGGTCTCTAACGTTTTAATATCTAAAGGTTGTTCATCTACTAATTTGTTATCAAGTGGTTCGTCACCTAATAGTTCGTCATCAAGCTCCATGTCAAACTCTAAGTCAAACTCATCAGTCTCAATCTCATCGGTCTGGCCATCATTGACCAAGTGCGCATCCCGTTGCAGATAGACATCTTTAACATAGCCATAGGGATCTAACGACCCGTCTAATATGGGTTCATATTGCTGAAATTCAATCCTACTGTCTAAACCTTCCACTACAAATTTACCGGCTCTTTGCTCAAATGAAAGAATAGATAAAGGATAGACAAAAATATCAACAAAATCACCGACGGTATTGCGTGCCGTGCTGGCGCCATAAACAGGCCACATAATATAAGGCCCATTACCGATCCCCCATGCACCAAATGTTTGCGCAAAGGTCTCTTCTTTCTTAGGTAATCCCATGCCAGTGGCGGGGTCAAAAATACCGACAAGACCAATTGTTGTGTTCAATACAAATCGTAACACTGTGCTGCCACTGTCGGTCACTTTACCTTGTAGAAGATTGTTCACGGCGTAGAGCGGTTCACTTAAATTCGATAGCAGGTTCGTCACACCATTTCGGATAGAATGAGGAACATATTCATAACCTTCGGCGGCGGGTTTTAGCAGATGTTTATCCATTATCTGGTAATTGAAATACCAACTTTTTCGATTAACCGATTCTAGTGGATCACCCGGTGTGGAGGTGCTAGCACATCCACTTAAAAACAGTAGCGTGAACATAATAACTAATAGTCGACCCATTACTGCCACCCATTCCTCCGGCTTTTATTCAAAAGTATCTGCTCTCTATATTGGTATTGAGCACAACATTTACTATCGTTTACGATACTCAAGATTGGAAATATAACATTAAAACCACTGAAACCATTAATACAAGTTTGATTGATCGTTCAAAAATAACTTATGTCGTGATCGAATCAGCTAAATAACCCACCTTATCCATTAAGGTATGGCTTAACATGCTCGTTGATCGTTTGTTGATGACGGGTTGTTGATGACGGGTTGTTCATAACCGATTGTTGATGACTTAACGCGCACAAGTGCTGCAGATCATTACAAGCCATTATTAATCATTTGTTTAATTTTATCAGCCTTAACGAAATGATCTAATTGATGAGTCTGGATCCACCATGTCGCCACTTCCATCAGTAGCTCAGGATTATCATTTTTATTGGCAAAAAAAGCATAAAATGACAACCCCACATTATCGCCTTTACTGGCAATTTTTTTATCACAAACGTCGATAATTTTAGCTCTTAATTCATCTCTCATCATTTATCTCGGGTAGTTTGCCTCGGGTCTCGGATAGTTTGTCTCGGATAGTGTATAGCCATCAGCAGATGGTGTTTATAGGATATCGCCATCGCAAAAAATTATCTGCAGATATTTTAAAAAGTGGTATATCACGGTCAATTCTTCGTTAGCGTCGCGCCCAAAAAGCTACCGCCACGGTTATGACAGCTATAAAATCGACATTAACTTATTGAACATAATTGCAGTCATACTCAAGGCTATTGATTGTGTTTGATTTTAGCACTCTGCTTAATTATCCATTCAGCCTGTTTGATCACCTGCAGGCAGTTATCACGAGGTGAGCCAATTGCAGATATAGCGGTTACGCCCTCGAGTAGTATTATCAATATTGAAACCAAATCGTCATCAGAAATACCGTCATGCTGTAAGCGTTGAGTAAGGTCGACTCGCATTCGCTGCTTGTGCTCCAAGACGAAATTCTCGATACGTGAGTGCTTACCCTTATATTCTGCTAAAGCGTGCATGTAAAAGCAGCCATGACTAGCCTCTTTCTCTAACCAATTCAGCAATGAATAAAACGGGATCAGTGCATGGAAGTGAGATGTATTTAAGCGCGCTAATCTAGCAAAATCTTGAAAGTAGCGAGACTCACGTTCACCCATAATGCATATAACTAAGTCTTCCTTGGACGGGAAGTGCTTATAGAGCGTTCTCTGCGTTGTCCCTGCTTTTGAAGCTATCCTTGCAACACCTGTGCGATGAAAACCCTCTTCATAAAATAACTTTTCAGCGGTGTGCATTATATCATTTTTTTTTGACAATTTTCGCCTCTACATGCAAGTATAGTGACCACTATACAACGAATACCATTCTATAGGAAAGATGTGCTAATGATGAATAAAACAATGAAAGCCGTTGTGACCATGGGCAGTGGCGGAATGGAGCAACTGGTCTATAAAGATGTCCCCATTCCAGAACTGCAAGCAAATGAAGTTCTCGTTCGTGTGCTCGCAGCGGGTGTGAACAACACCGAAATTAATACTCGTTTAGGCTGGTATTCTGCCAAGGTGAGTGAGTCAACCAATAATATGGCCGACAACGTGGATCAACTAGCGTTAGCTGATGGAGGCTGGAATGCGGCAACACCATTTCCGCTGATCCAGGGAACAGATTGTTGTGGTGAGGTCTTAAAAACAGCAGAGAACCACGATCAACATCTTGTTGGCAAGAGAGTGTTAATTCGACCTTGTATCCGGGTAAATGGATTTGGTTCGTTGGACAATATCTGGATGGCATCTGACTTTGATGGTGCATTCGCCCAATACGTAAAAGTATGGGCTACAGAAGTTTTCCCTATTGATTCAACATGGCAAGATGATGAATTGGCGAGCATACCGTGTGCTTACGGCACCGCAGAAAACATGCTTCATAGAGCACAGGTTATCCAAGGTGAGCGTGTGTTAATTATGGGAGCATCTGGCGGCGTAGGTTCAGCGGCTGTTCAGTTAGCGAAACGTCGAGGCGCGCACATCATTGCGGTCGCATCATTAAAAAACCATGCCCAGCTGAAAAAAATGGGCGCAGATAGTGTCTTTGATCGTGAGGCAAATCTCGTTAAGGAGTTGGGGGAATCATCAATAGATGTCGTTATTGATAATGTGGCCGGTGATAAGTTCGGCCGTGCTCTGCAAATATTAAAACGCGGTGGCCGTCTGGTGACTTCAGGAGCTATAGCGGGACCGATTGTGTCATTAGACCTTCGCCAACTCTATTTAAAAGATATTGGGTTGATCGGTACAACGGCATGGGATGAACCCGTGTTCCCCAACCTAATAAGGTACATTGAAAACAATGAAATAAAACCTTTGGTCGCAAGAACATATGCTTTAGAAAATATTGTAGAGGCTCAAACTGAGTTTTTGAAAAAACAGCATTTTGGCAAATTCGTCCTACTGCCAAGCTAATTTATCGCTAGTGTTAAACCGCTATTGCTAAACCGCTACTGTTAAACAAGAATGCAACGTACTTCTCGCTGGTACTATACGGCTGTGTATTTGCTGATTAAGATGGTTAATCGCAGGGCCAATTACCTACTAATACCGATAGCTAATCAATCAGCCTGCTACACAGCAATCCGGCCGCGCTACTCAAGAGATCCTTAACAGCATCTATGCTTAACGCCAGCATATAGATCACGGTATTGGTCTTGTTTAGGCTGATATTTGATATAATCATTCTAAGAAAATTGTACCTGATAGCCTACCCAAGGATGTTGATTGTCTTAAGCAATGCTTGCTTAAGACGCTTGCGGCTAAAGCGAATGGGCTAACACCATTCGATAACATTTAACCCTGCTTAGAGCCATTATCCTACCCAAACTGCGATCTCAACAGCCTCTTTCCCTGGTGCATTAATCTAGGCAAGACGTCGTTCGCCAGACGCTGACTATTGATTTTATATCGCTGCTGTTTTAGTGAACAGTCACCTGTGTGATCTGGCAAACATTTTTAGCTTTTTTATGAATAAACCTCCACATTCTTAATATAGATCAATTAAGCCTATTCTCATTCTTTTAGTATGACCGCGAAAATAAGCACTACATATATGTGTAGTGATTATTCATTTTTATACAACAAAAATGCAACCTCTACAACATGTTGCAGAAAATAGTCGTTTCGATGGGATATTTAATGAGTAAGCAACAACTTGATTTGAATCGCAGATCTTTACTAAAAGCCATCACTATTGGTGGTACAGCAAGTGTCGCGATTGCCGCAACTGGCATGAATATTGCTAATGCAACAGAAAAAAGTGCTAGCACTTCTCGCACTAAAGGCTATCAAGAAACAACTCACATTCGCAATTATTACGATAGCTTACGCGGCTAGTTTAGGAGAATTTAAGCGATGAAATTAACTCGCAAATCAATCACGGCTCCTACCAATGAAGCTTCAAACAAGCTTGGTATTAATCGTCGTCAATTTATGAAGCAAATGAGTGTTGCCACCGGCGGTATTGCGGCAGCATCAATGATGGGCACTGGCATGATCCGTCGTGCTGAAGCGAAAGATGTGCCTCACAATGCACCCACTGAAATCAAACGTACTGTATGTAGTGCGTGTGCCGTAGGGTGTGGTGTATATGCCGAAGTACAAAATGGCGTGTGGACTGGTCAAGAGCCTGCATTCGATCACCCATTTAACAATGGTGGACATTGCGCTAAAGGTGCGGCATTACGCGAACATGGTCATGGTGAAAAACGCCTTAAATACCCAATGAAATTGGTCGGCGGCAAGTGGAAAAAAATATCTTGGGAGCAAGCTTTTAACGAAGTAGGCGACAAGATGACGGATATTCGTAAAGAGTCAGGTCCTGATTCGATCTACTTTATGGGTAGCGCTAAGTTTTCGAACGAAGGCTGCTACATGTATCGCAAATTTGCCGCCATGTGGGGCACGAACAACATCGACCATTGTGCTCGTATTTGTCACTCTACCACGGTAGCCGGTGTTGCTAACACTTGGGGTTACGGTGCGCAAACTAACTCTTTTAATGATATTCAAAATGCCAATGCAATCTTCTTTATCGGTGCTAACCCTGCAGAGGCGCATCCGGTTGCAATGCAACATATCATGATCGCAAAAGAGAAAAACAACGCTAAATTAATCGTTGTCGATCCTCGCTTTACCCGTACTGCTGCACACGCAGACCTACATTGTGGCCTACGTCCTGGTACTGACATTCCGTTTATCTACGGGATGTTATGGCACATCTTTGAAAATGGTTGGGAAGATAAAACCTTTATTAAAGAACGTGTTTTCGAAATGGAATCCATTCGTGCAGAAGCCAAGAAGTTCCCACCTAAAGAAGTGGCCAGTGTCACAGGTTGTAGCGAAGAAGAAGTTTACCAAGCCGCTAAACTAATGGCTGATAACCGTCCTGGTACCGTTATTTGGTGTATGGGTGGTACTCAGCATCACGTGGGTAATGCTAACACACGTGCTTATTGTATTTTACAGCTTGCGCTTGGCAACATGGGTGTCTCAGGTGGTGGTACTAACATCTTCCGTGGTCACGATAATGTACAAGGCGCGACTGACTTAGGTTTATTATTCGATAATCTACCGGGTTACTACGGTTTAACCTCTGGCGCATGGGAACATTGGACCAATGTCTGGAGCCTAGATTTAGATTGGGTTAAATCACGCTTTGATCAAAACAAATATTTAGGCCGTGTACCAATGAATACCCCGGGTATTCCATGTTCTCGCTGGCACGATGGTGTGTTAGAAACGCCTGAGCATTTAGCTCAGAAAGACCGTGTGCGTATGGGCTTCTTCTGGGGACAATCGGTTAACACTGAAACTCGTCAGGCTGATGTACGTGATGCACTAGACAAGATGGACACTGTGGTAGTGGTTGATCCATTCCCAACCATGGCAGCAGTTATGCACCGTCGTCAAGATGGCGTGTACTTGTTACCTGCAACGACTCAATTTGAAACAGAGGGTTCAGTCTCTAACTCTGGTCGTAGCCAACAATGGCGTGAAAAAGTGATCGAGCCATTATTTGAATCGAAAACTGACCTTGAAATCATGTACCGCTTATCGCAAAAGCTGGGCTTTGATAAAGAGTACACCAAGCGTATCGCTAAAGATTCAAGCGACATGTTGGTGATAGAAGACATTACTCGCGAAATTAACCGTGGTATGTGGACTATTGGTATGACTGGCCAAAGCCCTGAGCGTATTAAGCAACACACCCAAAACTGGGGCTTATTCAGCAATAAAACGTTGGAAGCTGCTGGTGGCGAAGTAAAAGGTGAAACCTACGGTTTACCTTGGCCATGTTGGGGTACGCCAGAACAGAAACATCCAGGTACTCAAATTTTGTATGACACAAGTAAACATGTGTCAAAGGGTGGTGGTAACTTCCGCGCCCGTTACGGTGTTGAATACCAAGGAAAAAATCTATTAGCAGAAGATAGCTTTTCTAAAGGTGCAGAAATCCAAGACGGTTACCCTGAGTTCACTTCAGGCATGCTTAAACAGCTTGGCTGGTGGGATGATTTAACGGCTGAAGAGAAACAATATGCTGAAGGCAAAAACTGGAAAACCGATATTTCTGGCGGTATTCAGCGTGTCGCGGTGAAGCATGGCTGTAGCCCTTATGGTAACGCTAAAGCGCGTTGTATCGTGTGGAATTTCCCCGATCAAGTGCCTATTCACCGTGAACCCTTGTATACCCCGCGTCGTGACTTAGTCGCTAAATATCCCACTTACGATGATATGCAAGTTCACCGTTTACCGACCTTATATAAATCAATTCAACAGCATGATAGTTCTATTAAATATCCATTAATACTGACTTCTGGCCGTTTAGTTGAGTATGAGGGCGGTGGTGAAGAGTCGCGATCTAACCCTTGGCTGGCAGAATTACAGCAAGAAATGTTTGTTGAAATTAACCCAGCGGATGCAGCGGATCGCGGACTACGCGATGGTGACTCAATATGGTTAGAAGGCGCTGAAGGTGGACGCATTAAGATTAAGGCCATGGTAACGCCACGCGTTAAGCCTGGTGTGACTTGGATGCCTTATCACTTTGCCGGTGTCATGCATGGCGAAAGTTTAGCGGCTAACTACCCAGAAGGCACAGTGCCTTACGTTATTGGTGAATCTGCTAACACGGCATTGACTTATGGTTATGACCCTGTAACTCAAATGCAGGAAACCAAGGCGTCGCTTTGTCAGATTGAAAAAGCGTAATTGCAGTTAAGCGAGGAGAATTGCCAATATGGCTACAATGAAATTTTTATGTGATACCAAGCGCTGCATCGAATGTAACGGTTGCGTCACAGCATGTAAAAACGAAAACGACTCTGCTTTAGAGTGGGGTATTCAACGTCGCCGCGTGGTGACACTGAACGACGGTGTTCCTGGTGAAGCATCAATCTCAGTCGCATGTATGCATTGTTCTGATGCACCTTGTATGGCTGTATGTCCGGCTGATTGTTTCTACCGTACTGAAGACGGCATCGTGCTACACAACAAAGATACGTGTATTGGTTGTGGTTATTGCTTCTATGCCTGCCCATTTGGTGCGCCGCAGTTCCCGCAAAAGAGTACTTATGGTGGCCGCGGCAAAATGGATAAATGTACCTTCTGTGCCGGTGGCCCAGAAGAAGATCATTCAGAAGCTGAGCATCTAAAATACGGTTCAAACCGTATCGCAGAAGGTAAATTACCCATGTGTGCCGAGTTATGTGCGACTAAGGCATTACTTGCGGGCGACGCTGGCATAGTGTCTGACATTTATCGTCAGCGCATGGCAGCACGTGGTAATCCCAATGCAATTTGGGGTTACGATCCTAAAACAGGCGAAATAATCTAATCAGAGCATGGGCTGCGACCTTGTTCGCAGCCATTTTAAGGAGTGACAATGTTAACGTTAATGTTAAACAAATCATTGCGCAGGATATTTGCTCTGTTGGTTCTGTGTATGGGATTGGGGTTGGCTACAGCGCCTGTGTATGCCGCCGATGAACAATCAAGCCAGCAACAAGCAAAGTCGATGACCAGTGATGCCGATCTCTGGCGTGCAATAAAAGCCGGTGAATCAGGCTACAGCACATATAAAGGTGTAGATGCTGATATTCTAATAAATGTCGCGGGTAATGAAGGCAAAATATTACGCAATACTTATCTAAAACCGTTACTAGGCCTAGCTTTTGTCGGGGTTTTTATAGCTTTTTTAATCTTTTACTTTGTTAATGGTCCATCTACACTGAGTAAAGGCTTTTCCGGCAAAATGGTCTTTCGTTGGAGCAAAGCGGATCTTTGGTTGCATTGGATTATGGCCGTATCGTGCCTAATCATGATGTTAACTGGTTTGGTCATTATGCTGGGACGCCATTTCTTAGCCCCGTATGTCGGCGACGATATTTGGGCGGGAACAATTGCATTCAGCAAGTTTAGCCACGATTGGTCTAGCCCCATTTTTATGGTGTCTTGGCTGGCGTGTGTTATCAAGTGGATGCCACTGCAAACCGTTAAACTGTATGATTTAAAATGGTTTTTAGTAGTCGGTGGCTACATTAACTTTGGCCCGTTTAAAGGTAAACACCCAGACAGTGGGTTTGCCAATGCGGGTGAAAAAATGTGGTTCTGGAGCTTAGCTATTTTCGGTCTTTGCATCAGTGTGACCGGGATAATGTTAGTCTTCCCTACACTTGATTTACCACGAATATGGTCAATGCTTGCGCTGCTTATACATGGCGTCAGCGCTGTGATTATTGTCGCGTTTACCATAGTGCATATTTGGATGGCGACCGTACTCAGTGAAGGCGGTATGGAGTGTATGGTCTCGGGCTATTGCGACGAAAACTGGGCTTCACAGCACCATAACTTGTGGTACGACGAAATTAAAGCCAATGGCACATTAAAATACAAAGAGTAAACCAATAATACTGGTGTTAACTCGCTAGTTTATTGCATAAATCAAACACCTTGTCAGGTCACTGGCAAGGTGTTTTCTATGACCGGAGCTAATGGTTTTACTTCAAAAAGAGAGCAAGTATAAGATGAATTTAATCAACTGCTTAATAAACTTTTTCACTGGCAGAACGATTCAATAAGTTATATTGGTTAAGCGTCAGCCTGTTGCTAGGACACAAACATGTTACTTGCCAATATCATTGTAGTTAATAGGCAATATAAAAATGGATTATATAAACTTCATAGACAGGTTTTGGCAACGCCGACAGCCTTAACAATAACCCAGATGTGAAGATAAAACCTTATGTTATCGATATGGGTCGTGAACATGGTGTGGGTAATATCGTTAGTGCTATCGGTAACGAAGTTAACATAGACAGCCGTTATATTGGTCAAATCCAGTAATAGGATCAAGTAACAACCGCTGATTTACCAGAAAGTAGGCTAAAGACGCTCTACAGCATCTACGTAAAGTTCACGTATGTGACAGAGCGCAGAACATTCGTGAAGCTGGTGGTGAGATAGCTTAAGACTCTGGTGGTGAGAACGCTAAAGACTTTAGTCGTTGAGCTCCTCAACGTGACCGTCCAGAAGCTGCCGTAAGTATCGTCTACGTAAACCAAGAAACAATATGGTCAATCCTTGAGATTAATCCTGTAGATCAAAAAAGGAGCCTAAGGGCTCCTTTTTGTACCTATTGGCGCTTAAATATAATACCGATCCCTTCCTACCGCCTCCCAAAATATCTCTTAAACACACTAAACAACCTAAGTTCAATCTAAGTTCAGCCTAATAAAGTAACTTTTAAAGTACATTTTCCACCAAAAAACCAACACTGGATCACAAAATTTCAAAATCAACCTAACAACAAAAACAGAGAGATAACGAATGGGAGCTAGATCACAGTCATAACCTTCAATAAGCTAGAGTATATACTCTAATTTAGAGTATATACTCTAACTAGTTATAGGGTTGTTAACTCTTTCAATGGGCTATCTGGAGGCATTATGGAAATCCCCGTGTGGCAATATGTTGTATCGATGAGTGGTTACATCGTTTTCTTACTCTTATTGGTTGAAGGCATGCGCCGGACACCAAGACTAACGGCAGCGTTTTGGGTGCTGTCCCTACTCACCGCCCCTTTATGGGTTGATCACTTGGACGGCTGGTTTCGCTGGGTAAAAACGGTTAGCGTTTTATTACCAACGGCTATTGTTGTCGGTGGTGCTAGGATTGCCTGGCTCTATAACGATAACCCAAACCGGGTGCTGTCTTTCTTCCGTGGTGACTGGGTACTTAAAGTGCTCTATGCAGTGTTATTCCTTAACATTGCTGAAGCGACGCTAAAAGACTTTGCAACGGCAAACTACTTCAACGCTATTTGTGGTTTCATCTTATGTATCACAATTCCATTCCCTCGCTATAAGAATGGCAAGCGTCAGTTCTGGGTTATAGGCAGAGACAAGCCAAACGATCTTCTACTCTATTCAACGGCGGCGTGGAACTTCCTCTACACCACTTGGAACTTAGCTTTCGTCTTCGGTGAAAACCCTGGCTTCTTCGCTAGCTCCTTCTGTATTTTGATGGCGGCTGAGCTTTACCCCATCATCAAAGGCCGCCCAGAGCTATATATCATAGCGCGTGTTTACACCTTAGCTTTTCACATCTTGATAAGAGCCAATTCCGACATATTCACTCCCCTGATGGATTCCCGCAGCTGGGCTAATGACAATGTGTTATGGGTTTGGGGCGCTGTCAACTTGGCTCTGCATATCCCGTTTGCAATCTGGTACTTCTACAAGCAGAAAACCAGCCCAACAAACGAACCTCCCTGCGGTGACCATCCTGCGCCCTTAATTAGCGACCTTGAACCAAAACTCGTGAAACAAACGGCCTAGTACTGCAAGGCGTTGGCTTAAGCCAACGCCAACACTGCGCACAAATCCACGCTAAGAGAGGAAGCGTATGAAATTTATCACAGTCAAATCCATGGTCTTGTCTCTGCTATTGCTCCTTGGCACCGGCAGTGCTCAGCAAGCCATTGCAGACACCCAAAGCCAAGATGCACTGCAGCTTCAAGGGGAAGTCTGGCAAGGCACAAGAGACGGAAAACCCGGTGAAGGCAGTTTATTCTATCGCCTAGAGTTCACTGAAAATAACCACGTTAACGTCATGAAACAATCTGGCGGGTTTAACAAGGTTGAGCAACAACAATGGCATGAACATTTAGGCGAGCTAGTCATTACTAGCACCCCAGGCAATGAAATCACTGATTTTGATGGTGCCCGTTTAACGTTCATCGACGACAGCCAAATCCAATTTAGCCTCGATGGTGACAAGTTTAAGATCCACGAATGGCACATGGTTCGTGCTGTCATCCATGTTCTGTTTGTATTGTGTGGTTTGATGCTACTCAATGAAATATGTCGCCGCTATAAATGGAGTAACTACGTACTCTGGTTCCTGCTGCCCATCGTCCTTATTCCACTCTGGTCAAGCTACGGCATCACCTACTGGTTTAAATGGGTAAAACTCTATTCAGTTATCTTCGCTGCTGGACTATTCACCTTAATACGATTCACTAAGATTGGGAATATGAAATGGGCTAAGTTCGGCGCAGCCGCCTTCCTAGCCGTTAACATTGCCGAAGCCGTGACCCAAGATTTCACTATGGGTAATATGGCCAATATCTTAAATGCCATTGGTGGCGTGCTCTCCATCATCACCTTGACTGGCTGGGCCATGATTGCCGCCGACAAGAGCAAACAACAAGACATGATCTGGCCTGCCATGACCACCTTCTGGATCATCGCCTATGACGTGTGGAATATCGTCTTTGTCTACCTTAATTTCCCCGGTTCTGCCACAGCCCAAGCCATGGTGTTGCTTGCGGCGACCCTACCGGCCCTGTTTGTGAAAAAAGGCACTTGGTTACAAGCCCGCGCATTTACGTTGGCAGGCTCGTTTATGTACTACTTCTGCTTTCCGTTTATGTACGAAAGCAACGTAGTGCCTTTACCCCGTAATGATGAACTTATGTTAGCTGCAGGCCTTGCCAGCTTCTTAATCAATAGTGCTTATGCTTATGTTTTCTTTAGTAAAAAATGGAAAAATCACCAGCTTAACTTAGCTTAACTCAAGGCATCAGTCACTCACCCTGCTGATGCCACCGTTCCACTGCTTGACCATACGTTAATAAAACACATTAATGATAATGATAAGATTCTGGAGTAAAACATGAAAAAAAAATTACTTACCATAGCAATCCTTTCTTCAATGATTTCTGCTAGCGCCATTGCCGAAGAGATAAATAATGATATTGACATGTCTGACCCCACAGACGTGTCTACCTCAGTTGGCGCATCCTATGGTAACGATGGTTTTAACATCAAAGGTCAGTTGATGTTGTCTGAAAAGAGCGCCACCAGCGGTCAAAAAAGCGGGGTAATTTTCGAAGCGAAAAACGTCTTCAATGAAGATGCCGACACCCCTAAGTTTAGTGGCATGGTCTCTCACCCTACCTATGGATCAGTTCCAACCTTTAACGATACTAAGATTGAACGGTCTTTCCGTCTACGTTACGGCACAATTAACACTAACAATGGTATAGGCTGGTCAGCCGATGCCGTGTTTGGTGACCATCCCTTCTACGGTAACTTTGCTGTCATCCAAGCAGGTCCTGTGATGACCATTCCCGTCACCAAAGACCTATACATATGGCCAATTCTGTATGCTGGCGCCGTGGTAGTTGAAGACAATATGTCGCAACTGCTGCCACCAGAAAAGGCTGCCGCCGCTAACATGTCTAGCAGTGGTATCGACATAGCATCAACAATCATGACAGGTATGATCTACACCCGTTACACCCTTTCTGAGCACTACTGGGTACTGTTAAGCACCTCTTACACCGAAGAACTACAAGGTAAATCTTGGCATGATGACGTGCTCGATGGCGGCCTACAAATGCCAAGTTTTCAAGGTGAAATAGCCGTCGCCTATCAAATGAACAAGCGTCAAAACATTCGTTTAAACTACAAAACTGACAACAGTGACGACACTGATGACTCTTACTGGGTTGAATACAACCAGGCATTTTAATCATCAAGGCGGGCAGCATTAGTGCTGCCCGCTGACGAGTTTTAACATAATTGTCAGCTAGATCATATGTTGCCTAAACAGTTAGCAGTCTAAAGCGTTTGTTATCAACAACCTTGTTTTATCTATAAATTGGAGTTCATCATGATAAAAAAATCTCTTGGGTTAGCCCTAGTCCTCTTATGTAGCAGCTCAGCCTTTGCCGATACTCAGATCGGCGATGTTACCTTGCCCGACACCCTCACAGTGCAAGAACAACATTTGCAACTCAATGGTGCCGGCATTCGCAGTAAATTCTTCATGGATTTATATGTAGGCTCGCTATTTACCTTAACCCAAACAGACAATGCCCAAATGGTTATTAATGGCCAAACGCCTGTGGTTATCCAGCTCAATATCACCTCAGATATGATCACCTCAGAAAAAATGACCGATGCCATGAATGATGGTTTCCAGCTCGCTACCCATGGCGATACTTCGGCCATAGATAGTGGTATTAGTGCCTTTATTGCCACCTTTGCTGAGCCGATTAAAACCGGAGATAAATTCACCTTAGTCAGCATCGTTGGCCAAGGGGTAATTAGCTATAAAAACGACAAGCAACTCTCTGTCACCAAAGGCGAAGACTTTAGAAAAGCCTTACTGGCTATCTGGCTGGGTGAAGATCCTACTGATGATGATCTTAAAGAGGCCATGTTAGATCTATAACTACCTGCCCTATAAGTGAGTGAGCAAGGCTACTTGCTCCCTTTTTTCCACCGGAAAAGGATAAGCCATGACCCCTTTCACCCTCTGGCGCAGTGCCTTTTTACCCAAATCCCACAGCTGGGGCTCTGATGAGCTTCGCAATATCGACACGCTGTTGTTTTTCACTTTACTCTCCATCTGTACTGGCCTTTACAGCATAATGAAGTGGAACCAATACGAAAACCAACTGTTGTTATACACCTCTGTTGGTGTGGTCATCACACAAATTGGCGCAGGTTTGTTAATTAAGTGGCTACGCAACCCTTGGCTTGCCATTAATCTGGGCTTGGCTGGCGTAGTGCTACACGCCCTCAATCTTGTGTACCAAAGTGGCGGGCCTATATCGGCACAAGCTTTTTGGATCCCATTGATCATTATAGCGATTTTTCTTACAACTCGATTAATCAACGCCGTCATCTGGAGCCTAGTCGTGATAGCTGCAACCAGTGCTATGTTAATGCGCGTATTAGCTGATATCCCCCTACCTCATCTAATCCTGACTGCAGACCAAGCCAAATTGGAAACCTGGGCTGGTGTATTGTTGCCGCTTATTGTGATTGTTATAGCCCAAGGTTTTACCGCGATTCAGCGGGATAAAGCCCATAAGCTCACCCAAGAATCTCAACAACAAATGCAGCAAGCTGCAGCGAAATCTTTAGCTGGGGAAGAACAGCTCTCGGGGGTGCTTAGCAGTGCCGGTGAAAATGCAAACCAATTAAGCCAAGTGGCCGGGTCACTTGCCTTGCAAGCCAATGCACTTCACAGCCAAGTGACCTCACTAAACACTAACTGTGATGCCCAAGCCAGTGCCACAGAGCAAATGAACCAACAATTGCAGCAGATGACCCAAGACATCGCCCAGTCAGAGCAATTTGTTTGCGGCCTTAAAGAGCGCAGCCAAGTCATCAGCACTCAAGCTGAACGTAGCGCTAGCTCTTTACTGGCATCGACCCAGGCAATTGACCATATTCTTGATAGCAACCTAGCAATTATGTCTGTCGCGGATCTTATCTCCTCGGTTGCCGATCAAACTAACTTGCTGGCACTCAATGCTGCTATCGAAGCCGCCAGAGCAGGTGACAAGGGGCGAAGCTTTTCTGTGGTTGCAGATCAAGTACGAGAGCTGTCAGCTAAGAGTAGACACTCAGCCATTGAAATTCGCACACTTCTGGACAATAGCAAGGAGCAAGTACTTCAAGGTCAAAAGGTGATACAACACACGGCCACCGAAGTTTCGGGCATCCTTGAGCAAATTACTCCAGTCCTTGGGGATATCAACCAGCTTGCAGATATTATGTCCCAGCAAGTGCTTGCCTTAAACGAATTAAATTGTGCCAGCAGTCACGTGGCCACCAGCGTGGTTAATACACACCATATTTCAGACTCAGTAGCAGCCCAAGGGACCGCGCTCACTCAACAAGTGAGCGCCTTAAATGTACTGGCTGAAAGCTTAGATGCCTGCGTCAATAGCAGTGCCAACAAGCCCCTAGTAAAAGATAAAAGTTCATCGGCTAATGGCTCATAAAAGTAAATAACATCAGTACTACAACATTAGGTTACGTTAAATAAAATTTTTAATGCCAATCCCTATCAAGCGGATTTAAGCAAATAATGCAGGCATTTACTCAATAGAAAGGGAAGAGGATGAGTAACATAATAAAAGTCGATGATCTTGACGTCATCATAGAAGGCAGCGGCGAAGAAACCATCGTCATGATCCATGGTTGGCCCGATACCTACAGGCTGTGGGACAAACAAGTTGAGGTGCTCAAAGATAAATACCGCTGTGTGCGCTTTACCTTGCCAGGCTATGAACTCGACTCCCACAGACGTATGTACTCACTAGAAGAAATTATTAGCAAAATTAATTCAGTCGTCGATGCTGTTAGCGATGGTCAGCCCGTTACTTTGTTGCTGCACGATTGGGGCTGCTTCTTTGGTTACCAGTTCTACCTAAGGAATGAAATAAAAGTAAATAGAATCATTGGGGTAGACATTGGTGATGCTGGATCAATAGAACATGAATTAAGCCTTAAAGTGAAGCTATTCATGTTCAGCTACCAGATGTGGCTAGCGCTGGCTTGGAAACTAGGCGGCAGCTTAGGTGATGCCATGACACGCAAGATGGCCAAGATGTTAAAAGCCCCTGGAGATCAAAAGCTAATTACCTCTTCCATGACCTATTCCTATTACTGGAAATGGAGCAAAACCCTCACAGGTAAGCCCCTAGGCAATCTGCCACTCGTTGTTAACTGCCCACTGCTATTTATGTATGGCGAGAACAAGCCCGGCATGTTCCATTCTAAGGAATGGGAACACAAGATGGCGTCTATTCCAGGTAATAAGGTGGTTCCTTTCAATACCCGCCATTGGATCATGGCAGAAGAGCCAGAGGAGTTTAATCGGGTCATGCTCGAATGGTTAGAGCATTAAGCGCCTTCAGCCTTAAAGGAATAATAACAAACATTTATTGTTTATAGGTGCTTTAAGCGTCTTGCTCATAAAAAACGTCAGTTAACCAAAAAAGAGGAGCATTAAATGCGCCTCTTTTTTGTTTATGCTCGGCAATACTCATTGAAAGCCTTTACCGCGGTTTAATCTAGGCCACAGCGTGTAATTGCTTATCATGGGGAATGCTCAATATCACCAGTGCGCTGAGCGCGCCGACTAACGCCAACGCCATATCTGATTGTGTATCCCAAATATAACCTTGAGCACCCAAGAAGGCCTCGGCATTTTCACCTGTTGCTAGCGCTACCCACCATTCGAGCAACTCATAAAACGCACTAAAGCCTAAACAAATAGACACTATGATGTCATTGAGCCAAGCATTGCTATTGACCACATGTTCACCAAGCAGAATTTGTTAGGGCTATTAACCTTGATGAGTGAAAAAATAAAACAAGCAGAACAACAGAGTGGATATGTTATTTTCTTTGTGCTCAAAGGCTAATGATAGTTTTTCGATAACTTAAATTGCCGCTGTCGATACTTAACCCCAATAATAGCAAAGACAAAGAAGACAACAAACAGTCCCCACAGTTGTAGCCAAAGCCCTATCAAGCTGTGCCAGTCGGCGCCCATTTGGGTAAGTTTAAGCAGCCCCATCATGCCTGGTACGGCGGGGATGGTTTGCGACAGCCAGATCAAAGGTGTTGGGATAAGCTCTAATGGCCACACAAAGCCTGAAACAAACAATATCGGCATAGAAATAAGCAACAGCACTTGAGTGGGTAAATCTCTGCGGGTAAATAGGCAACTAAACGCCACACTTGCTGCCGCGGTTGCCAATAAAAAGACACTAATCAACAGGGCTAACTCTATGGGCGAGCCTTGCAGTGTCAAGTCATAGGCATAAAAACAAAATCCTAGGTAAAAGCTGGTTAAATAAGCATAAATACACAGGAGTGCCACAATTCTGCCACAGACTAACTCTAACGCCGACACTTGCTGCCAATAACCGTCATGCAACCATTGGCCTGCCCCCAAAATGCCACTGGCGATCAGTAGCGTCTGATGCAATACCAGTAATAATACCGCGGGCACCACATAGGGAAGGTAACCTAAACTTTGGTTAAACACAGGCACAGCATTAAGGGTCACTGGATTGAGGGATAATTCTGCCTGCTTGGCCTGAACCCCTGCACTTAATAAATCCACAAACTGCACCTGTTTAGCCATATCTAGCCCAGAGGCCACTAAACCTCCGGCAATCGCGGAATAGATTAAGAAATAGTTAGCATCGCCGCTATAACTTAAGGTTACCCCTTTACCCAAAATTAAATTCCGACGAAAACCTTCAGGGATCACCAGTAAACCATGGGCTTTATCGGCTTCAATCCACTCCTGGGCGCTGGTTATAGAATCTAATGACGCGGCCAATGCTATCTTAGGGCTGGCATCCACATGGCGGGCCAAAGTGCGGCTAAGACTCGATTTATCTAAGTCCACCAAAACGATTTCTTGCTCAGTCGCCACCTGATTAAGGTAAGGCAAAGGGTAAAGTAATGCATAAAAAATCACCCCACCAAATAAGGTTAATGAAATGGCTTTATCTTTTATTAGGTGCTTAATATCTAAGTAGACTAACTGCCAAAACTGCATTAGATGCCCCTTGATGGTTGCGTAATATCATCGGGCTTATCGGCAGTGCTCATCACAGCCAAGGCTTTTCTTTGCCGCTTAACTAAATAAAATATCACCGGAACAAGCAATAAAAACCCCCAGTAACTGGCCACTTGTTGCAGCATATTAAACCAACTCTGGCCATAACTAACCACCCCAACATGGGTTTCAATATAGTGGCTTGAAGGCATAATTTGACGCCACCACTGGGCTAAAACCGGCATATTTTGAGTGGGAAAGGTAATGCCCATAAAGGGGAATGCTGGGGCAAATAACGCGGTACAAAAACTCACAAGTCGGGTGGCATCTAAGAGTAAAAAGAAGATCGCCAACACAATTAACCATACCGCCGAAATCATAAGGAATTGTGCCAACAATAACTGACCAAACTTTCCCGCCAAAGGTAAGGCAAGATATTGATATAAAACGGCTAAAATAAGTTTCCCCTGTAAAATAAGCAATGGGGTGTACAGCAAAAACTTAACCCCGATTACCCGCCAAATACCGGCACGATAACATTGCGTTAGCTTGCCTAAACGCACCTCGCGGCTTAAACAGTTGGCAAACACTAGCATAGCTAATAACTGCCCGAGGGCAATTAACACTGGCGGCAATAAAAACACTAGGTAACTCTTGTTCATATTAAATAAAGGCGTCACTTGGCTAGCCACCGGCCTAAGACGAGTTTCTACCTTGACCTTAGGCACCCCAGCGGCCATCTGCTTGAGCCCCGCAAGTTCAGACAATCCCGCCCCTAAACTTTGCTGGATTTGGCTTACCAGTAATTTACCCACCAGCAGAAATTGTCCATTGTAACGAATGTCGATAACGGGCTGTTTTGCTGTGAGCAAATCCTTTCTAAGCCCATAGGGCAACACCACCATGGCATATACTTCCGCCTCTTTCATGGCTTGTTGTGCACTGAGTAAATCAGGATAACTAATAGGGGTGATCACCGGGCTTGCCGCTAAGTTACGCCCTAAACTGCGGCTTAGCTGGCTCATATCTTGATCAACCAAAGCCACAGGTAAAGCTCGGGGCAGTCCGGCACTAAATAACCACCAGAGCATGAAGATCCCAACTAATGGCAAATAGCTCACCAAGGCCAGCTGCCAAGGATCTTGCCATAGGGCCTTAAGCTCTCTGATGACTAACGCACTAAGGGGGGGGCGCATTACGGGTTACCACTGTATCAAGGTTGACATGCCAACACGTAGCCCAGAGATGGGCTCAACAGGCCGTAGTTCAACTTCAAAGGTGCGCATGTCAAAATCATGGCCGCTTTCGGTGGCACGCCAAGTAGCAAAATCTCCCATCACACTAATATGTGTTACTTGAAAGGGGTAACTCTGTTTGAGTGCAGGCAGTGTTAGGCGAACGTTTTGCCCTAAGGTAAATTCAGATAGCAGATCCTCACGCACCTGAAATACCGCCCAGGCATCTTGCATATCAATCAAGCTCACCACAGGAAACCCACTCGGTGCGAGCTCACCGGCTTGTAATAACACCTCACTCACCTCAGCTTTTTTGGGTGAGCGCATTTGGCTATCGGCTAAAATCGCATTCACCTCGTTAACCGCACCTTCTGCCATACGTGTCTTACCTGCTGCTGCGGCTTTGGTTTCGACGCGCGCACCTTCGGAAGACATTTGATACATGGCATAGGCTGCTTGCTGGGTATATTTGGCGGCCTGCCATTGTGTATAAGCTTCATCGCGCTTTTGCCGTGCAACAACACCTTCATCGAACAGGTTTTCAATTCGTTGATAGGTTTTGTCACTCAGTTCCGTCGCAGCTTTGGCTTTTGACCATTGATCTTTGGCTGCCGTTATTTGCTGTTGCCTCGCACCATTAATGGCTTGTTGCTGCATAGCCGTTGCCGCGTCGAGACCACCTTGAGCCTGCAGTAACTTAGCATCAAGCTCTGGGCTACTAATAGCAAATAACAGATCACCCTCTTTAACGTTATCCCCGCGCCTAACCAGCACCTGATCTACGCGCCCAGGTACTTTGGAAGAGATATTATATTCTCTGGCTTCAATTTGCCCCTGTAACAATAAAGGTTTTGGCACAAATGCAAGGTGCACGCCGTAGGCAAGAATACAGCCTAAAGCCACTAACGCCACGGGGGCTAGAATACGGTTAGCTTGCATATCATTTCTCCAAGCTGTTGCTATTATTAATAAATTTATCAAGCTGACCACTTATCGTCATCAGACTCGCATAGGCCTGTAGGTAGCGATATTTGGCAGCTAATTGCTGAGTGTGCACGGCTTTGAGTTTGATTTCAGCATCAACCCTGTCTATGGAAGTCGATAATCCCTGATTAAAGGCAATGTCTCTTAATCGTAGGTTTTCCTTCGCTAAAGCTAAGCTGGTATCGAGGGACTGACTTTCTTCCTTGGCCTGTAACAGTTGACGGTAGTTTTGATCGAGCAGCAAACTGAGATCTTGCTGAGTTTGTGCCTTAGTATAACGAGCTTGCAGCAACGCACTCTTGGCCGCCCGAACCTTACCACTGCGCCCGTCTCGGCTAATAAGCGGCATAGTCAGGCCAACACCTACCATCCAGTCTGGCTCAATATGGGATAAAGTGCTGTCATCTTCATACAAGGTATAGTTACCGTACAGAAACACCTTAGGCTTATACAAGCCTTTTTCCACATCAATCAGCCCTTCTGCTTGAGCTTCCTTCGCCTGAAGTAATTTTAGTGCGGGATGCTGCGTTAGGGTTAGTTGCGACAAATAAGGCAAAGAAGGCGACTCATCGAGCATGAAAAGTGCCGAATATAAATTTACCGAAGGTAGCTTTAGCATACGTGCCATAGCAATATTGGCCATTTCCCATTGGCGAACTGTGCTGGCTAAATTAATTTTGCCATTGTTGTATGCCACTTCAGCATTGAGCACTTCGACTCTCGCGATTTGCCCTTGCTGTTCGCGCTTAGTAGCATGATCTAAATGCACAGCTAAGGAATCGACTAAGGTCTGGTTAGTTTCCACCGTAGCTTTAGCGACAGCAACGCCGTAATAGCGATTCACGAGAAGAAGGAATAACTCTCTTGTCGCCAAGGCCTGCTGCTGTTTTTTCTCCTCCACTTTGGCCTTATGTATCCCTTGAGCCGCGGTGATCTGACCACCGGTATAAATAGGCCACATGGCTTTTAAGCTAGTGCGAAAAATATCTTGCTCTGAAAAGGCAAACTGGCTCGGCAGTGCCCCTAACATCTGACCCAGAGCTGGCGGTAAGCTTGTTGCATCGATCCCAAGCTCGGCCACATCCAGAGCTAAGGGTTTTTCTAACAAGGAATAACTACTAGTGAGCTGTAACGATGGCCAGTCCATGTCTTCACCAGCCTCTTCGAGCCCTTTTGCTCGGGCGACTTGAGCCGATTGGGCCTGCTGTGAATCACTGACTCTTTGTACTTGTTGCCAAGCCTTAGCAAATGACAAAGCGACTACCTCATCGGCAAGCAGCGGCTGACTGACAACAGTCAAAACACCCGTAAATACTAAAGTAGCCAGATTCCTCGTTGGACGGCTGAACAGACGACGAGTAAGGCTTTTAAGCTGCACTTTGGCTAAATTAAAGCGCCCAAGTAGGGCGCGGCTTTGATCATAAAAATTCATACTCATCCTTTTTTAGAGCTTAAACTCTAAATATAGCGCCAAGTATACTCCCATAGGCCATGCAGCTCCATATGTTAAATCAATAGGTCAGTTTTTAGTTGCTACTTTTCGTCAAAATTGACGACCTTGACACCTAAATTACCACCTATAAGCTGTGGCAACTGACAAGAACGAATATCAAGAGTCATAGTAAACCATGTTGCAGCTAGTCGCCAAAACTCGATTGACCAACGTAAAGCGAGCGGCGTAATGCGGTAGCAATCATAGGCGTTCAGTGGAGTTGTTTGCTGTATATTAACCAGAATATCCAAATCTTTTAACACGACCCGCGAGTGTTCACTTTCGCAGTGCATTACTAACAGGTTTTTGAAACATCTGCAGCCTCAACTTGACCGCTAAGTCAGTACTAAAGTCGAACTTTATTTAGATCATCTTCGTTATGCATTTTACGCTTGCTGGCAACATAATAAAAACATACCCCGAACGAATACATTCATAGACGTTGCAAGGGTTCTCGTCAGCCCAGTAATATAGTTAAAGATATTCTTGCCGAGATTGAGCACTGTTTGAGTCGCAAACATCTCGCGTATAGCGAATAAATAACGATAGGGTAAATCAACCGAATTGCCAATCTCATCAACAATGAGTATGGCTAAATCACTCGTATCATCGAGCTTACCATTTTTGCTTTGCAGCTCATCTGTGGTCTTTTTACAAAACGAAGCCTATAAGACTCATTTACTTTACACCCCACATCACACACACAACCGAAACACAAAAAAGCCACGACTGGCGTGGCTTCTAGTAACGTTCAATTATGTCGTCTTTACACTTTACAGTTTTAAATAAACCGTCTGCTAGAACGGAATATCGTCATCCCAGCCTTCATCCAAATCTGGAGTGAAGTTTTGTTGTGGCTGTGGTGCTGGGCGCTGTGCAGGGGCATTTTGTGGTTGGAAATTACCCTGTGGTGCAGCGGCTGGCTTTGGTGCATAAGCTGGAGCGGCTTGTTGCGCTGGCGCCGGTTGTTGCTGGTAACCACCTTGCTGGCCAGCATCTGGTTGAGCTTGGTAAGCAGGTGCAGCTTGATTATATTGTGCTTGTGGCGGACGAGCTTGAGGTGCTGGCGCGGGACGAGACTGTTGTTGTCCCATCTTTTGTCCAGGGTTTTGCCCCGAGTTCTGTCCTTGCCCCTGATATTGACCTTGACCTTGACCACCACTGGCGTTATCACCACCCGAGTTACGGCTGTCTAACATTTGCATTTCCATGGCGTTGATTTCAGTTTTATAGCGGTCTTGACCGGTAGTCTGATCTTGCCATTTATTGGTTTGCAATTTGCCTTCTAAATAAACTTTAGAGCCTTTCTTTAAGTACTCGCCTGCAATTTCCGCAAGACGACGATACATTACAATGTTGTGCCACTCGGTCCGCTCTTGCGTTTGACCTTGCTGGTCTTTCCACGACTCACTTGTCGCTACGGTAAAGTTAGCTACGGCATTGCCATTTGGCATGTAACGAACCTCAGGGTCTTTACCTAAGTTACCTACCAAAATGACTTTATTCACACCACGACTGGCCATCGAAATCTCCTGAGATTTTTATCTGTTTACTTATCTGAATACTAAGCTTAGCGATCAATACGATCTAATCCACAGAGCCTAACACAGCTCGCGCTTCGCTTAAATTGAATTTATCATCGACCTTTAAATAAGCCGCTTTCTCTTCGAGTACCACAATGGCTTCAACGACGCCAATTAACTGCGACAATTTGCTGGCCATATTTTGTGCATCGGATTTATCTTTTACTGTAGCTTCAAGGGTATAGCTTTTCAATAGTACAGGTTTTTGCATGCCTATGGTCAAGAATAACCACACACACATCAGTCCTAGTGCGACAAAAAACACCCCGGATGCGCCAACGAGTTGATAGGCTCCGCCGCCCAACATGCCGCCGCAAAAGGCCCCTAAAAACTGGCTGGTCGAATACACGCCCATGGCCGAACCTTTATCACCGACAGGACAAAACTTAGCAATTAAACTCGGCAGTGATGCTTCAAGGTAGTTAAAGCCAGTGAAAAATAATACTACGGCGCCACTGAGCACCCAAATATTATCAGCATAAAACCCCATCATGCCAAGTGACAACATCATGATCATCAACGACAATTGGAACATGGTTTTGGTGTTGTTGCGTTTAACCCCAATGATGATCAGCGGCACCATTAAGAAAAATGCCCCAACAAACGCGGGAAAGTACAGCATCCAATGTTTTTCTTTGACTAAACCCGCATCAACCAAATCTAATGGTAAGGCGACAAACACCGCGGTGAGCACTAAATGCAGAATAAAAATGCCTGCATCTAAGCGAAATAATTGTGGGTCTAACAACATACGCTTGAGTTTTGTCGGGGTTGCTACCGTATCGCCTCTAGGCGCTTGGCTAATTGGATTGGGCACAAAAAACTGCACGATTAACATACCCAATACGGCTAATACTGCGGTTAACAAAAACAACCCTGTTAAGCCTAAATACTGCGCCACAATCGGTCCGACTAATAATGACAAGGCGAATGAAAAACCAATGCACATGCCAATGACGGCCATCACTTTAGTGCGTTGTTCGTCTCGGGTTAAATCGGCGGCAAGGGCTAACACGGCTGCAGCAATGGCTCCCATACCTTGTACTGCACGGCCAAATACCACGCCATAGATGTGGTCAGACGATGCGGCGATTAAACTACCAATCGCAAACAAGACTAAACCACCAAGAATAATCGGCTTACGTCCGTATTTGTCGGACAAAATACCCATAGGGATCTGTAAAAAAGCCTGGGTTAATCCATAAGCACCAATGGCAATACCTACCCACAGCGGTGAAAAGCCTTCTAAATGCTGACCATACAGCGCGAAGACAGGCATAATCATAAACAATCCCATCATGCGTAAACCAAACACTCCGGCTAACGAAAATGCGACCTTTTTCTCCAAACCTGACAGTCCATTACTGGCCATGCGGTGCCCTTTGATAAGTGATTCAATAATATTATGAGCTGCGCATATTATCACAGCGACATAAATTAGCTCAAAAGGAAATCACAGTTTTTGATATAAGATGTTTTATGGGTGCACGTTAAACCTTAGGTCTGTTCGATGCGTATCTTAAAACCACCATAGACAAAATTGATATAAAGTCCGCCAATAAACTATGCGATACTGATTGCTGTTTTGTTTTACACAAGTCATAGAGCGAGTCGATGGATAAAATTGAAATACGCGGTGCCCGAACCCACAATCTTAAGAACATCAATCTAACCATACCCCGTGACAAACTTATTGTGATAACAGGGTTATCCGGTTCAGGAAAATCATCATTAGCCTTCGATACCTTGTATGCAGAAGGTCAACGTCGTTATGTCGAATCGCTGTCGGCCTATGCGCGTCAATTCTTGAGCATAATGGAAAAGCCCGATGTTGATCATATTGAAGGCTTAAGTCCTGCCATTTCAATTGAACAAAAATCAACCTCACACAATCCGCGCTCCACCGTCGGTACCATTACCGAAATCTATGACTATTTACGTTTATTATTTGCCCGAGTGGGTGAGCCTCGTTGCCCAACGCATAACCAGCCTTTATCGGCGCAAACGGTCAGCCAAATGGTTGATAGAGTATTAGCCTTACCAGCAGACAGCCGCCAAATGCTGCTTGCGCCTGTGGTAAACGATCGTAAAGGCGAGCACGTTAAGCTGCTTGAAAGCTTATCGGCACAAGGCTATATCCGTGCTCGTATTGACGGTGAAGTGTGTGACTTAACCGATCCTCCAACATTAGATTTACACATCAAACACACCATTGAGGTGGTTGTCGATCGCTTCAAAGTTCGCGAAGACATGAAACAGCGCTTAGCGGAGTCGTTTGAAACGACTTTAGAACTGTCTGGTGGTATCGCTAAAATTGCCAGTATGGAAGATAGCAATATTGAAGAGCTGATATTCTCGGCTAATTTTGCCTGTCCACATTGTGGCTATTCGATGGCAGAACTTGAGCCACGAATTTTCTCATTTAACAATCCGGCTGGCGCGTGCCAAACCTGTGACGGTTTAGGCGTGCAGCAATTTTTTGATCCAGAACGCGTCATTACCAATACCGAATTGTCGCTGGCTGGCGGGGCTATTCGCGGTTGGGACAGACGTAACTTTTATTATTTCCAAATGCTCAGTTCACTGGCCGAGCACTATAAATTTGACGTCGAACAGCCATTTGAAGCCCTTAGCGACAAAATCAAAAAAATAGTCCTGTATGGGTCTGGCAAACAAAGCATCGCCTTTAAATACATTAATGACCGCGGCGACGTAGTGGTGCGTAATCATCCGTTTGAAGGCATTTTAAATAATATGGACCGCCGCTACCGCGAAACCGAAAGTAACTCGGTACGCGACGAACTGTCTAAGTTTATTAATATGCAACCTTGTAACAGCTGTGGCGGCTCGCGCTTACGTGAAGAAGCCCGCAACGTGTTTATTGGCGAACTCAATTTACCCCAGCTAACAATGTGGTCGATTGGCGAAACCAAACAATACTTCGACACGGTCGTGTTTGAAGGTCAACGGGCTAAAATTGCCGAAAAAATCTTAAATGAGATCAGTCAACGCCTCGGTTTTTTGGTCAATGTAGGCCTTAACTACCTAAGTTTGTCACGCTCAGCCGACAGCTTATCGGGTGGCGAGGCACAACGTATTCGTTTAGCCAGCCAGATTGGTGCTGGTTTAATGGGCGTGATGTACGTGCTTGATGAGCCGTCAATTGGTTTACATCAACGCGACAATGAACGCTTATTACAAACATTAATCCACCTGCGCGATTTAGGTAACACTGTCATTGTGGTCGAACACGATGAAGATGCTATTCGTCTTGCTGATCACATTATTGATATCGGCCCTGGTGCGGGTGTTCATGGCGGTGAAGTCATTTGCGACGGTACCCTAGAAGATATTGTTAACTGTGAAGCGTCTGTCACGGGTCAGTATATTTCCGGTAAAAAGCAAATACACATTAGTGACGAGCGCACCCCAATCGATCCGAAAAAGGTAATTGAGTTATTTGGCGCATCGGGTAATAACCTAAGAGATGTTGATTTAACCATTCCAGTGGGATTATTTACCTGTGTTACCGGGGTATCTGGCTCAGGTAAATCGACACTGATTAACGACACCTTCTTTAAAATAGCTCATCATATGCTCAATGGTGCCACCGTTGACGAACCCGCGCCCTACAAAAGCATTAAAGGCATGGATCATTGCGACAAAGTAGTCGATATCGATCAAAGCCCCATTGGCCGAACGCCGCGATCTAACCCTGCCACTTATACTGGCATTTTCACCCCAATACGTGAGCTTTTTGCTGGCACACAAGAATCGCGCACCCGGGGTTATCTGGTAGGTCGATTTTCGTTTAACGTCAAAGGCGGTCGCTGTGAAGCCTGCCAAGGTGATGGCTTAATTAAAGTTGAGATGCATTTTTTACCAGACGTATACGTGCCTTGTGATGCTTGTAAAGGTAAGCGCTATAACCGCGAAACCTTAGAAGTAAAATACAAAGGCAAGAACATTCACGAAGTGCTGCAAATGACGGTTGAAGATGCTCGTGGCTATTTTACTGCTATTCCATCAATAGCACGTAAACTGCAAACCTTAATGGATGTAGGCTTGTCGTACATTCGTTTAGGCCAAAGTGCAACCACCTTGTCTGGCGGTGAAGCCCAACGGGTTAAATTAGCTAAAGAGTTGTCTAAACGCGACACGGGTAAAACCTTGTATATTTTAGATGAACCTACTACCGGCCTGCACTTTGCCGACATTCAACTATTGTTAGAAGTATTACATCGCTTAAAATCTCACGGCAACACTGTGGTGGTGATTGAGCATAATTTAGATGTGATTAAAACGGCAGACTGGATTATCGATTTAGGCCCTGAAGGTGGTGCTGGCGGCGGAATGATTTTAGCCACCGGCAGCCCAGAAGATATCGCAGAGCATCCAGAGTCGCATACGGCCAGATTCTTAAAGCCCAAGCTTGCGTTACACAACAAACGGGTAAAGGCGAAAAAAGCCCAATCCGAGGCTTAGATCAACGACCAAGCCTTAAGCGAATAAGAGGAGATAACACACCATGTTTACTGCTCAAATTCGCCTTAAGGTGACCGGTTTTAGCCTATTATGCAGCTTATTAATTGGCTGTAGCCAAACACCGCGCCAATGCTCATCTAATATCACTACCACCTGGCCCGATGCCAATCAACAAGTCACCCAAGACATATCCATCTTAACCTCTGTGAAATTTCAAGGCCGCAAGACTGCCACACACGGTGCGCGTCTCACTCAAGACTACTTAATAAAGCGGTTTACTGAGATGGGATTACAACCTTGGCAGCCAACATTTGCAGTACCGTTTAGCTATCAGCATCAATTTTCGGCCGTCTCTGGGGTTAATATCATCGCCACCATTGCGGCGAAAACCCACTCCACTCGATGGCGAGTGATCACCGCGCATTATGATCATTTAGGTCAAACAGCAAGCAACATGTATCCGGGAGCAGATGATAACGCCTCAGGTATTGCCGGAATGATGGCCATTGCCGCCCAATGGCAACGCAATCCGCCGTTAGATGATGTCAATGTAATGATTGTTGCCACTGATGCTGAGGAACCCGGTTTGTATGGCAGTGATGCCTTGGTGGCGTTGTTACAACAACAACCACAGATGGATATTGAATTAAGCATTAACTTAGACATGATAGGTCACCCAGACCGCCGCAGGGCAATCTACATGGAAGGTCAACACAATCTGGCTGATTTTGCACTTATCGAGCCAGGGTTAATGCAGCAAAATCAATTGTGTATCCGTACTCATCACACGAGGTTGTTAAGTGGGCGGATGAGAAAAAGTGATTGGCTCAGGGCGTCAGACCATTATGCATTTCATAAGGCAGGTTACTCTTGGGTGTATTTTGGCGTACCACCCCATGCACAATACCACACGCCAAACGACACAATAAGCACCTTAGACATCGACTTTGTTGTGGCAGTAGCTGAAACAGTGTATCAAATGCTCAGTATAGATAAACTGACTAAGGCCCCATAAATCACCTAATTCACAGCAACAATTGTTCACATTTCAACCAATTAACAAAAACTAAAAATCAAGAATCAGGCCAATATTAACCTCGAATAGGCAAATTAATGTTTATTTTCAGTTTTTACGTGGTCAACACGCATAGTTGCTGCTATAATACGCCCCCTTATATCGGCGCGGGAAATCGACACGGGGTTGATTTTCTGTCTGTGAAACTTTAGCACGAGCTTCCGAACTTCGTGCGCATCCACAAGGCTACAACTCAATGTCATCTGAAAAAACTTTCCGCGAACTCGGCCTGTCTGAGTCTTTGTTGCGTTCGCTTGACGACTTAGGTTATGAAAACCCAACGCCAATTCAAGCGGCGAGTATCGACCCGCTTATGGCTGGTAAAGATATTATCGGTCAAGCACAAACCGGTACCGGTAAAACAGGTGCGTTTGCCCTGCCTTTACTAAACAAAATCGACATGAAAATCAATGCCCCACAGATTTTAGTGTTAGCACCAACCCGTGAATTAGCGGTTCAAGTTGCCGAAGCATTTGGTAGCTACGCTAAACACATGAAAGGCTTCCACGTACTACCGATTTACGGTGGTCAAAGCATGCAACAACAGTTAAACGCCCTTAAGCGTGGACCACAAGTGATTGTTGGTACACCAGGTCGTGTAATGGATCACATGCGCCGTGGCACATTAAAGCTAGATGGCCTAAAAGCCTTAGTATTAGATGAAGCCGACGAAATGCTAAAAATGGGCTTTATCGACGATATCGAATGGGTATTAGAGCACAAGCCAGCTGATAGCCAACTTGCCTTATTCTCGGCCACTATGCCTGAGCAAATTAAGCGTGTTGCTGCTAAGCACTTAAACAATCCAGTGAACATCAGCATAGCCTCAAGCCAGGCAACTGTTGAGTCTATCGATCAGCGTTATGTGCAAGTATCACAGCACAACAAACTAGAAGCGTTAGTACGTGTATTAGAAGTTGAAAATACTGAAGGTATCATCATCTTCGTTCGTACTCGTAACAGCTGTGTTGAATTAGCTGAAAAATTAGAAGCCCGTGGTTATGCTTCATCACCATTACATGGTGACATGAATCAACAAGCTCGTGAGCGTGCTGTTGAGCAGCTTAAGCGCGGCAAGTTAGACATTTTAATCGCGACAGATGTTGCGGCACGTGGCCTAGACGTTGAACGTATTGGACACGTAGTAAACTACGATATTCCTTATGATTCAGAAGCATATGTTCACCGCATCGGTCGTACCGGTCGTGCTGGTCGTGCTGGTATGGCGATTTTGTTTGTGACCAATCGTGAAATGCGCATGTTACGCACTATCGAACGCGCCACTAACAGCCGTATTTCGCCAATGAAAGTACCTAGCCCAGAGTCAGTTGCAGAGCGTCGTTTATCTCGTTTAGGTGAGCAAATCCAAGAGACCATTAATGGTGACTTAGATTTCATGAAAAATGCCGTTGCTGAATTATGCCAACAGCTTGAAGTTGATACTGATTTATTGGCTGCTGCTTTGTTGAAACAAGTACAGCAAGAGCGCCCTCTACAATTACCGACAATTACAGAGCGTCAGCGTGATTCACGTGACGAGCGCGGAAACGATCGTAATGACCGTAATAGCAGCGACCGTCCACGTCGTGAACGCAGTGACCGTGGCGAACGTAGTAGCCGTCCAGCACCAAATAGTTTTGGTGATGCAGAAGGCTTAAAAGATAATCCAGACGTGAAAATGAATCGTTATGTTATCGATGTTGGTCGTGAAAATGGCGTAGGTGTAGGTAACATCGTTGGCGCGATTGCTAACGAAGCGAACATCGATAGCCGTTTCATTGGTCAAATTCAATTATTTGATCAAGTCACAACCGTTGATTTACCTGACGGAATGCCTAAAGACATCCTTTCACACCTTAGAAAAGTGCGTGTTTGTGGTCGTCCTTTAAACATTCGTGAAGCCGGTGATGAAGTCTTTGCTGATACGACTCGCGGCGCAGGAGCTCCACGTCGTCCGCGCACAGATCGTGCTCGCAGTGATCGTCCTCGTAAGCCTCGTGACAACGGCTAATCATTCTGTTGAATGACATAAAAAATGGAGCCTAAGGGCTCCATTTTTGTTTTCTATTCTAATGACAAAATAAGTCTAAACATCATTAGCATCCATTAACTTGGCGATTATCTTTTTAATATCACTATTCTTAGGTTCTAGGTTCTAGGTCGCTATGCGGCTATATGCTATAGCAGGAGCCTAGATCGCTACGCTGCTAGGACGCTGCGCGGCTAGATGCT
>TARA_R110000851_G_scaffold193967_1_pt1 | contig 79656 bp, 92 predicted proteins | sample TARA_R110000851 | Tara Oceans TARA_R110000851 (sample SAMEA4397627) | marine metagenome | biome: Polar Biome; feature: [DCM] deep chlorophyll maximum layer (ENVO:01000326); material: water (ENVO:00002006), including particulate matter (ENVO:01000060) such as... | depth 17 m
ATCTATATCGGCTACTGTTGGATTGTCTATTAGACAGAAATCTTGCGTAGTCTCGTCAGTAGTTGGAGTAGCAGCATCCCCTACGTTTACGGTTACTTCTAATCGCACTGCACTTTCACAGCCTGAAGTTGCATCAGTCAATGATGCGTAGTATATGTTACCATTGATTAAGGCATCGGTTGGGTCGTAAGCTGTTCCGCCCGTTGCTTGGTCATACCAAGTTACATCTGGTTCGTTTACATCTATATCGGCTACTGTTGGATTGTCTATTAGACAGAAGTCCTGAGTAGTCTCGTCAGTAGTTGGAGTAGCAGCATCTTCGATAGTAACAGTAACTTCAAGTCTATCTTCGCCTTCACATCCGTCGACAATTTGAGCACCATAATAAGAGTTTCCATGAATTAATTCATCGGTTGGGTCGTAAGCTGTTCCGCCAGTTGCCTGGTCGTACCAAATTACATTTGGTTCATTTACATCAATATCAGCAACAGTAGGATTATTAACAACACAAAATTGTTGGTCCGTTTCATCAGCTGTGGGAGCATCTGGCCCTACGACAGCTATTTCATAGACATCAATTGATTGTGCAATATTTACATTTAATAAGGAAGAAAGGCGAACACTTACCCTGTCGAAAGCGACTCCAGGAGTGAATACTACTTCAGCTTTTTCACCATTTTGTAATAAGGTTAATAAGTCAAGACTTAAAATTGAAGATAAGTTTTCTGAATATACTTCCGTCCCTCCGTTATAGGCTATCACCTGAACATTATTTAAAAGCCCTAATGTCACTAAGGTGGGGTCGGTTTTTAAAGTAACAGAAAACTCTTGATCAGGTTGATAGGAATTAGGGAAATATACATTTTGACGTATAGAAGCTAATACTCCTATAAGTCCTAAACTTATTTCAGAAAAATTATCAGGATTTTCGTCTATAACATATTCAGGGTTAGTCACGCCTGCACCACCAATACCAAGGAGGTCTACAGTTAATCCTTGTCCATCAAAATCTGTGAATAAAGGATTGATAGCACATTGATTATCTGTAAAATAGGAAGCGTGATACACATCCATACTATTAAAATCTCCAAATAAAAGAGCATCTGTGTTATCTTTTATATAAACTCTATTATAGTCTTGGTCTGGAGTTATGGCAATATAAAAATTTCCCTCACTATCTTTAACAATCCGGTATCTGTTAATATTAGAGGGAGGTACTGCTGAAGTAGAAGAGAGGACAGTAGTATTAGTACTTCCATCAAAATATCGTGCTTCTACATCAAAATAGTGGTTTCCAAATATAATAGAACCCAATACATCGGCCAACAAATCACCTAATGAACCACCTAATAAACTATTTAAAACATCTTCATTGAAGTTTATTCGGATAAAAGAGGTAGTGTTAGCGGGAATAGTAGATGGAAATTGAAGCTCTAATTCACCTGTATAGCTGCCACCCCCAATTAAAAGACCACCATATGAATTTAGGATAGCAGGGTCATTATTTGGCAAGGTAGCGTTAATAGCATCATCAACGTGATCTTCAAAAGTTACTTGATTGGCGTATTCTTGAGTTTGAGCATAAAGGTCGTTTTGTGCAAGATTAAATAGAAATATTGTACATAGAAGTAAATATTTTAAACTTGACATACAAAGTTTAGGTAGTTTTATTATCATTGGGGTCACATTTTGGATTAAACAAGCTTTAGTTTTATTTCAGTTAATAATTTTTATACAAAGAGTTAATGTTTATTAAAAAAATTTTATATTGAATGAGTTCTGACTATATTAAAAAAGTCAGAAAAAGCCGAGATTTTCTATTACACGAAATAGTTTCTATTACTGTTTATGCTAATTATTTGAGAGTAGTTTTTGTTGTGATAAAATTATCCCAAAAATCCTATTCTTTTCTTAAAAAAATGTTAAATGTCTCAAAGTGCGATTAATATAATTGATCGATTAAAAGAAGAATTATCGATTAATACAGATAAAAACTTATGTAAGTTGATTGATATTAAGCCTAATACGCTTTCTACTTGGAAAAAAAGAGATTCTCTAGATTTTAACAAGATAATCGCGCTATGCGAATCTAAAAATCTGGATTTAAACTATATATTTTTCGATGAAAAGAAGTTTAGCGCTGATAATGAGAATGAAAAACCATTGTTAAAAACAGAGTCTCTTTTGGCTGAACCGCCAGAGGTTAAAATTTTTAAAGAATTTCAACTTATTAATACCAATCGAAATATAGCATTGTTTCAATCCATTCTTTCTTATCACCCCACTTTGCAATCTGATAGCATGGTGCTTGGACAAAAGATAAGGAAGAATCAAACTACGGATGGGGTGATATATATAATTGAGTTTGAAACGGAAGAATTAATTGTTGATGAATTACAAAAAGCCATTACCAACAAAAAAATAAATGAATTTACATTGAAGAACTACCATCCCTTCGATTATGCCATACAACCCAAAAAGCATATTAAACATATATGGCAATGTATAGATGTAATTGAAAATATTACCATTAATTAACGCAATACCTTACTAGCTTCTTACAAATAGTCACGACACAGTATTTTTCTATAATAATAGCTGTGTCGTCTACTTTTCAGTAATATATAAACCCTATTTAAGTAGTTGTTAAATACTACTCTATATTATAAAATGTGGAGAGGTTTAAATTCTTTTACGGAAAATGTTATTTTTATTTGTTCTAAATAAGAATAATTATATAGCTTTGCGGCGTCTAACAAATCAACCTAATGAAGTTTTCATTTCTTTCTATTTCCTTCCTTTTTTGTAGCGCAATTTCCTTGGCTCAAAACACCCCTGTAACCGATTCCACAGATATTGAAAAATTGGATGAGGTGGTAGTGACCGGGCAGATCAATCCGCAGTCGGTTAACAAATCGGTAGTAGAAGTAAAGGTGATTAGCAGAAAAGACATTGAGCGACAGGCCGGAAATACGCTAGCCGATGTATTAAATAACACCTTGAACCTGAACATTACGCCTAACACATCAACAGGTAAAAGTGGAGTTAGTTTGTTTGGGTTGGACAGTCAGTATTTTAAAGTGTTGATCGACAATATCCCGATGATTAATGAAGAGGGCGTAGGGAACAACACCGACCTTACCTTGATCAATCTGGACGATGTAGAGCGCATAGAATATGTAGAAGGGGCAATGGGCGTACAATACGGATCGAACGCTGTTTCGGGTATCATTAATATTATCACCAAAAAATCATCTAGAAACAAGCTCGATATTACGGCCTATGTACAAGAAGAAACCATAGGCGATGAGTATGAGTGGTTTGATAAAGGCCGTCATATTCAATCGATTAAAGTGGGTGGAAATATTTCAGAAAAACTATACGCCAATGCCACTTATACCCGCAATGACTTTGGAGGCTTCTGGAACGATAGAGAGGGCGAGAACTACGAAGATAACGACGGTCAACGCGGACACGAATGGTTACCCAAACTACAACAAAATACCAAGGCGTTATTATCGTACGAAGCCGAAGGGTTCAACATCTTTTACCGTTTTGAGTACTTGCACGAAGACATTTATAAATACAACGAAACGGTAGACCCCAACGAAAACGCATCGACGGGAACCACCAACCCGTCAGCGTTGGATGAGCAATACACCAACAACCGTGGGTACCATCACGTAAACAGCAATGGGAAACTATTTAAAAAAGTGAACTACAATGTATCACTTTCCTACCAAGAGCAGACCAAAGACCTGGAGCGCTATACCTACCGCATTCGGTCAGGGGCCAAAGAAAATGTAGAAGAAGGTGAATACCAGAGTAGAAGTGCAGTCTTTTCCAGAGGTACGTTCAGTAACTTGTTGAACAGCGAGTGGCTATCGGTACAAGCGGGTTATGAATTGACCTTGGAAGAAGGTTCCGGCTCATCGGTGGCGATTGTGATCGATCCCGAAGAAGGAACCGTAACACAAAACCTAGATAATTACGACTTTTTTGCCGCTTCCGAAATGCAATTAACAGACCGTTTTTCATTACGTCCGGGCGCTCGGGTTTCCTTTAGTAACTTATTTGATACGCAGTACATCGGGTCGTTAAGTGCGAAACAAACTTTGGGAGAGGATTGGGAATTGCGCGCTATCGTAGGTTCGGCGAACCGAACACCTAATTACAACGAGCTTTATACCTACTTTGTAGATGTTAACCACAATGTACAAGGAAATGGAGATTTAACGCCAGAACAAGGGGTTTCTACCTTTCTTCATATTAAAAAACGCAGCAGTCTGGCCGATGGAGCTGTTCGGTTAAAAAACAAGATCAGTTTTAATTACTTAAATCTACAAGATAGAATTGAATTGATTGTCGTGAATCAGAGTCCGTTGGCGTATCAATATAACAACATCGATAGCTACAAGGCGATGGGCGTATTTTCAGAAAATGAATTGTATTATCAAAATATTAAAGCGCAGTTGGGCGCTTCGGTTCAGGGAATTTCAAAAGTACTGGACAGCCGTACCAATAGTAATGATGACTTTCTGTATAATTTTCAACTGAATGCAAATGTCGCCTATACCGTACCCAAGTGGGACACCACCTTCTCGTTGTTCTTTAAACACATAGGCGAGCAGCAGCAATTTGTAGAGAAAACCAACGCCGAAGGCAATCAAGAATTTTTCACTGGGAAGACCGAAGCCTATAGTTGGCTGGATACCACTATCAATAAATTGTTTTTCGATGGCGCATTAATCACCACTTTAGGTGCCCGAAATATATTTGATGTTACTGCAGTAAATACCACCGCTTTTGAAGGTGGAACACATAATGGTCCGCCCACACAAATACCGTTGGGCTACGGACGCTCTTACTTTTTAAAATTAACCTATCATTTAACCCTATAACCATGTCAATCTTCAAATCTGTTAAAATCCTATTACTTGCTTGTGTTGCCACTACCGCTTTGGTATCGTGTAGCGATGACGATAGTACAACGGTACAAGGCGAGCCATTTGTTGCCGCTTTTGAAAACCTTTCGGCCAACTTAAGCGAAATAGAAGGCAATAAGGATATCAAACTAGTGTATTCTGAAACGGCTTCGGAAAACGGAGCGATCACTATTTTGGTAGAAGCAACAAACGCGGTGTATGGAGAAGACTTTACAACGGAACCTGCTGCGGAAGGAAACACGATTACCTTGCCTATTGCAGAGGGAACAGGGGAAAACACCCTTGTATTCAATAAGCTAAATGCAACCTTAGACGAAACAGTAGCGATTACGTTTACTATTACGAACGTTTCATACCCTGGCGGACAAATTCAAGGAAACACTGCTTTTACGTTGAATAATTCAGCTTCCTTAGGGCGTTCGCTAGCACCAGAAGTAGGTGGTCCTAATGAACCCAACCAAGTATATATTGACTTGAGTTCAGAAAAGGCCACTGTTGTACAACGCGATACGTGGGATCTTGGATTTTATGCTGGTAGTGAATTTCAGGTAGCAATAAACGGTTCTATTTATATGGCGACTGCTCAATTGAACGAAACAAATATTGATGCAATTACTCAAGCCGATGTGTCTGATTTAAAACCTCTAGTGGCTGTTGGAACACAGGATAGTCAACCCTATGTAGATCATCCAGATGGTGATATTACCAAAACTGCAATTGACGCTATAAGTGACACCGATGCTGATAACAAGGTGTATTTAGTGAATTTAGGATATGAAGTAGGAACCACTGCGGCAGAACAAGGAACTGTAGCGGTAACCGGAGACACTAGAGGTTGGAAAAAAATCCGCGTATTAAAACGAGGTGATGATTATGTATTACAGTATGCTGATTTAAGTGATACCACACATCAAGAAGTGACTATTAGTAAAACCCGAGGGTATAACTTTACCTTTTTTAGCTTTAATACAAATAGTACTGTTTCTGTAGAACCGGAAGCAGACCAATGGGATATCAACTTTACCCTATTCACCAACCTTATTGAAGAGTATGGTTCGTATGGATATGCAGATGGGGTGTTACACAACCGCAAAGGAGGGGTGGTAGCGTATGCCATCAATACAGATGAGCTTAGCACTACCTATGATGACTTTTCATTAAGTAATCTAAATACAGCCAATTTTCAAGAAGACCAACGTGCTATAGGTGGTAGCTGGCGAGAAGTGATCAATGAAGATAAAATATTGTATGACAATATGTTCTACATCATTCAAGACCTAAATGGAAATACCTATAAACTAAAATTTACAGCTTTAGTAAGCGATCAGGGAGAACGCGGATACCCGGAATTCAAATATGAATTATTACAATAAGAATTAAACGTATTATAAACTCTAACTCTATAAAAGATAAAACAATGAAAAAAATATTACATATTGCAGCCTTTATAGCAACAGGATTAGTTGCCACTGCACAAGAAACTGTCAGCCTTTCTATGGGTGCTGGTTATGCAAATGAGGTCTACGTAAAATTAGCAGACGAAACACAAGCTACCTTTGCAGCTGAAAGTTGGGATGTAGCTTTTTTACGCAACAGCGCACAGAATATTGGCATTCGTGTAAACGATGGTACCGGAATACAGGTATTTGAAGCGGCGAACGATCCAGCAGAATGGAACAATATCGATGTAACCAATGAAGCATCTTGGACACCATTATATAATGATGATACCAATTGGGACAACGGAGCTTTTATGCAAGGATCGGCTAGCTATGGTTGGGGAGAGTACAACCCAGCAACCCACCACGTAGAAGGAACCATCATTTTTGTATTGAAATATGCTGATGGTACCTACCGCAAGTTCATCAACGAAGACTTTTTTGGCGGGTACACGTTTAAATTCGCTACTTGGGATGGAAGCGCTTGGGTAAACGAAACTACTACCACAGTAGACAACGACGATAACCCAAACAACCGTTATAATTACTATTCATTAGAAAACAACGAAGCCGTAGTAGCTGAACCAGCTGTAACGGAATGGGATATGGTATTTAGAAAATATGTAACGGAATTACAAGCAAATACAATGTATAATGTAACCGGTGTATTGCATAACCCAACGGTTACCGTAGCACAAAACGAAGAACCAACAGGAGAAGCAGACCCTACTAACGTAACGTATTCTGAAGAAATCAATACCATTGGGTACGATTGGAAGAGTTTCGATGGTTCAGGATATATCGTAAATAGCGATATGGCATACTACGTAAAGTACGATGAAAACACCGTATATCGATTGGTATTTACTTCATTTGAAGGGGCTTCAACTGGAAACATAGATTTAGAGTATCAAGATGTGTCTAGTTTATTAGGATTTGAAGAAGTAGCAGAAGATGTTTCCTTCGGAATGTATCCAAACCCTACTACCAACGGTCAAATATCGATTGTGTATGATGTTGCTAATACTGTTTCAGCAAAAAACAAGATTGAGGTATTCGCAATTAATGGAGCGAAAGTATATTCAGAAACGATGTCTACTACATCTGGTTTTTATAACAAGACTTTAGACCTTTCAAGCCTACAAAGTGGTATGTATATGGTTACCTTTACCGCCGGAAAAAACAGTGTAACGAAGAAACTAATTTTGAACTAATATAATTATGAAAAAGACAATTTTTGCGTTAATCGGATTAATAGCTTTCAGTGCTAGTAGTATCGCACAAAGCAAACTAGAAAAGGATAGAGAGGCTATAAAGAATATGTGTGGTTGTTACGAAGTAACTTTCAACTTTGCTGAAACCTTTGAATATGTAGAAGATTCTACTTACATCCCGTCAAAAACTAAAATAGCTGGCGGTTTAGAGTGGGCAGAACTTATTGAAGATAAAGATGATAAAATTGCTATTCAGCATTTATTAATTGTAGGTCCACCCAACCAGCCACATATTGTAAAACACTGGCGTCAGGATTGGGAATATGAAAATACCGATCTGTATATGTTTAACGGTGATAACCAATGGACCTATACTAAAAAGCCAAAAAGCGAAGTAAAAGGACAGTGGACGCAGAAAGTATTTCAGGTAGATGATAGTCCGAGATACGAAGGCTCTGCTACTTGGGTACACGTAGATGGTAAAAGCTATTGGGAAAATACTACAACAGCACCTTTACCACGAAGAGAGTACACGCAACGTAGTGATTATAATGTAACAATGCGCGGAAACCGTCACGAGATAACCGATTTTGGTTGGATACACGATCAAGACAATGAAAAGATTGTACGAAAAGAAGGCGCAGAAGATGTAGTGATCGCCAAAGAAAAAGGGTACAATGTGTATAAAAAAGTGGACGACAGTAAATGTAAAGCAGCCCAAGACTGGTGGAAAGAACACCAAGACAAATGGGCTACGGTTCGCGCGAAGTGGGACAAAGTATTTGGAAAAGACAAAGATTTGGCCTTAAAAGAGAAAGTAGATAACAAAGTATTGTTTAAATACTTGTTTGATGAAGAAATGACCGATAAGAAAGAAATAAACGGAGTGATCGACTCTTTTGTAATCGAAAAATAAATAAAATATGAGCTGCCTAAAAAAAATAAACTTGTGTTTGGTATTGTTAGTAAGCACGTTTGCTATTGCACAGAGCAATAATGTGTTCTTAGAAAGAAGCTTTTGGAAAACCAATCCAACAGTACCAACCGTCGAACAAAAAATAAAAGAAGGCAACGATTCCACCCAGTTAAATTCCTATGGATTTGACGGTGTAACCTATGCTATTTTGGAAGACGCCCCATTGACTACGCTTAAGCATATGCTAACGAAAGAAGGAAATGGCGTAAACAAATTAACCCACGACGGAAGAACCTATATTTTTTGGGCAGCTTATAAAAACAATATTGACTTAGTAAAGCATTTATTACAAGAAGGTGCCCGAACCGATATTCGGGATGACCATAGTAATACCATTGCATTGTTTGCTGCTGGAGCGGGAAATACCAATGCAGAACTTTACGATATATTAGCGCAACACGGTGCCGATCTATCGAACGAAACCACTAAAAACGGTGCAAACATTCTGTTATTAGCAGCACCCCACGTAAAAGACTTGAGTGAGTTGGATTATTTTGTTTCCGAAGGCATGTCGTTACAGAGCACCGATACAGCTGGGAGTGGCATCTTTAACTATGTAGCCAAAACCGGAAACACCAAATTACTGGATGCCCTTATTGAAAAAGGCGTAGCCTATAAAGAACTAAACAAAGAGAAAGGAAATGCGATGCTTTTCGCCAGTCAGGGTACACGAGGCACGACCAACGGGCTGAAAGTGTATCAATACTTAGAGTCAAAAGGCATTACCCCAAATGTGACCACTACTGAGGGCGTTACCCCATTACATACATTAGCATACAGAAGTGATGATAAAGCAGTGCTAAACTACTTTATTAAAAAAGGAGTGGATGTAAACCAAGCCAATGAAGAAGGCAATAACTCTTTTATGAATGCTGCTTCTGCTAATACATTGGATATCGTTAAACTATTGGAAGAAAAGGTTGCTGATATCAATCACACCAACAAAAAAGGACAATCAGCGTTAAGCTTAGCAGTTGCCAATAATAGTGCTGAGGTAGTAGCTTATCTATTAAAAAATGGAGCAGATGCTTCCGTAACCGATACAAACGGAAATACATTGGCATACTACGTGATGGATGGGTATAGTACAAAAGAAGCAACTGATTTTAATAAAAAACTGACGCTTCTAAAACAAAACGATGTGTCATTAACCACGCTTCAGGAAAAGGATAACAGTTTATACCATTTAGCAGTGGCTAAAAACAACATAGACTTACTGAAATTGGTCGTGAAAATGGCAGATAAGAAACAACTGCAACATAAAAATGCAGATGGCTTAACTCCGTTACATTTGGCAGCGATGAATGCGAAAAACGATACCATATTAAAATATTTGTTGTCGTTAGGCGCTGATAAAAATGTGGTAACCGATTTTGAAGAAACAGCATACGATCTGGCAAGTGAAAACGAACAATTAGAATCAAATAATATTGATCTAAACTTTCTGAAATAATATGAATATGAAAAAGTTGATAAAAATACTACCCGTTTTAGTAGTAACCTTAGTATTGGCGGCAAGTTTTACGACTACCACGGCCAAAAGTAAATACAAATGCCTGATACAGATGACCAATTATACAGGTGAATCTGCTTACGTGGTGGTTTCTTTATTGGATGCAGAAGGCAAATATGTAGAGACCTTATACGTACAAGGCGATGACGATGAATGGTATTTTGATATTTCAGAATGGTGGGATTTCTACGGAAAAAAGAGGCATAACATCGATGCCATTACCGGAGCTACTATTGCTGGCGGACAACGCGCGCTAAGCGTAATCGAGATTGAAGATGATAAAATCGATGCAGGCTACAAAATACGCTTTGAAACAGCAGTAGAAGACCAAGAATATTACGCCGACGATGTAGAGTTTGAGCTGACATCAGAAACAGTGAAAGGAAAAGTAGAAGGACAAGGATTTATACGCTACGTGCGTATGATGCCACAGTAAACGCAACCGTATGACCTTATCAATATGGAGATACAGTCACCTTGCGTTGGCTGTATCTTCTTTTGTTTTTATAGTAATTGCTTCCGTTACGGGGATTATTCTCGCTGTAGAACCTGTTTCCGAACAACTAAAACCATTTGCCATACCTGAAACACAAGAGATTTCGGTAGGGGAGACGGTAGCGGTGCTTCAAAATAAATATGATGAGGTATTATGGGTAGAGGTGGACCATAACGACTTTGTATCGGCATCTGTTATTACCGCCGAAGGAAATAGCGAAACCTTTTACATCAATCCCATAACCGGCGAAAAAGTGGGGGAATTGATCGAGCAGCATCCTATTTTTAGCTTTGCAACCAACGTACATAGGTCGTTGTTTTTAAAATCAACCGGTCGCTTTATAGTCGGGTTGATATCATTTCTACTATTCATAATTGCGGTCACCGGAGTGCTACTGATTGTGAAACGGCAAGGAAGTGTAAAACGCTTTTTTTCAAAAATATCAAAGGAATCATTCAACCAACACTATCACGTCTACTTTGGGCGATTGTTTTTAATCCCGATTATTATTTTAACGGTAACAGGGGTATATCTTTCCTTAGAGAAATTTTCTCTATTACCTGAATACAAAGTAACCCACCAGGTAGATTACGATACCATTGCCGAAATGCCAGTACGAGAAGTCATTGATTTTCCTGCGTTTCAAGATAGTCCGCTCACTGATTTAAAAAGATTAGAGTTTCCTTTTTCCCCTGCCCCAGAAGATTATTACATCGCAAAATTCTCGAATAAAGAAGTATTGGTCAATCAATTTACCGGCGAAGTACTAAGTGAGTTTGAATATCCCTTTGTGGCGTGGGCGTCAAGTTGGAGTATGGCACTTCACACGGGTAGAGGGAGTATAGTATGGTCTGTTATTTTATTGATAGCCTGTTGCTCTATTTTGTTTTTTATCTATTCAGGCTTTGCAATGACCTTGCGCCGAAGAAAAAAAACAAAGGCGTTTAAAAATAAACATACCAAAGATGAAAGTGAGTATATCATTTTAGTGGGTTCGGAAACTGGGAATACCTTTGATTTTGCAAGACAATTTCAAAAAGCGCTATTGCAAGCCGGTAGGAAAGTATTTGTTTCAGAATTAAACACCTACACTACCTACAAAAAGGCGAGACAATTATTTGTGTTCACTGCTACCTACGGACAAGGAGAAGCACCGGCCAATGCGACTAATTTTTTACAATTATTAGAAAAGAAAAAACAAAACCATCCCATCCATTTTTCGGTAATTGGGTTCGGGTCATTAGCTTATGAAGATTATTGTCAGTTTGCTATTGACGTCGATAAAGCGTTACAGCAACATCCTAACTTTCACCAAGAATTACCCATTTACAAGATCAACAATCAAGATGCTACCGACTTTGAGCATTGGGCCATCCGTTGGGCCACACAGCATAATTTACACCTACAGTTAGAACCTTTAGATTCGGGTAAGAAAGTAGCGCCACAGCATAATTTCACGGTCATAAACCGCACCGAATTAAACAGGGACGATACATTTTTACTGCAACTTCGTCCTACTAAAAAACAAGTGTTTGAGTCGGGTGATTTGTTAGAAATTATTCCGCCAAACGAACGCATTGCTCGATTGTATAGTATTGCTGAGGTAGCAGGAGATATTGTGTTAAGTATAAAACGACACGAGTATGGCGCCTGTTCTTCCTATTTCAGTAGTTGTAAAGTAGGGGAGAAGGTAAAAGGAGTTATAAGTAAGAATGAGTCATTCCATTTACCCGATAAAGCCCAACAAGTACTTTTAATTGCTAACGGCACAGGAATTGCCCCTTTTTTAGGAATGATAGCTACACACGCAGCTACAAAAGAAATCAATCTTTTTTGGGGTGGAAAAACACAAGAGTCATTTAATTTATATGCTTCCTATTTAGAAGAAACAAATTTACAGACTACACAGTTGGCATATTCGCAAGAAGGAAATAAACAGTATGTACAAGACCGTTTAGTGGCTCAAAAAGAAATGGTAGCTCATTTACTTCAGGAAAACGCTATGATAATGATCTGCGGAAGTATTGCTATGCAAAAAGAGGTATTATCTGTTTTAGAAAATATTCTCACAGAATATAAAATGGAGGTTACCATAAACGACTTAGAGCAACAAGGATTTTTGGCAATGGACTGTTATTAACAATGGCAGTTCTGAAAAGAGAAAAGAAATATACATTGTTAGGTTATCTATATACCTATAAAATTAGTTTCCCACTTGTTGCTTAAACATATAGATGTGTTTTTTTTGTTACACCAAGAAATACTATTTAAAAACATCTTGTCGAATAGCGGGCGTCTATTACATTTTCGTATAAACGACCTTAAAACTCCCAGAATTATTGCCGGGGTCCACATCGTTGGCATACAGTTTTAAATAGCCCGAGGTATCGGCCGTTAACGTGGCTTTCCTGCCTACATAAAACCACGTGCCGTTTTCGCCAATGGTGGCGATAAGGCTGCCATGGCGGTAATTGCGCACGATATTGTAAATTTCAAATCCGTTGATGCCTTCTGGTCCGGCAGCGCCTGCAAAAAAGCCTAATGTTATCCTGCCAGAGGCTTTTAAATTGATTTTATCGCCTTTATTTAAATAAATGCCTGTCAATTTTGTGGACCGTACCGTTACGGTACCCGAGGTGGAAGCTTTTTTAGGTTTTGTTGATGTTTGGCCACTGCTGACCGACAGTGATTTCAGTTGGATATATATTTTTTCTTCAAAATACATGGTTGATATGTTAATAGAACCTTTTTTAAAAAAATAGGTGTTGTCTTTAGTAGTATATTCATCGGCTGTTTTTGCCCAATTGTTGACATAATATTTATAGAGATCCTCTTTGGCATTGCGAAGGATTGTAGTAAAACTCCCATCGTTATATGATACAAAGGCCAAATTAATACCGTTGGAATTGTTTTTAGTTTTATACGGATTATAATAAATGGTTCCGTTACCTTTTTTGGTTTTTGATGTCCGGGTCGTGCCAAAACGTTTCAGGTATTGGTTTAACTGATAATGATCCTGGTTGTTATGGGCCCTGAAAAGTTCTTCTATGTCATCAATCCCTGGATTTTGGGCAAGCGATGCAAGACCTGGAATTAGGAGCAATCCCAGTATAAGGATAGCCTTTAGCGATGTTTTCATGATATTGTTTTTATACTATTTATGAAATTTTTTTACCATTCGCCTTAAAGATTCAGCAATTAGAACAAATACGATTAGACCGATGACGGTATAATGTACCCATGATTGGGTATAAAATGGTGCCGTTTTTTTTTCTAATATCGCTATGGTATTTAGAAAATGAGGCTCTTCTAAAAAAGAGAGAAGGTTGGCCTGCGAAGGGTTAATAACGTAGTCGTTACTTTTATCTTTCTCTTTTATAACTTCGGTAATGGAGCTGTAATAGGAGTATTGGTCCGATAGGTTACTGTGGTCAATGCGTGAGACCGTTATGTGGTTCCCGTTTTGTTTTACAATGATGGGCAGCCAATCTTTTTTGCTTTCTTTTAGGTTAAAAAACAAATAATCCCCTGCTTTTTTAAAGGCTACTTTTACTTCAACCGGTTTGTCGGTCCAAGTATAGTCGGTAAAGTCGTTGTTCAGCAGGTCTATTTTGTAAGCCGTTTTTGTGTTGAAGGTATAGCGTCCCTGTTTTTTTACCAATGGAAAGTTTTGCTCGAGTTCCCCTTTTTCGTCACGGTTAAGAAGGTCTTCCAAATCGTATTGTTCATTCTCGGTCAATTTTGTGCTTTTATTCAATAGTTTCAGCATACGGTTTTTAATGCTGTCGTTTCTGTAAAAAAGGATGTCATTTTCAACCTTAAAATCGCGATGGGCGCTAATTTGGGCGATATTTGAAGCTTGAAAACCAAAATAATGCTTTATGGTACAGACACCTTTGTTTACCTCAATGTTCCAGAACATATCAAAAAGATTTTGGGGGTATTTCTTATCCAACACATCAGATTTGTCCATAGGGCCAATAACCTTGTATTCCCCTTTAAAGTTGGACGGAAAAGCTTTAAGAACAGGTTGCTCGCTGGGCAAAGGGCGGTTGGAGTACACTACCCGGCAACCGTGCAGTATAAAGAAGACGGTTGCGATGAACAATATAACTTTGTGTTTGAATTTTGCCTTCATGAATACGATTTATTGGCTTATTGATCAATACTTCCGTATGTTGTATGAGATAAGGGCATTGTGGACAAACATAACATGAACCGGTTTTCCCCGTTGCCGTGCGGGCTTCATGTTTAATGTATGGGAATTGAGTATTTTTTGTATGGCGTTGGACGCTTTTTCATTAGAAGGACGCATATTCTTAATATGGAATTTTCCATTGGTGTCAAGAACCATGGTCATTGAAACCTTTCGATGGTTGCTATTGCTGTAGGGTTTAAACCATTCTTTAAGCTTATCATTTGGTATTTTGTCCTGTAACCATTCGTTAATGTATTTTTCTTGGCAACGGCGGTCCTTGCTGTCGGTACAGAAGGGTATTTCTGGCTTTTCGTGAACAACACTGAGTGGTATTGCATTTTCAAAATTTACATGAGGCTCTTTGCGGAGGGTTGGCTTTTGTTCTGTTTCATTTTCATTTTCATTTTTTAATTGTTTCGTATCTATTTTAGCAAGGTCTATTTCGCCTATTTTTTGGGTAAGCTCGGGATCCAGGTAAATTTCTATAAGTGGGTCTGCATAGCTGTACTGCAGTCTATGGTAGTTTATTGCTTTGCGCACCGTTTTAAGTTGGGGGTACTTTACGTATTCTTTATATGTTGGGGTGTGGTCAGCTCCATACCATTCAATTTTATGTACGAAATAGGCCGATCTGCCCGAACGTGTTTTGCCTTCAAACAACTGTTCTACTTTTTCGGGCTTTATTTTAAAAAGGTAATCAAAACTGCGTCGTCTTTTTGTCTTGAACACTTGTTCATATTCGTGGCGCGGGGCATACCCACCAAAACTTCTTTTGGTATAGATTACATTGGGCGTAGCTACAGGTATTTCCAGTATAAAACCGTTTTGGTCAAAATCATACCGCATTAACCCCATTTTATCGACCACGTAGGCCGTGGTTGGGATTTTTTCGGCATAGCGTTGCAAATTGCCCAATTGTTCGGCAATGTATTTTTTATAAAGGGTATTCTGGCGTATATCGCTGGCATTGTAACCGCCCCATGTTTTGTTGTCGTTTCTGTAACTTTTGTGTTCTCCCGGTCTGTCATAATAGATTTCGCAAGCCGTACGCGAACTCAAGCTGGTTGCGGCCGCAAAGAGTGCTTTTTGGGCGATGACCGAATTCACGCCTTCCCTCGGATACCTTATTTCCCCAGCATACCTGTTGGGATACCATACCTCCTTGTCCATGGTATCGAACAGCGGACGGTAAAACTTCACCTTGAGCAAGCCGTTGTACTTTTCGTATTCCTTACCTACAGTAAGCCCTATTAAATTTTTGTCCGGTTCGCCCAAGAGGGGCAGTCCTTTAAAAGTAAGTAAGGAAATAGACTCAAAGTCTTCATCAATGGTCGGGATGGTCATTGTGGATACTGCTGAAAATTTATCAGTGGATTTTACTATGCCCTCGGTAGTTCTTGAAGTGGGTTTTTGATGCTGTCGGTTTGTAATGGTTTTGTTTTCGGTAATGGAAGGAGATGCCGGGTTTTCCCTTTCGCTAGTATTGTTTTCTTTATTTCCTATGACATCGTTTACGGCTTCATCTGCTGTGTTTACAATTGTATTTTCAACAGCTTGTGCTACCTTTTTCTTTAGTTTCTTAAAAAACTGCGCGTGTGCCGTGCCGCCCGTTATTAATAAAATAGCGAGTATGATTGAATTAATTGTTGTTTTCATAATATGTGTGAGTTATTTGGTTCTTTCCTCAATATTTCGCCGCCACTTTTAAATACACGTCTAATCCTATGGTGTTGTTGGTGTTTAAAAAACCTAGATATAGCGTCTGTCGAGTTCCGTTGGTAGGTACAAACGTCACTTCCTCACCTATGTCCTTCCATTCTTTTAAAGCCTTAAAGTCATAGTTCATCCGTTTTTCGAACAATTGGCTGTCCTGTTCGCTGGGCAGGAGGTAAATGTTGATGTCTTCGTATTTTCCTTGCTCTTTTACCAAGATCTCATTGGCCCGGTCTGCATTTTCCGAGCTTGTGCCCATTCTATCGGCCAAAACATCGAAAACAAGTTTCCGGGCTTCGGGCCTAAAGGTTTTGCGTTTGCTTACATAAACCGTATAATAAAAACCTGTAGCGTTGGCCGGAATCTGCAACGGGACTGCTACCCGGGTCTTTCCCCGCCAGGCGGTTATCGAATTGACCGCAAACGTTCCTTCGTAAATTTCTTTAAGCGAGTTGTTTTGTGCGTCAACATTAAAAAAGAAAAAGAAAATAGCGATAATAAGTAATGAAGTGCGCATATTGTATGATTTTAAATAACTGATAATTAAAACTATACAACAAATAGAGATAAGGCAACCACAAATGAGCAACTGCACGGGTTCAATTATTTTCTGCAACCCTATGGTGGATTTTTGCTGAAAATTAGTAAATTGGGTACTCCTCAAGTCAACTCCTCATATTTTTCCATTGTGAACGGTTTTTATGAAAACAAAACTATTTTTGTTGGTCTTCTTCATGGTGTCCTATTTGGGGTTGGGGCAACAGACCGTAGTAGATTCCCTTAAAACCCTGCTGGATAAAAAGGAGGTTCCCGATACGCTGCGAACCATTTACCTGTTGAACATGGCCCACGCCATTGCCACCACCAATAAACCGAAGGCAACCCAATATACCCAAGAGGCTCTAAAAATTGCCAAAAGCAACAATTGGAACGTAGGCATTGCAAAAGCCTATCGGCAACAAGGGAACGTGTATTATTTAAAGTCTGATTTTACCCAAGCTTTACAGCAGTACCACCGAGCCTTGGATGCAGCCCATTTTGAAGGGAAAAACCTCTTCGATGCTACGGTATATAGCAACATTGCAAACATCTATGCCGATATGGAAGAGTTTGACAGGGCTTTGGAAAACTATAACAAGCTGCTTCAAATTGCCGAAGAAACCGCTTCAAAACCCCAACAATTGATTGCCATTTTCAACATAGCCACTGTACAAATGGATCAGGGAAAAGATTCTTTGGCGGTGGAAAACCTTCAAAAAGCACTGTCGCTTTCCGAAGAAAAACCCCTTCAAATTTATTATCCCACGGTTTGCAATAATTTAGGATTGGCCTACCAACACTTAGAAGATTATGAAAAAGCACTTGTTTATTACGATAAAGCCTTGGAGCGGGCCGAAATTATAGACGATAAAGCAACGATGGCCATTGTACTGACCAATATGGGCAAAATTTACGGGTACCAAGGAAAAACAAGAAAAGCCGAAACCACCTTGCTAAAAAGCATCGACTTAAATGCAGAAACAGGGGCACTGGACCGGGAAGCAGAGTCTTGGCTGGCCTTGAGCGAAACCTATCAAAACCAGGGAAAAGGCAATGAAGCCTTAGCAGCCTATAAAAAACATATTGTGCTAAATGATAGCATCCAAAATAGGGAAAAGCAAGTGGAGCTGGTAAAAAAAGACTTAAGCTATGAGCATCAAAAAGAACAGGCGCTGTCGCAAGCCGAAATTGACAGGCAGCGCACCCTCAAAAAAACGGTGATTATTGGAGGCAGCGTGTTATTGCTTGCGTTGGTTGTAATTCTTGTCCTGTACAAGAAAAAGCGCGACGCCGTAGAAGCAAAAACGGTATCACAGTTTGAATCTAAAGTCGATAAAACCAAGCTCAAAGCACTTCGTTCGCAGCTGAACCCGCATTTTATCTTCAATTCGCTTAACTCTATCCACGATTTCGTCGCTAAAAACGAAAAAACGGAGGCAAAGGCTTATCTGGTGAAATTTGCAACCTTGATGCGTCAGACTTTGGAAAATTCAGAAAAGGAAGCGATTCCCTTAAAAGAGGACTTAGGGTTATTGACTACGTATTTTGAAATAGAGCAAAAGCGGCTGCAACACAAATTTTCTTTCAAAATTACGGTCGATCCGTCTATCGATGTGGAAAACACTTTGGTGCCGCCGTTGATCCTGCAACCTTTTGCCGAAAACAGTATTTGGCACGGTATTTCACAAAAAACCGGCACCGGCCATATTTTGGTTCAGGTTCAAAAAAAGGAAGGGATGATTCTTTATTCTATTGATGATGACGGTGTAGGGCAGTTAAAAGATGCGACCAAAAATGGAAAGACGAACAAATCATATGGCATGAAGCTCACCAAAAACCGCATAGCAATCATTAATAAACGAAACAGTGTCCAAGGGCATGTTAGGTTGATAGACAAAAAACAGGGGGTGCGGGTAGAAGTAGGACTCCCCCTGCAACTGGCATTTTAAGGTATGGTAAAAGTAATGGTCATAGATGACGAACAACACTGCATAGACCATGTGGTGGAGCTGTTGGCGTCCTACAAAGAGGAGTATGTTCTTGTGGCTACGGCAAAAACAGTTGCCGACGCTTTAAAAATAGCGAAGGAACAACGGCCAGACCTTGTTTTTTTAGATGTGCAAATAGGGCCAAACACAGGCTTTGACTTTCTGGAGCAGGTAGGCCCTGCTTCTTTTGATGTGATTTTTACCACTGCTTACGACCGGTATGCCCTTAAAGCCATAAAGTTTAGCGCATTGGATTATTTGCTGAAACCAATAGGCACAAAAGAGTTCGCCACCGCCTTGGAACGTTTTAAAACCCATACCACACAACATATGGCACAGCGTATTGCTGTATTGCTTCAGAATATGGAACACCAAAATGCGTTAAAAAAAATAACCGTGCCTACCAGCGAAGGGTACGAATTCTTGGAAGTTGACCAAATTTTACGATGTGAAGCCGATAAAAATTATACCCACATTCATTTAAAAAACGGAAAGAAAATAACGGTGTCTAAAACATTGAAAACCTTTGAAGAACTGTTGGCTACGGAACAGTTTTTCAGGGTACACAATTCGCACTTGATCAACCTGAACGAAGTAAAAAAATATGTCAAGGGAAAGGGGGGTTATGTAATTATGACAAACAATCACAGTATCGAAGTTTCGACCCGGCGGAAAGAACAATTCTTAGAACGTTTAAAACGATAAAACTTAAGGAAAGTTTCAGAAACCCCCTTCCAATTATTGTCTTTACCGTTCTTCTTTTGTAAGAAAAATTTGAAAGTTGTAAAAATATACGTAATCAGCTTAAATTTAGAGGGTTAAATGCTAATGCTTTAGATATTATTGATTAAATTTATTGGGTTGTAACCAAATAAACCCAGTATTATGAGCGTTCCAAAAATCCCGACCAATTATACCCACAACCTCAACCCGATACGCCCTTTTGATATAGATGCTGATCTAGATGCTAAACATTCGGGCAAGATTGCGACCGAACTGTCCGGCAGTGTGGAAAACAAAATAAGCGGAAGCCTTTCTACCACAAACACCTTAAAACTCACAGGTGATGCCAACGAACCCGTAGCCACAGACAACAAACTGGAACTTATGAACCTGCCGCGCTTTACCCTAAAAGACATCAAGGACTTGATGAAACAACGGGTGCGCATCCCGAACTATTCCAATGTGTGCTTTAAAATGTTGGGCGTGGAATTTTTTAGCATCTGTGTGGGCGGCGAGAGCCAAATAATCACCGAGCCTTACGTGCCCAATGCCGCGGAGCGTTGCGAAGAAGACCCGTGCTGCAAGCCCGATACCCGCCCGTTCCCCGACAGGAACTCCAATGAGCCCCAAGGCTAACTTAAAACCTTTGAACCATGTTAAAAAAAGTGCCCGATTCCCAGTTAAAAAACATCGCTGTTGGCGAGGAAGAGATCATCTTGAACGGCCCGCCCGGCAACTTAATGGGCAGTATTAAGCTGCACAATAAAAACGAGACCAAGACCCGTATAAAATTCCTGGACCTTAAAGCCACAAAAAGCAAGAAGACCGAAAGCCTCAGCGGTGTTCCGCTTTATATCAATAGCAAACTACGCCCTGGCGAAAAACGCATGGAGCACCTTATGCTCTCCATCGACCCGAGCACACGTCCGGGCACGTATGAAAACCAGATAGACATTGGTGGCAAAAAACGCAAAGTGACCATGGTAGTGCAACCTACCATTTCGGTAGCGGTCAACCCTACCGAATTCACGTTTCAGGGAACAGCCCCAGGAACAAAACATACCGTAACCTTTACGGTGGTCAATACTGGTAATATGTCGTTTGAAATACCCAAGGTGAGCCACGTAGCCCCATTGGATATGGACTTGTTATGCCGGGCTTTCGGCTATGGTTTTCGGCACGATAAAGAGGAAGGTTTTACCGAAACCATGGATCACGTAACCCAAAACCTAAAGGAAAACATGCCCAATTGGGCCAACTCAAAAGTTAAAGAAGCAGGACAGGTTTTAAAACCGGGAAAAAATATGTTGGTGAACATCGAAATTACCATCCCCGAAAACGCCAAGGCAGAAAACGATTACGACCTTACCATCCGGTTTTGGGAAGAGCAATTGTCTTGTTCGTTCAAGTCGCATACCACAAACCAATAAAACAAGAAAAAATGGAAAATAAACCTTTACAGTCCAATGTGTTCAGCGATTCGGTCATGAAGAACCTTCAAGGCCTTACCAATATGTCTATGGAATTCTATGGCACCATGCTGGACAATATGACGGGAAACAGCAACCAGTTCAGTAAAAATGCCGGACAGTTGGGCAAAAACGTCCTTCAGCCTTTAAAAACCATGTTCAATACTGGGGATTGTTGTCCACCCCAAGAAGAATGTCCGCCGCATTGCTTGACCAGCATGCATAGAACAGCTATGAAGGGAGAGCGAATTATCATCCCATTTTATGTGAAAAATGATTGCAATGCACCTAAAAAATATAGGGTAGGAGCCCGGCCTTTGATCGATCAAGATGGGAATGATGCCGGCGTGCAACTTAATTTAAATAAAAACGCGGTCCAATTGGCTCCCTTTGGTAAAGAAAGGGTGTTGTTGCATTTAGATACGGGAAAATTGGAAAATGGCACCTATACTTCGGAAATCGTACTGCGAGAAAAAGAATACAATCAAAACATCTGCCTTACCGTGGAAATCGCCGATCATCCCGGCATTACGGTAACGCCCCACGAGGAGAAAAAATACAAGCTAAGATGGCAAAGCTGGAAATCGCATTATTATTGTGAGCCCATCCGTGACCAAGACCAAGACCGATAACACCAAGCCCATGGCATCAAACAACGACCAAATACCGTTTGAAGAACTTTTCAGAAAAACCGTTGCGCTCAATAAAAAATTTATGGGTCAGGGGTTTAAGATATGGAGCGAGATGAGCCAAAAGCCCAAAACAGGCAAAAGCCCATTTGTTTTCAAGCCCGAAGCGTACAGCAAAGCCTTTACCGAGTTTGCCAAAATGAATTTAGAATACTACAATAAGGCGTTGGAAATGGGCTTTTCATTCGCCAATGAAATGATCGATAAAGAAGAACCTTCTGGTCATACCGAGACACAACCTGCATTTGTACTGGAAGAAACCGCCAAAGCCGGAGAACGGCTTAGCTTGCAGTTTGTTCTGGAAAACACCAAAACAGAAACCGCGAGTTGCGAACTGGTCAATTCCCCTTTTACGGATACTGCGGAACCTGCTAACGAAATCAATATTAAAACCACTTTTAAACCACAATCCTTTACTCAAGAGCCAGGCGAAAAAGATACCGTGGCCATTGAGCTTCATATTCCAAAAAAGACCCCCAGCGCAACCTATAGTAGCGATGTGGAAGTAGTGGGCTTTGAGCCTTCCTTCTTCCGTATCCTACTGCACATAGCACCACCAGTTAAAAAACAAGCCAATGGGAACGTCAAAAAAAGGACCACGAAAAAAAAGTAATTCCGGTAAGCAAAGCAAACAGGAAGACGCCTCGTGGATCGATACAGACCGTGTGGTGAACAAGGCGCAGCGTATCGTTAATTCCGCAGTGAACGTACTGGAAGAAGAAATAGCCGCAGGTATTTTAGCGGCCAAAAAGATTGAGAAAAAATTAATAGATGTCGATGAAATCCGGGAAGACCCCGACGCCTTGATGAACCGGATTCGGCGGGATTCGCATGAAGTGTTAGACTTATTTATCGACGCCTTTGCTTCCTTAACAGGCCAAATGAACAGTGTGGTGGAAGCTCTTAAAAAAGAAACAGAGGAACAGGCAAAAAAAAACGGCAAAGCATCGAGCACAAAACCACCATCCAAAACTTCAAAAAGCACCCCCGCTATTATTACATTAGAACCCGATGCCCCAATGAAACCGGGCGAAACGGTTACTTTGACAATAAGCATGTTTGAAGACCATCTGGAAAGCCCTAAAAAAATTGAACTTAGAAAAAGCGATTTGATTGGGCCGGGCGAACACGTAATCTATAAAAGGGCCATAAAAATAGAACCTAAATCCTTTTCGCTCAGACCAAAAAAAGAAAAAGACCTGAATATCACGTTAGACCTGCCGAAAAACAGTCAGCCGGGATGTTACAACGCCTTATTGACCGATAAAAATGACCCGTTGGTGCGAGTGCTAATTGCTTTGGAAGTAATATGACTATAGAAGCTTCCGATAACAATAGACTATTTGTATTCAAAAAACAATCAATCATAATAAAACGAACAGTAGGTTATGGATACGGCGCAAATGAAACAAAAACTAGTGGATTATGGGACCGAGACCCTCTTAGGTATCCATGCGTTTATTCCTGAAAAAGAACCTAAGCAATATCTATATGGTTTGTTATCAGATTATCCCAACCGCGGTGGAAAAGGATTTCGCCCTGGACTTTGCATTGCAAGTTGTAAAGCTTTTGGCGGAAAGCTACAGGAAGCCAAGTTTTCAGCTATAGCGTTAGAGATGTTACACAATGCTTTTCTTATTCACGATGATGTAGAAGACGAGAGTTTTTATAGGCGCAAAAAACCGACCATGCACGAAGCCACCAGCCGTGCCATAGCCATAAACGTTGGCGATATGCTCAATGCCCTCAGTTTATCCCCTTTATGGCGCAACCGGGATTTGTTGGGAGAAAAACTGTCACAACGTATCTTTTTGGAAATTCAGCATTTAATAACCGAATCGGCAGAAGGGCAAGCCCTCGAACTGGGATGGCGCAAAGACAACCGCTGCGACCTCACCGAAACCGACTACCTGCGGATGATCCTTAAAAAAACCTGCTGGTATACCTGCATCCATCCTATACGTATTGGAGCGCTAATTGGTAGCAAAGGAGCAGTGAAACCAGACGATTTTAATAGGTTAGGGTACTTTATGGGGGCCGCTTTTCAGATACAAGATGACGTACTCAATCTAGTTGGTGAAGAAACCTCGTATGGTAAGGAAATAGGCGGCGACATTATGGAAGGCAAACGTACCCTGATGTTGATACATTTATTGGAGAAATGTTCTGCCAGCGAACGCAGGTTTATTAAAGGGTTTTTAAATATCCCAATTTTAGATCGCAATTTGGCTGAGGCTAAAACAATCTTAGACTTCATGCATAGCTATGGTTCCATTACCTATGCAAAAAGTACTAGCAGGTATCTAGCTGGGGCAGCACTTAAAGAATTCTACACTCATTTTTCCCATTTGGAAGATAGTGAGGATAAGGCCTTTTTGGAGCGTATTATTTTATATATGATAAACCGTGATTATTAGCTATGGTACAGATACGCCAAAAAATAGAATATGATTGCGATGTGCTCATCGTTGGGGGAGGGCCTGCTGGTAGTGCCTTGGCGTATCATTTGGCGAAAGCCAACATCAAGACTATTGTTATAGAGGCTAAAAAGTTTCCCCGGGATAAGGTATGTGGCGATGGCGTGAGCCCTGTTGCATTGCGCGAACTTCATGCCATGGGCATCACCAAAACTGATACATTTAAAAAGGCCAACAGTATTGATACGGTTGGCCTGTTTATGAAAAACGACCAAGCCCATATTAACTTGGAAAAGCCAGATGACCTGCCATTTCATGCACGCATAATACCCCGAATGGAATTGGATGCTATGATTTATGATACAGCAAAAAAGGAGGGCGCTGTCTTTTATGAAAACTGTAGGATGATCGATTATAAGGTCTATGCCAACAAGGTGGTAACGACCTATAAAAATGGAAAGAAAGAAGGGCGGCTGATTTCAAAACTGATTGTAGGGGCAGACGGAAGCCGATCATTGGTAGGGCGAAAATTACGCGGCTATCAGCCAGACCCCGCGTATCAATTGTTGGGGTTGCGGTCGTATTATGAAGGTGTCAATGGCCCACGCAACCGGGTGGATGTTTATTTTAGTGAAGAAAACTTCCCTGGGATTTATTGGTTGTTCCCAAAAGGGGAAACAGGAGCCAACGTAGGGATGGCGATGATTTTTAAAACCTGTCCGAAAGAGGCTTCAGAAGTACGGCAATGTTTTGCCAACCATATAGCCACCAACCCCGATTTACGGAAACGATTGGGCAATGGCAAAGCAACCGAAAAAATACAGGGCTGGCCCATTACCTTTTACGATTCCCGGAACCCTATAACGGCAGACCGTGCGATGCTGGTAGGTGAAGCCGCTGGACTTATAAATCCCTTGAGCGGTGATGGTATTCAATATGCCGTGTTAAGCGCTCGCTGGGCTGCAGAAAGTTTAATTGATTGTATACAGCAAGATGATTGTTCAGTCGATGCGTTGGCGGGGTATAAAAAACAATTGGAGAAAGAGTTAGCCTATGATTTTTCTCTATCCAATTTACTGGTTCAGTTTGGGCGTAATAAAACTTTGACTCCTTTATGGATGACCTTTTTGAACATCCTAATTTCAAGATGTAAAAATGATCCCAAGTTTGCAGCCATCATTGCGGGTATTTTTGAAGGTACCTATCCATCATATAAAGCACTTACTCCAGATTTTATCATGAAAATTCTTCTTCAAGCGGGTATGGATGCCAATGATTACCTGCTTAACGGATTGACCCAACCAGGACAAATAGTCACCGATGGTGCTAAGTTGGCTGTAACCACTCGCAATACTGTTACAGAATTAGCTAAAAATCCTAAGGCACATTTAAGTTGGCTCGCAGACGTAGCTGGAAAAACATTGCATGTAGCGAAACATACTTTACATACAAAAATAGATAAATAAGCATTTTATCTAGCTGTGATTGTTTATAAAAAATGCTAATGTTATAAAATTTGGATTAAATTTTATAGTAGGTGTCCTTAACGTATAATAAAATATCAATTGATTGAAAAAAATAAGAAAAAACTTACAAAATGATGATTTTTAGTCGCTAAAAACCATTTTATTGACGATTATACACGTAAAAGTTAGATGAATTCAAATATTTTTTTAAATTTACATTCGATTTTTAACTTATTTATGTATTTAATTCTAGCCCCCGATGAAAAACAATACTTATTTATACCTTGGAAAAGGTACCCTTAAATTATTAGTATTTTTTATATTTATTGTTTTGCCAGCCACTGCACAAGTGGGTATTGGTACAGTAACACCTGCACCAAGTAGTGCCTTACAAATAGATAGTACTACAGGTGGATTTGTACCCCCGCGAATGACCAATACACAAATGAATGATATACCCACGCCGCTAGAAGGTTCTATTGTTTACAATACTACATTTTCTGCGTTGTTTTTATACTCTTCAGGAACTTGGAATAATATTACCCGTCCAGATCTTCCTTCCATTGTATTGAGCAAGGACTGGGGAGAAAACGATGATAACAACTTGGTACAAACTAGTACTAACACCTACTATAACTTTCCTTTGAATAAAAGTGAAATAGCTTCTACTGAAGAAAACTTTTTTACCGTTACAGCGAACGGAACCGTACAAGTGAAAAAGAGTGGTAATTATATGATTACCGCAGGTTTTTCCGTAAATAACTTGCCCATTGGCGGTCATAAATACATTATTGGTGTATATAAAAATAATAACTCTAACCTTATTGGATATTTAGTACGCGGGAATGTGGTAATGGAAACTGAAGATGAATTTGGTACCAGTGGTGTAATGACTTTCCCCTTTAACGCCGATGATAAAATAATTATGCGCTATGTGCTGAATAATAATGGGGAGCGATTAGACGCCCGTTTTTTCAAGATAGGGGTTATTAAAATATAATGAGTTATGGAATATTTAAAATTAAGACTAACAGCACTTCTCATATGTATGTCCTTTATACCTTTATTTGCTCAAAATGGAGTTGGAATCAACACCACGAACTTAGATGATGGTAGTGCTTTACAAATTGAAAGTACGATAGGTACTATGGCGCTACCCCGTATGACCAATACCCAAATGCAAGAAATAGATGGCCCTCTTGAAGGTTCAATTGTGTTCAACACCACTGACAGCAGTTTGTACATTCGTATTAATGAAAAATGGATTAAATATGTTCAGTTAAATAATACACCTTCTATAATACTTAACAAAAATGGCGGTAGTCTTGTACTACAAGAGAACCCACCATTACCGATACCACTCAATGGGACAAATATCTTACACAATGTAGCAGATTATTATGAGGTAAGCGCCGGTGAAGAGGAAACCAAAGGAGATAGTACAATAAAAATACTTCAAGATGGCCTATACCTAGTAACTGCGGGCATGTCTACAACCAACCTCCCTGCAGGACCGAGAAAATATAAGTTGCTCGTATATGTAAACGGAACTTTAAAATCGTATTTAACTAGCGGAAATGTAAATCTTAGTAAAAGTGATTTTTGGGGAACCAGTGGAAACTCTGTATTATTATTAGAGACCAATGATGTAGTAGAAATTAAGTATACTTTGGATGGTAACAGAACCATTACTGCCAAGTTTTTTAATATCGGAATTTCTAAATTGTAAAAATGTGCTTCACCAATATTCAACTACTTGAAAAGAACTAAATATAAACTAAAACCTTTAAATATTTGCTAGAAGTATTAATTTGTTAAAGCTTTTCCAACATATTTTAATTTACTTCCTTAATAGAATAGCTGAGTTTTCTTTCAGTTAACTTATAACCTCCTTTATTTTTTCAGAAAGAGTGTCAAAACCTATTATGTATTTCATTTATAAGGTTTCCAAAAATCTATCAGATTGAAGTAGTAACGGTAGAGAAACACAAAAATAAAAATTGTGAATATCTATTCTTGATTTTGAAAAGCAGGAGTGGTATAAATATTATTTTTGGCACCCTAAAAAAAATATAGATATGAGCGTAACTTGGTATGAATGTAAGGTGAAATACAGAAAAACACACGAAACAGGAGAGCAAAAAGTAACAACAGATACGTATTTATTGGATGCAGTATCGTATACAGAAGCTGAAGCTAGAATTACTGAAGAGATGAAGGCGTATACAAGTGAGGACTTCAGAATAATGAACATAAAAGTCGCAAACTTCTCAGAGGTGCACCCGTTTGAGAATTCCGATCGTTGGTTCAAGTCGAAGGTTTCCTTGGTAGCCATGGATGAGGAGAGTGGAAAAGAAAAAAAGACAAATATGTATTTGTTAGTGCAGGCCAATAACGTAAAAGAAGCATTTGAGAATAGTACGTTGGCAATGGCCGATACTATGGGAGATTATTCGATTCCTGCTATTACAGAATCTCCAATTCTGGATGTATTTCCATATTTCACTGGGGAAGAAGAGCAATTAGAAAAGTTTAATGTGCTAGAAACGGCTGAACCTGTAGAACAAGAAAATTAAAACATAAACTATTCAATTTTTAGTTTAAGAAACCCCGATGGCTATGCTTCGGGATTTCTTTTTTTCTAAACCTTTCGTTTAGGCAGACTTGAGAGCCATCAAAATCGTTTTTTGGTAGTTTCGGGTGAAGATTAAAACAGGTTTAGATTGTCTAGATTTATCTAAATTTTAAGAGCTTATTACCATTATTTAATTATGTTTAAGCGCATTGAGTTAGATGTAGCTATTGTTGATAGTTAGGCGTCTAAAAATCATTGCATTAACCCTTAAAGTAACATCTATCATGAATAGCAACAGAGCATACGGTATCGGTGGTAGTACGCCAGAAGAAGAACTTTCTAAGTTAAGCGCCCCAACCAACAAGCCGACTCCCATTACTGATAAAGAATTTAAAGACAGACTTGACAAAGCCTGTGTAGCCCTAAAAGCAAATGGATTGGATGCATTATATATTAATGCCGGCACCAATTTGTATTACTTTACTAATACGCAATGGAATGCATCAGAGCGTTTAGTTGGCGCAGTTCTTTTTGCCGATGGAAGTCTTCATTATGTAGTTCCTGAATTTGAAATAGGCACTTTTAATGATTTTATAGGAATTGAAGGCGACCTTATTCCGTGGTTGGAACACGAATCACCGGTACAGAAAATTTCAGAAGTTGCAACAGAAGGTACGCGTTTGGCCATAGATGATTCTACGCCGTTTAATTTGGTTTCTCGCTTGTAAGAACATAAAAAATTTACAATAAGCAGTGCTGAAGAACTTATCAGAGATATCAGAATGCTTAAAAGTGAAGCTGAAATTGCTCACATTCAGTACCCGATGGACTTAACGATGCAAGTACATCAAGCGGTAGCAAAAATTTTAAAACCAGGCATCACTACTGCAGAAGTGGAACGCTTTATTCATAAGGCACACCAAAAACTCGGTATTGCTAGTGGTTCTTACTTTTGCATTGTTCTATTTGGTAAAGACTCCAGTTTTCCGCACGGGGTAAAATCTCCAAAACCATTAGAAGAAAATGATATTGTTTTAGTTGATACGGGTACGCAATACAACGGCTACATTTCAGATATTACTAGAACGTATAGTTATGGTGACGCAACTGCTAAGGAAACCAAAATTTGGGATAACGAAAAAGCCGCTCAATTGGCTGCTTTTGATGCCGCACAACTCGGAAAGTCTTGCGGACATATTGACGATCAAGTTCGTGTACAATTAGAAAAAGACGGACTCGGTCCAGATTACAACCTACCAGGATTACCGCATCGAACTGGGCATGGTATAGGACTTGAAATCCATGAACATCCGTATATTCTGAAAGGAAACTATAGTAAAATACAAGTAGGAATGGCCTTTAGTATTGAACCTATGATTGTAGTACCAGAAGCATTTGGCGTGCGTTTGGAAGATCATATTTATATGACAAAAGAAGGTCCGAAATGGTTTACACAGCCAGCGCACAGCATTGAGAATCCATTTGGGGTTTAATCAATTAAAAACTTGAAAATAAACTTGTGATACTAATCTTCCTATATTTATTTTTTCAAAAAAGAGCCTCCCTCTATGCACATTCTTAATGCTTATCAAAATAACCTCAAGAACGTTGATCTACGTATTCCTGAAAATCAATTGATTGTAGTTACGGGTTTATCGGGCTCTGGGAAATCCTCCCTGGCTATGGACGTTATCGCCAATGAAGGGTATCGCTATTTTCTAGAAAGTCTCCCAGCGTATAATCAGCAAAATGGTCAAGTAATCCCTACTGCTGAAGTTGATAATATACAAAACCTCCCGCCTGTAATTAAAGTGGAGCAATCAAAACGGTTCCAGTCTATCAATACTACTTTTGGCACCCTTTCTGAACTGACGGCTGTCTTCAGAATTTTATTTGCACGCTATTCGGCTGCTGAAACGATGAGTAAGTCGCTCTTTTCTTTCAATCACCCGAGAGGAGCTTGTGAGGTCTGTCGTGGCATTGGAGAAGCGGAATATATTGACATTCATAAATTAATCGGAGATGAGAATAAGACCCTTAGAGAAGGAGCCATCACCACGACCTTGCCCAATGGTTATATTGTTTATTCTCAGATTACCGTTGAAGAATTAAATAAGGTATGTGAAGCACATGACTTTACTGTGGATATTCCTTGGAAAGAACTCACCGCCGAACAACAGGATGTAGTTTTAAATGGAAGTGACCGTCTCAAAGTCTTTTATGGCAAACACGGCTTAGAGTCCCGACTTAGATGGAAAGGAATTAAAGCAAAACCTCGGGAGGAAGGATTCTATAAAGGAATGCTTCCGATTATGCAGGACATTTTAAGACGCGATAGAAATCCTAATATTCTGAAATTTGCGAGTTCCAAGATTTGTCCAAGTTGTAAAGGCGGACGCATCAAGTCGGAACATCTAAAATATGAATGGAAAGGGCTTACCTTTCAAGCTTGGATGGAGCTTTCCTTACCTGAATTATATAAAAAACTGAAATCTCAAGAGTTGACATCCGGGGAAAAAGTATTGGTGGATAAAATCTGTACTAAACTGTTCGACCTAATTCGACTGGGTATGGAAGAATACCGACTAAGCACGCCAAGTATGGAGATTTCATCTGGAGACGGACAACGCATTAAGCTCATTAACCAAGTAAATAGCAAGCTGCAAGGTATTTTATATGTGTTTGATGAACCTTCCATCGGTTTGTCTGCAGCTTATCAACAGTATTTACTTCATATCTTGAATCGACTCATTCACAGAGGCAATACCGTGATGGTGGTGGAGCATGACTTAGATTTTATTCAGGCTGCAAATTGGATTGTAGAACTAGGCCCAGAAGCAGGAATCAAAGGAGGCGAAGTAATTTTTAACGGTCCCATTATTGATTTTTTAAAGGCAAAAAACCTAAACAGTCCAACACTAGCGACACTGAAAGCGGCCAAAAATAAAAATACAGCCAAAAATCAGCCTAAAAAAGTATCGGCAGAAGCTTTTCAGCCTAATGTAAAGGAGCTGAGCGTCGTGAGTAGAAAGACATCTCAATTGCTTGAAAATATTAGCCACTTTTGTGGAAAAGAGGACTTAAACCTTCTCACTGTAAATGATCAACCAATAGGTAAAACGCCTCGAAGTAACCCTGCTACTTATACAGGCTTAGCGAATAAAATACGTGACCTGCTCGCCAAAACTCCTGAGGCAAAGGCTTCAAAATTAACTAAGAGTGCCTTTTCTTTTAACAACAAAACCGGTAGATGTGAAGCCTGTGAAGGGGCTGGTGTCATTACTTTATCGATGAGTGCGCTGGGTACTATCAATCAGGTTTGTCCTACTTGTAATGGCAAGCGTTTTAAATCAGAAGTGCTTCGCGTGCATTGGAAGGATAAAAATATTGCAGAAATTTATACCTTAAGTATAGAAGAAGCTTACGATTTTTTTTCCGAGGAAAAGAAAATCAAAGAAATACTGTCATTAATGCTGCAGTTGGGGTTAGGCTATATCAAATTAGGACAGCCATCTAACACCTTATCCGGTGGAGAGGCGAAACGTATTAAACTGACCAAGCATTTCGCCAAGAAATCAAAAAAGACACTTCTTGTATTGGAAGAACCCAGTATAGGATTACACCAACAAAATGTACATCAGCTTTTGGAAGCCTTACACCAATTGAAGCAACAAACGGCTGGTATTATCTGCTTTGAAAATCACTCGCTATTTCAATCCACATGCGATACGTTTGTAGACAATGCATTGGAGGTTCAACCAATTGAAATAAAAGAAGAAACTGTGCAGCAGCGAGATAGTATCTCCATTCAGGGGGCGCGTACGCATTCCCTTAAAGACCTTAATTTAGATTTACAAAAGCATTCTTTAACAGTTGTCACTGGTATTTCAGGGTCTGGTAAATCCTCTTTGGTGATAGACACCCTGCATGGCTTTGGGTTACAAGAAATGACCAAACAGTTCTCGAGTTATCAGCAATCTAGAGCAGGTGTGAATTTTCAAATGGAGGTTGACCATATTGAAGGACTTACCCCAACAATTTGCGTTACCCGTAAGCAAAAGAATTACTCGCAACGTACGGACATTGCAAAACAAACAGGAATTGATAAAATCTTGCGTTTTGCTTTTTCCAGAAAGGCGCAGTATAAAGGACAAGAGTTATCAGCAAGTCATTTTTCTAATAATCATGAATTGGGGAAATGTGCAGTCTGTGAGGGACTGGGGCAAGAACTACTGCCAGATCTCAGCAAACTCGTATTGGATGAGAATAAAAGCATTGCCAACGGACTCTTTACGCACAATAAAGCAGTGGGGTATTATGGAGATCCAGCGGGCAAGCATATGGCGGTTTTAAAAAAAGTTGGCGAAGAACATGGATTTTCGCTAGAAACGCCGTTTAGGGAACTAACTAATTCACAAAAAGAAATTTTGCTTCACGGAGCAGGTGAAAAAATATGGGAAGTAAACTGGCTTTACAAAACGAAAACAAGGGAAGGAACGCAAGCCTTAAGTATGAAGTGGGAAGGACTCTTTCACTACTTGCAAGATGAATATTTTAAAACTCGGAAGAATAAACATATCAAGCAACTTACCGCGCTCTTTTCGTACAGCGAATGCAGTCGTTGTCATGGAAGCGGGTTAAAACCAGAGCGATTAGCTTTTCAAATCGCGGGTAAATCCATTCATGACATAAAATCAATGGATTTTAAAGCTTTGGGAAAGTGGCTTTCTGTTACTGATAACCAAGAAGAGGTGGATCAAAAACTCATAGCCAAAATTCAGCCCCATCTTATCAATACGATTAAAAGAGCGAAGCAATTACACATGGATCACCTGCAACTTAACCGAAAATCGCCTACGCTTTCTGGAGGAGAAAATCAAAGAGTAGAGCTTATCAAACAGTTGAATAGCCCGCTTAAAGGCATTACCTATTTGTTAGACGAACCTTCTGCTGGCTTATCGAATGACAATATTCCGGACTTGATTCAAATTCTCAAAGAACTTATTGAGAAAGGAAATACAGCGATAGTTATTGAGCACAACAAGGAGATAATCCTGGCGGGCGATCAGTTGGTTCAGCTCGGTCCCCAAGCTGGTAAATTGGGAGGTTATCTTACGTACCAAGGAAGTCCTCAGGATTTTTTGAAACAAGCCGATTGCCATCCTTATTTAAAAGCACCCACTACAGCGGTTGCGTTAAAAGAAGGAGAGGAGGAGTCTATCGTTATCCAGAAACTTTCTAAATATACATTAGTGAAAGAGGTATTAGAAGTACCTGTTGGTGGAATTACAGCTATTAGTGGTAAATCAGGAATTGGAAAAACCACCTTAGTGAAAGACATCTTGATTCCGAGTATTGAAACAAGGCAACCTGTGAACTGTGCGAATATAGTCTTTCCAAAAAATTACACAGGCGCGTATTATTTTGAGCCTAAAAAATTACGATCACATTCGAGTACTTTATTAGTATCTTATTTGAATCTGCTAAACGAGATTAGTAATTTTTTTGCAACTGAAACCGGCTTGAAGACCAAGGATTTTTCCTATAAAACAAAAAGCAGCCAATGTCCAAACTGTAAAGGAAAAGGTTCTATTGAAACTAGCTTGGATGTAGCCGCCAATGTGATTGAAAGGTGTGAGGTTTGCAAAGGACAACGGTATCAGTCGCACATTTTAGCGCATACCGTTCATTCTAAAAATATTGCGGAGGTACTTTCCTTGAATATCACGGAGTTAAGTGCATGGTTAGAAGAGAATAAGGTATCTACTAAAACGCTTCAATTGTTACATCAGTTAGAAGAAATTGGGTTGGCGCATCTTAGCTTAGAGCAGCCAGTACAATCTCTTTCTTCTGGTGAAAAACAACGCTTACTATTGTTGAATTGGTTACAGGAACGAACTACCGATACACTTTATATTTTAGATGAACCCAGCACCGGACTTCATTATGCCGATATAGATCTATTGTATGCGATTCTCAAAAAACTTAGTAAGGCCAATGATATTCTCATTATTGATCATAATCCTTATTTGCTAGAAAAAATAAAAGTAGGGGTGGTATTACAATAACAGTAGGGGAGCAATAATCCCAATTCTTACTTCATTTCTGTTATAATCAGCGGCATTAAATTGTTCAACAGCATAATTTGAATAATCATAATACCGACCAATATAAGCTAAGAAAAATCGTATGTCAAAGTCTTTAATGGGACTGTAGTATAAGGTAGGAACCATTCCGTAGCTAGTTCTCAAATGGTTACGACTGTTTCCAGTTTTACCATAAGCACTACTAGTCATAAGGCTTAATAATCCTTTCAGTTTTGGGCTGAAGCGGTACTCTGCTCGTAACCAGTTTTCAATATACAGTGCATCTTGGGCCACCGAATCATTATCAAAAATATTGGTCACAATACCTTTAGTATCCACCTCTTCATAACTGTAATTAAAGTCATACATCAGGGTGAGGTTATCATTTTGATATTTATTTCCTAACGTAAAAAAATAGGTTCCTTTATTTTTTACCTGGTTGGAGTAACTTAGACTATAGATGGTTTGAAATTTTCCATCAAAAAAGTTTCCACGCCAATTTCCAACAACCGCTACTGGCCAGATAGGTTCCTCAATATTTTCTGCAACTTCATCGCCATATAGGTCTTCATAAAGCATGGTGCGCGAATTTAATACCTGAAACCCAAATTTGTGATCCTCCATAGATTGATAAGTAATCCCAGCTCCGGTAACATATGCGAGTGCATTACTTTGAATATCATTGTATTCTAGAACCTCTAGAGCGCTGAATTCGTACTCGTAACCGCCGTAAAAAGCATATGTTTTCCCTACTAAAAGATTAAGTTTAGGACTTACTTTAAAGTCTACGTATGCCAATTCAATATTACTACCCAATTGATCAAGACTTTGAATATCGCTGCCTCTATTAAAACGATTTCTAAAATAAAAGTTCACCTGATCATGCAATTTAGCAGAGAATCCAAGTGCTGTGAACCCATTTTCAAACTGTACCCCATTGTAATAGCGATCTCCACCTCTGTAAGTATATGCTTGCAACTCTGTACGCATATCGAAAGTGATATCTATATTATTTAAGAGCTTAACATTTTTTACAGGAATTATAGGCTTAGCCAGAGTGTCATTTATCTGAGAAAAACCTAATAGAGGAGACATTAAAAGCACAATTATTAAAAATGACTTCATAAAATAATTAGGGTTTGTAAGATTAAATTATAATGAATTTGTACGCAGAAGTGTCAACAATGGTATGATTGTTCTTTTAGGGAGACTTATTTCTGCTAGAATCTCATTAAAATTACTAAATTTTTATGGAAATGAAGTTTAAGATCTAAATTCTCTGATACAGAAACTAACCAATACTAATCGTTTTTTAATTTTTTATAGAATTGGAGTTCTATTTCCCGATACAATATCTTTCAAGCACAGCATGGATAGTAGTTTTTAAAATATGAGTTGTACAAAAGGTGTACATTTAATGCGTTTCGTTGATAATTAGTAGCCTTTTTATAATCCTTTATCAATATTTCCTAAATGGTATTGATTTGCTTTTTTTATGCTAGAAAGCTCATTCCATGCTATGGGAGTAGCAACTCCAGCATTTTCCGTTGGGCGTAATGAATAGGGGCAAACCGATGTTTGGGCGTATGCATTTCTCAAGTAATCAATAAATACTTTTCCTTCTCTTTTATCTTTTCGTACTGCAGTGGTAAACAAGTCAGGATGCTCATTTTCTAAAACTTCAGCCAATTCCTTTATTTTAGGGCGTAAATTATCAAAGGTTTTGGTTCGGCGGACGGTATACCAAACATGAAATCCACTCTTTCCACTTGTCATAAGCTGTGGATCTTTTTCGTTCCGTTCTAAAAATTCTTTTGTCTTTTTTGCGGCTTCTTTTACTTTTTTAAAAGAGTTTTCTGCAGGATCCAGATCGAATACCACCTTATCGGGTTTATAAAGTTTATCTTTTTTAGATAGCCAAATGTGAAATCCTACCGTCCCTTGGTTCGCTAGATAGAGTAAACTTTTTTTCGTGTTGCAAATTACTTGTGTAATGTGACCATCTTCAGTTTCTATTTTTACCCTTTGTACAAAGTCAGGAAAATACTCTGCAGCTTTTTTCTGATAGAAACCATCTGTATGTATTCCATCTGGAAACCTATGTAGGGTAAGAGGTCTGTTTTTTAAATAGGGCAACATCTGTTTAGAAACCTTTTCATAATAATTAATCATGTCCAGTTTTGTAGCATTTATTTCTGGGAAAATTACTTTATCAGGGTGGGTTATTTCTATGCCGTATCGTTTCATTGTGGCTTCTCTTTAATTACTTTTTTTGCCTCTTTATCTTCCCGAATTCCTAAAAATCGAGGGTGACGAAGTTTGTTGTTTTTTGTCCATTCGGTAAAAGCAAATTGTCCTACGTAAATAGGCTCTATCCAGTGATTGTTGCCATTGTCAGAATCTTTAAAATTGACAAAAGGACTTTCTTCTTGTTGAATTGTATTAAACTTTTTTCGCCACTTTTCAAGAAAGTCATCATCAAATCCTGTTCCTACCTTACCTGCATAATGTAATTGCTGCTCTTTATAGAAACCGACTAATAGGGCCCCGAACCCTTTTCGTTCTCCTTGTGGTTCTGTAAAGCCGCCTATTACCAACTCTTGACCTTGTGAACATTTAAATTTTAGCCATTTTCTACTTCGGGAGGATACATAGGCAGCGGTACCGTCTTTAGCAATAATACCTTCCCAGCCTTTTTGGCAGGCTTCTTCCAAAAAAGTAGTGCCATTTTCATTGCGATGTGATGTATAGCGAATGGGGGATTGCCAGGAGATAATTTTTTTTAAAAGTTTCTTTCGGGACTTTAACGGGACTTCCATAATATCACGCGTACCATATACAAGAATGTCAAATAGATACAGATAGACCTTTGTTTTTGTTTCTGTTATTTTCTTTTTTTCGGTAAGGTGTATTCGATTTTGTAGTTTACTAAAACTCGTTTTATTACCTTCAAAAGCAACAATTTCACCATCTAACCACAAATCGGGAAGCTTTTTCTCACGTAAAGCATCAATTAGCTCAGGATACGAAGCAGAAATATCATTATTATTTCGGGAGAATAGATACACATTCCCTTTTTTAATATGAACCAAACAGCGCACCCCATCTAGCTTGCGTTCAAAAATCCAATCGGGATCATCAAAGTAATCGTCCGTTAAAGTTGCAAGCATGGGGTTGATAAAAGACTTGGATTCGGTTTTCTCAGTTTTTTCAAACGCTGCTTTCGATAATATTTTTTTTAAAGTGTCCATACTTCAATCCTTATCGCTGGTACCATTGGCTATTTGCTCCATCGTTTTATTGCTTACCACACTTTTATTTTCCGTATTTACCGGGTTTCTACGAGCATCGGCTTCATCATCATCCATTTTAATAAGTAACCAATTCCCTTTCATGTTGCCCGATTTCATTTTAACTAAAGCGTAACCACCCTTTATTTTTTCACCTTTTAAATAAACCTCTAGCGTTCCTTCTTCGTAAGCTTCTTTTAAACTCATAGCTGTGCCTTCATCTTGTTCTTTTATATTCTTAAAAGTTCCTTGGTCCCAAATCATAACCGTACCTCCCCCGTATTGACCTTTAGGAATTGTGCCTTCAAAATCTGCGTATGCTAAAGGATGGTCTTCGGTAGGAATGGCCATACGTTTAACACGAGGATCGGTACTGGGGCCTTTCGGTACAGACCATGATTTTAACGTGTTGTCTATTTCTAATCTAAAATCATAATGAAGGTTGGTAGCATCGTGCTTTTGGATAACAAAAATAGGTTCGTTATTACTTTTCTTTTTGGTGTTGTCTTGAGGTTCTTTAGTTTTTGAAAAATCTCTTTTCTGTTGATAGTCGCTTTTCTTTTTCATAATGAGATGTTATAAGTCAATACCTGAAATGTGAAGCTATTTTAGTTATGGCCTATATGATAGTCTGGAGATTTATACCAGATAATTCCTAAAATCACAAATGCCACACCAAAGAAAGTTAGCGGGTGTAACCAACTTAGGGTTTGTGAAATAAAAAATAGAATACCCCAAAGGACTAGACAAATAATACCGAGTGTTAAAAATGTTCTGTTCATAACAAGTAGCGTTTATTAAGTTAGATACTTAATATACCGTTTTTATAAAAAAAAAGAAAGTGCTTGAAGCAATCGAGCTAAAGAAAATTTTTTTAAAAGCAATTTTTGATTGATTTCGTAAATACATTTGAAATAAAGTACAATTACCATGGATAAAAAAGAAAAAGTTAGAAAAGAAAAAAATCGACAAAAAGAAAATACGAAGAATAAAAACAGAGAGAATCCTACAGCAACTACAGCAACAAATGCAGGGGTTTCTCAGAATAGCAAAAATAGAGGAACAGACGATAAATAGTAGGAGTTTCTTCTTTAAGAAGGAATAATATACAAGAGAGTGTTTTTCTTAATGAAGTAGTTAAAAAAGCTAGAAGGTGTGCTTTTTATATCCTTTCCTATAGTCGCTCAGGAAAGGATTTTTTTATTCTATTTTTTCTTACCATTGTTGTTACGCAAAGCAGAAGGGGAGAGCCCATATTTATCTTTATAAATTTTTGAAAAGTAACTTTTACTAGAAAGGCCTACCATAAAAACAATTTCTGAAATACTATAATCTGAGTTTTTCAGCAATTGGTTGGCTATTTCAAGTCTTTTGTTATGAACATAACCATTAACGGTAGATCCATAAATGCTTTTAAATCCATCTTGTAGTTTATTAGCATTAAGACCAACCTCTTGAGCTAGATTTTTAACGGTATCAAAATCGGAAATTCCATTGTCAATTAGGGAAGAGGCTTTTTGTATCATCTTAGTTTCAGACCTACGCAATATCGATTTATTTTTATCTTCTTTTAAGTCATCCTCAAATTGTAAAATTTGTAGAATTAAAATTTTAAAAGCACTACTTTCCAAAAATAACTTTTGTAAAAAGGGACCCTCTTTAAAGTTTTTCATGTCACTAAAAACATCGGCCATTTTAATGCAGTAATCCCCACGATGGTAAAAAGCAGTTTGAGCCGTTTCATCCCTAAATAGGTGTTCCATTTGTTTTTTAAGGCTTTTTACCTCACACTCCATAGTGAAAAGATATTCTTTCCGGTTCACCTCTAAACTGTTTATTACTGTTTTTTGTCCCCCTCTAAACTGAAGGATATGACCATTGTTTTGGTTACTGGCAACAATAATATTTTCAAGAAGGTCTGCATAATGCAAATCGGTTTTATCATTTTCAAAGTGATGAACAAAACTTCCTGTTTCACAGAATAAAAATTTTAGGGGGTGTATTTTATCTACCACGAAACGTATTTCCATATCTTTCGTAAAAGTGCAGTTATAAAGAATAATACCCATCCCGTGTTGAAAATCAATACCGGTTATAGATCCTTCCCCGTATATTTCGGGTATTTGCAAACTGTATTCGCTACAATTTTGTGTTACTGGAGTGTTTAGCTCTTTCGCTAGATCATTAATTACATCTTTAAGCGGAATAGACTGAGAAAGAATAGATTGCATAGAATAGGATTAATTTTATAAGGTAGGTAGGTTAAACAAGAACAACTAACTTATTTGATTTTATTTTTAACTTAAATGACGTAATAAAAAAAATATCGGGTGGAAAATCCACCCGATATTCATTGGCAATTATTCAAAATGAAAAAAAATTAATTGTCTATATAGTAAGGATGATACTCGTTAAATTCATTTTCATCTAAAGTACCATCTCGGTTTTTATCCCAAGCGCTAAGCGTTCGTTTGTTCAATTCGTCTCGGTCTATCGCACCGTCTTTGTTGGTGTCATAACTATCGTAATAATCTGAATTGGTAAAACTATCTCGGTATTCTTGTTGAGATATTTGTTGATCCTTGTTCTGGTCAAATTTACTATAAGGATTAGACGGTAAATAGTCTCGTTGTTGCTTGTCAAACCCTTTTTCCCATTCATCTTCGTTTAAGTTTCCATCTTGGTCTCTATCCATCCGATTAAAGGAAGCATCATAAAATTCACGATCGCTTATCTTTCCATCTCTGTCGGTATCATAGGTATTGTAAGTATTGCTATACCCTTCATTAAACTCCGTTTGATCGATAGACTTATCACTATTCCTGTCAAATGATTTAAAATCTCTTGTCTGCGAATATGCTATTGAAGTGATAAATAATAGCAGTAATATATTAATAGTATATTTTTTCATAATGGTTTCTTTTAAATTGCTTTTTTGTTTAAGCGACTTTTCGCTAATTCTTTTAATGTATCATCAGCTCCATATTCTTCATCAAGTGTTGTTTTTAGTTTTTGCAAGATATCGTCGTGACCTAATTCTTCAGCGTAAGTGCAAACAGTTCCATAGCCTGCTATTTCATAATGCTCAATGCGTTGCGCTTCAGCAATCATCCCAGCATTTTTAACTTCATCAGAAAGGTTTTGATCTAAAAAGTTTTTTGCTTCTTTAATTAGACCTTGCATGGCTTCACAGGTTTCAGATCCAGGCTCAACATCTAGAGTATCAAAAACTTCTTCTAGCCGCTTTTTGTGTTCTTTTGTTTCTTCTAAGTGGCTGGAAAATGCTTCTTCTAATTTAGAATTATTAGCTTGTTGCACCATTTCTGGCAAAGCTTGTATTAGTTGTTTTTCAGCACTGTACAAATCTCGTAATTGATGTATAAATAAATCGTGTAAAGTATTCATAGCTTTTTTGTTTAGAATTAATTTTTATTTCTCTACCTAAAAGTAGAAAAGCTCTTTTCTATTTATTAGTGCTATAAAAATGGATTTTAGTTCTAAAAACATAAGGGTTAAAAAAAGAAAAGCTAACGATAAGATTTAAACTTAGATTTCTTTTTTCGCTAAAGAGATATCATAATTTAAACACGATGCTTTAAAATTATGATGGAGACTACAATGACTGTTTTTAAACTAAAAAAAAAAAGTTTTTGCATCAAACTAAATGAGTATTGTAAAGTAATTTTGAGTTTTAAGTAGGTTTTGCCCCATGCCGATAGAACGAATTATTGATGATAAAAGCTATGAAGATTATAACAAACTTTACCAACACAAGAAAAGAAAGAACCAAAATACATTGGGGAAATGTAATAGCAGGAACCATGACCATATTGGGTTTTTTAATTGTACTCTATTTTTTAGGGGTAGGAACAGGTATTACAAATAAAGGTACAGAGCTAAACCCTTTGGTTTTAACAGATACTTTTATTTGGTTGTAGCTATCCACAATCCTAGCGGTTTTTACTGGTGGTTTTTTAGCCGCTATAACAAGAGGATCTACCTCAAAAATTGATGGGGGCTTACATGGTTTTTTAGCTTGGGCTCTTAGCATAGTCCTATTAGGGATATTTTTTAGTGTTACTGAAAGTTTCTTATATGTTGCTATAACCAATAAAGCCAGTATGCTTTTATTTTGGGTATTAATTATAGGGGCTTTAGTAGGACTATGTGGAGGATTGATTGCAGCTTCATCTCTTTTTACGAGTGAAGAATTAGAAAAGAGTTTTTCTAGTTAATTCTTAATTTGAATATAATATGAACCCGTTTAGAATATTACTACATGTTATAGTACCTCCCATAGCTGTATACCTAAAACAAGGTATGGGGACCGCTTTGGCTGTAAATATTGTACTTACTTTACTAGGTTGGCTACCAGGAGTGATTCATGCACTTATGGTAAACGAAGAAAGCCTATAAAATTTTAGGCTTAGCGTAGAGAGAATGATTTAAAAAAAATATTGGGGAATAGATTAAATAAAAAAATAATATTAATGCATCAATAAAATAAAAGAATATGGAACGTTTTTTATTCACCTTATCAATACTTTCTATTCTAGTTTGGGTAGTTGGAATGATTTTTTTCGAGCCGGGTTTTTTGTTTCATTCCTTGTGGTTACTGGCAATCCTTTTTTATATTTTAAAAATGATTCGAGTTGAGTTTTCAAAAAAATACCCTTATTTAAACAAAAAAAAATAATACGAACCTATCAAGCGCTTTCCTTATAAACACCCTCTTTTAGAGGGTTTTTTTTAGATTTCATTAAGATTTTTTTAAGCATTTTTAACAATCAATTTCGTTAATTTTAATTTCGATTTTGTTAAGCATTTAGACGGTAAGTATATACTTTTACTAAACTAACAAAAATAAATTAACACTAATCTTTTTGTTTTCGTAAATAAAAGGATGTATAGTGCGATTTTAATAAAAAAAACACTGTTCTATGAAACCTAACAAAAAAATCGACTCCTCCCCAGGTCAAAACGTAATTACAGCTCAACCGAATGCTTTTCCAGGAATGAAGTATGATAAAGCGCGAGTAAGCCATTCTATTTCTGAAGATTTTTATTATCTAGAATATTCCTTTTGCCTTTTAGATGATCGCGAGGTAAGTATCTCTATCACGGATGAAGAAGGCTTTTATTTTATTTATTGCTGGCAAGGAAACTTAACACTTTCTTTCCAAGGGGGCAAAAAGAAGAAGATTTATCCTTTTCAAAGTGCTATTATGTTTGATCGTTTTATTAATGGTATTAATTTAGAACTTAAAAAAGGGACACATTACGAGTTTTGTGTTATTGGGTTTACCAAGCCTAAATATTCCGAAAGTGATGTCTCAAATGCTTCCTACTATAAATTTAGGGATACATTCTGTAAACAAATTATGTGCGACTCTTTTATGTATACTGGAAAGCCCAATTTAAAGTTACTGGATAAAATAAATAATATTTCCAGAATGTCTAAAGAAAATGTAGCGTCTGAATTTATTATGGAAGGCTTAATATATGAAACACTCGGCTTGAAAATGGAACAAATGCTACAAACTTTACAAGCTGAAGAAACAGACAACGGGATACTCACACTTCGCGAAATGGAACAGATTCAAGCTATTTCTGGTTTCATTAGAGAAAACCCATCCTTAGAGTATACCATACAATTTTTGTGTACTGAGACGGGGCTTTCCCCGGCCAAACTACAAGAAGGGTTTAAAAAAATGCATGGTAAAACAGCTATTAATTTTATACGGGATATACGATTAGAAAAAGCAACGGAACTTATTAAATCGACCGACATGAATATTTCGCAAATAGTTTATAGTATTGGGTTGACAAGCAGAAGTTACTTCTCTAAAATTTTTAAGAAGAAGTATAAATGTTCCCCAAAATTCTTTCAAGCGCAATACAGGACTGTAGTAGAAACTGTATAAAAAGTTCCGCTTACTTTATTGAGAAATACGCTTCCCATTTAGTAGACACATGTAGGTTATTCATTAAACCGAAATTCCATAAGCTCTTTATAAATACTGATATACTCTTTTACCATATGCTCAGGACCTAAGGTATTATAGATCACTTTGTAATGGTGGTTCCAACGGCTTCCAATACGAGTACTAATTAGTATTAAATCGCAAAATAGTTTTTTTGAAACTTGAGAATTAAAGTTTTCGAGACGCATTCGCTCTCTATTATGTAGTGTAGTAATAAGAGCCGAATGCTCATACGGTCCCAGAGGAGCGGGCTGATTTTGAAAGGATTGGTTATGCACAATATCATAAGAACCGGTATTTATTTGTGAAAAAAGATTTGGGTACCATAACGTACTATCTATTTTTCCTGTTTTTTCAGGACCTATATCATATCCTTCTTCACCTTGATATGAAAACACTTTGGGTTTTTTAATAAAGGAACTATCAGATTTAGGATGAGCATATAAATCAACTTTATGCCCTATGGATTGTAACGATTTACATAACAGATGAGTGTGTTCCTCAAGTTTGCTCGCATAAGGTGCTATAATAGGAAATAGAGAATGTGCTAATAGAGCTATTTTCATAAAAATCTGTTTTTTAAAGTCATTAAATAGCACTTTTGTAAAAGTCGACTTGAACCAAATTTAAATTTTGTTTACTGGATCTCTTAGTGCGATACCATAAATCCTTGCACTTAAAAATTAAAATGGAAAGTTTCTTTTAAGGTTAAAATTTAATTTTATTGAATACCAGAACTATATAAATGGATTGTATATTTAAATGTGGTTACGAAAGCTATAGAAAAAGCACTTCACAAAAACAACTAAAAAACACATGCATGAAAGGGTAAAGTAATAATTGGTTGCAATGTGTTTTGCAAAACCCCCTGTATAAATTGGTGTACAGGGGGTTCTATTTTATGTAAGACAATGAGAGAATCACTTAAGTCGAAGTAAAAGTTACTAAATAAAGCTTATAATAAAATTATAGGTTAAAAGGTAAAGCTTTACAATGTTGTCAAGTTTTTAGTGTGATTATTCACTATAAGTAATTCGATAAATAACCCCGTTACTATCATCACTTAGGAGTAACGAACCATCTGGTAATTCGGCTAATCCTACGGGTCTTCCAAAGAAAGATCGGCCGTCAGTACTTAAAAATGCTGTTATAAAGTCGGTAGCTTTTACAGGAGTTCCCTCATTAAACCGAAGATGCATGACTTTATAACCTTTTGGGTCTTTCCGATTCCAGGAACCGTGAAAAGTTATAAATGCAGCATTTTGATATTCCTTCGGAAACATAGTTCCCTTATAAAATAGAAGGTTCATTGGAGCACTGTGAGCGGTAAACTCCATAACAGGGTGGGTAGACTTACGTGAGTATTCTTTATAAGTCATACTTTCAGGTTGATCGGCCTTATTATAATTGCCTTTTCCATAAATATAAGGCCAACCATAATCATTTCCTTCTTCTAGTAAATTAAGCTCTTCTTTTTGAATGTCATCTCCTAGCCAATCAATACCGTGGTCCATGCCGTATAGTTTGTTAGTTTTGGGTTCCCAGTCAAACCCTATGGTATTGCGTAAGCCTTTCGCAAAGATTTTCTTGTTTTTCCCATTGGTATCAAATTGCAATAGGGTAGCACTTTCCTCTCTTGTTTCTGCACATGCATTACAATCACTTCCAATAGAAATGTAGAGCTTACCATCTGGGCCAATTGCTAAAGTGCGGTTGGGGTGTTGTCCGCCATCTGGTAAATTTGTGATAATAGTTTTAAGCTCACCTATGGTACCATCTTTGTGTATTGAGCCTTTAAAAACATCGTTTACAGTGATTACATAGAGTGTATCTTCATGGATAGCGAGACCATGAACACCTTTTTTTGTAATAACTGTTTTTTGATTATCGGCCTTTCCATCATTGTTTGTGTCGGTTAGCATAGTTATTTCTCCAGATCTTCGACTAACATATACCTGGTTGTTATGTACAACCATCATTCTTGGTTTTCCTAAATTAGAAGCAAATACATTAATCTTAAATCCAGCCGGGAGCTTTAAACTTTTAATAGCTTTAGGAGTTGCTGCAACTTTCTGTGGCTTGAAAACGTGAACTTGAGCAGCCTCTGAGATAATACTATCCTTAGATTGACCCAATAATAAATAGGAACATAAGCACAGGCAAAAGAGAATCTTTAATTTCATAAGGTCTTTTTTATAAAGATTGAAATTTTGTTCCTTTTTAATTGATGCAATAAAATAAGAAATGGATGTAATAAAAGTAAAAAATACGATGTTTTTTTGAAGATGGCTTGTTTCTTCTACGCTTTAGATTAAGCGATCTGTTTCAATATTATCATCAAATTCATCTTCGCTTTCTTTAGAATAGGTGGTACCAGTTTGATGTTTCTTTTTAACATGTTTTTGCTTACTAATAGTATTGTTTTCAGTCTTTTTTTGATGCTTTTTACTCATGGTATGTAGAATTTAAATGATCAATGCCGTTATAGAGAAAAAGTAAAAGTAGATAGGTAGAAAATAATAGATTAACCCATTACATAAAAAAAGTGGTTTTAAAAACGTGAGAATTCATAATACCGCGATAGCTAAATTTTTTGGTTTAATTTTTTAATGTAAAGAATTAATTATCCTAATGATGTTTAGGTATTTTCGAAGTTGTAATGAAAAATTTGGGTAAGTAGATCCTTCCGCTTAAATAAAAGAATACTCTCATTTGTTAATTTTTTAAGTAGCTAACGGTTGTGGATATAGAATGAAGAAGTTTAATACATTTTAAAGGCATGAAACATACAATATCATATAAAAAACGCTATTTAAAAAAGTGTAAGATAAAACGAGAGTTTAGAAACTATTTGATAAACAAATCTTTGGTAGAGGTAAATAATGAATTTATAAAACAACCAGTACATCTTATATTGTATAGCTCTTCTAAATTAGTGAAAGAGCTATGGTTTTGGCTAAAGGGACATTCTGATAAGCATGCTAAATCTTTTATTGTGATTTTTAACAAGGAAATTGTAACCGAAAAACAAATGGAAGAACACGTATGGATTTTATTGTCAAAAATAGCGAAACTCCATGCGCTAAACATACAAGTAAGTAAAGAAACGAGTTTTCCAAGTTTTAGTTTCTACCTTCAAGAAAACCGCTTTTCAGTAGAAACCATGTACCCATTAAGTCCATGTGGTACAAAAAGAGCACCCTATCCCGCAATTGTATTTACCAAAATTGAAAATTCATTGTAGATAATATATCTCAGAAAAATTATTACAGGAATATACAGTGGTTTCTTTTAAAGTGTATTCTTACGTTGACTATTAAGAATTCAAATACCATAAAGTCTCCTATACATTAAATGAGTTAAAACCTTTTTTTATAAAGACAAGGTTTCCTTTTAGCTACAAATATATTTGAACAATAAGTAAGTACTTGATGAGTACTGGTTTATTTAGTTCAAAATTAAAAAGTTTTGAGGAGTACTTTTTAGAATCCTTTCTATTTACTTAGAGAGGATTTTTTTAATAAGTATTCTACCAATATGCGATATTCATTAAAAGCCAAAAATAACGGAACATGCATGTAGGGAAAAAAATAATACAGTATAGTACCATGGCTATCGTGGGCGGTTATTTTTTATTTTTAGTTTTAATTAAAGCAAAAGTCTTCTTCGCACCATTGGTTACGGCAGGAATATTAGCACTTCTGTTATTACCGCTCTCACAATATATGGAACACAAAATAAATCGTGTTTTAGCATCATTATTGAATACCTGCTTTTTATTAGTGCTAACCCTTGGAATGGTAACCTTATTTTCTTTTCAAATAAAAAACTTTATGAATGACTGGCCTCAAATTAAAAAAACAATAGAGCCTACCTTGAATAAAACAATAGACATTGTAAATACCCATACACCGCTAGAAAAGGAAGATTTTAAAATAGGACAACGAAATGGACTATTCAGTTTTTTGAATACTCCAAAAAATAAGCCGATTACTATTATAGATACAGTTATAGGGTATTTAGGGAGTTTTTTACTCACTTTTATTTATACCTTTTTTTTATTAAACTATCGTAGTAGGTTCAAAAAGTGTCTATTGCTATTTTTCTCTAGAGAGAAAAGAAAAAAAGTTGGTGAAATTATAAGTAGTGCCGCTAAGATAGCTCCCCAATATTTGCTTGGTAGATTAATATTAATTGGGTTTTTATCGCTTCTGTATTCATTGGGTCTCGGAATTTCCGGAGTGGATAATTTTATTTTAATTAGTATAATCGCCGCTATTTTTTCATTGATACCTTATATAGGTAATATAGTGGGTGTAGTAATGGCAATCGTCTTAGGGTATTTAGGAACAGGCGATACAACCATATTAGTGGGTATCGTTGTGACGTTTTCTATTGCTCAATTTATAGAAAGTTATGTTTTAGAGCCCTATGTAGTAGGAGATAAAGTAGATGTGCATCCTTTTATTGTAATCTTAGCAGTAGTAGTAGGAAACCTTATATGGGGGGTGATAGGAATGATAATAGCAATACCAATTATAGCAATTATAGCGCTAATATTGCTACACATTCCTGTGTTAAAACCACTCGGAATTCTATTCAGTAATAAAAATTTTAAATAAAATGAGATGGTTTGGTCATCTTAGTTTTTAAAAGAAAGAGGGTATACCATTAAAAACTTTTTTAATAAAGTTAAACAAGATACCAGAAGATTATAATCTTGTGAATAAACAGTAAAAACTCTTCAATTATGAAACATCCAATGATTTCTGTAGCGCATGGTAGTATAGTAGGGGTGATTTTAATAGGTTATTTCTTGGTGCTTTCTATTTTTGGAATACATACGCAGCCACTTTGGAGCTTTTTGAACATAGTAATTATAGGAGCAGGTATATATAGGGCGATACGAAAGTATAAAAGGGTTATGGGAGAAAGGTTTAACTACCCCAACGGTTTTAAAACTGGGTTTTATACTGGCGTTGTCGCGACAATAATTTTTACATGCTTTTTTGGAATCTATATTACAGAGATAGACACCAATTTTGTAGATGAATTAATGAAGGTTTGGAAGTTTCAATGGTTCGCTAATATAGGAATGGTTATACTAACAGTAGTGCTCATGGGGTTGGCCAGTACAATGGTACTTACATTATCTTGGATGCAGTTATTTAAAAATAGCTGGAATACAAAAGAAGGGAAAAGACATTCCCTATTCAATAAAGAAAAAAAATAAAAACCAATTAAAAATTACGACTACAATTTATCGCTTAAAAAAGTTTCTACTTCTTTTGGCAATGGTGTGGTTAAAGAATCTATGTGCGCTTCAGAAAGAAATCTTTTTAATGACTGCACGGTATTTAAAATAATTTCTTCTGTCGGTTTCTTCCACGGAAATTCATCTTCTCCATATTGTTCTTGAAGAGTTTTTACTTGGGTTTTCATCTCCTCTAAAGTGGAATATGTCAAAAGAGGGGCTTCTTGATACTTCCAGTTTTCTACATAAATTCCTTTTAAAATTATAGGAAGCTGAGAAACTAGCTTAAAAGATACCTCTAATGGTATTCTATCCCGTATAGTATGCATAACTGCCCGCCAAATTTGAAGCACACGAACTTTTTCAGTAGGATGTTCCAAGTGGTGGGCTAGATCGTTAATATATGTATGTGCATCTTTTGCAAAAGTATCAAAGTTTAAATCTGTTGAGGTCATAATGCTCTTTTATAATTAATAAGATTTAAGTTAATGAAATTACAATTCATATAAAATAATTCACGAAGGCTTAACTAATATTTATTAATATTAATTTTTTAGTATAAAATACTGTTAATTAATGGTTTGAGTCAGTAGTTGTTCTTATCGAATCAAGAAGGATAGAAAAATATAACTAAGTATTTTTGATGAATTAGCGTCTTGGAAGTAGGAGGCTATTTCTTGTTTTTTAAAGTTAATAATTTGTTTTATTAGATATAACCGTCCCAGGTTTCGGAAGTACATTTGAAATATAATAAATCTTAAAAACTAAAATTATGGAAAAGAGTAATAACCCACAGAGATCACAAAGCAATACAGGACTTGAAAACAAATGGGACAATATTAAGACGTCTTATCGTCAAAAATATCCAAATCTTACCGAGGAAGATGTACAATTCCGAGAAGGTGAATTTGATGATATGACCCAACGGGTTGCCGAACGTACTAATAGGAATAGAGATGAAGTTCGCAATGAAATACAGAACTGGGACGATAATGCCTATGAAGAAGAATAGTAGTTGGTTACTGTTTTAGGAAAAGAAACCTCAATTGTAAGCTGATTGGGGTTTCTTTATATAACACACTTTTTATTAAGGCAAAAATCAATTTTAAAGAACACCCAAACGTAACAATGATACAGTAATTTTGTTTTTTAACAATTAAAAAAAGAAACCTATGAAAATTTCACACAATTTTTTAATGGCATGCTTAATAACAGCCTTTATATCATCTTGTAACGATACAAATAGAAACAATACAGATGATGATTTAAATGACGTAGAGACCGTTGATGATAATCTCGATATTACTGATGATCGAATGGATACCGACGATAGAATGGGTACTGATGATCGAATGGACAATGAACGATTGAACACCCAAAACAATCGTAATTACAATTCACAGTCAAACTTAGATATTCAAAATAAGAACGAAATATACCGAGAGGTTAATATGGATCAAGATCAGATTAATGAATTTGAACGTGAATATAAAGATGACTTAAATAATGAACGTGGAAATAATGATGGAAATATAGATCAAGCTACACGACAACGGCTCTTGGATGAAAATATGAAAGCTGTACTTTCAAACGATCAATATGACAAATATCAGAATTGGAAAAATAATACTAATAACAATAGATGATTAAGTTGATTGCGTTTTGATTATTGTTTAAAAGAGGCGAGAGCCTCTTTTTTTAGTGTATAATCATGATTTCTTGTCTTTTCTAAAAGTAGATGGCTGCACGCCATATTCATCTTTAAAAATTCTGGAAAAATAACTTTTGCTAGAAAGGCCTATCTTATATACAATTTCAGAAATACTGTCATCTGTATTTAAAAGAAGATCTTTTGCTAGATTGAGCCGGGTTTCGTAAACATATTGATTTACGGTTTTATTGTACAGGTATTTAAACCCTTCCTGAAGCTTTGCAGCGTTAAGCCCTGTGTGCTTAGTTAGTCAAATCAGGCAAAGATTTATAAGTAGCAAGATGTGTATGAATATAATCTGAAGCTTTCTTTATGCCATCAATTTCCGTTCGTCTTAGAACGGTACGGTTTTTTTCTGGACGTTGATCGTCTAAAAATTGGGATATCTGTCTAACCAAAGTTTGATAAGCAATGCTTTCCATAAAAATCATATTAAGGAAATCACTACCTTCAAAATCAGATATTTTTTTAAAGATATCTGCCATTTTCAAGCTGTATTCCCCTTCATAATAAAAAGATTGCTTGGCATGTACATCCTTAAAGAGTTTTTTCATTTTAACGTTCATCCCGTCCCTTTTGAAGCTGGATTTTTTCTGAAACTCTTTCCGGTTTATTTCAAGACTGAAAATTGAGGTCTTAATATTCTTTTTAAAACTTAATATATGTCCGTGATTATCACAACTGGCCACAATAGCATTTTGAAATTGGTACACAATATGGGTAGTAGTGTCATTAGCAAATCGATGGTGTAAATTTCCATTACGCACGTAAATAAATTTCAAAGGATGTACTTTATTTACTAAAAATTGAATCTCGGTGTCTTCAAAAAAGGTACAATCGTATTGAATTATACCAAGACCGCCATCAAAACTAATACCTTTAATGGTACCGGTCCCTATAGCCTTAGGTAAAGTTACAAGATGTTCGCCATATTCTTTTGTATATGTTGTATTAAAAGATTGGGCAATTTCATGTAGTACATCATGTATAGGTAAAGAGGCTATTTCTATCGACCGCATGTAGTTTTGTTTAGGTTAAACCGCCAAAATTAGAGAGACAAAAAGTCTCGCTTTAACTGAAATGCATCGATATATAGCTCAATTGCGTGAAAAACCCGAAATAGTTCCAAAACGTATCTGTTCTGTAGTACAATTCCTATGAAATATTTTTTAGCGGCAATAATTAAATGGATTGCCATAATCTAATATTCTTTATTAAAATACCTTTTCGCTTATTTATAAAGTAACAGACGAACACTTAAAAAGTATTTTAAATGGAAGATAAAATAATTGATCATGTAAGCGGCGGTTCCAGACGCGAAGACAAGGAAGTTATCATCATTACCGGAAGCAGCGGTTTAATAGGATTTTCGTTAATTGAAAAGTTAGCTGAAAAATATAGGATCGTTGGATTGGATAGGCTAGGGCCTCCCTATCCACCTTTACAAGCAGAGTGTGTCAATTTTGATATTACTGATGAAAAAGCCATTGCCGCGGCTATGGAACGCATCCGGTACGGATATGGAAGTAAAATTGCTTCGGTGATACACTTAGCCGCCTTTTATGATTTCACTACAGAAAATAGCGAAAAATACGATGCTATTAACGTAGAAGGTACCCGCAAGTTTTTGAATCAGTTACAGGACTTTGAAGTAGATCAGTTTATATTTTCAAGTTCCGACCTTATTTATAAACCTACAGATACCGGAATTAAAATCGATGAGAATGCACCAATAGAAGCCAATTGGGGATATCCAGAATCTAAAGTTCAAACAGAACAATTAATTAAAGAGAATAACGAGGACATTCAAACCGTATTTCTGCGGATTGCAGGGGTGTATACAGATTACGGTCATTCAATCCCTGTTACACAACAAATAAAAAGAATTTACGAAAAAGAGTTGGTGGCTCATTTTTATTCCGGTGATGTAACGCACGGCGATGTCTATATTCATTTAGAAGACCTTTTAGATGCTATTGTAAATACGGTAGAAAAACGAGATACATTAGAAAATGAAATCGCCATTAATATTGGAGAGCCCGAAACCCCAACCTACAAAGAATTACAAGATGAGATTGGCAAACAGATCCATGGAACAGCCTGGGAAACTTTTGAAATGCCTAAGACAGTAGCAAAAGCGGGTGCTTGGCTTCGAAACGCTACAGGCGATCCATTTATAAAACCTTGGATGATAGATCGTGCGGGCGAGCATTATGAGCTCGATATAAGCCGCGCAAAAAAACTATTGGACTGGCAACCAAAACATAAACTGCTCGATACGGTACCTAAAATGGTGAAAAACCTAAAGGAAGATCCCGAAAAATGGTATAAACAAAACAATTTAAACTAAAAGATGGGGCAAGTAGAAAAATATATTCCGCCCGGCTGGGAATATAACCCAGCAAAATGGTCTCAGCGTATCCCTATTGTGGTGTTGGCCATCATTGGGTTTCTTATTGCAGGATATCTTTCATTGTATCAGTTTGATATAATCGATTCGGTATATGAGCCTTTTTTTGGAGATGGGAGTGTGAAAATCCTTAATTCAAAAATAAGCCATATACTTCCAATACCCGATGCGGCATTGGGAGCTTTTGGATATTTGGTAGATGCTGTAACCGGTATTATAGGGGGAACTAATAGATGGCGTAGAAAACCATGGATAGTTATTGTATTTGGGCTGGCTGTAGGACCTTTAGGATTTGTAAGTGTGATGTTGGTTGTTTTTCAACCGGTTCTCTTTTCTGCTTGGTGCTCCTTGTGTTTGGCTTCAGCAGTCATATCAATTTTAATGATAGGTCCCGCAATGGATGAGATGCTGGCAAGCCTTCAATATATGCAACGCGTAAAACGATCCAATGCTTCGTTTTGGAAGGCATTTTGGGGAGTAACATCAGAAACCGATAAAGTAGAATAATTATGTGGCCTAGATTTATAAATATAATAATTGGAATGTGGTTAATGGCGGCACCGGCACTATTGCGATATGGATCTGCCGCAACTGACAACGGACATATAATAGGACCGGTGTTAGCAACCTTTTCGGCTATAGCCATTTGGGAGGCTACTCGAAATGTACGCCTATGGAACTATCCCCTAGGTATATGGTTGTTGATAGCACCATGGATTTTAGGGTATGACAATACAATAGCAATTGTAAGTGATATGGGATCGGGGGTATTAATTCTTATTCTCAGTTCTATTCGTGGGAAAGTAGCACAACAATTTGGAGGGGGATGGAGAGCTTTATGGACCAACCACCCAAAACATATGAAGATTAATTCTAATACAAAGGAAGATACGCTAAGAGATAATAATATAAATTGAAAAAAAGCACGATGAAAAACTCAAAATCAGAAGAAAAGAAATCCAAGAAAATAAAGGATTTAGAAAAGGATACAAAAGAAATTAAAGACACTACCTTAACTACTAATCAAGGAGTAAAAGTAAATGACACAAACAATTCATTAAAAGCGGGGGAAAGAGGGGCTACTTTATTAGAAGATTTTCTTCTTCGCGAAAAGATAACAAACTTTGATCATGAACGAATCCCAGAACGCATTGTCCATGCGCGGGGTAGTGGGGCTCATGGCTATTTCGAATTATATGAAAGTTTAGAAGAATATACCAAAGCCGGAATTTTCACTGATACTAGCCGGAAAACCCCAGTTTTTGTCCGTTTTTCTACGGTAGCAGGATCAAAAGGTTCTACAGATCTCGCTCGTGATGTACGGGGCTTTGCAGTAAAGTTATATACCGATGAGGGGACGTGGGACCTAGTAGGAAACAACATGCCTATATTTTTTATTCAAGATGCTATGAAGTTTCCCGATTTAATTCATTCGGTAAAACCAGAACCGAATAGAGAAATACCTCAGGCAGCTTCTGCACATGATACCTTTTACGATTTTGTGTCCCATTCCACTGAGACATTACACAATCAAATTTGGTTAATGAGCGATCGTGCCATTCCGCGTAGCTACAGAATGATGGAAGGATTTGGTATTCATACCTTTCGGCTAATTAATGAAGAAGGGAAAGCACATTTTGTGAAATTTCATTGGAAACCTTTATTAGGAATACACTCAGTTACTTGGGACGAAGCCGTAAAAATAAGCGGAGCCGATTCCGATTTCCACCGTCGTGATCTATGGGATGCAATTGATGCAGGTCATTATCCAGAATGGGAACTTGGCTTGCAAATAATTCCTGAAGAAGACGAACACAAATTCGATTTTGATTTGTTAGACCCTACTAAGTTAATACCCGAAGAAATGGTACCTGTAAAGAGAGTAGGTAAAATGACACTTAATAAAAACCCAGAAAATTTCTTTGCAGAAACAGAGCAAGTCGCCTTCTTACCAGGACACATTATTCCTGGAATTGATTTTACCAACGATCCACTACTACAAGGCCGTTTATTTTCATATAGAGATACTCAGTTATCCCGACTAGGGAGCCCGAACTTTCATCAAATACCAATTAATAGACCGGTGGCAGAAACGCATAACAATCAACGAGATGCTAAAATGCAAACCACCATCCCCAAAGGAAAGACGGCTTATTTCCCTAATTCTATAAGTGGGGGATGCCCACATTTGGCTAAAATTTCTGAAGGGGCTTTTAATACGTATGAAGAAAAGATAGATGCTAAAAAAATTAGGACCCGAAGTGAAAGTTTTAATGACCATTTTTCACAACCGGCATTGTTTTATAGAAGTTTGGCGCCTTGGGAACAAGAACATGTGGCAGAAGCCTATACATTTGAATTAGGAAAGTGTACCTACGATCATATTAAAGAACGAATGTTATGGATATTGAACCAAATTGACGAATCCCTAGCACAAACAGTAGCCGATGGCTTAGGGAAAAAAATCCCTGATAGCATAGATGAACCAATTAATCAAGCCATTGGAGCAGATGCTGATGTAAATAAACACCAGCCAGATACTAAAAAAATATATTTAAAGAAGGACCCCGCATTAAGTCAAGCGAATACCGAGTTTTCATCAATAAAAACCAGAAAAATTGCCGTACTAGTAGCAAATGGTTTTTCTATGAAAAATTTCAAATCAATAAAAGAGGCGCTAGAAAATGATGGGGCCATATGTAACTTAATTGCTCCCCATGGCGGCTCAGTAACTTGCGATGCGAATAAAGACCATAAAGTAGACGCATCAATAACCACGACGGAAAGTGTTTTATTCGATGCCTTATACATTCCAGGAGGAGATAAATCAATTCAAACTTTAATAGAAAATGGAAAAGTTAAAAAGTTTATCAATGAGACCTTTAAGCATTGTAAAGCAATCGCTGCCGATGACGAGGGAGAACAACTCTTAGATAAAACAGTAATTAAAGATCATAAAGATGATGCGGCTATCTTAATTAATGAAGAATCAAGCAAATTTAAGGAAGCTATATCAAAACACAGAAATTGGGAAAGAAGAAAAATCACCAATAAAATTCCAGTATAGTTTAACGAAGTCTAATACATGAAAATGTACTTTAAAATGGGATAATGAGTTCACAATAGCGCAATTTTTTAATACTTCATTAGGCTATAGTTAACAGATTTTCAGAAGAATATATGCTAATTTTAATATAAGGTAAAATAAAAAATAAAGATTATGACAAAGAATCACGGAAATCAGATAAAAGACGATGAAAAGTATGAAGACCTTCGAGACGAAGGAATGAGCAAAGAAAAAGCCGCTCGAATTGCTAATACCGAAAACTCTGGTGAAAAAGGCGGAAGTGCCAAGAAGTATGAAAAACGCACCAAAGAAGATTTGGAGCAACAAGCTAAAAAGATTGGTATTGATGGGTATAGTACTATGGATAAAGAGGAACTTATTAAAGCGCTTCGTAATCATTGATAAAAACATGTCTCATCGAGATAATAAACCAGATACTGTAATCTAAAGTAATATGGATAAAGAAGATCAAAATAAAAAGCACGTAGTAGCCGATGAAACCCATCAAAAAAAGATGGAAGGCGAAACACATCAGCGAAACGATAAAGACTCGAAAAACTGGTGGGAGAAATTAAAAGCGTTATTTCACTAAACATGTAAAAGCATTTGTATGGGCAAGCCAGATAAATTTCCAGAACAATCACAAAAACAACCAGGGAAAGAACATAAAATGAATCCTGTTCCAGAGGTTATTCGAAAGAATTACCAAGGAAGTGATAAATTAAAGAATAAAATAGCCTTTATAACGGGTGGAGATAGTGGTATTGGAAGAAGTGTAGCTGTACATTTTGCGCGAGAGGGAGCCAATATCGCTATTATATATGTAGAAGAAAACGAAGATGCCAAACACACCAAAGAGTTAGTTGAAAAAGAGGGGAAGCAATGTTTGCTGTTGCAAGGTGATGTAAAAGAAAAGAAATTTTGCAAAGAGGCCATAAAAAAATGTGTGGAAACCTATGGGGGTGTTGACATTGTAGTGAATAATGCAGCGGTTCAATTTCCGAAAGATAATATAGAGGATATATCGGAAGAACAATTGCACACCACTTTTCAAACGAACATATATCCGTATTTTCATATTGTTAAGGCCGCACTTCCACATCTCAAAGAAAAGGGAGTATTCATTAATACAGCTTCTGTTACTGCTTATCGAGGAAGCGGCCACCTATTAGATTATTCCAGTACCAAAGGGGCTATTGTAACATTTACTCGCTCCCTTGCAAAAATGTTGGCAGAAAAGAAAATTAGGGTAAATGGGGTAGCTCCAGGACCTATATGGACACCTCTTATACCTGCTACATTTAATAATGTTTCAGATTTTGGACAAGACACTTTATTGGGTAGGGCAGGCCAACCTAGTGAAGTAGCTCCGGCATACGTGTTTTTAGCAAGTGAAGATAGCAGTTATATGACAGGGCAATTTCTTCATGTTAATGGAGGGGAATTAGTGGGAGCTTAACACTAAATGTAGAAATAATGGATATAGAGTTTACGGATTTTTTACTTAAAAGTATTGCGGCTTTAGTTGCGGGTTTTTTTATGGGGTTAGAACGACAAATGAAAGGAAAACATGCGGGCTTGAAGACGAATATGCTCGTTACCATGGGAGCAGCGATTTATGTAATGATTGCATTGACTTTTATAAATCACGAAACAACAGATATGACCCGTATTATTGGGCAAATTGTGGTGGGAGTTGGGTTTTTAGGAGCAGGGGTTATCTTGAGAAGCAATAGTAAAAGAAAAGTAGAAGGTTTAGCTACTGCAGCCACTATATGGTGTTGTGCGGCTGCAGGTTGTTTGGCTGGAATGGGAATCTACGATGTCTTAGCAGGATTCACTGTATTAGTAGTGGTAGTAAATATAGTTTTTGGTTATCTAAATAAAAAGGTGTCAAATAATACCAATAACTAAATTTTTTTTTAACTGTCAGAATGGGTTACTATAACATTCATAGTACTTATTTAAAGTATTGTTTACCAGCAAAAAAAAGTAGAAATAAAAGTGAAAATTATTTTACAGCAATTACGGAGTATGCAATGGGTTTAAAACTACCTCCATTGCTGTCTTCTGCTGAACAAGCGGTAAGCCCTACAATAAGATCCATCAAAGCTTCAAACGCTACATAATCTCCCGCTTTACTCATAGGTGGTTCTACCGATAGGGCACCGCTTTCAGCTACTTGTACATTCATAAAAATATTAAAGGCAGTCGGTACATCATCGGGTTGTATGTTGTAGGGAGCAAGATTAGTGTATAGGTTTTCAAAACAGCTGGGATGATAACCATCATATTGGTACATAATGGAAAAGGTTTCAGGACTACAAGGCGCTAATAAAAAATCGTTTCTACCATTGGTATCTTCTACAATTTTCATCATCTGGTTGCTTCGGTTGCTCCATAGATAATGTCCTTTCGTAATAAAAATAGTTTCTTCAAAATCTAAAGTTTTACCAGATGAAATTTTTTCACGGGGATCGGTCGCGTTAAAAAGGACCATATCGCTTACTTGTTGTCCAAATGGATCGATTACCCTTAGTTTTTCTCCCTTTTTTAGCACAAAAGCTGTTCCTGATTGCTTGGGAATTTCGTTTACCATGTTTTTTTGTATAAGTAAATTTGATAATATAATTTTTTAAGATGAATGATGATGAAACGGACACTTCCAATTATCTTCGACTTTTCGTCCGCTGTACTGTCTTGCTTCGCTAGTATTACCAAAATCTTCTAACATAGGGTTTATCGATCCTTGTAATGCTTTATCCCGTTCGCGTATGCGTTCTTTTACGGTGTCGTAGCTGCCCATTTCTCGCAATTGTTCAAATTGCCAGTGCAAGTTAAAGGCAATAGTTACAAAAGGACTTTGACGGGCAATGCGAGAACTTTTAGGATGCATTCCTACTACATAAAATGCTTTTCCTGCAATACTAAAGCTAAAGGTATCTTTGGTAGGATTTGAAGATACCGTTTCATCCCAAGTTCTTGTATCGGTTTCATGAATATGTTGAAGTTGTTCCCAAAGTGCTTTTTCAAAAGCTACTTCGGTTTTAAATTGAGCAGTAGGAAATACTGCTAAAAATGTCACAAAATTATTACTCTCAAAATCATAGGTATCTACGTATTTTTTAATATCAGCCACTAGTTTTCGAGCTGTTTTTTTTGTTCCAAATGTATCGTAAGCATGCAAGTCTATGGCATCCATTTTAAAAACAGTTTGCGCCATAATACAAGGATGATCTTTTTCCACGATGAATTCTTGAAAACGTTTTTTTAAAGAGGAAACAGAATTGCTTTCATTCACCTTAAAAGTTTGTATTTTTTCTTTCATTTTTCTGTTGTTTTCTTCTTAAAATTACATCATTATTCGATAAGCTAAACGTAGATTAAGAAAGGTTTAAGCGTATTTTAATGAAAATTAACAACACTGTAAGAAAGACTATTTTTTTCCGCTATAGCGTAGCATTAAGTAAAGCATGCTCATGTTTAAAACTAAGGAAAAACCATTGGTAACGATGATGGCTAAATCATCTTTTAAAACACCATATACAACCCAAAGACCTACTCCTAATAAAAGAATTGCAAACATAATGGGAGAAACATCTTTTACTTTTTTTGTTTTCCAAGCTCGAATCAGTTGTGGTACCACAGCAGATGTGGTACAAATACCTGCAAATAAGCCTAACAACGTTACAGCATCCATAATAAAAAATTTAGGTTTCCATTTAATTGGTGATGTTGGTTCGAGTTAAAAAATAAGGAGGAATGGAAGTTACTGGCATAACACTTACATCTATTAGTTTCCAGTGGAGCTCTAGAACGTCTTTTCGTATTTGTTCACATTTGACTGGAGCATTGCTTATAATTAAAATTTCCCCAAAATAAGTCTGCCCATGTTCTCGTAAACGAACCCCCACTTCAATGATATCGGATGAATAATTATCACATAAGTAATTAACAACTCGTTGGCCTATAGTATCATTTTCTTTCTTTACTGTAACAGGATGTCGATCCATCAACTCCAAAATAGCATCTTTTAAATTGGAGTAACCATCCTTTAAGACAGAAAAAGAAATAAAAAGTGCTGCTGTAGCATCAGCCCACCAAAATCCGAGACCTACCCCGACAATACCTAGCATAGCCGCCAAAGCGGTTGTCCAGTCTGCTTTTTGAGCCTGTGCATCGGTAAATAGAATCTTGTTGTGCAAAGCTTTAGATAAAGGAAGTTTAGCGTGACCCAGAAACATCGCAGGAATAGAACTGTAAATTAATAATGCGATCATAAGCCAGCCTAACCAAATTTGCTGCCCCCATATAGTAAACGACCCAATAGTTGGTTTTTCAATAGTAAGCAAACTAATACTCGAATCAATAAGTAAGTAAGAACCCATTAAAAATAAAGCCAAAGCTCCTGTAAGATGCGCAATATCAAACACCCTATGATAGCCGTATGGGAAATTCTGGGTGGGTTTTTTATTGTAAAAACGATAAGCAATTAAAAAGGAGATAGCAGGTAATATACTTAAAGCATCTTCCAACCACGCGGTTTTCATGGCTTGTGAATTTCCCATTACTAGATACATTAGAATGACTACGGTTATCAAATAACAAATAGTAATCCATTCCAGACGTTTAGCTTTCGAAAGTTTTTCTTGCAAACTTTTCGGAAGATGAAAGGAGTTTATAGATTTCATGGTGAAGAGAGATTGATAAAGGATTCTAAATTGAATAATAATTTATTTTCTCCCTTAGGGATAGCAAATACATGTTTGCTGTCATAGGGTTTGCTCAATCCTATCTCAGATTTCCAAGGTGTATTTTTTTCAATTCCTCCGACAACTAACGAATACTCATAATTTGTTAAACCCTCCATTAGTTTAGATGCTGAAGCAGAATAAAAGGATATTTGTAGTTTATTATTTTTTGCAAATTGTTTAATATATTGAATTTCACTACCTACAAAGGTGTCATTTTGCTTTGTGGCGAAAGGAGGATTATCGATGACACCGACCACTAAACCTTTGGTTTGTGCTTTTTTCCAACTTTCTTTACTATCATGGGGAAAAGAGCAAGAAATCAGAATACTGAAAATGATATACCAAATGCATTTCATGCTTATTTACTTAGTTGTGTGGCTTTTTCTTCTAATTCCTTTAAATTGGTCGGGTAGGGGTTTTCCTTTAAAAGTGTGGCCACGTGTATCATATTGTGAGCCATGGTTAATAGCATATTATTCGTAAACTCATGTGTATCTCCTTCGGCTTCTATATAACTAGGACCAGGACCTGCTTCTCCTACATAATAGCTAAAAGCATTGACCGGCACAGTAAAACCGTGTTCTGAAAAATCAAAAAGAATACTCGAAATGGCCTTTTTAGCTCCATCTTCATTTCCGTCAACTATTACTCCTGCTACTTTATTATAAGTAGGATATTGTCCATTTTCATTGTTTCCTTCTTCCAAAATTCCATCCAATCGCTCGGCTACCATTTTAGCAATCGAACTCCGATCTCCACGCCATATTGGGGTGGCTATAATAAATATATCAGCAGCTTTAATTTTATCTAATATGGTAGGCCATTCATCGCCATTCTTTTCATCTGAAGAAGTACCAAACTTAATAGAATAATCTGATAACCGAAGCACTTCTGTTTGTACTTGCAAATCTTTAAAAATCGATTCAGCTTTTTCTATAAAAGCACGCGTATTCGAAACTTCAGGGGGATATTTTAAGGTACAATTTAAAAAAAGGGCTTTTAAGTTCATGTTTCTTAGTTTTTTTATTAGATACAACAAGGTATTTATTCCTTTCTTAAAAAGTGGTTAAGTGGCTGTTAAAGAATACATAAGCTGCAAAATTAATGACAGTACTTTCTTATTTATAAGCGGAAAACGCGGAAGAATATATTTCTACCCATATAAAATCGAACTTTTAAAATGTGTATATAAAAAAGTAGGATATTTTAGCCGTTAACTTTTTGGGGCTACCATACATCTTATTAATTATCTTTTGTATAATCACTAACTCCTGGCTCTACATTTCGCTTTTATTCATTTAGATTTTTGGTCTCTTTATTAGTTGACCCTTTAAATTTCGGAACAGGACGTTTTTCCTTTTCTTCCTCTGTTTCTACAATTCCATTTTCTTTGATATCATGTATTAGCCATTGCATTTCCATAATTTCCTTGCGCTGTGCTTTAATAATTTTATCGGCAAGTTCTCTTACTCTTACATCTTTTATTTGAGATCGTTCGCTAGTTAAAACTGCAATGGAGTGGTGTGGAATCATTCCTTCCATATAGTCAGTATCCGTAACAGTTACTTGACTTCTTACGAGCCATAAAGGACCTAGTATCAATATAACCCCAAGAGCGAGAATTGCAATATTCATTTTTGGGGTTTTATACATTTGTAGCATATACAAGAGCATAATAATTGTCATAGAACCGCCCATAATTAATGTCATAAATAGGCGGGTCTCACTAAACCAAAAATGGTCTATTATTTGGTAAGAATGTAGGTACATTAAAAAAAACATTGCCATCATGGAAGTTCCAATCATGGCAAAAAATTTTAAATAATTTTTACTGTTGTTTTTCTTATTTTCCATGTTAGTTTCTTTTTTGGTTAATATTTTTTGTAACCAGTTAATTTAAAAACAGCTTACGTTTCCTCCTCCTCTTTTTCTTTCTTTTCATCATGAACTAAATAATGATCTCTCCCCAATCCTACAATATTAATAATATTGGTAACTGTCCCATATAGCATTAAAATAACGGTAATCATCATTCCACTTAAAACAGAAGAAAAAAATAGGGTAGTCCAATAGATACCGGTATACCATGACGTAGGAACATTTTCTGCTTCTGTAATGGGAATATTAAAAAGCTGAAATAAAATTAAAGCTCCAACAAATAAAACAGTATCAAATTTTGCAATTGATAAAACTTGTAAATAATGATCGTTTTTTAGTTTAGATTCGGTTCCCGTACTAATTCCTAAGAGGGTTAATAATAAAGCCAAAATAGTAGCCGAAGCTAAAACAATGGTATTACATAACATATTGATTCCTGAAAGCGAAGTGCTGATCAATTGTTTGGCTTCGTACCCAGTTAAGTTTCCTAATAAAAAAACACCCAATCCGGTAAATACAGTGGCGATAATACCTCCATAAACCGCACGTTTATTTGTTTTAAAAAATCGTTTCATTTAGATAAATGTTTTGATGTTTCCTTTTCTATTTCTGTAGCTACCGCTGCCGTACTAGGATTGCCCCTTAACTTATTACAAATTCGCTCACGGGTATCTGCAGAGACATCTTGATGGTATTTGGCAATTCCTTCTATAGCAATGGGTTGCGCTGTAAAGCCAACAATAAAAGGAAGATGTTCTTGTAATAAAGAGGGGGGGAGGTCATGATAAAAAGTGGGATTGTCTTGTTCTTTTTCAAACCGATATACCAATTTCTGTAAAGAGGTTTCTAATTGTACTGCTGTTTGAAGTTGAAGCGAGGCCCGAACGTGAACGGCACTGTAATCCCATGTACTAATATCATTATAATCATACCAAGATGAAGAGACATACGCATGAGGACCTTGAAATATAAATAAGGCTTCCATACCATCTTTTAAATGGCTGGCCTGCGGATTCGATTTGGCAATGTGGCCTACAAGATGAAAAGCGTTTTTAGTTCCTTTTGTAAGTACAGGAATATGTGTGGCTACTAAGCCTTCTCCTTGAATGACCATCGTGGCAAAAGGATGATCCTGTATAAATTGATAGTGATAGTCAGTTTCTTTTTTTTGATAGGTACGTGGGCAAAACATAGGAAATCTATTTTCGTTTAACATCGGTTAATAGCCATTCAGCTACTTGAGCATCGGCATTTTTAGAATGAATAACAATAATATCACCAGTAGTTTCAAAAACTACAGCTTTAACTTCAGAAAGAGATAAAATATTAGCTTCCCGCAGTTTCGAACGCAAATCTCCTTCTGACACCCGAGCTTTTCTTAAATTATCATCTAGGATAATTGAACCCTCCATTAATAGGAGAGGGCGGTTATCAATAACCTTTTTAAAAGGTTCCCAACGCCTGGAGATAGCAGCAAGTAATTGGGTGGCATAAATCATAAAACACCCAAAAATTCCTTCGAGTAAGGAAACAGAATGGGAGAGGATGGTAGTAGCTATAAGGGAACCAACAGCCACCGTCATGGCAAAATCAAAGCTCGACATTTTCGAAAAACTACGCTTTCCAAAAATGCGAGTATATAAAATTACCGCTAGATAGATGCCTACCGTTGTAAGGGCGATAGCAGCAAGAGTTGTAAAATCCGTGGCAAACCATTTTTCCATAGTATACAAGTTAAGAATTTTTAATAGGAGCGGGCTGTTGGCTATGGGAGTGCCCATTTAGTTGCGAAATACGAGTGCGGTTAGAAACGAACGTTTGTAATAACTTGCGAGCTTCATGATAATCTTCTACATAATAGCGAGCGGCAGATGCCGAACGTCCTACTTTAATAGTAATGGCACTATCAGGTAGTTTCTTGAACATCGACTCGTCCGTAACATCATCTCCCATAGCAAAAATAAAATCACATGGGTGGGTTTCTAAATGAGCACAAACAGCATTTCCTTTATTAATTTGATTGTTCACAATTTCTATAACCTTGTTTCCCCATAAGATAGTGATTTCATATCTTTCTCCTATAGCCTTTAACTCTTCCATAAGTTCAGAAGCATGTTTGATACCTATATAGGAAGAAGTCTGACGGTAATGCCAGGCTAAGGATTTTCTTTTCTCTTCAATAAAAGCTCCCTTTGTTTTTTGGGTAAATCGCTTTAGAATAGCTTTTACTTCTGGCATCCAAGAATTATTGTAAAGGGTCTTATCTTCCCAGTTAACTCGGTCCTTTCTAATACTCAATCCATGCTCCGCAATTAAAGAAATACGAAGACCATCAAACCAAGCATGTAAATCCTGTTTTGTCCTGCCACTTATTATTATTAATTCATTTTTAGTGGGACTACCCAATCTACTTAAAAGTTGTAAAAGGGATGGATCAGGGCGTGCTTCATCTGGATCATCTGTAAAGCCTACCAAAGAACCGTCATAATCTAAAAAGAATGATCTGCTGCGAGCCTCCGTATACTTTTGGCATAGTTGGTTTAGAATAGAAGAGGTCATTTTTTGGGGCTTTCGCACAGTTTGTTGTTGTTTGCGTTCATTAAGGCGATCCATAAATTGTGCCGCCCAAGTATAGATATTGTGTTTTTTAAGATGGTTTTGGAGAATAGTATTTCGAGCTATTTGCTCATCTTTTGGCATCTCGATAGCCTGAGTTAAAGCAGTACTGATTTCATCAAAACTATTAGGGTTAATAATTAAAGCTTGATCCATCTCTTTGGCCGCTCCGGTCATTTCACTCAAAATAAGAACCCCAGTTTTATCAGTACGAGAACTAATATACTCCTTGGCAACTAGATTCATACCATCACGTAGCGGAGTAAGAAGGGCAATCTCACAAGTTGAATACAAAGCAATTAAATCTTGAAAGGGAAGAGAGCGGTAATAGTACCAAATAGGCGTCCAACTAATAGTAGCGTATCTTCCATTTACACGTCCTACTAATTCATCTACTTCTTTTTTTAGTAATTGATATTGTAAAACATCCGTACGAGAAGGGACAGCAAGCATTAATAGACTAATTTTTCCCAAGTATTGAGGATACTTTTTTAAAAAGTAAGAAAAGGCCTGAATTCGATTTAAGATACCCTTTGTATAATCCAAACGATCTATCGATAAAACCAATTTAACATCGGGATTCCTTTTTCTATAGGTATGAAGTGCAGTTTGAATCTCGCTTGTCTTCTTAGTTTTTTTACGTTGCTCTTTAGCAGCTTTTTCTAACTTTTCAGTATCGATCCCCATGGGGAATGAAGCTACTTTTACCGTGTGGTTTCCAGAACAAATTTCATCGCCGTGTGTAGGGTAGGTGAGTAGAGAAGTGACCGTCTTTAAAAAGCATTTTTTATAATCAAAGGTGTGGAAACCAATAATATCTGCTCCTAACATACCTTCTAATAAAGCATCTCTAAAAGGAAGTGATCGGAATACCTCGTAGGTAGGAAAGGGGATATGTAGGAAAAAGCCGATTGACAGATCAGGTTGTTCTGCACGTATATATTGAGGTACCAACATAAGTTGATAATCATGAATCCATACCGTATCTCCAGGTGATGCTTGAGCTAATACTTCGTCTGCAAATTTTCTATTTACGGCTTTATAGGCTTCCCAGGTAGTTGTATTGTATTTTGTGTAGCAGAGAAAATAGTGAAATAAGGGCCAAAGAGTCTTATTGGAAAAGCCATAATAGTAGTTATCTATCTCTTCTCGACTAAGGGAAATAGGAATACAGTTTTTTTCAAGCGTCTGCTCTATAAGAGTGTCTTTTTTATCATCACAGGGAATTTCATCTTCAGCTAATCCCGTCCAGCCAATCCATATACTGTTCCCTTGCTCATGGATCGAAAGCATACCCGTGGCCAAACCTCCGGCACTTTTACTATAACTAAGTTTATTTCCCGCTATGGAAAATTTATAGGGCAACCGATTTGATACAATAATTGTTTTACTCATAATGTATAATATTAAATAGAGGTATTACCGACCCATAACGTAAGTAGAATATCTTCAGAATCTTCTAATTACCTACGATTGTGTTTAATAAAACGGATTCCCTGAAAAATTAAATACCAAGAAAGCAGACGGGATATTAACTTAGATGAGAGATACAAGCGTCAGCACAAGCTCTGCAGGCCTCAGCACACTTAGTACAATGGCTATGCTCATGCTTTTCACATTCTTGCGTACAGCTTTTACATAGCTTTATACAATACTCAATCATTCCTCGAATGTCGGAATACTGCATAGCTAGCAAAGAGGCTGTAGCAGTACAAACGGTAGCACAGGCATGAGCTTTTTGTATGCATTCTACCAATATAGGGTCTTCATTTAAAGAGGCATCCGCACAGTGATTACAATAAGCAGTGCAATTTTGGAGTGTTTCAATTAATTCTGGGTTTTTCATGGGAGTGAAATTTTGTTATACTCCCAAAAATACCGGGGTTTCTTCAATTACATGTGTCCGGTACGTTTTATTATTAACGTGATAAAATTTATTGTTTTAGGGAAATATTAAGAACAGTTCAAGCCTCTCATATGTAACTTTATATTGTACTATTTAAAATTAGAATATGAAAAATTCACTGCTAAAAACCCTTCAAGAACAGATAGAAAATTTTACCGATATACAGGATCTTGAGCCGTTAATTACCAGCTTAAAAGATAAAAAAGTAGTGATGTTAGGCGAAGCCTCGCACGGTACTCATGAATATTACATTTGGAGGGCAAAGATTTCTAAAATTTTGATCGAAGAACACGGGTTTAATTTCATTGCCGTAGAAGGCGATTGGCCACCGTGCTATCAACTAAATCGTCATATAAAAAAATATGAAGATGCCACAAAAAATACCTGTCAAGTGTTACAAGAATTTAAACGTTTGCCTTCTTGGATTTGGGCAAATTGGGAAGTGCATGAATGGGTGCAGTGGCTAAAAAAACATAATAAAAATCAAGCTCCCGATAATAGAGTAGGTTGGTATGGGTTAGATGTGTATAGTCTATGGGAATCCCTCGAGGCAATTATGGAATATTTAAAGAAGGAAGACCCCCAGGCCTTTCAGACTGCCAAAGAAGTAGTGCGTTGTTTTGAACCTTATCGCGAAAAAGATGGGGAATCGTACGCCTTTTCTACCAAATTAGTTCCCGACGGATGCCAAAGAGAGGTAAATCAAATGTTGGTAGAAATACGTAATAAATATGCAAGTTATAACTCCGATAAAGAGCATGCTTTTAGCACCGAACAAAATGCTATTGTTGCCAAACATGCGGAAGAATATTATCGGGTGATGGCCTCTGGGGGCGCAGCCACATGGAATATTAGGGATAGACATATGATGGACACCTTAAATAGGCTGCTCGATTTTCATGGGAAAGATGCTAAAGGAATCGTTTGGGCGCATAATACTCATGTAGGCGATGCTTCTTATACTGATATGGCAAAACAGGGGTTATACAATATTGGTGAACTGGCTAGAAAGCAATTGGGGAAAGAAGAAGTAGCTCTCATCGGTTTTGGTTCCTATGAAGGAACTGTACTTGCAGGAAACGAATGGGGAGCAAAAGTGGAGAAAATGACAGTACCGAAAGGACGGGAGAACAGTTGGGAGTCAATTTGTAATAACTTGGGGGATCAATTTTATCTAGATTTTGGAAAAGTAGCCACTAATAATGAATTGCAGAAAAAAATACCCCATCGTGCAATTGGAGTGGTATATAAACCCGAATATGAACAGTATAGTAATTATGTAGCCACAAATATTTCTAAAAGATATGATGGTTTTCTGTTCTTCAACCAAACGAAAGCATTACATGCTATCGATAACAATGTAGAGCGTTCTAAAACACCCGAAACCTATCCTTTTGGAGTATGATTATTAATAAGATGAAAGAAGTAAAAAATATTAATTTAAAATAATAGGAATCAATTTTAAAAAAGATAATCATGAAAAATATAAAAAGAATATACCTTATTTTACTAGTTCCTTGCCTAGTAGCCTGCAATTGGGGCCATGAAAATTCAGATGATAATAAAGCCCCTATTCAGTTAAATACGGAAAAAGAAGATACATCTAAAATCATGCATAATGACATGCCGAATGAAGCAAAAACAGGAGTAGGTCCTATTAAAAATGAGGTAGAACTAGGTGAACAAATTGATCAAGAGATGGCCGCAAAAGGGGAGGAGTTATTTAACAATCAATGTACTGTTTGTCACGAAATTCATAACAGCAATAGAGGTCCCGCATTGGGAGGAGTATTGCAAAAACGTTCTCCGCAATGGGTAATGAATATGATTTTAAACCCAGATGGTATGATTGAACACAATGCACAAGCAAAAGCATTGAAATCAGTATATGAAATTAAAATGGTCGATTTGGATCTTTCAGAAAAGGAAGCAAGACAAATTGTAGAATACCTAAGGAATTATTAGAAAATAAGAAGTGCTTATTGCACAAAGTATTTGATAAAAATTAAAAAGGAATGCGCTCATATATTTTGAAAAGATTTTAATGCACTTATAATACCTCTTCGAAATAGAACGGTGGTTGTGAAAAGAAGTTGCACCAAATCATTCCCTTTATGAAGTCTGTTATTTTTCTTCTTCCACTTCTTCGTAAAATTGCTTCTGCATGCGCGCTTGAAGGCTTTTAGGAATAACACGTCTAATAAAGGTCATCATCTTATTGGTAGCTCCGGGAATATAAATTCGCTCTCCATCCATTAATGCCTCATAAGCACCTTTGGCTACATCTTCTGGTTGTTTCATTAACGAGTCTTTTTTATCTACCACACGCGTTTTTTCCATGTCTGCTCGTGAAAAGAAATGGGTGTCCGTGGGCCCAGGACATAAACAGGTAATTGTTACTTTACTATCCAGTTCATCCAATTCAGTAGCAATGGCTTCAGATAGGGATACTACATACGCCTTGGTTGCATGGTAGACCGCCAAATAAGGGCCTGGCTGAAATCCTGCTACAGAACCTAACTGCAATATTTTTCCTTCATTTTGGGCTATCATATTATTTAAAAATAAATGAGTTAACTCTGTTAATGCCAAAATATTAAGATGAATTATTTCTTTGTATTTTGAAAAGGGTATTTCTGCAAAATTTCCTCGCTGTCCTATCCCGGCATCATTTACTAATGTTGTGATTGGGCGTCCTAGTTTCTGAACTTCCTCATATAATTCAGTTACTGCATCAGGGAGTGTCAAATCTTTTTCATAAATCCATACATCCACATCAGTAATAGCTTGAATTTCTTCTCGAGCTGTACGCAAAGAATTGCGATGTGGTGCTACTAGAATCACATCATAATCGTGGGTAGCAAATTCTTTAGCAAGGGCTTTTCCTATTCCACTTGAAGCACCCGTAATAAGTGCAGTATTAGTGTTTGGTTGAGTATCCATAGTTATATTTGTTAAGGGGTTAATATTACTTTGATGCATCCATCATCCTTATTACGGAATTTCTTATAAGCTTTAGGAGCTTCACTTAATTTCATGCGGTGAGTTATAATAAAAGAGGGGTCTATTTTTCCTGCTTCCACTTTTTTCAACAAGGGTTCCAAATAGTGTTGCATGTGAGTTTGTCCCATTTTAAGATTAAGAGATTTATTCATTGCTATCCCAAAAGGTAATTCTTGTACCTTTCCAAGATAAACACCGGGAATGGATACATTTCCACCTTTTTTACATGATTTAAAAATCTGGGCTAAAGCATCAGGTTGTGACTTTTCAAGATTCTTGTTAAATCCCTCCATTCCATGAGCTTCGGCTCCTACAGCATCAATGCAACAATCTGGACCCTTCCCGTTGGTCATTTCCATAAGCTTTTCATATACTTCATTGGGGTCAATAGTGCGGATAACTTCTGCCTTACTGTTCTTTTCTGCCAAATCCAATCGTTCCTTTATTATATCTATAGCAATTACTCTTTTGGCTCCCAACATCCAGGCACTTTGTATGGCAAATTGACCTACCGGTCCGCATCCCCATATGGCAACCGTATCTCCGTCTTGAATATCTGCATTTTCTGCTCCCATATAGCCGGTGGGATAAATGTCTGATAGAAAGAGACTTTGTTCATCGCTTAGGGAATCAGGCACTTTTATAGGACCTACATCTGCGTAAGGCACTCGCACATATTCTGCTTGTCCGCCGGAAAATCCACCTAGCATGTGGGAATAGCCAAATAACCCCGATATAGAATGACCTAAATTCTCTTTACACAATTCTTCATTGGGGTTGGAGTTATCACAAAGTGAGTACTTATGATCATTACAATAATTACAATGTCCACAGGCTATGGTAAAAGGAACAACAACCCTATCTCCTTTTTTAAACTTTTTCACCTCTTTTCCTAATTCAACTACTTCGCCCATGAACTCATGTCCCAAGACATCACCTTCCTTCATAGTCGGTACAAGATCTCCAAAGATGTGGAGATCTGAACCACAAATGGCGGTCGACGTAATTTTTATAATTATATCTTGAGGATCCTCAATTTCGGGATCGGGTACAGTGTCAATACGTACATCTTCTTTTCCGTGGTAACATAATGCTTTCATAATCTCTTTTTTTAAATTTTTATTTTTTTTAAGGTAAATGTAATTTTGAATGAGTTAAATAAATTATATCTTCAGGGCTACCTTTAACAGTTAACATTGAACATATATTTATTTTGAATTTTAGTACTTTTCTAATAATAGCACCTATTGCTACATTCATGATGACTTTTTTTAGTTATACAATTTCTTTTATTAGGGGAAAGGAATTCAAAGAGCCTCAATTGTTGACAAAACTATTATATCGTCAAATCCATACTTCCCGGTTAAGGGGAGTAGAAAATATGCCAGGATGGATAATCCATTTGAGTATAGGCTATATCTTTATTGCCATAATGGACTGTGCATTTTTATTTTCTGGTGTACAACCATCCCTCTGGTGGGGAATGATTTTTGGCACAGGTTTAGGAATAATAGGAGTAGCCGGATGGAAAATCCTTTTTGCCATACATCCTAACCCTCCTGAAATTCATTTTCGTGAATTTTATATTCAATTGCTCATAGCCCATATAATCTTTGGCTTAGTTGGAAGTTTAGGGTACGTCATTGAAACATTCCCTAATTAACTTGTTTTCTGTTCTCAAAGTACAAGTTTTCTTTTGCGAACAGTTCCTCAAAAAAAATAATAATTAACCCAAAAAAAAGATTGAGGAAGCCTTACCTAAACATGAAGGATATAAAAGAGAATATGCTATATTTTACTAGTATCTAGTGTAGTACCTTGTACACAGGGTCATGAAAATTCAGATAATAAACGTAATCGTTACTTAGATAAATGCGCAAAAAATGATACATCAATCTATAATGACATACCTGCTTAAAGCTATGGAGAGTGAAAAAAAACAGATTCTTAGTTTAGATTGATTATACTTGTGGTAAAGAATTTGTTGTTTTTTTATTCTAAGAAGGAATTTGCGCATTAGCATAAATAAGACCCTCCTTTTTAAGTTCTTTCCAAAAATCGTTTGGGATATCTGTTTTCCATGCTCGTTTGTTATCCTTCACTTGCTTAGAACTACTAGCACCGGGAATAATAGAAGAAAATTCGTCTGCGGCTAATACAAAATGCAAAGCTGCGGTAATAATATTAATCCCATATCCTTTAGCTATGCTTGCCATGCGATCCCGTTTTTCCTGCATCCCTTTTGGTATATGCTTTTTATAATTATAACGATCTCGACCAGCAATAAAGCCAGAGTTGTACCCGGCTCCCGAAACCAATTTAACACTATTTTTTCGTATTGCAGGTAATAGGCGATCAACTGCTTCTTCATGCTCTAAAATAGAATACTGAGTAGCAGATAAACAGATATCTGGATCCGCGGCTTCCATACAGTCTATAATAGGTTTTATTTTATTGACGCCCATGCCCCAAGCTTTAATAATTCCTTGTGATCTATAATCAGAAAGAACTTTAAAGGCACCTTTCTTAGCAATATTCATATGGTACGGATAACGATCGCCTACTTGGTCTTCTGAGAGATCATGTACATACACAATATCTATACTATCCAATCCCGTACGTTTCAGACTATCTTCTATAGAACGTTTAGTAGCATCTGCGGAATAATCGTGTTTGTAGTCAAAATTTAATGGATTTTGCCACATTGTAGGTGGTACATCATCTTGTTCCACCTTCTCAAATAACCGGCCTACTTTGGTAGAAAATATAAAATCATCTTCATCTTGTTGGCTCAAAAAAGCACCAAATCTACGCTCACTTTTAGTAAGTCCATACCATGGGGACGTATCAAAATAGCGAATTCCTTCATCCCATGCCTGTTGCAATATCTCGGCAGCTTGTTCTTCAGTAATATTTTCAAAAGCAGTACCTAAGGCAACCCCACCAATTCCTAATTCATGTTCTTTTTGTAATAACTCATGTTTCATAATAATAAAGTATATATGGGTAAATAGTTTCTTTTAAAATTAAAAATCTCGCTTCGTTTGTGGCGTTAAAGAAAGGTTATATTATCCTATATAAGGAGCTATAAATCTTTAACAAAGAAATAGATTTATCCATATTTCATAATAACCTAATCGCTCGGTTAAAATAAGATACCTATCTGCAATAAACTTCTTAGTTTAATACTATTTATAATGGTAGATGTATTTAGTGACTCCGTAAAGGGTATAAATCATATAGAGAACCTGCTATTATTTAATACGGCACGCATAGGAAGTTATTTAGTAAATAATTTGAGGGAAATTAAATAAAATAGGAACTTTAATGAACTGAACTAGTGTTTTTCAAAGGAATAGGTTCTGGTGGGCAGTTCTTAATTTAATAATTATATATATCTAATTCATCAAAGTCCCTTATTTCAGATAGTTTGATTAAATTCTCTATTATAACATTATTCCAAGTTTCCTTGAATATCTCATCTCCACCTTCTGCATTTTTATTGGTATTCTCTTTGATTAATTTCTTTTTTGTCAAGAAGTTAATGCTTGTTTCTATATGTACCACTGGTCCACGATTACTACTTGAATTAAATACAATTAGCTTAAAATTAGAGTTTTGAAATCGGAATGTATATGCCCAATATCCATATCGGCCGTGATTATAATGGACATACAATTTTTCATTTTTAATCTCAATCCATAAATTGGGCGGAAAATAAACGCCACCATCTTCATTTTCGGAGTAAAAACAATTGTAATTTTTGTCAGCAAGTTGATAACCTTTCTCATTTTTAAATAAGACTATTATTCCTCGTCTATTTCTGTCAACTTTTTTATCAAACCGATTTGTAACGATATTTGTTGTATCTGTTTTTTTTGATTATTAAAACACAATCTTTCCGTCCATCTTTATTTAAGTCTCCAAAATATTTTTCAAATTCAGTATATCCTTTTGGAATAAAATCAGAAGGTTCACTATCCTGTGCTTTACAGCCAAAAACGATCAACAGAAAAAAAGGTGCTATTTTTAAAATTCTATTCATTCGGTTTTAATCTTCCGGTAGTTGGTTTAAATGGACCACATTGTGTTTGGCCATGGTTTTGTTACGTGAAAATTTGCGAGGATTTTCTACCGTAAACCGAAGATAACAAATTTGCAAGGAATTTTCAGAAGTAGGAGAGAACAAGCAATTACGTATAGCCTATTTTTTATTCTTTTTGCATGTAATCAGGAACATAGGCTGATTTTCGGCTACTTCTGTGATGTTGTAAAGACCGTATTTTTCAAATTCTAATAGAATAGATCCTCGTTCGTAGTAAAATAGATTTACTCCTTTATGGGTTTCGTAACGATCTTTACTAATTAATTCGCCTTGTCCATACTGAGGTGCATTTTTGGTTATGGCGGTAAATACCATATAGCCGTTTTGGGTGAGTTGATTGTAACAATCTTGTATGAATTTTTTTCGTTCTTTACTGTTTAATAAATGAATCAGCGCATAGCAAAAAATACCATCATATTTTTTGTCGTTAAAAGGCATTCGGGTTACAGAACCTTGATAAATGTTTATTTCAGTACCGTAGTGTTTTCTGGCCAATTTTATAGCTGTTTTTGAAATTTCAATGCCTGTAACTTTAATGCCGTTTTCAATAAAAGGTTGTGCATTTCGTCCATATCCAATTCCTGGAATTAGAATGTTTTTCATATTTTTTTCTAGGAAGAAATCCCTTGTCAGTTCAGCAGATGTTGCCGGATTCATTCCCCACATTTCTTGTTTGTTGTTAAATGCTGTTTCCCAAAAATCTGCCATACTACACGCAAATTTTATCTTCTAAGAGTCCACACCTAAAACCTTTATTCTTAAGTTGTTCTTTAATAACGTTTGTATCTATGAAGCTTCCTTCAATTCTTAAAATGGAATGATCACAAGGATAAGGTTTGTCGAAATCTTCCAAATCAAAATTAAATTTTAGTTGCGGATGTGCTCCTTCTAAAAAATGCAGCATTTCTGTTGCTATACTTTCTAATTTTATGTTAGTTATTAACACGTCTACCATATCAAAAAAAATCTTGTGTAAGTTCATTATTAATCACTGCTCCTGTGATGTTTCCTCCAGAAACTGCAAGTGCAACGGAGCGCATTCTTGAACTATTGTCGCCACAAGCAAAAATGTCTTCTTCTGTAGTTTTTTGCATAACATTCACTTCAATGTGCCCATGCTCTGTGAGCTTGCAACCCAATTCTGTGGGTATAGTAGAGTTTTGCTCAAAAGGAATAGAGGCGTAGGCACAGTCAAACGTTTTGGTGCTTCCATCTTTAAAAATAATTTTTTCTAGTTGTCCATTTTGGTGTTCTATTTCTGAAATTTCTTTTTCAATAATTTCAATATGATGTTGCTTAAATTTTTCTAATTGCTCGTCCTCAAACTCCTTTGCACCCGACGTAAGTATGGTGATGTCTTTGGTTAAATTGTTTACCAAAGAAGCAAGATGAAACGCTCTTTCACCATTGGCAATAATAGCCGTGTTCTTGTTTCTTATTTCATAACCGTGACAATAAGGACAATGTACAACGGATATCCCCCAACATTCTGAAAAACCTTTTATATTTGGCATCAGGTCTTTAATACCTGCAGCAAACACTAACTTTTTAGCTGTAAATGTGTCTCCTTTTAAAGTGGTGATTTCAAATCCTTTGTTACTTCTCTTTCCGCCCACCGCAAGTCCGTCATAAAATTTTATACTGTTGTATTTTTTGATTTGATTTTTTGTAATTTCAGCAATTTCCTTTGGCGTGCTTCCGTCTTGTGTTAAAAAATTGTGTGAATGTGGCGTTTGGCGATTGCAAGGTTTACCCGAATCTATTACCAATGTTTTTCTAAGTGAGCGTCCTAATGCCATTGCGGCCGAAAGCCCTGCATAACTTCCACCTATGATGATGACTTCAAATTCCTTTTTATTCATATTGTTTTTGTATTGAGCAAAGAGCGATAAAGGTTTTGGTAGTGTAAGCACTAAACCTGTTACTCCAAATAGTTTAATTAGTTCTCTTCGGTTCATTTATTTTAATTAAATGCGAAGTTGTCGCATTAGTAATTTTTGTCAAATATACAATCTTTTTGTATTATTGCAACTTATTCGCAATAAAAGATGAATCGAAGAAATACGCCTACAAAGGAAGCCGTACTAAACTTGCTTTTAAATTCTAAAAAAGCGTTAAGTCAAGACGCTATTGAAAAGCAATTAGATATTGATATCAATAGAGCTACCATCTATAGAGTGTTAAACCGATTTTGTGAGGACGATATCGTACACAAAATTGTTGCAGAAGACGGAAAACAGTATTTTGCTGTTTGTAAAAAGTGTGAGAATCCGCCAGAAGTTATTCAGCATCATTTTCATTTTCGGTGTCTATCGTGTGATTCGATTGAATGCCTGCAAGTACCTGTCGACTATTCAGTGCCTACTGGGTATGAGGTACAAAATGCAAATTGTGTTCTTACTGGGGTTTGTAATGATTGTTCGTAGATTTTATACCCATTTCTCATAATGGTCGAGTATAAGTTTAGTATGGGATTTCGGTACGATTCACTTTCTACCACTTCTAATTTTAGCCATTCAAACTTATGACAAATATAAAGTAGTAGATAGAGTATTCTTTTTTGTTCGTGGAGGTAGGCACACTTATTGACAAATTTGGGATTGTACGGTTTATTTAAACGATTTGGTAATATGTGTAGCTGTCAAATAATGCTTTTATATCAATGTTGTAGCACGTTATTTTTTCTGGTATTCAGAATACTCTATGCTACTTGCTTTGTCAAAATTAATATTGTAATCTTGTTCAATCGACCTTTTTTCTTCTAAATTCACTATACCTATGAGCACCTTGCTTCCCATTAAATCTATTTCAATTTCTAAAGGTTCTGCATTTAAAACATTTGAAGCTAAAGGGAAATGATTTGGTAGATTTGGGATTTCATCTGAAACGTACATATTCATTTTGGTTGATGCTTCTTGTTGCATTTGCATAGCAACTTTGAAGCATTTCAAATTTGCTATGGTTTTTGTTGAGTCCCTATAAATCGTATAAAATTCTTTCATCATTTCCTGTTGTTCAGGTGTAATTTCATTCAAGTTTTGGTCAATGTAATTATATTTTGAAACTTTAATGAGTTTATCATCCTTTATGAAATAAAAATTAGCAAACGATTTATCAGAGTTGTATTCAATAATTTCAGTTGTACCGTTGTTATCTTGGACTGAATAGATTTTCGTAGGGCTTTTATAAATCTTCTTTTTGTATTTATTATTCATTAATTGTTTAAAAGGTGTATCGTTTGTAATTCCCAATTCGATAAACGTTTGATTTTCTATTTGGCTACTTGCAATGCCTGAAAATATCAGGGCAAGTATTAAGCAAAATTTTTTCATCTTTTTTTTTATTCTTTAAACATTTCATTGTATGCCTTCACATGGTGTGGAAATTCTTCTTCATAGAACGGATATGGAACTCCTAATAACGTGACTTCATATACGTCACTATCCATTCCGCTTATTTGATTTCCTATTCCTTTAACTTCAATCCCATTTTCATTTTTAACAATAAGGGTGTCTATCGTCATTGTTGATATTAATTTATCCTTTGGATAATCACTTGCTAATTCAATGTCCATTGATTCACAATAATTTTTAATGAAGTCATAACCCATATTCTGGTCAAAAAATTTTATATTTCCAAATACGACTCCCATTGGAGCATCTGCTTTTTCAAGCTTTGTTGTTCCTACTTTAATATCTCCGATTTGAATTGAATATTCCATAATTAGTTAACTTATATAGTCCCAAAACTTATCCATTTCAGATTCTTTGTAAGAATTAATTAGCATCCTGAAATCATTTGACAATTCTAATTTTAGTAATTCGTCTGATAAGTCAGGTCTAAATGGCCAAATCCAAGATAATTCCTCCTCTCTCAAGGGCGGTTCATTATCAGGGCAGAATTCAATATAATTTTCACAAACACCAATAGTATTTACAAACAATACACAAATCGCAGAAAGCCTTTCGTCAAAATTATCAAAGTCAACAATTTCCTTCCAAGACACCGCTTTCGGTATTGATTCAATTATTTGGTCTAATTCACTTTTCATTTTCTTCTAATGCCTTGTCCTGAAATATGACTATAGGTTAAAAATGATTTTAAGCTATTAATTTACCCGCCTATAGGAAGGACAGGTATGCCATTTTCGGTGTTTTATAAGCTAAAGATAAATGTAATCTTATTTCGTTATACAGTTTAATCGCAATTTTTGTTGTCTTTTTACCGGAGTCACGTTAGTAAAGGTTTTCAATACATTAAAAATTAAGAGGATGAATTAATTAAAAAAATAAAATAGTAACTTTAAAGAACCGAACTAGTGCTTTTCATAGGATACGTTGTTAACTAACGTTTTTTTATCAGTTTTATATTCTTCTCAATGTTCGTTTTTAACATCGAATTATCGTTTTTTATTATTATTCTGTCAATAACCATTAAGCTGTCTGTTAATGATTTAATTCTCCATTCATTCTCAACACCTAATTTTAACGAATGTCTTAAATTCATTGTTAAAAGCTCAAATGAATTATTGATTTCGATTTCAGATTTTTCTTTTGTGTAAAAATCTAATTCAATTTGATTTTCTGTGATTTTATAGTTTGGTGGCCAGTCATATCTAGGGTATCCGATTGGTGGTGGCGGAAAGTCAGTTGAGTCGGTTCCAATATATTTCTCTTCAATCCAAGTTCCATATATTAATTTCTTGTCCCATTTCAGCTTCCTTTTCATTAATTCAATTTCAGTATCTTTTTCTCCAATATATAAACCCTCGTAATAATCATCATCAATTTTTTTTATGGCTATTATTCGACTGTTTAAAACTAAAAAATCTGATTCATTAAAATTAGCTATACGATAAGGTAAATTCCTGTCGCTATACTGATAGATAGTATAAGTTGAATCATTAAAATCAAAAATCAGAGTATCAATTTCCGATTCGGCTATTAAATTGAAAGTTTTTCCTTTCAATTCAATTTTAGGGTTTTGATATTCTGTATCTTTTTTACAACTAACAATCATTAAAATCAGAAGTAAAAATATTGTTGGTTTATTCATTTTTAAATGTTAGCTAACGTGTTTGTGTATAGTTATTTGTGTGGTTAAGCAACTAATTTAGCAAATAAATCACAGATAAAAAGTCCCAGAGGACTTTCGTAAGTAGGCTTTAACTAGCAATAAATTATACACATTGTGCCTGTTGCACAAGTCTCGCCAAAGATAAATATATTTT
>TARA_R110000851_G_scaffold293427_1_pt1 | contig 77473 bp, 73 predicted proteins | sample TARA_R110000851 | Tara Oceans TARA_R110000851 (sample SAMEA4397627) | marine metagenome | biome: Polar Biome; feature: [DCM] deep chlorophyll maximum layer (ENVO:01000326); material: water (ENVO:00002006), including particulate matter (ENVO:01000060) such as... | depth 17 m
TGGGCAACCCTGGGCCGAAACGCCCGTCATAGCCCTTCTGGGTGCTTTCGTCCTGGATCTGCTTCTGTACTTTCTTCCAGTCAACCCCGAATGGCGGATTGCTCAGCATGTAGTCAAACCGCTGCCCGGCGAGTCGATCATCTGACAAGGTATTGCCTAGCTTGATATTGGCAACGTCCTGGCCCTTGATCAGCATGTCAGCTTTACAGATGGCATAAGACTCGGCATTGAGCTCCTGTCCGTAGAGCGATACTGTTACTTTCTCACTTACTGACTGGATGTAGGCATCCCCTTCCGACAAAAAGCCACCCGTGCCAGCAGTCGGATCGTACACGGTCACGATGCTGTTGGGTTTGAGCTTGTCGTCCTGGTTGGTCAGCACCAGAGAAGTGGTCAGGTGCACGATGTCGCGCGGGGTGAAGTGTTCCCCGGCCGTTTCGTTTGAGCTTTCTGCAAAGCGCCGGATGAGTTCTTCGAAGATCACACCCATTCCAAAGTTGCTGACGGATGTTGGATTAAGATCAAAGTTCGCAAATCGCTGCACGACCTGATACAGCAGGTTTGCCGCAGATAACTGCTGAACGTAATCCTCGAAGTGGAAATGCTCGAATATCTCGCGCGCATGCTTGCTGAATGAATTGACGTAGCTCATCAAGTCATCGGCGGTCTGAGTGTCAGACAACGTGGCTAAGCTCAGTGGCGAAGCATTGAAGAAGTCTTTTCCAGTCGTGCGCAGCAACAGTCGGTCTCGAACTTCGTCAGGAAGGTTCTGCTGGCGATTTGCTTCAATTAGCACAGCCTCTTTGGTGGGCTCAAGCACGCACTCCATTCGCCTGAGCAAAGTAAACGGCAGAATCACACGTCCATACTGGGACTGCTTGAAGTCCCCGCGCAGCAGATCCGCCACAGACCAGATAAAGGCCGCAGTCTGGGAATGAGTTTCAGTGTTCACCGCAAAAAAATCCTTATGGTAGTTCCCGCAATGATATACGCCTGACACCCTTGATGTAAAAACTAATACGATACTTAGCTGGATTATGTAACTGCACAGGGTAGAAAGTGGATCCGCAGAGAAGTCTCTGGAACCGCTACGTTACTACCGCCCCCAAGAACTGCTAAGTACAACGACGGGTCTCAGCATTACATGGATCAACCAATGTCAGGATATGCGTGATCTAGCGATATGCAACATGAGAGTTTGGCGCAGCGCATTAACAAGAGGCGAGAAAGGCAGGCTCACCCGGATTTTCAGCCTTTTACACAATAGCTGAGCGATCTCAATACGGCCGCACCACTAAAAAACAACAAAATGGCGAAGATAGCTGAAATTTGATGTGTTTTGACTGACGTTAGCATCAATAAAAGATCGACAGACTTTATTCCCTTCCGACAGACTTTATTTTCAATCTTCACCGGCAAGCAGAACCCAAAAACTCACTCCACCGTCACACTCTTGGCCAGATTCCGTGGCTTATCCACATCCGTACCCCGCGCACACGCCGCGTGATACGCCAGCAACTGCAACGGAATCGTATGCAGAATCGGTGACAACTTCCCGTAGTTCTCGGGCATCCGGATTACATGCATCCCCGGGCTGGCCGTAATCCGCGTATCGGCATCTGCAAACACATACAGTTCACCGCCACGCGCACGCACCTCCTGCATGTTCGATTTCAGCTTCTCCAGCAGCTCATCGCGCGGGGCAATCGTCACCACCGGCATCTGGTCGGTCACCAGCGCCAGCGGCCCATGTTTCAGCTCCCCGGCCGGATACGCCTCGGCATGAATATAGCTGATCTCTTTCAGCTTCAGCGCCCCTTCCATGGCAATGGGGTAATGCATGCCGCGCCCCAGGAACAGCGCATTCTCTTTACTGGCAAAACGGTCGGCCCAAGCCATAATCTGCGGCTCCAATGCCAGCACGGCAGTAATGGCCACCGGTAAATGACGCAGCGCTTTCAGGTAGTCGTGCTCCTGCGTTTCCGTAATGCGGCCTTTCACCTGCGCCAGCGCCAGCGTCAGCATGAACAAACCGGTAAGCTGCGTGGTAAATGCCTTGGTCGAGGCCACGCCAATCTCAACGCCTGCACGCGTCAGGTACGACAGCTTGCACTCGCGCACCATGGCGCTGGTGCCCACGTTGCAAATGGTTAGCGTGTGTTCCATGCCCAGGCTTTGCGCATGTTTCAGCGCCGCCAGGGTATCGGCCGTTTCACCCGATTGCGAAATGGTCACCACCAGCGTACGCGGGTCGGGCACGCTATCGCGATAGCGGTACTCGCTGGCAATTTCCACGTTAACCGGAATCTTGGCCACCGACTCAATCCAGTAACGCGCAGTCATACCGGCGTAGTAGCTGGTACCGCAGGCCAGAATCAGTACGCGATCAATCGTTTTGAAGACATCATAGGCACCATCGCCAAACAGTTCCGGCGTAATGCTCTGAATGTCTTGCAGCGTGTCGCCCACTGCGCGCGGCTGCTCGAAAATTTCCTTTTGCATGTAATGGCGGTACGGGCCGAGCTCGGCCGCACCAGTGTGTATCTGTACGGTGTGCACCTCGCGCTTCACTTCATGACCCTGGGCGTCCACAATCCACACACGCGACAACTGCAAATCCACTACGTCGCCGTCTTCCAGGTAAATGATCTGGTCGGTGGTACCGGCCAGCGCCAAGGCATCTGAAGCCAGGAAGTTCTCATTCCGGCCGCAACCGACCACCAGCGGGGAACCCTGGCGCGCACCCACGACCCGGTGCGGTTCGTCCTGGCAGAAAACCGCAATGGCGTAGGCGCCTTCCAGGCGATGTACGGCCGCCTGCACCGCTTCGAATAAATCAGCCGAATACAGGTGGTCGATTAAATGGGCAATAACCTCGGTATCCGTCTGGCTTTCGAACACATAACCGGCCGCTTCAAGCTCTTCGCGCAGTTCATCGTGGTTTTCGATAATGCCGTTGTGCACCAGGGCAATGCGCGCCTTACCCCGGCTTTGCCCGGAGAAATGTGGGTGGGCGTTGTGCGTGGCGGGTGCACCATGGGTGGCCCAGCGCGTATGGGCAATCCCGGTAAAACCGGAAAGTGCTGTATCTTGAACTTCGCGCTCCAGTTCCGCGACGCGATGTGTGCTGCGCGCGCGCTGCAAATCGCCATCGGCATGAACGGCCACGCCACAAGAGTCGTATCCACGATACTCCAGACGCTTCAGACCCTCGAGCAATACGGGGACAACGTTACGTTGCGCCACGGCGCCAACAATTCCGCACATAGTTTGTTCTCCTTGCACAAATGCTTGATAAAGCAATGGCTCATTGTGCGCAAAGCGGCAAGAAATAAGATTTCTTATTTTCCTTACATATGAAATAATATTTCAATCTTATACCACTATGAAATATTATTTCACAACTGGACCATGCCACTTACGAAATCCGCCATCAAACTCGACGACCTGGACATCCGTATCCTGAATGCGCTCCAGCACGACAGCGCGGTGTCGAACCTGGAACTGGCCCAGCAGGTGCATGCGTCTGCCCCCACCTGCCTGCGCCGCGTACGCCGCCTGACCGAAGCCGGCATGATTGAAAAACAAGTGGCAATTCTGAACCCGGACAAACTGGGCAACAGCCTGACCGCCATTTGCGAAATCACACTGAACACCCAAACCGAACAGGCATTTGCGGCGTTCGAGCAACAAATACAACAGGAAGCGCGAGTACTGCAGTGTTACCGCGTCTCGCCAGGGCCCGACTTCATTCTGGTTGCACAAGTGCAAGACATGCCGGCCTACCACGCATTGGCACATCGCTTATTTACCGAACAAGGCAATATCCGCAATGTGCGCACTTTCTTTTCTGTGCACCGGTCTAAATTCAACACCCACTCATTGCTCTAGCACAGACTCATATAGCGCAAGATAACGTTCGCCCATCGTGTCCACGTTATGTTCGCGCACAACGTAGTCATAGGCATGGCGCGTTAAGCCGGCTCGCAGATCCGGGCTGTCGAGCACCTGTACCAGGCTCGCCGCCATGGCGCGAAAGTCGCCCACGTCAACCAGCAAGCCACGTTCGTCGGCCAGACTCTCCTTCAGGCCGCCGGCACGGGTTGCCACCACCGGCACCTTCTGGCTGAAAGCATCCAGCACACTGCTGCCCAAGGCCTCTTCAACAGACGACAAGACGAAAACATCGAACGCGCCGAACAAGGTCTCGACACCCGATTCGAAGCCCGCGAATAAATAATGCTGCGTTAAATCCAGCTCGTTCACCAATTGTTTTGCAGCTTGGGCCACGTCGCCTTCAGCACCGAAATGCAGGCAGACCACGTTCGGATGCGTTTCACGCAAATGATCGATCGCACGAATTAACGTAAGCGGGTCTTTCTCGCGCGTTAGCGCAGCGCTGGTACCCACCACCTGCCGGCCCTGCAGGTTAAAGCGCTGCTTCAGCGCGGCCACTTTTTCAGCGTTGGGGGCAGCCGGCTCGATAGCACTTCGAATAACCGATACCACCAAACCAAAACGGCGCGGCTCAAACGCTGCAGCCTCGCTAATGGCAACGAATGCATCCACGCGCTCCCATTTCATAAGGGTGCGCGGCTGCCGCGATGGCTTCAGCAAAAACGAAGTGCGCCGCGTGAACACCACCGGCCGACCCAACAACGGTTTCAACACCGTCAGCCAGCTCAAGGTGTTCGCGGTTTGCGCATGCAGAATATCGAAGCGCCGCCCTAAACCCAGCAACCTGAAGCAGGCGGCTGGCACGTTTCGGGCTTCGTGCACTTTGAACCCTTCGGCGCGCGCGGCCTTTGCCAGGGGCTCACCAGCCCGCGCCAGCAGATGCGCATCGTGCCCTTGCTTGCGCAACTGACGCAAGCACAGCAAAGTTTGCCGCTCACCGCCACGCCAACCGCGTTCAAAATTAAGGTGCAATACCCGCATAAGAAGCCTGCAATAAGTTTGCCTTGCTGCGCTACAACTGCAAGTCGGGCGTAGGGTTTAAATGACGGATCACGTTAATGGCCACGGCCAGTAACGCGCAAATAATGCTCACGAAAATCGAAACCACGGGCCCCTGGTCTCCGCCCATCTGAAACGCAATGGCGGCCAAGGCCGTACCCACACTCTGCCCCAGGACACGCGTGGTCGCCTGCAGGCCGCCGGCAGCGCCGCTTCTGCGCCGAGGTGCCCCAGCCAGCATGGCACGGTTATTCGGGCTTTGGAAAAAGCCCACACCGATACCGCTCAGAACCATGGGCGGCAACAAGGCATAATGAATGGAATCGAGCGGCATCAGCACAGTCCAGATCAAACCGGCCGCCGTTAAACTGGCGCCGATAATGCACAGGATTGCAACGCGATAGCGATCTGACATCCAGCCGGCAATGGGCGCCATGCATGCCACGCCCACCGACCAGGCCGCCAGCAGCACACCCACCTGGCCATAATTGTAATCAAGAGCGTGAATCAAATAAAAGGGCAATGCCACCATGGCCGACATCTGCGAGGCAAACGAGGCCAGCGAAGCACTCACCGCAAAGGCAATGGGTTGAATGCGCAATAAATCAAGCGGTACCAACGGCGCCTCTTGATGACCCGAGCGCCTGAACAGCCACCAGCCGGCAACACCCGACACCGCCAGAAACCCAAGTGCCCAAACAAGGTTCGACACCAGCATGTCCAGGCCCACCACAAACAGGCCGAATGTGGTCATGCTCAGCCCGCACGCCACCCAGTCGAAACGCTTGCTGGTACGCGGCACGTCGGGCAAGGCACGCAAACCGAACAGCAGCGCCACGCAAACCGGCGTGTACACAACAAACGTCCAGCGCCAGGAAGACAGCTCGATAATGAAAGCCCCAATGGCCGGCCCCAGCACGGCCAGGACACCCACCACCAGCGAACTCAGGCTAACGCCCAGCCCCAGTTGACGCATGGGATAAATATTACGCACCAGCCCGCCGAAAAGGCTCATCAGCATGGCGGCCCCGACACCCTGGACGACCCGGGCAATCAGCAACATGGAAAACGATGTTGAAAACGCGCACGACAGCGCGCCCACCATGAAAACGGTTGAACCCAGGCCGTACATTTGTCGAAAACCAATGCGTTCAGCCACGGCAGATGAAGGCAGGATGCCCACCAGCACCGTTACCGTATAGGCAATCATGACCCACACCACAAGGCCAGGCGACACGTTAAGGTCGGCAGCAATATCGGGCAGCGCCACATTGGCGGCCGCCATGTCCCAGGAAACCAGTGCCAGGCCCGACATCAACACCGCCATCGCCCAAAGGCGACGCGGCATCGGCAAGCCATCTTTAAATTCGGTCATGTCTCTTAAACGCCTACTTCTTTTTCTCCGGCCGCTTCCAGTTTTCTATTGTGGTTTGCCGCGAGCGCGACAACGTTAACTTTCCATCGGGAGCATCTTTGGTCAGTGTCGTGCCTGCACCGAGCGTGGCGCCCTTACCAACCCGAACCGGCGCCACCAGTTGCGTATCTGAACCAATAAAGGCATCGTCTTCAATAATGGTTTGAAATTTGTTCACGCCATCGTAATTGCAGGTAATCGTCCCCGCGCCGATATTCACCCGTTCGCCCACCCGGGCGTCGCCAATATAAGACAGGTGATTCGCCTTCGAACCTTTCCCCAGGCTGCTTTTCTTGATTTCCACGAAATTGCCCACGTGCGCCTGCTCACCCACATGCGCGCCAGGGCGCAACCGCGCGTATGGGCCAATACGGGCTTGCGCATCGATCGCAGCCTCTTCAACGTGGCTGAATGCTTCAATATGCGAACCGGCACCCACTGTGGCCGACTTCACTACGCAATGCGGCCCCACTCGAACGCCGTCGTTCAGCACCACGTGGCCTTCAAACACACAGCCGACGTCGATGAAAACATCGCGCCCGCATTGCAGGGTGCCGCGTAAATCAAAGCGGGCCGGATCGGCCAACGTGACGCCTTGCTCCAGCAGCCGCCGTGCCTGCTCTGCCTGCCACAAACGCTCCAGCTGGGCTTGCTGAACTCGACTGTTCACGCCCAACGTTTCATAGGCCGCGCCGGGGTGAGCCGCGCCCACCGCAACGCCATCGCGAACCGCCAGGCTCACCACGTCGGTTAAATAGTACTCACCTTGGGCGTTGTCGTTGGTAATTTGCCCCAGCCATTCAATGAGCTTGCCGGTTGGCGCAGCCAGGATTCCCGTATTCACTTCGTTAATGGCGCGCTCGGCTTCGGTGGCATCTTTGTGCTCGACAATACGTTCCACATTGCCGGCTGAGCCGCGCACAATACGCCCGTAGCCGGCCGGATCGGCGAGTTTCTCGGTAAGAATCGCCAAACCGTCGTGGCGTGCTTGCAGCAGATTTTCCAACGTTGCCGACTGCACCAGGGGCACATCGCCGTACAACACCAGAGTGGCGCCGCCCGGATCGGCCTGTTGCAATAACGGAATAGCCTGCATAACGGCATGGCCTGTGCCCTGCTGGGGGTTTTGCAACACAAAGTCCAGGTCGGGCGCATGGGCAAATGCCTGCTTCACCGTTTCGGCGCCATGCCCCACGACCACCACAATACGGCCCGGCTTCAATAACCGGGCCTGATCAATTACATGCGCCAGCATGGGCTTGCCGGCAACAGGATGCAGCACTTTGGGCAAACTGGATTGCATGCGCTTACCCAACCCGGCTGCCAGAATCACAATATTCAGCATGTATGAAACACTATTAAAAAATGAAATATAAGGCCGATACGGCCTGTGCGTTCAATTAAGTTGGGCTTTGTTAGCCACTTGTTTTCCTGGCGGCAGTACGTTTGCGCGAAGCGGTTTTCCGGGCCGCCCCGGATTTACGCGTGCCGCCTGCCGAGGCTTGCTTGCGCGCACGCGAAGCCGCAGTGCGTTTTGGTGCCGCCGAACCGGAAGACAAGGTGCTCTTGGCCGCCGCCGGGGAAGCCGACGCAGACGCAGTCTTTGCCGCACTGGTTTGGCCACCGGCTTTACCGTCGGCGCCCGCGCCGGAAGCCTCTCCCGATGTGGCCGAAGCCAGGGTATTGAATTGGTTTTGCAGCATCGACCACCAGGCCTGCGCGGCCTCCGACCCTTGCTGCATGGCATCCGCGCCTTGCTTCATGGCCTCGGCACTGGCATCGGCATCGCCGTGCGACGCCCCGCCCGCCTTTTCCTGTGTGCGGGCCTTGTCTTGCGCAGCAGCCGAAGCAGGCTTGATTTTGGCCTGGCCCGATGGCTTCAAACCCAGCGCCACTTCCAGCGCTGACGGATTATCGCCATTGCCCGACATGCCTTCGGGCGACACAAAAGATCTTAATGTAGAGATAGTGGCACGCTGTACTTCCAGCCCCTGGATGGTGCTGGTCAACATCGACAAGTTCATGCGCAGCCAGTTTTCAACGGTGCGCAGCTCGGCAATGCGACGATCAAGGTCTTCAACATTCATCGGCGGCGACGCCAGCCCGAGCCCTTGGGACGCCCCCGCCTGGGCCAGGTTATCCCAGGCCTGGCGCATCATTTCAATACTGGCCAGCATCGGGTTGTGCCCCGAATCGCCCTGTTGACCCAGCCCCGGGAACATAAACGGATTACTGTTATTCGGTTGACTCATAGCGCCTCCGCACCAACGTTAGCAAGGAACAAGGCCATTTTACGCAGTTTGCATCAAACGTGACCTTAAACAATCCAAAATAACCAATGACGCCTCCAGGGTGAATTGCTCCTGCGCAAGCAAATGCCCCAATTCTTCAGGCGTTACAGCCATTATTTCACTGACCTCGCCATCGATATTGCGCGGCGCCACGTCGTGGGCCAGCACGCACTCGCTAACCAGTACATCCTCCACCTGATAGCCTTCAGGCAAGCGGCGATGCATTCGCACGATCGTGCGCTCCGGACCCCGCCGCGCAAGATCGTCAAGCGTCAGCCCGGCTTCTTCGTAGCTTTCACGTATCAGCGCGGTATCCATGTCTTCGCCTGCACCGGCCAGGCCGCCCACTAAAGTATCCAGCATATTGGGATCGGTATTTTTGGTGGCCGAGCGCCGCGCAACATACAAACGCCCGTCTGGCGTCCAGGCATTCAAGTGCACTGCGCGCGTAAGCAACCCCATTGGGCGCACGGCAGCACGCTCAATTTCGCCCACGCGGCAACCCTCACCGACCACATCCAGCAACTCATCACGCCAGCCGCGCGCGCAGCCCGCCTCTTTCAGCGTGACGGCCACCTGGGCCAAGAGCGCATTCAGTACAGGAGACGGATTCACGAAACGCGCGCCCACATGAACGGCCTCGTGGTCGATCTGCACCCCATCAAGATCTTGCAACGCCTCGGTGGCCCGTGCGGTAATCCAGCCACAAACCCGACCCGCAATCGTAAGCGGCCGGGAGCCCGGCGGCGGCAATTGTTGCAAACGCGGCTGAAGCGCTTCAAGACGCGCCTGAACCTGGCTTAACGTAAGGGGTTCAATGTGTGTATTCATGCGCAAATTGTAGTGTAAGACGGCCTCGTTGCCCCACGACCGCCGCAGGTTCGTTATAATTCTGCGGTTTAGACGTAATTCAATGGGGCATAGTCCGAGTAGGTCTGTCGTGAGCAGGCCGCCTGTACTCGTCCTTGCCATCTGATAATTGTGTTCGTGCCGCAGGCAGGCTTACCCAGGTCTGCCGGTCAATGCCAGAAACGGCAAAACACACTGTATTTCGAGGTCAGCATGAAGAAGTTGAGAGGGGTACTGGGCACCAGCGCGTTGCTATTTGCAAGTGTGGCCGGTGCGCAGGTGAAAGATATGCCGGGGGGCCCACGGGTCAACCAGCTGAATCTGCCGGAAGGGGTTACCCAGATTGCCAGCGATATCGTTTGGCTGCACTGGATGATGCTTATCATCTGTACGGTCATCTTCATTGGCGTGTTCGGGGTCATGTTTTACTCCATTATCCGCCACCGCAAGTCGGCCGGCTTCAAGCCATCGAAGTTTCACGAGCACGTGGGCGTGGAAGTGGCCTGGACAGTCGTCCCCTTCCTTATCGTGGTAGCCATGGCGCTGCCCGCCACCAAAACCGTGGTGGCCATGAAAGACACCTCCAGTGCCGACCTCACTGTCAAAGCAACCGGCTATCAATGGAAATGGGGCTACGAGTATACCGACGGCGCCGCGCAAGGCGTCAGCTTCCTTTCCAACCTCACCACACCCATGGCCCAGCGCCTGGGCAAAGAGCCTCCCGGTGAGTTCTACCTCATGGAAGTCGACCAGCCGCTGGTCGTTCCGGTCGACAAGAAAGTACGTATCGTCGTGACCTCGGGCGACGTTATCCACTCCTGGATGGTGCCGGAACTGGGCGTCAAGCAAGATGCCATTCCCGGCTTCCTGCGCGACACCTGGTTCCGCGCCAACAAGGTTGGCACTTATCGCGGCCAGTGCGCAGAGCTCTGTGGCAAGGATCACGCCTATATGCCGATTGTGGTCGAAGTTGTTTCGCAAGACGACTTCAAGGCATGGTCTGAAGAGCGGCAGAAAGCATTGGCCAATGCCGCCGACGACCCCACCAAAGAATGGACCAAAGAAGAGCTCATGACACGTGGCGAACAGGTTTACGCTGCCAACTGCGTTGCATGCCACCAGGCCAACGGCAAAGGCACACCGGGCGCTTTCCCTGCGCTCGATGGCTCGCAAGTGGTACTGGGCCCGAAAGACGCGCAGCTTGAAACGGTGCTGAACGGGGTTCAGGGCACAGCCATGGCGGCCTTCCGCGACCAGCTTAACGATGTGGAAATCGCTGCCGTGGTTACCTATACCCGCAACGCCTGGAGCAACGAAGGAAAAGGTGAAGATCCGGTTGTTCAACCCGCCGAAGTCACCGCCCTGCGCTAGGCGCAACGTTGTTAACGTAGTTTATTCGCTAGTTTTTTCTACCGGGGTCGCGCTGGAACACACGGCCCCGGCAAAGTAGGAAGGAGTCCACCATGAGCAGTATCACTGCCGATCACACCCACGGGCACGACGACCACGCCCATGGCGCCCCCAAGGGGTGGCGCCGTTGGCTGTTCGCCACCAACCACAAAGACATCGGGACGATGTACCTCATCTTCTCGTTCCTTATGCTGCTGGAAGGCGGCACACTGGCTTTGCTGTTGCGCACCGAACTGTTCGAACCCGGCTTGCAGTTTTTCCAGCCTGAACTGTTCAACCAGTTCACCACCATGCACGGCATCATCATGGTGTTCGGCGCCATCATGCCGGCCTTCGTGGGCTTCGCCAACTGGATGATCCCGCTGCAAATCGGTGCCTCCGACATGGCCTTTGCCCGCATGAACAACTTCAGCTTCTGGCTGCTGCCGGTTGGGGCCATCCTGTTCACTGCATCCTTCTTCGTTCCGGGCGGCGCCATGGCGGCCGGCTGGACAATGTACGCGCCGCTGACCCTGCAAATGGGCGTCGGCATGGACCTGGCCATTTTCGGCGTACACATTCTGGGTGCCTCGTCCATCATGGGTGCGATCAACATTATCGTCACCATCCTGAACATGCGCGCGCCCGGCATGACGCTCATGAAAATGCCGCTGTTCTGCTGGACATGGCTGATTACGGCATACCTGCTGATTGCCGTGATGCCCGTGTTGGCCGCTGCCGTTACCATGCTGCTGACCGACCGCCACTTCGGCACCGCGTTCTTCAACGCCGCCGCCGGTGGTGACCCCGTCCTGTATCAGCACGTGTTCTGGTTCTTCGGTCACCCCGAGGTCTACATTATGATTCTGCCGGCCTTTGGTATTGTGTCCGCCATCGTGCCCGCATTCTCGCGCAAGCGCTTGTTCGGTTATGCCTCCATGGTGTACGCAACGGCCGCCATTGCCATTCTCTCCTTCCTGGTATGGGCGCACCACATGTTCACCACCGGCATGCCGGTAACCGGTCAGTTGTACTTCATGTACGCCACCATGCTTATTTCGGTGCCGACCGGCGTGAAAATCTTCAACTGGGTGGCCACCATGTGGCGCGGCTCCATGAGCTTTGAAACACCCATGCTGTTCTCGATCGGCTTTATCTTCGTGTTCACGCTCGGCGGCTTTACCGGCCTGATTCTGGCCGTTGCGCCAATCGACATCGCCGTTCACGACACCTACTATGTGGTAGCCCACTTCCATTACGTGCTGGTAGCCGGTTCACTGTTTGCGCTGTTCGGCGGCGCCTACTACTGGCTGCCCAAATGGACAGGCCGCATGTACGACGAGCGCCTGGCCAAGTGGCACTTCTGGTCAACCATGATCTCCTTTAACGTCACCTTCTTTCCCATGCACTTCCTGGGTCTGGCCGGCATGCCACGTCGCTACGCCGACTACGCAGCGCAGTTCACCGATTTCCATCAAATCGCCACCATTGGCGCGTTCTGGTTCGGCCTGTCGCAGCTGATCTTTATTTATGTCGTGCTGAAGGCTTATTCAGGCCGCGGCGAACCCGCGCCCGCCAAGCCTTGGGAAGGTGCTGAAGGACTTGAATGGACAGTGCCCTCACCCGCACCGTTCCATACATTCGAAACACCACCAGAAGTGAAATAACGTTTATGACACCTGAACAACGTCGCCGCAATCGCATCACCGGCCTTATCCTGGCAGTTATCGTATTTGCCATTATGGGGTGGGTGTTCTACCGCGGCGGTATCGGCTAAAGTAGGTTTATGAGCAACGACCTTAAGGCACTGTCCAAGCGCAAGCTCAATTTCTTCCAAACGCTGAAAGCGGTTTTATGGGGGTTTTTGGGGGTGCGCAAAGGCAAGGGCTACAACGAGGACATTGAACGCCTGAATCCGGTTCACCTGATCATTGCGGCCATTATCGGCACCATTATCTTCGTGGTGGGGCTGGTATTAGTGGCGCAGTGGTTTGTTGCCCAAGCGGTTTAATGTATTTGTAAAATTTAAATAATTCGTAGGAGAACACCATGAGTGCAGGTCACTCGGCCAACGGCAATCAGGCACCTTACTACTACGTGCCCGCCGACTCCGCGCATCCGGTGCGCGCCAGTATCGCTTTGTTATTCGTTTTGCTGGGCGCAGCCCTGTGGGTCAACAGTATTGCCGCGGGCCCCTGGCTCGTTGCGGCTGGCTTGCTGTTCCTGTTTTTCGTGTTGTGGGGCTGGTTCGGCGACGCCATCCGGGAATCTGAAACCGGCATGAACAGCGCCCGGGTCGACGGCTCCTACCGTTGGAGCATGGCCTGGTTCATTTTCTCGGAAGTTATGTTTTTCGCAGCCTTCTTCGGCGCGTTATGGTATGTGCGGGAAATCACCACGCCCTGGCTGTCCGACATCGACCACCGCAACCTGTTGTGGCCGAACTTCACCGGCACCTGGCCCAACACTGGCCCGGCAGGCGTTGTCGAAGCTTTCCAGACAGTGGGGCCTTTCTGGCTGCCCACCATCAACACGGCATTGCTGCTGACTTCGGGCCTGACGCTCACCGTTGCCCACCACGCGCTGCGTGAAAACCACCGTGGCAAGACTGCGTTCTGGCTGGCCGCCACCGTGATCCTGGGTTTCATCTTCGTGTTCGTGCAGGCTTACGAGTACATGCATGCGTATTCCGACCTGAACCTGCGATTTGACTCCGGTGCCTATGGTTCGCTGTTCTACATGCTAACCGGCTTTCACGGCTTTCACGTTATCCTGGGTGCCACCATGCTTACCGTGATCCTGTTCCGTGTACTTAAGGGGCATTTCACGGCAGACCACCACTTCGGTTTCGAAGGGGCCGCTTGGTACTGGCACTTCGTTGACGTGGTATGGCTGGGCCTGTACCTGTTTGTATACTGGTTCTAAGTTTGCCCAAGCGCCCGGCTTTGTCGCCGGGCATGTTAAGGCCGGTCGAATGACCGGCTTTTTTTATTATTTTATTGAACAGGCCGAAACGTCACACCGGTGCTTTCGATCCAACCCAGGTGATGCGCCAGCAATACAAACAAAAACAGCAGAATGGATAACCCGATCCTGATGGTTAAGGCGTTAACGGTACGATTCGAGCCGCCCTTGTCACGCATTAAGTAAATAAACGCCGACGCCAGGCTGGCCAAAATACCCAGAAACGCCAGAATCACAATAATGCGCATGTTCAGCTCTCCCGAGAAACTATAATTATCGCAGACATGACGCAAATAAACTTTTCGATTCGTACGCTGTTGGCGCTGCTTACCCTGGCAATCGTGGCCGCTATATGCTTTTCGCTTGGGCAATGGCAGCTCGACCGCGCGGCCCAGCGGCAAGCCACGCTTGAACGAATCAATGCCGGTCGTGCAATGCAACCGCTTACGCTGGGCATCCAAACGCCCACGCAACAACTGACACCGTGGCGCCGCGTGCAGGCAAACGGCCAATGGTTGAACAAGTTCACGATGCTGTTGGCCAATCGGAACCACGAAGGACGACCGGGCTACTGGGTGGCCACCCCTTTTGAGCTTGAACCCGGCCATGCCATCATGGTTTTGCGTGGCTGGATTGCCCGCCCGATCGGCGCAGGGCAAACCTTGCCCGAACTGAACGGGGCACAGGGAACGCAAACCATTGAAGGCGAACTGCTTACCCATATTCCAAGATTGTTTGAGCTGTGGTCTTTCAGTTCGACCGACACGCAATCACCGCTTGAACAAGCCAATTGGCAGGCGGGCCGGCCCCCGCCTGAATTGCAGAATCTGACACTGCAAGACGCGGAACAGGCAACCGGGCTAAAATTGCTCCCTGCTGTTGTACAACAGGCCTCTGCCGACCGGCTTCCAGATGGAACCCCGCTCGTTCAAGATTGGGCCGCACCACAAACCAACGCCGACAAGAATCGCGGCTACGCGCTGCAATGGTTTATTTTTGCGCTTATTGCGACAGGCGCCTGGTTGGTAGTGGCGTGGCGTGCATGGCAACGCAGACGCAAACTGGCGTCACCTTCCCACTTCAAGGAATAATTGTGGTCAGCAACACTTCTTCTCCGTCTCCGAGTCCGCAGAAACGGCGCTCGATTCAACCTGTCATCTGGATCTTCTTATTATGCGTGGCGCCCATTGTTGCCGCGTTGCTGGCCTATTATGTGCCGGGCCTGGGCCTGCGCCCCGATGAAGCCACCAACTACGGACAACTGATCGAACCGCAACGCCCCACGCCCCCGGCCGAAGAGTTGCAACTGACCACGCTGGACGGCGAACCATTCGACTTGCAAAGCCTGCAAGGGCAATGGGTGCTGCTTTCGGCCGACCAGGGCGCCTGCCCGGCTTCGTGTGTGGAGAAACTGTTCATTCTGCGCAACTCGCATGCCAGCCAGGGCAAGAATGTCGACCGTGTCGTGCGCGTCTGGCTCATTACCGACGACGCACCGGTCCCCAGCGAGGTCATGCAGGGTTACGGCTCCACCATTATGCTGCGTGCCCAGCCCGAACAGCTTGCCCGATTCCTCACCACCAATACGGTCGACAACACCGCGACGGGCGATCAGGCACAGGCTTTAACCCAACCCATGTGGATCATCGACCCACTGGGCAATTTAATGCTCGAATTCCCACCCGACGACGCCCCGCCGGAAGTACGTGGTCCCGAAGTTCGCCAAGACCTGAGCAAGCTGTTATATAACTCCCGGATTGGTTAAGGTCATGCTCGAACGTATCAGAACGCGCTACCGGAAACTGGTGTTCTTCACCTGGTTCCTGACACTCGACCTCATTATGTTCGGCGCCTTCGTACGCTTGACCGACGCAGGCCTGGGCTGCCCCGACTGGCCGGGTTGTTACGGAAAAGTCACGCCCATCGGCGCAGCTGATCATATCCGCCAGGCTTACGAGGCCATGCCTTATGGGCCGGTCAGTTTTCCCAAAGCCTGGATCGAAATGATTCACCGCTATGTCGGCGCCTTCCTGGGTCTGCTGATCATTTTTATCGTGATCATGGCCTGGCGCCACCGCAGAACACTGGGTCATACGCCCAGGCTGGCAATCGCCACCTTAATTGCGGTTTGCCTGCAGGGCGCCTTCGGAGCCTGGACAGTCACGCACAAGCTCATGCCCATTATCGTGACGGCACACCTGCTGGGCGGAATGCTGCTGCTGGCCATGATGACCTGGCTGGCAGCCCGCGAGAAACAGCACGAGCGTGTCTCCGTTGCCGCACTGCGATGGCAACCGTGGATGATCGTGGGCTTTGTTCTGCTGTTCGTTCAAATTGCGTTGGGGGGCTGGGTCAGCACCAACTACGCGGCGCTGGCCTGCATGGACTTCCCCACCTGCGGCGGCCAATGGGTTCCCCACATGGATCTGCAAAACGGCTTTTCACTGATCCGGGGACTGGGCGAGTTGCCAAGCGGTGAAATGATTTCCCAGGAAGCCCTGGTCGGCATCCATTGGATTCACCGCAACTTCGCCTGGCTTGTCTTCATTTACATGGGAACGCTGGCCTGGCAAATGCGTGCTGAACCGGGCTTGCGCACCCCCGCCAACTGGGTGCTTGCCCTGCTATGCGCACAGTTGTTCACGGGCCTGACCACCATCTTCTTTGAATGGCCGCTACTGATTGCCGTTTTGCATAATGGCGGGGCCGCAGGGCTTGTTTTAATGAGCACAACCTTGCTGGTCCGCATTGCAAGCGCACGACCGACTACAATACGGGTATGAGTACTGCATCAATTCACTCTTCGAACCTGTGGCGCCAGTATTGGGTGCTGACCAAACCGCGCGTCACGCAACTGGCCGTGTTCTGCGCCGTTATCGGTATGTTCCTGGCCAGCCCCGGCCTGCCGCCCTGGCAACCTGTTATCGCCGGCATTGTCGGTATCTGGCTGCTGGCAGCGGCGGCTTTCGCCATCAACTGCCTTATCGAACAGGAAGTCGATGCCAAAATGCTGCGTACTTCACGACGCGCCACGGCACAAGGCACCATTACCAACACCCAGGTTCTGGTACTGTCGGGCCTGCTTGGCGGTGCCGGCATGCTGGTGCTTTATCATTGGGTCAACCCCTTAACAATGTGGCTTACGTTTGCCACCTTCGTGGGTTACGCCATTATCTACACCATTATCCTTAAACCGCTCACGCCGCAGAACATTGTGATTGGCGGGCTGTCGGGCGCGATGCCGCCGGCGCTGGGCTGGGCGGCCGTGGCAAACTCGGTTCCTGCCCAAGCCTGGGTCCTGGTGCTGATTATCTTTATCTGGACCCCCCCACATTTCTGGGCACTGGCCTTGTACCGCAGTAACGATTACGCACAATCGGGCCTGCCCATGCTGCCGGTCACACACGGCCAGCAATTCACCCGCCTGCACATTTTTCTTTACAGCCTGGTGTTGTTCGCCTCGACCTTACTGCCGTTCATGATTCGCATGAGCGGCCTGCTGTATCTGGCCAGCGCTTGTGTGCTCAGCAGCCTTTTCGTCTGGTACGCCTGGAAACTGTACAAAAACTATTCCGACGCGCTGGCGCGCAAGCTGTTCCGTTTTTCCATTTTGTATTTGTCGCTTTTGTTCCTGGCACTGCTCATCGACCACTGGATTCTGCTTATTTAAGGCAATGCATGCCGTCTGACGGCATGCCATTTACATTATGCTTCTTCAGCAATCAAAACGCCGCTTTCTTAAAGCCTGTGCCGCAGGCAGCATGGTATTTGCCCTGGCGGCATGCGGCGAAAAAAATACCACCACGTCATTTCATGGCTCCGACATCAGCGGCAGCAATCTGGGCGCCGACCTGAACATGACAGATCACACCGGCCAGAACCGCACGCTGGCCGACTTCAACGGCAAAGCCCTGCTGGTATTTTTCGGCTTCACCCAGTGCCCGGACGTTTGCCCGGCCGCCATGGCGCAACTGGCGCAAACCATGCAAGTACTGGGCGACCAGGCCAAAGACGTTCAAGTGGCCATGATCAGCGTCGACCCGGAACGCGACACGCCCGAGCGCCTGGCGCAGTACGTAAAAGCATTCCATCCCGACTTCATCGGCCTGACCGGCACCGCCGAACAGCTTAAACAGACGGCCGGTTCGTTTCGTGCCTTCTACGGCAAGGTCGAACAAGAGAACGGCGACTACAGCATGGATCACAGCGCCTCGTTCTATCTGTTCGACAAACAAGGCAATGCGCGCGTTTTAATTCGCCCCGACGCCAGCCCGCAAGAAATTGCGGACGACATCCAGGCACTGCTTTAACCGAACGCACCGCCCATGTTGGCGCTGGCCATTTTCGTTGCCACGCTGGTGTTGGTGGTGTGGCGGCCCAAAGGCCTGGGCATTGGGTTCAGTGCCATGCTGGGGGCCATGTTTGCCCTGCTTGCCGGCGTCGTGCATTGGTCAGACGTCGTGGCCGTCTGGCACATTGTCTGGGACGCCACCTTCACGTTCGTGGCGCTCATTATTATCTCGTTGATTCTGGACGAGGCAGGTTTTTTCGCCTGGGCCGCCCTGCATATTATGCGCTGGGGCAAGGGCAAAGGCCATGCGCTGTTTCCACTTCTGCTGATTCTGGGTGCAATCGTAACGGCCTTGTTTGCCAATGACGGCGCCGCCCTGTTGCTCACGCCCATCGTCATTGCGATGCTGCAACGATTGAATGTCGGCACCAAGGCCGCCCTGGCTTTTATTATTGCTATTGGGTTCGTGGCAGACACCACCAGCTTGCCGCTGGTTACCTCCAACCTCGTCAATATCATTACGGCCAACTACTTCGGCATTGGATTTGGTCACTATGCCGCTGTGATGGTACCGGTGAATCTGGCGGCATTGGCCGCCACCATGGCCATTCTGTGGCTGGCTTTCAAGGCGGTTATTCCACGTCATTATGCATTGGAAAAACTGGCCGCGCCCGAATCAGTCATAGTCGACCCACTGTTATTTCGTGCGGCGTTCCCGGTATTGGGCCTCTTGTTTCTGGCCTATTTCGTCACGGCGCCCTGGGGCGTACCGATTGCTTTTGTCACCGGTACTGCAGCCTGCATTTTGCTGTGCGTGGCCGGCCGCTGGTGGCGTAAGGGCCAGGGCGCCATTATCTCGGTTCGCAGCGCATTAAGGCATGCCCCATGGCAGATCGTACTGTTTTTCATTGGCATGTATCTGGTGGTGTTTGGGCTGGGTAATGCGGGGCTAACCCAGTATGGCGCGCAGGCCCTGAACTGGCTGAGTCAACAAGGCAGCATGATGGCCACCTTCGGAACCGGCTTTATGGTTGCACTGGCGGCCTCCGTCATGAACAACCTTCCGTCGACACTGCTGGCTGCCTTGGCCATTGATCATGCCCAGGTTCCCGCACTGCATCGGGAACTCATGATTTACGCCAGCATTATCGGCAACGACCTGGGGCCCAAGTTCACGCCCATCGGCAGCCTGGCCACGCTGCTGTGGCTGCATGTCCTAGCCTCGCGGGGTTACCGCATCAGCTGGCTTCAATACATGAAAATCGGCCTGGTGATTACACCCCCGGTGCTATTGGCCACGCTGCTGGCACTGGCACTGTGGCTGCCTATTGTAACCCGGTGGCTTTAGCGGATAAAAAAGGGACGCCTTATTTGGCGTCCCGAAAACCCGCTTCATTTAGGGAGGGGATTGAGAGAAGCAGAAGCGGAAAAGGGGTTACCTGACAAAACGAGGTAAATGTCGGAGAACACCCCATGCATGTTTAGTACAAAGGGCAACGGATAAGTTCGATCCGTTGCCCTTTAAAGTTGTATGAAATTGTAAACAATGCGGAATGCTTAGTGTGCCAGCGCCACTTTCAGTTTCTTGAAGGCCGCCACTTCAATCTGGCGTACGCGTTCGGCAGAAATGCCGTACTCGTCGGCCAGTTCGTGCAGGGTCGCACCGCCCTCATCGCGCAACCAGCGCGACTCGACGATATGGCGCGAACGGGCATCAAGACCTTCCAGCGCCTGGGCCAGCGCGGGGCCCTGCAAGGTGTCGTGTGCTTTGCGCTCCAACACCTGCGACGGCTCCTGACGACCATCGTCCGACAGGTATGACACCGGTGCATAGGCATCTTCATCGTCGGCCGGTGCATCAAGCGCCATTTCACGACCAGACAGCCGCACTTCCATTTCGCTGACATCTTCTGGACGCACGTTCAACTGCTCGGCAATTTCGGCCACCTGGGAAGGGTCAAGCGTTTGGCCGTCGGGACGCATTTTGCGCAAATTGAAAAACAACTTGCGCTGCGCCTTGGTGGTGGCCACTTTCACCATGCGCCAATTGCGCACAACGAACTCGTGAATTTCAGCTTTAATCCAGTGCACGGCAAACGACACAAGACGCACACCGCGTTCAGGGTCGAACCGTTTCACCGCTTTCATGAGCCCGATATTGCCTTCCTGGATAAGATCGGCATGAGCCAGGCCATAACCCAGATACTGACGCGAGATGGAGACCACCAGGCGCAGGTGCGACAAAATAAGCTGGCGCGCCGCGTCGAGATCTTCGTGATCGCGCAGACGTTTGCCCAATTCGGTTTCCTGCATTTGCGTCAGCACCGGCAGGCGGTTCACTGCCGCAATATAGGCTTCTATGGTGCCTAACGCACCGGGATTCGAAATGGCCGCCATTAACGTTTGATTCGTAGGGGCCAAAGCTTGCGATTGTGTCGTCATAGGTCTTGCCATCCTGGTTGGGAAAGTAATAAAACCGTTATACAGCCTTGATTTAAGCTACTTTCTACCTCATATATTAGCACTCATTAAGTAAGAGTGCTAATGCTCTGACTGACGCCAAAAACAAAAAGTTCCCAGGTAAAAAAAGCGCTTACCCGGCAGAAACCCTGCCAAGCAAGCGCGATCACTCTCTCGTGTGGCCCAAAAGGCCAAGGGTTCAATATTTTCCGACCCAGTCGTACGAAAAACATTTCCCCCCGTTTTGATAAAGCAAGTTTTATGCCAATGGGGAAAGCCCCACTAAGCCGGGACTTTATACCTATAAATTTCATGCACTTGAGCCTGTTCAATACCGATTTCGATCACACCCACCTGCATCGCCAAGGCTTTTCCTGCACGAATCTTGTGCAGGAAAGTATCGGATTTCGCACCGAACCAGGGCAGAAACCGTGCGAAACAATTTTATTGATAATAATGATGATAACCATTCTTATTTAATATAGAATTCCCGAATTCCATCTTGCAAACAATAACAGTCTCGCTTCACCCGCATGGCCACATCCCTTTTATCCCGCCCCAGATCCTTCTGGCTCAAACAGTTGCACCAATGGCATTGGATCAGTTCAGCCTTATGCCTGGCCGGTTTGCTTTTATTCTCTATAACGGGCATCACACTGAACAACGCATCGTGGTTCGACGGGCAAATCGAAACACAACAGGAACTGCTGGTCGTTCCCGACAACATCGCACAACTGCTGCGTGATCGGGTTGCGCAATCGGCCAACACCTTGCCTTATGTTGCGCCATTACCTGCGCAAGCTGAGCAATGGCTTGATCAGGCGCTGCGCATTCGCATTGGGACACGGCCGGCCGAGTTCTCGGAAACAGAAGTTTATTTGTCGCTGCCCGAGCCGGGTGGCGACGCCTGGCTGGCACTGGACCTGGCCTCGGGCAGCCTGGAGTACGAACGCACGCAACGCGGATGGGTGGCGTACCTGAATGATTTACACAAGGGGCGCCACACCGGCACGGCATGGAAATGGTTTATTGACCTGTTCGCCGTTGCCAGCCTGATTTTCGCCATTACCGGCCTGTTCCTGCTGAAAATGCATGGCAAACACCGCCCCCTGACCTGGCCCATTACCGGTGTTGGCCTGCTGATTCCCGTTTTTCTTATGTTGCTACTGGTGCATTGAACTCATGAAACGTAATCTGAAAACCGCCACGCTACTCGCCCTGGCTTCCACCTTCCCGGCCGGAGCAGCCCTAGGCGCCGAACTTTCCCTGGATTTAACCCTGCCTCGCATTGATACGGCTGAATACCATCGGCCTTATGTGGCCGTATGGCTGGAAAGCAAAGACCGCAAAGTCGTGCGCGACCTGGTGCTTTGGTATGACACGAACATGGCGGATGACGAAGGGCGCACATGGCTCAAAGACTTGCGCCAGTGGTGGCGCCTGAGCGGCCGCTACCAGAAAGTGCCGGCAGAAGGCGTCAGCAGCGCCTCTCGCCCCGTGGGCAAGCACACTATTTCGGTGACTGCCGATGCCCCCGCCCTGCAAGACCTGCCCGCCGGCCAGTACGAAGTGGTCGTTGAGGCGGCACGCGAAAAAGGCGGTCGTGAACTGATTCGTTTGTCTTTGCCCTGGCCCGTTGACAAGGCCGTTTCAGAACAGCAAGCCGGCAAGCACGAACTGGGCCAGGTCACGCTTAAGGCCACGCCTTAGGCTCCGGCTTGACGCTGCCTATCCTTTATTTGAAAACACGCACTCGCAAAACCGCTTCAATCCTTATACTCGGAACCCGTTATGAAAAAAGCACTTGCCATCTCGTTACTGACCACCGCACTATCGGTACCCGCCTTAAGCATGGCACACGACTTCTGGCTGCTGCCCTCATCCACCGTTCTGTCGGGCCAAGACAGCTGGGTCACGGTCGATGGTGCGGCCGGCAACGATAAATTCCATTTCAACCACCGCCCCTTACGCTTGACCAATCTCGTTATTACGGCGCCGGACGGCAAAACCGTGGAACCGAAAAACGTCCACGCCGGCGAACTGCGCAGCACCTTCGACGTGCAGTTGCCGCAAGCCGGCACCTATCGTATTGCCGTCGTGAACGACGGTGTAATGGCGCTATGGAAAGAAAACGGTGAAAACCGCCGCTGGGTCGGCAATGCCGCCGAACTTGCCGAAAAAGTACCCGCCAAGGCAGATGACCTGCGCATTTTGCAACGCGCCAACCGCGCCGAAACGTTTGTGACACAAGGCAGGCCAACACCCATTGACGCACCAGAAAGCGGCCTGGGACTGCATCCGCTTACGCATCCAAATGATCTGTTCGCAGGCGAAAAAGCCGTGTTCATCGTGACGCTCGATGGGCAGCCCGCGCCCGACATTGAAGTGGAACTGGTGCCCGGTGGCCAGCGCTATCGCAACCAGGTCAATCAAATCACGACGACCACCAACGAGAACGGCGAGTTCGAAGTTACATGGCCCAATGCCGGACAATACTGGTTGCATTTCGAACATCGCGATCAAAAAACCTCGGTACCGCAGGCCCAATCCCGCAATATGACATACGCCGCCACGCTGGAGGTTTTGCCTGAATAATCTTTACCGCCTGCACGGCCTGAGCATGGGCACAAGCTGGTCGGCGCAACTTTACGCGCCGTCCCCGCCCGACTGCCGTGCTTTGCAAACCCGCATTGAGTCGCGCCTGCTGCAAATCAATGCGCAAATGAGCACCTGGGATGCCGACAGCCTGATCAGCAGAATCAATTCGGCCGACAAGGGCTGGTATGCGCTGCCCGACGACTTCTACGCCGTGATCAGCGCGGCACTGGCACTGGCAGAACAAACGCAAGGCGCATTTGACCCCACACTGGGCGAACTGATTAATTTGTGGGGGTTCGGCGCCGCAGGGCCTGTTTACGCACCGCCCCGTGCCGACGCCCTGCGCACGGCCTTATTGCGCAGCGGATGGCGTAAAACCGTTTTGAATCGACAGCATCACGCCCTTTGGCAGCCCGGCGGCCTGCACTTCGATTTTTCCTCGATTGCCAAAGGTTATGCCGTTGACGAAATGGCGCGCGTACTGGACCATGCCGGCATTGCTGATTACCTGGTTGAACTGGGCGGGGAAATGAAAGCCCGCGGCAAAGCCCAGGCAACGCGACCCTGGCGTGTCGATATCGAGCACCCCAACGCGCACACCCGTAGCACACGCGAAAACACGCACAACGAGCAGGACACAGAGAACCCCGAACCGGCGTTTCCAATGGTGCTCGACAACGCCGCACTGGCGACATCGGGCGACTATCTGCGCAACTTCACCAGCAACCACACTCGGTACAGCCACACCCTGGACGGACGCACCGGCCAACCCATCGCAAACCAACTGGCTGCAGTCAGCGTTATTCATGAAAGCGCCATGCAGGCCGACGCGCTGGCCACGGCCATGCAATGCCTGGGCCCGCTGAACGGCTGGGCATTCGCACAGGAAAACGACCTGGCCGCGCTTTTCTTTATTCGTCGCAAAGCAGATTACGAAATGAGATTCACGCCGGCGTTCGCCCGCAAGGCGGGTGCCGCACCGATGCGTAAAACCTGTACTGAAAACAAAGCGCTTTCATAACCCGCATTATTTTGGTTGTTGTGGCGGATCCACGATAATATCGCGCAGCATTTCAACCAGCCGATCAGCGTGATCGGGGTCCAGCTTTTGCAACACACGCTGCTGATGCGCCATGGCGCGATCACACAAGCCGCTGATAAGCCGCGTACCTTTCGGCGTAATTCGTACCACCGTATGGCGTCGGTCGGCACGCGCCGTTTCCAGCGTAACGAACCCTTTTGACTCCAGCCCGGGCAATACCTTGCTAAGCGTGGGCTGCTTGGTAACGGCCAGCTTGGCCAGTTCGCCCACGGTTTCTCCCTCGGCTTCAATCAGACTGCCCAGAATCCGCCACTCGGTTACCGTTAACCCCGCTTTGCGAACTTCAACATGGAACTCTGCCGATATACGGTGGCTGGCCAACGCCAGAACAGAAGCCAGGTAACGGTGTACAAAACGCTCGCCCATTGAAATTGTGAGCCTCTAAAATGAAAAGATCGTATGTTACGGGGTATGCTACGTCAATATAATGGTTTTTACGGATATTCAAACAGTTGTTTTATATAATCAAATATCCCTATTACATGAATTTTCATATTTTATCGCCAACGGAGTCTTACCATGGCAGAACGTTCGTTCAAAAAAGAAGTCCAGCAACTACGCATTGGCGCCGGCGAAGAGTTTCGCGGCGAAGGCATTCTGGCTGTTACCAAAGCCCTCCTGCAGTCGGGCGTGGGCTATGTCGCCGGCTATCAGGGCGCGCCTATTTCGCACTTAATGGACGTGCTCGCCGATGCGCAGGATATCCTCGAGGAACTCGACGTACACTTCGAGGCCAGTGCCTCTGAAGCCACGGCAGCCGCTACATTGTCGGCCTCCGTGATGTACCCCATTCGCGGGGCCGTTACCTGGAAATCCACAGTGGGCACCAATGTGGCATCCGACGCCCTGGCCAACCTGGCTTCGGGCGGCGTGACCGGCGGCGCGTTGATTATTGTGGGTGAAGACTACGGCGAAGGCTCGTCCATTATGCAAGAGCGCACCCATGCGTTCGCCATGAAATCGCAAATCTGGCTGCTCGACCCGCGCCCCAACCTGGAAAGCATGGTTCAAGCCGTGGAAGATGGTTTCCAGTTGTCGGAGGCCAGCAACACGCCGGTTATCCTACAACTGCGCATTCGCACCTGTCACGTGCACGGCCGCTTCATCACAAAAGAGAACAAGCGCCCGCCGTTCACGCTCACGCAGGCATTGGAAAGCCCCAAGCGCGATACCAGCCGCATCGTGTTGCCGCCTGCGGCTTACGAACATGAACACGAAAAAATTCGCGAACGCTGGCCTGCCGCCGTGAACTTCATCAAAGAGAAAAAACTGAATGAAGTCTTCGACGACGGCGACGTCAAGGACCTGGGCATTATTGTCCAAGGCGGCCTGTATAACGGTGCCATTCGCGCGTTGCAATTACTGGGCCTGGCCGACCACTTCGGCAACAGCCGCATTCCGCTGTATGTCATGAATGTGGCTTACCCGGTCATCGACGATGAAATCAACGAGTTCTGCCAGGACAAGAAAGCGGTCTTGCTGTACGAAGAAGGCCAACCCAACTACATCGAACAAAGCCTGAACACCATATTGCGCCATTCGGGCAGCAACACCATTATCTCGGGCAAGGATGTACTGCCCATTTCCGGCGAATACACCACTGCCGTCATGCGCGATGGCCTGCAGAAATTCCTAACCAACCAGCGCCCCGAACTGTTGCCCACCCTGGAAGAAACCACCCCTACGGCGGCATCCAATGGCGGCAACGGGCAAGCCGATGGCAACGGTCACGACCAGGCCGATATGCAAGTGGCCGAAGTCACGCGCCCCAAGCCGGTGGTCAAGGAACAGCCGATCCACTTCCAGAGTTTTTCCAAGGAAATCTCCGAAGTGGTGCCGGCCCGCCCGGCCGGATTCTGTACCGGCTGTCCTGAGCGCCCCATTTTCTCGGCGCTGAAACTCACCCAGGAAAAACTGGGCGAGCACCATATTTCCGGCGATATCGGCTGTCACCTGTTCTCGGTTCTGCCACCCTTCAATCTGGGCGCAACCACCATGGGCTACGGCCTGGGTGCCGCCAGTTCAGCCGCCTTCAACGTGAAATCGTCAAAGCGCCCGATTTCCATCATGGGCGACGGCGGGTTCTGGCATAACGGGCTGTCCTCGGGCGTGGGCAATGCCGTCTTCAACAAGTACGACGGCGTCATTGTCATTATCGACAACTACTATTCGGCAGCCACCGGTGGGCAAGACATTCTTTCATCACGCGCCGACAATCCGAACCGCTCCACCAACAACCCCATTATTGAAGCGGTAAAAGGCGTTGGCGTGAAATGGGTGCGTGTGCTTGACCGCACCTATGCGGTTTCCAAAGTCCGCGACACATTCGAAGAGGCACTCACCACCAAGGAAGGTGGGCCGAAGGTGATTATTCTTCAATCGGAATGCATGCTGAACAAACAGCGCCGCATCAAGCCGCAATTCAACCAGGCGGTGAAAGACGGCAAACGCGTTATCAAGGAACGTTTCGGTGTCGACGGCGACGTCTGCACAGGCGATCACGCATGTATCCGTTTGTCGGGCTGTCCGTCGCTAACCATCAAAGACAGCGATGACCCATTGAAAGAAGATCCGGTGGCTTATATCGACAACACCTGCGTGGGTTGCGGCAACTGCGGCGAGGTTTCGCACGCAGCCGTTTTGTGCCCCTCGTTTTATCGCGCCGACATCGTGCACAACCCCAACAAGTGGGACTTGTTCAAATCACGCATGCGCCAACGCGTTATCGGCTTCCTGCAGTCGCGTCGTTCCCGTCAACTTGAACAGATTTCAATGTAAGCCAACATCATGAGTCAAACAATACAAAACAACGTGAACCCCATCAAAATCGCGATTCTTGCCATGGGTGGCCAGGGTGGCGGCGTGCTGGCCGACTGGATCGTAACCATGGCGGAAAATGCCGGCTGGTGGGCGCAAACCACATCGGTACCAGGCGTGGCCCAGCGCACCGGTGCCACCATTTATTACCTGGAACTGTTACCGGAGCAGGCCGTCCAGGAAATGGGGCGCCAGCCGGCGCTTGCCCTTATGCCCACCCCGGGCGATGTCGACCTGGTAATTGCCGCCGAGCTTATGGAAGGCGGGCGCGCCATTCAACGCGGTCTGGTCAGCCCCGACCGCACAACCCTTATTTCTTCGTCGCATCGCGCTTATGCGGTGCAGGAAAAGTCGGCCCCCGGCAACGGCATTGTCGATGGCAATAAAGTCATTGATATCGGCAAAAAAGCCGCCAAGCGTTTTCTGTGTTTCGACCTGCAAAGCCTGGCTGAACAGGGCGGCAGCGTGATCAGTGCCAGCCTCTTTGGTGCCGTTGCCGGCAGTGGCGCGTTGCCCTTTTCCCGTGCAGACTTCGAAGCCACCATTGAAGCCGGCGGCAAAGGGGTAAAAGCCAGTCTGAAAGCCTTTGCACTGGCTTACGATGTGGCACAGAATGCACCCGAAATGCCCGACGCCATCGATACCGCGCCGCCACAGCGCGCCGTACCCGATACCGCCAAACACCCACGTGTAAAAGCATTGCTCGACGATATCCGTCAGAACTTCGCACCGGCGGCCCAGCCCATGCTGGTGGCTGGCCTGCAGCGCACCATGGAGTTTCAGGACCTGGCCTACGGCAAGGAGTATCTGGAGCACATGCGCGGCATTCATGCCCTGGACAAACAATACGGCGGCAACAACAAGAACTGGGCCCTGACCACGGCTGCGGCCCGTTATGTCGCAGTGGCCATGGCTTACGACGACGTTATCCGCGTGGCCGACCTGAAAACCCGGGCCTCGCGCTTCGACCGCGTGCGCGATGAGGTGCGCGCCAAGCCCGACCAACTGGTTCACACAACCGAATACATGCACCCGCGCCTTGAGGAAATCTGCGGCACCATGCCCACCTTCCTGGGCGAACGCATCGAGAACTCCGATTCGCTCAAACGGTGGCTGCAACCGCTGTTCCGCAAAGGACGCTTCCTGAACAGCACTTCGCTAACGGGCTTTCTCATGCTGTACGGCATGGCAGGCATGCGTCGCTTCCGTCGTACCACCTTGCGCCACAAGATTGAAATGCAGGGCTTTCGCGAATGGTTGAACCTAATCACGCAAACCGCACCCAGCGACTATGATCTGGCGGTTGAAATTGTGAATTGTCGCCGTTTGGTGAAAGGCTACAGCGACACGCACGCGCGCGGGCAAAGCAAATACCAGAAGCTGATTCGCGCAGCACAAAGCATGAGTGGCCAAAGCAATGCGGCCCAGCGCCTGCTTGCACTGCGCAATGCCGCCCTGGCCGATGAGCAAGGCAGCAAACTGGACGCCCTGCTGGAACAAGGGGATAAAGCCTTAGCATAATTAAATCTGGAGCAGGAGTAAGGCCATGTCGTATCGCAATAACCCCGATGCCGTCAACGCGCTGGTGCGCCCGGCGGAGGTACACAAAGACCTGTTTATCAGCGACGAGATTTTCGAGCTGGAAATGACCCAGTTGTTCGCCAACACCTGGGTTTATGTCGGGCATGACAGCCAGATACCCAACACAGGCGACTTCTTCACCACCACGGTGGGCAATGAGTCGGTTGTCATGATTCGCGATGCCGACGACAGCGTTCGCGTGTTGTACAACCGCTGTCCGCACAAAGGCGTCATGCTGCTAAGCGACACCTATGGCAACGCAGGGCGGTTTTTGCGCTGCCCCTACCATGCATGGTCTTTCCGCTTGAACGGCGACCTGCTCGCACTGCCGCTCAAACGCGGCTACGACCCTGAAATTTTTGGTCAGACCGAAGCCCACAACGGCATGGCGGCGGTTGAAAACGTGCACAACCATCGCGGCTTTGTATTCTGTCGACTGAACCCGCAAGGCCAAAGTTTCGAAGACTTCTTCGGCGAGTCGCTGTCAACACTCGACAATATGATCGACCGCGCGCCCGAGGGCCGGCTTGAGGTGGCAGGCGGCGTATTGCGTTACATGCACAATTGCAACTGGAAAATGCTGGTCGATAACCAAACCGACACCTGCCACCCCATGATTGCGCATGAGTCTTCGGCCGGCACCGCGGTAAAAGTGTGGGAAGAAGCGCCGCAAGGCACGCCCAAACCCATGGCGGTCGAACAGTTCGCCCCGTTTGTTTCGTCTTATGAATTCTTTGAAGGCATGGGTATTCGCGTATGGGAAAACGGCCATGGGCACACCGGGGTCAGCAACTCCATTCATGCAGCCTATTCTGAAATACCCGGCTATTTCGAAGCCATGTGTGATGTCTACGGTGAAGAGCGTGCCAAAGCCATATTGGGCGACGTGCGCCACAACACCACCTATTTCCCCAACATCATGGTGAAAGGGCCGATTCAAACGCTGCGTATTTTCAAGCCCATTGCGGCGAACAAAACGCTGGTTGAATCCTGGACATTCCGCTTGGTAGGCGCGCCCGACAAACTCCTGGAACGCACCGTCATGTACAACCGCCTTATCAATGCACCCACCTCGGTGGTGGGGCACGACGATCTGGAAGTGTACGAACGCGCCCAGAAAGGGCTGATGTCGCGCGGGCGTGACTGGGTGAACGTGGCCCGCCTTTACGAACCCGGTGAAGAAGCGCGCAAGAATGAAGTGGCCAACGGCACCACCGAGTGGCAGATGCGCAATCAGTATCGTGCCTGGGCCCACTACATGACCACGAGCATGAAGGAGGTGTCATGAGCCAGTTTACCGATCAGGACATTGTCGATTTTGTCTATGCCGAATCGCGCATGCTCGACGAGCAACGTTTCGAAGACTGGCTGAACCTGTTTACCGAAGACGGCCGCTATTGGATGCCGCTGACGCACGACCAGACCGACGCGCGCTTGCATACTTCATTAATGGATGAAGACAAACTGCTGCTGCGCATCCGGGTCGAACGCCTGAAAGGCCAGCGCACGTATTCGCAACAGCCACACAGCCGATGCCACCATTTGCTTGCACGCCCCGAAATTGAAACGCAGCACGCATGGCACCAGCCCGATCAAGGGCAATACGTTGTGCGCACCGCTTTCCACTACGTCGAAGTGCGGCAAGACACCCAGACCCTGTACGCCGGCTGGACCACGCACGAATTGCGCATCGAAGACGGCGCCCTGCGCATCCGGCGCAAACGCGTCGACCTGCTCAACTGCGAATCGGCATTGGGCAGTATTCAACTTTTCATGTAGGAGCGATCGTGTCGAAAGTGGATACCGCAACGGCGGGTGTATCGGCAAAAACGGTTTACGAAGCGTTTTGCCAAACGGCTGCCCAGTGGCCTGACAATCCTTTCCTGTGCGTCATGCCGGAAACCGCACAGCATTACGACATCCCGACCGGTGAAATCACGTACCAGTCGGCACTGAACAAGATCGATGCGCTGAAACTGGCCTACCGCAACGCGGGCTACGGCCATGGGCACCGTGTTGGCCTGCTGCTGGAAAACCGGCCGGCGTTTTTCCTGCATTGGTTTGCCCTGAATGCGCTGGGCGTATCGGTTGTACCCATTAACGCCGACATGCGGGCCGCCGAGCTCACTTATTTGATCGGCCATTCGGAAATCTGCCTGGCCGTGGCACTGCCGCAGCGGCACGCCGGCCTGGCCGACGCAGCGCAACAAGCCAACCGGCGGTTGGCACTGATCGGACCCGACGACGCCATTCCGCAGGCCAATGGCGCCGCCCCCCTGCACGGCCGCGAAATCAACACACAAACGGAATGCGGCCTGCTGTATACCTCGGGCACCACCGGGCGCCCCAAGGGCTGCATTCTGCCCAACGAATACTATCTGCACTGTGGCCACTGGTATGCCACGGTCGGCGGCATGGCAACCTTGCATGCAGGCAAAGAGCGCATGCTGACGCCCCTGCCGCTGGTACACATGAATGCCATGGCCTGCTCCACCCTGGCCATGGTCACGACAGGGGGCTGCCTCATCGTGCTCGACCGCTTTCACCCCCGTTCCTGGTGGGACACGGTGCGCGAATCGAAAGCCACGGTCATTCACTATCTGGGCGTCATGCCCGCCATACTGATGAAGGCCGAGCCCTCGGTGCAAGACACCCAGCACAACGTGCGTTTCGGTTTTGGCGCCGGCATCGATCGCAGCCTGCATGAGCCTTTCGAAAAACGCTTTGGTTTTCCGCTGCTGGAAGCCTGGGCCATGACCGAAACGGGCTCCGGCGCAGTGGTCATCGCCAACCATGAACCCCGCCACATTGGCACCAGTTGTTTCGGCAGGGAGCAACCCGAGGTTCAGGTGAAACTGGTGAATGACGCGGGCCAGGATGCCGGTGTGGACGAACACGCCGAATTGCTGGTGCGCCACAGCGGGCCGAACCCCCGTTACGGCTTTTTTGCCGGTTACCTGAAAGACGAATCCGCCACGCAGCAAGCCTGGGCCGACGGCTGGTTTCATACCGGCGATGTGGTGCGCCGCGATGCCGATGGCTATCTGCACTTTATCGACCGCAAGAAAAACGTGATTCGCCGCAGCGGCGAAAACATTGCCGCGGTGGAAGTGGAAGCCGTGCTGCTGCAGCATCCGGCGGTGAAGGCGGCTGCCGTGGCCGCCGTACCCGACCCGGTGCGCGGCGACGAAGTACTGGCTTGCATCGTGACCGCCGAAGGCATCGACACCGACACGGCCGCAACGCGGGAACACACCGCTCACGACATTGTGAACTGGGCACTGTCGCAACTGGCTTATTACAAAGTGCCGGGCTACGTGGCGTTTGTTAGTGCCCTGCCCCTGACCGCGACCAATAAAATCCAACGCGGCGAACTGAAGAAACTGGCCCCCACGCTGCCCGAGACGCCCGAGTGCGTGAACACCTGCCATATGAAAAAACGCCAGGAGCCCGCATGAGCACGCAGCGCCTGGGCTACGACGGCATTGTCGTCACCGCCCCCGTCACCATTCCCTATGTGCGCTATTCCATTGATGCCGCGCACTGGTGGCTGGGACGCGCATTAAGCGAACTGGTGAAGTCAGCCGGCGTTGGCAAAACCGATATCGACGGCCTTTGCGTTTCCAGCTTCACCCTGGCCCCCGATACGGCCGTGGGGTTATGCCAGCACCTGGGCATGAGCCCTCGCTGGCTCGACCACATTCCCATGGGCGGCGCCAGCGGCGTGGTCGGCATGCGCCGGGCCGCGCGCGCCGTGCAATCTGGCGATGCCGCGATGGTGGCCTGCATTGCCGGCGACGCCAACCATGTAGATTCATTCCGCAATACCGTCAGCCAATTTTCGCGTTTCGCCCAGGATGCCGTTTACCCCTACGGAGCGGGCGGGCCCAATGCCAGTTTTGCTTTGCTGACGCGCTATTACATGAATACCTATGGGGCCACGCGGGAAGATTTCGGCAAGCTGTGCGTGGCTCAGCGCGACAACGCCCTGCACAACCCCAATGCGCTCATGAAAAAGCCGTTGACGCTCGACCAGTACTTGAACGCGCGCATGATTGCCGACCCCATCCACCTGTTCGACTGCGTCATGCCCTGCGCCGGCGCCGACGCCTTCCTGGTCATGCATGAGTCAAAAGCACAGGAACTGGGCCTGCCCTATGCACGCATTCTTTCCACCATTGAACGGCACAATGCCTTTGCCGCCGACCCGATTCAATACCGGGGCGGCTGGGTCATGGATGTCGACGACCTCTACGGCCAGGCGGGTGTCGGACCAAAAGACATTGATGTCATGCAGGCCTACGACGACTACCCGGTCATTAACTTCATGCAAATTGAAGACCTGGGTTTCTGCAAAAAAGGCGAAGCCGCGCAGTTCGTAAGAGACAACACCTTTACCATTGACGGCAGCTTCCCTTTCAACACCAATGGCGGTCAGTTGTCGGCCGGGCAGGCCGGCGCGGCCGGCGGATATCTGGGCACGGTGGAAACCATCCGCCAGTTAACCGGCCAGGCGAATGACACGCAGGTGAATAACGCCCAAGTGGGCCTGATCAGTGGCTTTGGCATGATTAACTACGATCGCGGCCTGTGCACGGCGGCCGCAATCCTGGCCCGGAGCGACACATGACGCAACCTTTAAGCAAGCCGCCCCGCAAGAACCCGGTTGCCCGGACACGCCAACCCACGCACCCACCGGCGGCACGCAGCCGACGCGCGCTGGGTTTAACCGCCGCCGCCGCACAAGGCGCATTCGAACTGCAGGTTTGCCAATCGTGCCACGCAGTGCAATACCCACCGCGCGAGGTGTGTCATGAATGCCTGTCTGAACAACTCGAATGGACCCCCGTAGATCCGGGCGGCACCTTGCTGGCCAGTACCACACTGGATCACAGCAATGATCTCTATTTCCGCGAACGCCTGCCCTGGCGGGTAGGTACCGTAATCATGAACGCCGGCCCTTCCGTCGTTGCCCATGTGCATGGCGATTGTGCCGATGGCGACCCGGTTCGCTTAAGCCTTAAACTTGATCGCAGTGGCCAGGCCGTAATGGTGGCTTTGCCCGCTTCGCCCACCCCTCACATGGAAGATCATCCCGTGCTGCGTGAAAACACCTGTGATCCCAAGTTCCGCCGCGCCCTGGTCACCGACGGCAAAACCGCCATCGGCCAGGCCGTGGTAAAAGCCCTGCTGAACGCCGGGGCCACCACCGTGTTCGTGGGCGACCCCGAAGTCTGGAAAAAAGATGCCGCGTTCAATCGCTTATGTGAAGACGAGCGTGTTCAGGTGCATGCCTTGCACGTCACCGACATGGATTCAATTGAACGCATATCGCGTGAAATTGGCGGCAAAGTCGACATTCTGGTCAATACGGCCAACCACGAGCGCGAAGGCGGCATTCTGTTCAACCGCGATTTCATGAAAGCGCACGATACGCTGAACACCAATTGCCTGGGTCTGATGCGCCTGGCCCAGCATTTCGGCCCCGCCATGGCCGGGCGCGCCTCCGACGGCGTGAACAGTGCAGTGGCCTGGGTGAATATTCTGTCGGTTTATGCGCACATGAACCTGCCCTCGCGCGGGATGTGGTCTACCTCGCAGGCGGCGGCGCTGTCGGTAAGCCAATGCCTGCGCAACGAGTTCCGGCCCGCGGGCGTGCGCGTTGTGAACGTGTTTAGCGGCCCCGTCGAGCACGAATGGGAACAACGCACGCCACCTCCACGCGTGCAGCCCGGCGCCATCGCCAAGGCGCTGGTGCAGGCGCTCAAGGAAGGCACAGAAGACGTTTACGTGGGCGATGTCGCCAAGGAAGTACAAGCCCTGCTCAAAGACAACCCGAAAGGGCTGGAACGCGAACTGGGGCAATAGTGCACTCACGCAATTAAGGATGAACCATGAGCACGACCGTTTTAGCGCAATTCATGGCTGAGCTTCTAAGCGGAAAGATCAGGCTGGTTGATTTAACCGAAACACTCACGCCCGACTTCCCCACCATTGTGCTGCCGCCCGAATTTGGCCAGGCCTGGCCTTTCCGGGTGGAAGAGATTTCCCGCTACGATGAGCGCGGACCCGGTTGGTACTGGAACAATTTTTCCATGTCGGAGCACACCGGCACCCACTTCGATGCGCCGGTGCATTGGGTCAGCGGCAAAGACCAGCCCAACAACAGTGTCGATACCATTCCCATTGATGCGTTCATCGCCCAAGCCTGCGTCATCGATTGCTCGGCTGAATCGGCCGCCGACCCCGACTTTCTGCTAACCATTGATTTTGTAAAACAATGGGAAGAAAAACACGGCCGCATCGAGGCGCGCTCCTGGGTTTTCATGCGTACAGACTGGTCCAAGCGCGACAAACCCGGCGACTACCTGAACATGACCGACGACGGCGCCCATTCCCCCGGACCCGACGCCGAAGTCGTGCCCTGGCTTATCAAGGAACGCGACGTACATGGCTTTGGCACAGAATCGGTGGGTACCGACGCCGGCCAGGCCCAGCATCTCGACCCGCCTTTCCCCTGCCACTACTACATGCACGGCAACAACCGCTACGGCTTGCAATGCATGACCAATCTCGATCAGTTGCCGCCCACCGGCGCGGTTATTTTTTCCGCGCCCCTGAAAATCCGTAGCGGTTCGGGCAGCCCCTTGCGCGTGCTCGCGCTCACACCGAATACATAAAACACAATTGCCGCAGGAGTTCTTACATGTCACAAAACCTGGTTGCCGTTGTCACCGGAGGCAGTGTGGGCATTGGTGCCGAAATTACGCACCAGATGCTGGATGCCGGCTATGAAGTCATTTCAATGGCACGCCGCGACCCTGAATTCAGCCACCCGAAACTCACCAGCGTCAAAGTCGATTTGCTTGACGCCAAAGCCACCGAGCAGGCCAGCCAGGAAGTGGCAAGCCAGCATGGCGTAACCCACGTCATTCACAATGCCGGGGTGATCTGGCCCAACCTGCTGCCCGATGTAAAGCAGGAAGAACTGCACGGCCTGACGCAAATACATTTGGGCGCGGCCATTGCGCTGGTTCAGGCGTGCCTGCCCCATATGGAATCGCAACAATTCGGGCGCATCGTACTCATGTCATCGCGCGGGGCGCTGGGGCTGCCCACCCGCACCGCCTATTCCGCCACCAAGGCCGGAATGGTGGGCATGGCCCGTACCTGGTCGCTGGAACTGGCAGCCAAGGGCATTACCGTCAATGTGGTGGCGCCCGGACCCATTCAAACCGATATGTTCTACGATGTCGTGCCCGCCGGCAGCGAACGTGAACAAAACATTGCCAAAGGCATTCCCGTGCAGCGCCTGGGCCGCGCCGACGATGTGGCCCGCGCAGTCATGTTCTTTTCCGACCCGGCCAACAGCTTTATTACCGGCCAGACGCTGTATGTATGCGGCGGCGCCAGCGTGAGCTCGGTCACCATTTAAAAAAACGTGCAACCCACCCCAACCGAACGGCGCAATGTACTGGTGCTGGCCAGCAGCCAAAGCCTGTTCACCATTACCACCATCACGGTCATGACGCTGGCCAGCGTCATCGGGCTCGAGCTAAGCCCCGATCCCGATCTGGCAACGCTGCCCATTGCACTGATGATGCTGGCCACCGTCTTCACCACGCTGCCGGCTTCATTATTGATGAAACGCATCGGCCGACGCAACGGCTTCATGCTGGGCACATTGAGCGGCCTGATCGGTAGCGCACTCATGCTGCTGGGCACGGCGCAAACCTCATTCTTTTATTTTTGCGCCGGCATGTTCATGATTGGTCTGTACCAGAGTTTCGCGATGTACTACCGGTTTGCCGCAGCCGACGTGGCACGCGCCGAATTTCGCAGCCGTGCGGTCTCTTACGTGATGGCAGGCGGCGTGATTTCGGCCATTGTGGGTCCATTGAATGCGCGCTTCGCGCTCGACTGGCTGCCGGCCATTCCCATGGGCGGCCCTTTTCTGGTGACCACGATACTGGCCGTGGCAGCCACCATACTGTTGCTGACCCTGCGAATCCCGGCACACCCGCCCGGCGAACCCATCGCCGGCAATAACACGTCTCGCCCGCTGGCCGTCATTGCGCGCGACGTCCGGTTCCTGCCTGCCGTTGTGGGCAGCAGTGTGTGTTTTTCGCTCATGGCCCTGTACATGACGGTGACCCCATTGGGCATGCAGGAACAGGGCTTTGGCATGGCCTCCATTATCCCCGTCGTGCAAAGCCAGGTGCTGGCCATGTTTATCCCGGCCTTTTTCACCGGCACGCTGATCGCCCGCTTTGGGCTACGCCCCGTTTTATGGTGCGGCGTAGGGCTGCTGAGCATTGCCATGGTCATCGGCGCGCTCAGCCACACCGTGCCCCTTTACATGGCATCGCGCATCACGCTGGGTATCGGGTGGAATTTTCTGTTTGTCGGCAGTGCTGTGTTGCTGTCGCACACGCACCAGCCCGCAGAACGCGGCAAAGTGCAGGGGGTCAACGACCTGACCCTGTTCAGCCTGGTTACGGTCGGATCAATCAGCGCGGCGGCATTGCTGCAACGCCTGGGCTGGAACGGATTGCACCTGGCGTCGCTGATACCGCTGGGCGTTGTAGCCCTGTTGCTGCTGCGAATGCAATGGCGACGCAAAGCGCATTAACGCAGTTCGTACTGAAACGTGCTAACCACGCGCAAGCGCTTCACCTGCGAAGAAGGGTCGTCGTAGTTGGCGCCTTCACCGAATATTTGAATCACGCCCTGGTTGGCGGATTTCAACGGCCCCAGCGACGCGCCGGCGTCGGCGGCAAATTCCTCTGCCTGCTCACGGGCGTTTTTGGTTGCCGCCTCCAGCAACGGCGACTTATGCTCGTTAAACCCGCGCAACTGATACTGCGGCCCGCCGCCCCCTTCAATGACCAGGCCGTCCTGAATAAGCGGGTCGACCCCCAGGGCCGCCTTGGCCACCAGATCAACACGCGCAGTTTTCACCAGCACCTCTCCCGTGCCGGTATAGCGAAACGGCTGGTCGGGCGCGGCGTACTCGCGTGAATAAACGTCCTGCACCTGCAGGGGCCGCACTTCCACCTCATCGTCGCTGAAACCCTGGCCTTTCAGAAACGCGACCACTTTTTCGCGATCGGCCGACAAGGCGCGTTGCACCGCGCCGAAATCGTTATCGGCCCGGCGAAACGTTAGCAACCAGGAGGCGTAGTCGCTTTTAACCTGGGTTTCCGCCAGGCCTTTTACCAGCACGGTACGATCGGCCATGCGAAAACGCTCCAGCCCTTGGCCGACCAACCAGCCGCCCCCTGCCGTACCGGCCGCCACAGCCACCAGAATTACCAATGCCAGAAATATCGTTGACGCACGCATGCTTTTCCCCAGATCAATTCATTACGCAAAGGGTACTGCGCGGCAACCCTTTGCGCAATGACACAGCCTCAAGAAGGTGTGCCGTAGCCGCCACCACCGGGCGTTAGAATTTCAAAGCAATCGCCCACATCCAGTTCCGCGCTGTCGGCGTGCTTCATTTCCTGCACCCGGCCATCGGCACGTATCACACGACTTTGGCCTTTGGCCCCCGGCTGCCCGCCCGCCGCACCAAACGCCGGATAAATCCAACCATTGGCCAGCAGGGAAACCGTCATCGGCTCCAGAAAACGCAAGGTGCGAATACCGCCATCACCCCCTTTCCAGCGCCCTGCTCCGCCCGAGCCGCGGCGAATCTGGTAATTCTCCAATCGCACCGGAAAACGCAGCTCCAGCACTTCCGGATCGGTCATGCGCGAGTTGGTCATCTGGGTTTGCACGACCGACGTGCCATTGAACCCTTCAGTGAGTTGGCCGCTTTCATCAAAACGCGCACCCGCGCCGGAACCGCCCGATACGGTTTCATAATATTGATGCTGGTCGTTGCCGAAGGTCACGTTGTTCATCGTGGGCTGACTGCCCGCATTGACACCCATGGCGCCGTACAAGGCGTTGGTTACGCACGTTGAGGTTTCCACATTCCCGGCCACCACGGCAGCCGGATAGCTGGGATTGAGCATTGAGTCATCGGGCACGATCAGCGTAATGGGCTTTAGCCCACCGGCATTGATGGGAATATCGTCGTCGATCATCGAGCGGAACACATACAACACCGCAGCAGTGGTTACCGCACGCGGGGCATTGAAGTTATTCGGCAACTGTGCCGAAGTACCCGTGAAGTCCACCGTGGCACTGCGGCTGGCATGATCCACCGTCAGTTTCACTTGCACCCTGGCACCGTTATCCAGTTCCTGGGTAAACGTGCCGTCGTTCAGGCGCGCAATGGCGCGACGCACTGACTCTTCAGCGTTATTCTGCACATGCTGCATATAGGCATGAACCACGTCCAGGCCAAACGCATCAACCATTTTCAGCAACTCTTCGCGCCCTTTCTCGTTGGCCGCGATCTGTGCGCGCAAGTCGGCCAGGTTCTGGTCGATATTACGTGCAGGGTACGGCGCATTGGCCAGCAAGTCGCGCAACGCTTTCTCGCGCATGCGACCACCCTCCACCAGACGGAAGTTGGTGATCAAGACACCTTCTTCGTCGATCGTGGTGGAATTGGACGGCATGGAGCCGGGGGTCAAGCCGCCGATATCGGCATGATGGCCTCGCGAACCCACATAGAACAGAATGTCGCGGCCCTGCGCATCGAATACCGGCGTCACCACCGTGACGTCGGGCAGATGCGTGCCGCCCGCATACGGGTTGTTCAACACATACACATCGCCCGGGCGCAATTGCCCTTCATTCGACGCCATAATGGCCTGAATACTGGCGCTCATGGAGCCCAGGTGAACAGGAATATGCGGCGCATTGGCCACCAGGTCGCCTTGGGCATCGAAAATGGCGCAGGAAAAATCCAGGCGTTCTTTAATGTTCACCGAGTACGACGTGTTTTGCAGCCGATACCCCATCTGTTCGGCAATCGACATGAACAGATTATTGAAAATCTCCAGCATCACCGGGTCGGCCTGCGTGCCGATGGCGTAGCGCTGCGGCCTTGGCACCGCGCGGTCGAGCACGATATCGCCGCGCTCGGTAATGGTGGCACGCCAGCCGGGGTCGATCAAGGTGGTGGCATTGGCATCGGTAATAATCGCCGGGCCCAGCAGGGTGTCGTTCACGCGTAGGTCGGCACTGCGATACAGCGGGCAATCGCGCAATTCGCCTTCGGTATGAATGCGCACCGTGTCGAACGCCTCGGGCTTTTCACCTTGCGTGCGCGCCGCTTTCACAAACACCCCGGCCGCCTCGCCCGACTCATCGCCAATGGCTTCGGCAACCACTTTTTCAATAACCAGACGGCGGTCGGGCATCAGGAATGAAAACCGCAGGGAATACGCTTTTTCAAAAACGTCACGCATCGAAGCGGTGTTATCCAGCGGCACGGGCAACGACGTATCGGTGCCTTCATAACGCAAGTACAAGCGCCGCTCGACACGGATATGCGCCGATGAAATATGCTGTTCAAGCAGTTCGTCGCGGGCCTTGGCCGACAGCTCATTGAGTACGAGTCGCGCCTGCGCCTCGCCGTCTTCGTCCCAAACCGCTTCGATTGAGCGCTCACGAATGGCGGTAGAGGCAGCCAGGCCCATGCCATAGGCCGACAACACACCGGCCAGCGGATGCACCAGCACCCGTGGCATCGCCAGCGCATCGGCCACGCGGCAGGCGTGCTGGCCGCCCGCGCCGCCAAAGGTGGTAAGCGTATAACGGGTAATGTCGTAACCACGCTGCACCGAAATCTGCTTGATGGCGTTGGCCATATTCGATACGGCAATATTCAGGAAGCCTTCAGCCAGTTGCTCGGGCGTGGTGGGCTTGCCGGTGTCTTTCGACACTTGCTGCGCCAATTCGGCAAAGCGCCGGCGAACCGTATCGACATCCAGCGGTTCGTCGGCGTTGGGCCCGAACACGGAAGGAAAGTGCTGCGGCTGGATACGACCCAGCATGACATTGGCATCGGTCACGGTCAGCGGCCCGCCGCGCCGATAACACGCCGGCCCGGGGTTGGCACCGGCCGACTCGGGCCCCACCCGCAAGCGCGTGCCGTCGAAGTGCAGAATGGAACCGCCGCCGGCGGCAACGGTATGAATGCTCATCATGGGCGCGCGAATGCGCACACCCGCCACCAGCGTGTCGAACGCGCGTTCGTATTCGCCGGCATAATGCGACACATCGGTTGATGTCCCGCCCATATCGAAACCAATGACACGATCGTAGCCGGCCGCTTCCGACACACCGGCCATGCCCACAATGCCACCGGCCGGGCCGGAAAGCACCGAATCCTTGCCCTGGAAGGTATGTGCGTCGGTCAGCCCGCCGCTGGACTGCATGAACTGCAAGCGCACGCCGGGCAACGCCGAAGCAACCCGGTCAACATAACGACGCAACACAGGAGAAAGATAAGCGTCCACTACAGTCGTATCGCCCCTGGCCACGTAACGGATCAGCGGCGATACCTCATGCGATACGGAAACCTGCGTAAAGCCGATTTCGCGCGCCAGCTCGCCCAAACGGCGTTCATGATCCGGGTTGCGGTAACCATGCATCAGGGCAATGGCCACGGCGCGAATACCGGTGTTGAAAACGTCTTGCAACTGGGCCCGCGCGGCGGCCTCATCCAAAGCCTCAACCACGTCGCCCTGGGCATCCAGGCGCTCGGCCACTTCCACAACCGTTTCATACAACAGTTCAGGCAGGATGATTTCACGGTCGAACAGGCGCGGCCGATTCTGGTAGGCAATGCGCAAGGCATCGCGAAACCCTTTGGTCACGAATAGCGCCAGCCGTTCCCCTTTGCGCTCCAGCAGGGCGTTGGTGGCTACCGTCGTGCCCATCTTGACCACGTCGATCTTGTCAGCGGGCACCGTTTCACCCGGCTGCACACCCAGCAAACGGCGAATGCCCTCTACGGCCGCGTCTTCATATTGTTCCGGGTTTTCAGACAGCAGCTTGGCGGTGATGATTTCACCATCGGGCTTGCGCGCCACAATGTCGGTGAACGTACCGCCCCGATCAATCCAGAACTGCCAGCGTTCTTTACCCAGGGACTCATGTGTTGCAGAAACGTTATTCACTGTACTGATCTTTTTCTTGAGTTTTATTCGTCGATATCCAGGCGCTCTTTCACCGGCGCAATTTCCGAAACCAGGTCACGGATCCGGGCCTTGTTGTGCAAAGGTGAAACCTCGTGCTCCACACCGGGTTGCATACGGGCAATACAGGCATACACCACCTTGCCGTCGAACTCCATCATGCACTCTTTACAGGCATTGGCGTTAATACAGGAATAACGAAACGCCAGGGAGTCATCCAGGTTTTCCCGCACCCAGCGCAAGCCATCCAACAGGGAAGCCGCCGCATCGTCGGGCAGTTCGTAGCGCTGGGTCACGGTTTCGCCTTTGCCTACACCGCGCTTCACATTCAACACAATGGTTTTATTGCTTGATTCAGTCATCGTTAACTCGCTCATTCGCGGGCTGTTCGCCCAACCTTATTCTGCCGGCACAGCCACTTCTTCAGCCTGATTTTCCGGCAAGCGTTCTACCGGGCGCTGGGCAATTGCCCATTGGCCATCCTCGTAGCGCAGTACCTGATTCAGCACCCAGGCCTCATCCATGCCCGGGAAATCCTCGCGCTGGTGGGCGCCCCGGCTTTCCTTGCGGTTCAAGGCGCATTGCGTAACCGCTTCGGCCACCATCAGCATATTGCGCAAATCAAGGGCATCGATTTGAACCGGGTCTTGCGGACCATCTCCGGCCAGCGGCAAGGCATCCACCTCGACTCTTAAAGCAGCCAATGCTTTTTGCGCCTGCTCCAGCCCTTCCTGCGTACGGAAAGGGCCAACATAGGTTTGCATCGTGGACTGCAAACGGGCAATTAACGCGGCCACGTTAGGCCGTTTGGCGGTGGCATCGGCTGTGGCCTGCAAGGTTTTCAATACCGGCGCGGCCAGGGTGTCCATATCGGCACGGCTGGCGGCGTTATTGGCCTGGGCGTAAGCCGAAGCGGCACGGCCGGCCTGCATACCAAAGGTAATGGCCTCGGTAATGGCATTGCCCGACAGGCGGTTCGCGCCATTGGCGCCCCCCACGGCTTCACCGGCGGCAAACAGGCCGGGCACATCGGTGCTCATGTCCAGGTTCACCCGCACGCCCCCCATGTGATAGTGGGCAATGGGCGCTACCTCAATCGGGCCTTTGGTCAGGTCAATGCCGTTGTCGGCCAGCTTCTTGATAATGGGGCCGAATGCCTCGCGCAGTTTTTCAACCGGCACGTGCTCGAAACTTAAATAGGCGCCACCCGCAGGCGAACCCCGTCCGGCCTCAACCTCTTTCATAATGGCGTAGGTGGCGGCATCACGCGTTACCGTATAGCCCTTGTTCTCGCCCTGATGCCCATACTTTTCCACGAACTCTTCGCCCAGGCCGTTCAGCAGGCGCCCGCCCAGCTTATAGCGGAAGGGGTCCCACATAATGGGATCAAAGCCAACCAAACGCGGCGCCAGATGCCCAATGGGGAAGAACTGCACGAACTCCATGTCGAGCAATTCGGCCCCGGCACGCGCGGCCAGCGCATAGCCGTCGCCACCCATATTCAATGAAGCACTATTGCGCTTGTAGAGTCGCGTTAACCCGCCCGTTGCCACAATGACCGAACGCGCGTTAATGACCAGAATATCGCCGGTGGTTAAATGCAAGGCCACCGCGCCCACGGCACGGCCGTCTTTCACCAGCAGGTCAACCACCAGGATATCGCCCAGGCGCGCGATATCGTCGTGCTTGGCGACCTGGGTGCGCAGGGTTTTCGCCACGGCAGGGCCGGTGTTCAGGTAATCGACATACACGCATCGGGGACGATCGTGGCCGGGCGCCTGCACCTGAACCATGTGGTCGTCCTTGCGCGCCCATCCGGTTCCCCAGTCGTCCATCAGGCGAATGGATTCCACCCCGTTTTCACACAAAAAGCGCGCCAGCGGCTCACTGCACAAGTCGCGCCCCGCCTTCAGGGTATCGGCATAATGGAAACGCCAGTCGTCGGGCACCTGTTCACCCAACGCAACGGCAACCGTCATTTGCGCCATGATGGTTGCCCCGCCGCGGCCAATCAGGCTGCGGTCAACCAGCGTCGCCTTACGGCCCTCGTTCGATGCGGCAATGGCCGCACTCATGCCGGCACCGCCCGCGCCGATAATCAGCACATCGGTTTCAAGGTGTTGAATATGTCCAGAACTCATGCAGCCCCCAAATAAGCTTTTTGTACCGTTGGGTCGGCCGACAATTCTGCCGCCGTTCCCGAAATAATCACATGACCATGCTGCAATACATAAGCACGGTCGGCAAGCTCAAGCGCAATACGCGCGTTTTGCTCAACCAGCAAAATGCTTTGCCCGGCCGCTTTCCAGCGAAACAGAACCTGGTAAACCATATCGACAAACCGCGGCGACAAACCCATCGAGGGCTCGTCGATACACACCAGTTTGCCCCGACGCAGCCAGGCGCGGCCCAGCGCCAGCATCTGCTGCTCGCCACCCGAAAGTGTACCCGCAGCCTGACGGCGCCGTTCCGCCAGGCGCGGAAACGAACTGAACACTTCCTCCAGGTCGCGTTCAATGGCCTCTTTTTCATGGCGGCGCGGATACGCGCCCATCAGCAGGTTTTCGTAAACCGACATTTCGGGGAACACCCTGCGCCCTTCCGGCACGCTGGCCACGCCCAGGTCGATGACATCGGGAGACGACAAACCCTGGATCTCACGGCCCTCGAGGATGATTCGCCCTTTTGAAGGCGAAACCAGCCCCAGAACAGACTTCAAGGTCGTTGATTTGCCGGATGCGTTGCCGCCCAGCACCGACACCACCTCGCCTTTTTGCATGGTTAAGTTCACGTCGAACAAAGCCTGCACGGCGCCGTAATGGACATCGATGTTTTCAAGTTGCAGAAAAGGCGTTTGCGAGGAAGTCATTGAAGAAGTCACGATTTAATCAGCCAAGATGTGCGTCAGACGCATTGTCACGCCGCTGGCGGCCAAGGTATGCCTCAACCACCTCGGGGTGGTCGAGCGCGTGGTCGGGGTCGCCCTGCGCCAGAATCTCGCCCTGGTTCAGCACAATCACGCGGTCGGCCACTTTGCGTACCAGCGACAGCTTATGCTCGACCACCAGAATACCCAGGTTCGGTCGCATTTGCCGAAGCGCTATCAGCAGGTCGGTCAGTTCCCCCGTTTCCGTGGGATTCATGCCGGCCGCTGGTTCGTCAAGCAACAGAAAATCGGGTTGCGCCACCAGCACCCGCGCAATTTCCAGCCGCCGCCGGTTCGCATACGACAAACTGAACGCCGGCTGACTGCGACGCGGCCACAGCCGCTCGCCAAATAGTTTCAGGGTTTCTTCGGCCATGGCCTCCTGGGCCTGCACCCGCGTGCGCCAACCCGAGGTACCGAGCAAAGTGGCGAACAATTCATGCAACGGATTCACCAGGCGCCCTGAACCAGTGCGCAGCAACGGCGCCTGCGTACCTACCATCACGCTGTCCCACACCGATAAGGCGGGAAACACACGCGACGTTTGAAAACTGCGCCCGACACCCAGGCGCGCCACTTTTTCGGGCGGCAGGTGGTCGATGCGCCGTCCATTCAGGGTAATGAAACCCGACGTCAGGCGTTCAACCCCGCTCATCATTTGCAGCAGGGTTGATTTGCCCGCGCCATTGGGCCCCACCAGGGCCAGAGTTTCACCGGCAGGCAAAGTGAAGGTCACGTCGTTCACCGCCTTCACGCCACTGAAATGGCGCGAGGCATGATCCACATGAAAGCCCATTGGAACGTCCTGACCGGTTTTTGAATGCATTTTCGAGCCTGCCATTACCGTGCCCCCAACAAGCCATGTGGCCGCCAACGCAGCGCCATCAGCAAAATGACGCCATACACAATCATGCGCCACTCAGAGAACCCGCGCAGCAACTCGGGAATGATCGTTAAAACGAAACCGGCCACGGCGGCACCGGTTAAATTACCCAAGCCGCCCAGAACCGCCATGGTCAGCATAAGCAACGAGGCCTGCACATTGAAGCTGTCGGGTGTGATCACATTCTGAACATAAGCGAACAGGCCGCCGGCTGCGCCAGCCATGGCGCCCGAGACGGCAAACCCCATCATTAAATAACGACGCACCGGCACCCCGGCTGCATGGGCGGCCAGACGGTCTTCCCGAATACCGCGCCACGTGCGCCCCATTTCAGAGTTAAGCAAACGCTGTGCCAAAAACAGACACACGGCCACCACCAGGGCCACAAGCCAGAACTTATGGTCGATGGCCGACAGGCGCAACCCACCCAGTAATTCGAAAGTGGGCGGGGGAATATTCAAAAACCCCATGGGGCCGCGCGTTACCGGCATCCAGGTCATAAAAACCAGGAAACCGATCTGGCCAATCGCCAATGTGCCCAGGGCAGCCGTATGGCCGCTTAGCTTATACAAAGGCAAAGAGGCCACAGCACCCACAATGGCGCCCAGTGCAATCGCCGCCGGCAACGCCAGTTCGGTGGGCAAGCCATGGGTATAGCTCATGACCGCCACCGTATAGGCCCCCACGCCGTAGAACGCGGCATGACCGATGGCCAGAATGCCCATGGAGCCCGACACCAGCGTCACGCTGGCCGCCAACAAGGCAAAAATCATGGCATAAACAACGGCCTGCAAGGCATAGCTGCTGCTCACCACAAACGGCAGTAACGCCAGCACCGCACCGGCAATCAGAAAGCCCCAGGGCGGCAGATCAAACACCCTGTGTGCGCTGCGTTGGCTAGACGCCGAGGCCAGCAGACTGGTGCTGGGCATGGCACCCGAGGCGCCCCCCGCACCACCCAGCGCGTCAAGACGGCGATCGCCCAGCATGCCTTGCGGACGGAAAAGCAAAAAAACCAGCAGCAGCGAAAACGCCGCGAGGTCGCGAAAGCCTTCGCCCAAATAGGCACTGGACAAGGTTTCCACCACACCCAGCGTCAACCCGCCCAATACGGCGCCGGGAATACTGGTAAGCCCGCCCAGCAAGGCGGCGGCAAAGCCTTTCAAGCCAAAAGGCAACCCCATGGCCGGGAAAACGCTCTTGAAATACAGGGCAACCAGAATGCCGCTCAGCGCACCCAACGCACCGGCCAGCCCGAACGCCAACTGGCGCACATTACTGGTGCGTACCCCCAGTTGCGCCGCCGCATCGCGGTCTTGTGCCGTGGCGCGCAACGTACGCCCCATCCACGAGGCCTTCAAAAACCAGGTCAGCGCAGCCGCAGCCAGCAAACCGAATACAAAGATCAGGATATCGGTCGTGGTGATGTAGGCGCGCCCGAAATAAAACGTATATTCGGGAAACGGAACCGGAAACGATTGCCCTTCGGGCGACCAGATAATTTCCGCCAGCTGGTCGATCACGATACTGATGGCCAGCGTTGACAACACCGGCGCAATAAACGGCCCATTGGCCAATGGGCGCAAGGCCAGGCGCTCCAGCAACACGCCCAGGCCCGACACCAGCAGCACCGAAACCACGGCGGCAACCGGCAGCGGCCAGCCCAACCAGACCACACCCGTAAAGGCAAAAAACGCGCCCAGCATGAAGAGCGCGCCCTGGGCGAAGTTAATTAAGTTCGATACGCCGAAGACCAGGCTGAAGCCCAGCGCAATCAGCGCATAAACCTGGCCAATGGCCAGCCCGTTCAATATCTGACTAAAAAATAATTCGATCATGAAATATGACATGACGAAAGCAGGCCCCTATGCAGGGGCCTGCTTTCATTCACGGTGTCCGGTTAATCAGAATAGTTCGAACTTGCCGTCCTGAATCTGAATGAAAATGGGATCTTTCTTAACGTTACCAAACTCATCATACTTCGTTACGCCGGTTACGCCTTCGTAGGCCGGGCCGTTCTCGAGCTCGTCGCGTACGTTTTCACCCGTTAAGGCTTCACCCGACTTAATGACACGGCGCACCGCTTCCAGGCCAACGCCGATGGCATCATACGCCAGGGCGGCGAATTGATCGGGGTTGCGCCCATACTTGGCTTTGTACGCATCTACAAACGCTTTCTGGTCGGGATCGCCGGCAAAAAAGATCGTGTGCAATACGGTACCTTCGCCTGCCTCACCCGCCAGTTCGATGAACTTGGGCGAAGTGAGCGGAATACCGCCACCCACCGGAATATCAATACCGGCCTGACGCAACTGCTGAATGAAAATAGACGCTTCCTGATACGGCAAGGCAAGAAAGACGCCATCCGGATTCAACGACTTTACCTTGCTGATAAACGGGCGGAAATCACGCGAACCCGGCTGCACGGCTTCCAGCAGCAACACTTCACCACCTGCATCTTCAATGGCCTTGGCCGTTGCTTTACCGGTAAAGACACCCCAGTCGTCCTGGGAATAAGGAATAACGACCTTGTTGGCACCCAGCTTCTCCTGAATGGTATCGGCGTTATACACGGCCAGGACGTCGTCGGTGTTGTTCTGGCGGAATTGATACGGGCTTTGCTTGCTGAAGTCGGGATGCGACGACGTGGGGCTGATTTGCGGAATCTTCGCTTCGGTGAAAATAGGGGCCGCGGCCAGGGACGACGTGGTCGACCACGAACCGATAGCCAGCACCACGTTCGGTTCGTTCACAATCTTGCGTGCCACGGTGGCCGCTTCCTGCGGCGAATTGCGGTCGTCTTCAACAATCAGATTAACGGGGTGGCCTTCAATGCCGCCTTGCGCTTTAACCTGATCAAGATACAGCTCAATGGCGTTTTTGAAACTCGCACCGTATTCAGCAAACGGGCCTGAAAGGTGAGAGAAAAAGCCTACGTTGATGGGTTCCGGATCGGCCGCACGCGCGGTGCCTGTAAGTAAAGCCGGAATCAGCGCTGCCAGCGCCAAAGATCGAGTGAAACGCATAATGGAGCCCTCAGTAAATTAATCTGATATACATCATAACGCCAATAAGCCAACATTCTTAAAACATAAAGTTATAAGCAAATACAACCAAAAAAAGGGCCGTGATGCCACGACCCTTCGTACTGCCATGCATGGTTCACTTCAGCAATGATTACAACCGCTGGGCATGAAAGGCCATGTGATCTTCCATGAAAGTGGAAATGAAGTAATAACCATGATCGTAACCTTCGTGACGGCGCAAGGTAAGCGGCTGACCCGCTTTTTCACACGCTGCCTCGAAAGCCTCGGGATACAACTGCTCGGCCAGGAAATTATCGGCCAGGCCCTGGTCAACCAGGATACCTTCGGGAAACGGCCTGGATGATTTTTCCATGAGCAAGGACGCATCGTACTGCGCCCAGGCCGACTGATCGCTGCCCAGGTAGCCACCCAAAGCCTTGTGACCCCACGGGCATTTTGTAGGCGAGGCAATCGGCGCGAATGCCGACACCGACTTGAACTTCGGATGGTGTCGTTGCGCCAAAACCAGCGCCCCATGGCCGCCCATGGAATGCCCGAAAATACCGGCACGATCGGCATCGCCCGGCAACTGCGTGGTGGCAATGTTGAACAATTCATCAACCACATAGCTTTCCATGCGGTAATGCTTGCTCCAGGGTTCCTGGGTGGCATCCAGATAGAAACCGGCGCCCGTACCGAAATCCCAGCCGTCATCCTCGCCGGCCACGCCGGCGCCGCGCGGGCTGGTATCGCAGGCCACCAGCATGATGCCGTGCTGAGCGGCCAAACGCTGGGCGCCCCCTTTAATCATGAATGTTTCTTCAGTGCAGGTCAGCCCGGCCAGGTAAAACAATACGGGTACCTTGCCCGACTCAGCCTGCGGCGGGATATAGACCGAGAAACGCATCGGCAGGCCGATCGCGCTGGACTCATGTTTATAAAACCGCTGCACACCCCCGAAACTGCGGTGCTCGCTAACCTTTTCAAGTTCAACAGACATTCTTTACCTTTTTAACGTGCCGGGCACACGGGCCCGGCGTCGACAACGCATGATCTTAGTAAACGACAACCGAGCGAATCGACTCGCCTTTCTTCATGAGATCGAAACCGTCGTTGATCTGTTCCAGGCTGAGTTTATGCGTGATGAGATCGTCGATGTTGATCTTGCCATCCATGTACCAGTCGACAATTTTCGGTACGTCGGTACGGCCACGTGCACCACCGAAGGCTGAGCCTTTCCATTCACGACCCGTTACCAGCTGGAACGGACGGGTGGAAATTTCAGCGCCGGCTTCGGCCACACCGATAATAATCGACTGGCCCCAGCCGCGATGGCAGCACTCGAGTGCCTGGCGCATGACTTTGGTGTTGCCGATACATTCGAAGGAGTAGTCGGCGCCACCGTCGGTCAGTTGAATAAGATGATCGACCACATTCTCGACGTCGTTCGGGTTCACGAAGTGAGTCATGCCGAACTGGCGTGCCATTTCTTCACGGGCCGGGTTGATGTCGACACCGATGATTTTGTCGGCACCCACCATTTTGGCGCCCTGAATCACGTTCAGGCCGATACCGCCCAAACCGAACACCACCACATTGGCGCCCGCTTCCACTTTGGCCGTAAACAGTACGGCACCCACACCGGTGGTCACGCCGCAACCGATGTAGCAAACCTTGTCGAAAGGCGCGTCGTCGCGGATTTTCGCCAGCGCAATTTCAGGCGCAACAATATGATTGGCGAATGTCGATGTACCCATGTAGTGATGAATAGGCTTGCCGTCGATGCTGAAACGCGATGTGCCGTCGGGCATCAGGCCCTTGCCCTGCGTGGCGCGAATCGCGGTACATAAATTGGTTTTGCGCGACAGGCACGATTTGCACTGACGGCACTCAGGTGTGTACAAGGGCACCACGTGGTCGCCTTTTTTCAGCGATTTAACGCCCGGGCCCACATCCACGACCACACCGGCACCTTCATGGCCCAGAATGGAGGGGAAGATGCCTTCAGGGTCGGCGCCCGACAACGTGTAATAGTCGGTATGGCAAATACCGGTTGCCTTGATTTCAACCAGTACTTCACCCTCTTTGGGGCCGTCCAGGTCAACCGTTTCAATTGTTAACGGCTCGCCGGCTTTCCAGGCCACGGCTGCTCTTGTTTTCATGCTCACTCCTAATAATAAAAACGAATAATTGGTTTTTAGAGCCTCAATAATAACAACGTGGCACACAAACCCGTAAGCGAAAAACGCCTTGGGGTTTGCTGCCACGCTTGCAAAAGGTCATGATACACAAAGTAGGGGGGTACCCTACAAGGGGTTACTCAACCAGCGAGATTTCCCCGTCCTGAATCCGAACCAGGAATGTGTTGGGATAGCTTTGGCCGCTTTCGCGCCCTTCCGGACCCGACTTGCGAAACGCTATCGGCCCGTTCAAGCCCGTTAACTCAACTTCCCAAAGTGCGTCGCGAATTTTGTCCGAATCAACCTCGCCCGCTTTTTCAATGGCAGCCGCAACCGTGCGTACTGCGTCAAAGCCACGGAAACTTTCTGTCAAACCGGCTTTCTCCAGACCGCGCTTATTCCATTCCTCAACGAAAAACTTCGCTTTTTCCGGATCGGCCGACGCTTCGGGGAACCACGGCGCAAACATCACATTGTGCATAGTGCCTTCGGCTGCACCGCCGGCGTGCGCAATGAGCTGATCCGGGCTTTGCGAACCGCCCAAGGTGATGATGTTCTCTTTCTTCAGGCCCAAGCCTTCAGCCTGCTTAAGCACCAGAGTCAGTTGCTCCACCGCCGTCACAATAAACAGGGAATCGGCGTCAGAACCGCGAATCTCGGACAGCTGCGACGACATATCCTGGGCGTTGTGGTCCATGGTCAGCACCTTGCCAACCTCCAGGCCCTTCTCTTTCAAAATGCGCTTGACAGAATCAGCCGATCCCAGGCCCCAGTCGTTATTAACCACCAGGATGTCAGCCTTCTTTATCCCCAACGGTTCAATATGTCGCGAAAAGCTGGTGGCCTCCATATCATTGGTGGGACTGATACGAAATACATAGGGGTTGCCAGACGTTGTGATTTTATCGGCACCGGCCGTTTCCACCACCATCGGGATCTTGTACTCCATGAGCTTGGGCAAGGTCGCCAGCGTGAAAGTCGACCCCCACGACCCGATCATCACGGGCACCTTGTCACGCACAATCAATTTCTCGGCCGCGTTGGCCGATTCCGTTGGATTACTCTTGTTGTCGGCAACGACCAGTTCCAGCTTCTTATCCAGCACGCCGCCATTATTGTTAATGTAGTCAACCGCAATCTGCGCACCATTAAGCACGAAATTGCCGGATGCCGCCACAGAACCGGTCAGCGGTTGAATAATGCCAATTTTGATTGTCTCTTGCGCATACGCAAAAGACGCCACACCCAGGCCTAAACAGCTAGCCAAAAGCGTATTCCGAATGAACTTCTTATACATCTATTTCTCCTGTCTGAGCGGCGCAGGGCGCGGCATAAGCCGGCCCGGTTCCGCGTTATAAGCCCTAATACTTAAGATGCTGCTGTCATTCCTACACACTGTTGCTACTTACACTGTTGCTACACACACACTGCTGCTGTCACACTTTCACATACACATCACTGCCAACAACCTTCACCGGATACACCTGAATCGGCTCGGATGCCGGTCTGCACATTGCCTGACCCGTTCGAATATCGAAACGCGCCTGGTGCAATGGACATTCAATTTCGCACCCTTCCAGATAACCTTCGGCAAGGTGCGCAAACTCATGACTGCAAATACCGTGAGTTGCGAAGAACGACCCATCTACCCTGTAAAGGGCAACCGCCGTTTCACCAACCTGAACACCAAGGGCCTCCTCATCTTCCAGGTCGCCGGTCTGCGCCACGCATACCCACTCGGACTCCAGCTTCTCGATATCGGTACTCATACAACTCCTTACAAGGGATAAACAATGGAATTGGGTACGAGGTCGCCGTCGAAGACACAGACGCGTTCTTTGATCTTGAGCGCCTGGCCGTCTGCTTGCCTGACCAGTACATCCAGATAGCGTCCCGTGTTGAACACTTCGGAAAACGTATCGTCACGCGACCTCACCACCAGATAGTTGGCCTCGGCATGAATCGTGTTGTCTTGAACCCGATGAATACGGGGCGGGCTGACAATATGCCGCTGGTAATAGGGCACATGCATAATGGTGTCGTTCATGCCATGCACACGATCCTTCAACATTGCCTGGCCTTCAAGCTGAAGCGTCGACATCGGTTTCTTTGCGTCAAAGTTTTCGCGCGAGACAATGCGATACAGGCAATCATCCGTAAAGAAGTCACGCCACTTTTCAAACTTGGTGTTGTCAACGCAAAAGACATAGTCGCTATATAAATTCTGTACTTCCAGTTGCAGCTTTACGTCATCCATCCTCAGATCTCCATCACTTTTCGGTAGTAGTGATACATGCCCCGTATCAGGGTTTCGGAAACATGCGTATCCGTGTCCTCAACATCGCGCCCGCCCAACTGCACCAGGTGCAACCCGTCTTTATCGGTATGCATGTTGTCTTGCACCATGCCCATCACTTCACTGTCGTCACCCGAGACAAATCCGGCCGGGCCAAACAAATTGGCCTGATACAAACGGCGCTGCGTCATGTCGGCCGTATCCTCTTCGAAACCGATATGCGTCCAGATATAGTCGAAGTTGCGCGGCCCGCGCGGGATCACCTGGCGCATCGCAACCGAGTTAATCTGCTGCTGAATAATCAAGCTGGGGAAAAGGCTTTGAATCACGGCGCTCGGGCCGTTCCACCATGTCTCGTCTTCCACATCAAGAAAGCGACCGTCATTCAATTTCAAGTCTTCACGGAAACTGGCCACGCCCGCCGTTGCCTCGCCTTTGCCGCCCTGGTTGCGTACCGTCACCATGGCTGAATGACGGCGCTGTTCGTCCATGACGTTTTCACATTCGTTATCGGCGCGCCACAAGCCAAAGTTCACAAACCAGGTGTGCAGCAACCCAGGGTGATAACAATCTTTCAGGTTTTCATGAATCAACTTCCAGTTACCCGGTACGCGCTGACGGTTGTAGCCAAGCACGGTCAGTTTGCGTCCGTTGAATACCCGGTCGAAGTACTTCAGCATCGTCGGGCCAAGAAAGGTTTCGAAATCCTCCACTTCCGGATCGAAGCTGGCGAACACAACACCATTTCGCTCGGTAACCCCCAGCTTGCGCAGGCCATGTTCGTCGCGCTTGAAGTCAGCGGGCATCCCGCCTTTGCCTTTGATACCCCGCATATAGGGCACGCCCAACAAATTGCCCTTCAAGTCGTAATTCCACTGGTGATAAGGACAGACGAACTCTTTGCGATTACCCGTGGCCTCGCGGCAAAACTGAACGCCGCGATGCGCACACCGGTTTTCAATCACGTTCACAGTGCCGTTTTCATCACGCACCATCAGCACGTTGCGCTCGCCAATCCAGGTACGCTTGAAATCGCCCGCATTCGGGATCTCACACGACAACCCCAAGTAACTCCAATGGGGTCCGTAAAACAACCGCTCCAGTTCACGCTGATAAATTTCCTCATCGGTATATAACCAAAACGGCACGCGAGAAGTGCCTTCTGTTTTCCAGACCTTCGGCTCGGACACCGGCGGCAATGGACGTGGATCGTTCATGTCTGCTCTCCTGTGGGTTGTTTTAGCGATGTTGCCAACCCTGCTTCAAAAATCGCCTGCGCAGCGCCATGACCCCTACTTAACGTTGATACCATTTCCACTACCTCGTATTATTGAGAGGTGTATGTTGCAGCGCAGATAGCAAAGCAGGTGTAGCGCGCTTATGTGCCCAATGTATTAGCCACCTATCTGGGTGTCCATGTCGTATTGGTTATGTCGTGTATATGAAAAAATGAATATTACGGACCTGAACATCAAACTTTTGCTCACTTTTGAAGCAATGATTGTGCACCGCAACGTGACAGCCGCTGCAGAATCCATCGGGTTGACGCAACCCGCACTGAGCGTGTGTCTGAAGAAATTGCGCAAGATGTTCAACGACCCTTTGTTCGTGCGTACGTCCCATGGAATGGAGCCCACCGCGTTTGCGCAAGGCCTCAAGGAACCCATTCTTGAAGCACTGGGTTTGCTGCGCCAATCGCTCACTCACGACCACCCTTTCGACCCCAGCACATCAACCCGCACTTTCAACATCATCATGACCGATATTGGTGCGCGGGTTTTTTTGCCTGCCATGCTCATGGAGTTGAGTCGGGTGGCCCCTCACGTCAACCTGAACACCTCGCAAATGCCGGTAAGGGATATTCGCGAGGCACTTGAAACCGGAGAAACGGATCTGGCGCTGGGCTTTATTCATGGTCTTTTCGCCGATAGCTACCAACAACAGCTTTTCCGCCGGTCTTACGTTTGTATTGTTCGGCGCGACCACCCGAAAATCAAAGACACCATCACGCTCGAGAACTACCTGAACATGCCGCACGCCGTGGTGTCGGCACCCGGCTCGGGGCACGATATTATTGAAAGCATCCTGGTCAAGAAGGGCTACCACAGAAGGGTTGCGCTACGCCTGTCGCATTTCCTGGCTATTCCGCTTATCGTGGCCAGCACGGATTTAATCGTAACCATTCCCACCATGCTGGCCGAATCCTACTCGGTCGTGAACAACATCAAAGTTATCGAGCCGCCTATTGAATTTCCGGAATACACTGTTTCACAGTATTGGCATGCCCGGGTGCACAATGATCCCGGCCATCGCTGGCTGCGCGAACTGGTTTATCGCATGTTTCACGACAACGACCTCAGCCTGGAACACACACGATCCGAATTCGGCCTGTAGGCCTTTTAGCAACCCGGCATCATTCTTATGGCACGCCTGGCACGACTTTACGCTCCCAACACACCGCAACTGGTACAGGCCTATTTTGTCGAGGCCCTGGCCGGCCCTAACGAAGCCACGCCGGTCGAGCCCCTGGATATGTTGTCGGGCTGGTTGCAACATTGCGCGCAGGAACATCATGTTGCGATACATGGCTGGGCATTGCTGACCGATCGCCTTGTTTTCCTGGCAACGCCCGCACAGCGCCCCGGCATTGCCCGGCTGATGCAGGCCATCGGGCGGCGCTACGCTACCCGGTTGAAAACAGGTCGCGTATTCGAAGGTCGTTATCGCAGTGCCCTGGTCGAACCGGGGAAGTGGGTTTTGCCGGTGCTGGTATGGCTCGACACCCAACCAGTCCAGCACGGTCATGTCGACCATGCCGAAAACTGGCCATGGTCATCGGCGGCGTATCACACCGGTTTGAATCTGAAGCCCAACACCTGGGCAACCGACCATGCCGACTACTGGGAATTGGGCAACACCCCTTTCGAGCGCCAGGCCACCTTCAGAGACCTGTTGAACGAGAGCTTAAGCGCCAACAGGCGCCAGCAGATTGAAAAGGCCCTGTTTGGCCAGTGGGCGCTTGGCGATGAAGCATTCCTGCACAACCTGGCGCCCATTGTCAGTCGCCGCATCACACCCGCAAAGCGCGGGCGCCCGCGCAAGAAAGCCAACCCCGCATCGTAAATAACAGCGCGGCCATAACAGCGCAGCCGCCGGTTGCCCCTACATTACCTCCCTTTGTCTTGCACACGGTACTTGTTACCGGAAATAACCGTATTTTCAAGACGTTTTCTGGAAATACATTAATACTTTCATTAGGTTAAAGTACGTCCCCATTTTTTTAATATTTACTGGTGATTCTTATTAATTAGGGACGCACCCTAATTAAAAATGCTTGCCAAGTTCCTGTTATCGCGTTAATTTCTAGGCCTTCGCCGCGAAATCAATGCGGAAAAACAGGAGTTTTCTATGTCTAACCATCCTGCAACGCCGGTCGCCCAGGAAGTGGCTATCGATGCATCACGCATCGGCCTTCCCCGCGCACAAGGCCTGTACAACCCCGCTAATGAACACGACGCCTGTGGTGTGGGTTTTGTCGCCCACATCAAAGGCAAGGCCACGCATGCCATTATTCAGCAAGGCCTGAAAATTCTCGAGAACCTCGACCACCGTGGCGCCGTAGGCGCCGACGAACTCATGGGCGACGGCGCGGGTATTCTTATTCAAATTCCCGATGCCCTGTATCGTGAAGAGCTGTCCACGCAAGGCATTGAACTGCCACCTCCGGGCGAATACGGTGTCGCAATGGTATTCCTGCCCAAGGAAACGGCTTCACGCCTGGCCTGTGAGCGCGAACTGGAACGCGCCGTGCGCGACGAAGGCCAGGTGGTACTGGGCTGGCGCGACGTACCGATTGATTCGGAAATGCCCATGTCGCCCACGGTGAAAGCCGTGGAACCGGTCATTCGCCAGCTTTTCATTGGCCGCGGCACCGACATCATGGTACCCGACGCACTGGAACGCAAACTGTACGTTATCCGCAAGGCAGCCAGCCACGCCATTAACCGCATGAAGCTGGCGCACGGCCAGGAATATTTCGTGCCGTCCATCTCCGTGCGCACCGTCGTCTACAAAGGCCTGTTGCTGGCCAACCAGGTGGGCCTGTACTACCGCGACCTGGCCGACACCCGCGCGGTATCGGCCCTTTCGCTGGTACACCAACGCTTTTCCACCAACACCTTCCCGGCCTGGCCATTGGCCCACCCTTACCGCATGATCGCCCACAACGGCGAAATCAATACGGTGAAAGGCAACTTCAACTGGCTGCGCGCCCGTGAAGGCGTCATGCAGTCGGCCGTACTGGGCGACGACCTGAAAAAGCTGTACCCCATTGTGTACGAAGGCCAGTCCGACACGGCCACCTTCGACAACTGCCTGGAACTGCTGGTCATGTCGGGCTACTCATTGGCTCACGCCATGATGATGATGATTCCTGAAGCATGGGAACAGCACACCGACATGGACGAAAGCCGCCGTGCTTTCTACGAATACCATGCCGCCATGATGGAACCCTGGGACGGCCCCGCCGCCGTAGCCTTTACCGACGGGCGCCAAATCGGCGCCATGCTCGATCGCAACGGCCTGCGCCCCGCCCGCTACCTCATTACCGACGACGACCTGGTCGTCATGGCATCGGAAGCCGGTACGCTGTCCATCCCTGAACACCGCATCGTCAAGAAATGGCGCCTGCAGCCCGGAAAAATGTTCCTGATCGACCTGGAACAGGGCCGCATCATCAACGACGACGAAATCAAGGCTCGTCTGTCGAACTCCCGCCCCTATCGCCAGTGGATCGAGCGCCTGCGCATCAAGCTCGACACCTTGCCCACGCCGAAGTACGACGAAAAGCCCGAGTCGAACGTCTCGCTGCTCGATCGCCAGCAGGCTTTCGGCTGGACGCAGGAAGACGTTAAGTTCGTACTCGAGCCCATGGCCGCCAAGGGCGAGGAAAGCACCGGCTCCATGGGTAACGACATCCCGCTGGCCGTGCTGTCGAACCGACCCAAGCCGCTTTACAACTACTTCCGCCAGCGTTTTGCGCAAGTAACCAACCCGCCTATCGACCCCATTCGCGAGCAACTGGTCATGTCGCTGGTGTCGTTTGTCGGGCCCAAGCCCAATCTGCTCGACATCAACAACGTCAACCCGCCGCTGCGCCTGGAAATCCATCAGCCCGTGCTCGATTTCGACGCCATGGCGCAAATCCGCAATATCGAAACCATTACTTCGGGCAAGTTCCGCAGCTATGAGCTCGATATTACCTACCCCATTGAGTGGGGCTCCGAAGGCATCGAGGCCTACCTGGCCTCCTTGTGCGCCAACGCGGCCGACGCTGTGCGCAGCGGCTACAACATTCTGGTGGTCACCGACCGCAAGGTCGACGCCGAGCGCGTCGCCATCCCGGCCCTGCTGGCCACGTCGGCCGTGCACCAACATTTAATCCGCGAAGGCCTGCGTACCAACACCGGCCTGGTGGTGGAAAGCGGCACGGTACGCGAAGTGCACCACGTTGCCTGTCTGGCCGGCTATGGCGCGGAAGCCGTTCACCCTTACCTGGCCCTGGAAACCCTGGTGTCTCTGGGCGACGGCGAAAACGCCATCAAGAACTACATCAAGGCCGTTGGCAAGGGCCTGAACAAGGTCATGTCCAAAATGGGCATCTCCACCTACATGTCGTACTGTGGCGCGCAAATCTTTGAAGCCGTCGGCCTTAGCACCCCCCTGGTCAACAAGTATTTCCTGGGCACGCCCAGCAACGTTGAAGGCATCGGCATCTTTGAAGTGGCTGAAGAGGCCCTGCGCATACACAAAGCCGCGTTCAGCGACGACCCTGTCCTGGCGCACGACCTGGAAGCGGGGGGTGAATACGCCTTCCGTGTCCGCGGCGAAGAGCATATGTGGAACCCCGAGTCCATTGCCAAGCTGCAACACTCCACCCGCGCCAACAACTACAACACCTACAAAGAGTACGCCCAACTCATTAACGACCAATCCCGTCGTCACATGACACTGCGCGGCCTGTTTGAGTTCAAGGTCGACCCATCCAAAGCCATTGCGCTCTCGGAAGTGGAACCGGCCAAGGATATTGTCAAACGCTTTGCCACCGGCGCCATGTCGCTGGGCTCCATTTCCACCGAAGCACACTCGGTGTTGGCTGTTGCCATGAACCGCATCGGCGGCAAATCGAATACCGGCGAAGGCGGTGAAGACCAACGCCGCTATCGCACGGAAATGAGCTCCGGCAAAAGCCCGATCAAAAAGGGTGACACCCTGGGCTCTTTCCTGGGCAAAGATCTCATCGAAGCCGACATCGCCCTGCAGGCGGGCGACTCCCTGCGCTCGCGCATCAAGCAAGTGGCCTCGGGTCGTTTCGGCGTATCGGCCGAATACCTGACCAGCGCCGATCAGATCCAGATCAAAATGGCCCAGGGCGCCAAACCCGGCGAAGGCGGCCAATTACCCGGCCACAAGGTGTCCGAATACATTGCCAAGCTGCGCTTCTCTGTCCCCGGCGTTGGCCTGATCTCGCCGCCCCCACACCACGACATCTATTCCATCGAAGACCTGGCCCAGCTCATTCACGACCTGAAGAACGTGAATCCGAAGGCGGCTATTTCCGTGAAACTGGTGGCCGAAGTAGGCGTTGGCACCATTGCCACCGGTGTGGCCAAGGCCAAGGCCGATCACGTGGTTATTGCCGGCCACGATGGCGGCACCGGCGCCTCGCCATTGTCGTCCATCAAGCACGCCGGCTCCCCGTGGGAACTGGGCCTGGCCGAAACCCAGCAAACACTGGTATTGAACGCCCTGCGCAGCCGTATCCGCGTACAGGCCGACGGCCAGATGAAAACCGGACGCGACGTGGTCATCGGCGCGTTGCTGGGTGCCGATGAATTCGGTTTTGCAACTGCACCGCTGGTTGTGGAAGGCTGCATCATGATGCGCAAATGCCATCTGAACACCTGCCCGGTGGGTGTGGCAACGCAAGACCCCGTGCTGCGCAAGAAATTCTCCGGCAAGCCGGAGTACGTGGTGAACTACTTCTTCTTCGTTGCCGAGGAAGTGCGTGAAATCATGGCGCAACTGGGCATCCGCACGTTCGATGAACTCATCGGCCGCGCCGACCTGCTCAACACGGCACCGGCAATCGATCACTGGAAAGCCAAAGGGCTCGATTTCTCACGCGTATTCGAAACCATCCCCAGCGACGAGCCACTGTATCAAACGCAAGTTCAAGACCACGGCCTTGACAAAGCGCTGGATCACATGCTGATCGAACGCAGCAAGCCCGCCATTGAAAAAGGCGAAAAGGTTTCGTTCATCACACCCGTGCGCAATCGCAACCGTACCGTAGGCACCATGCTCTCGGGTGTGGTAGCCGCCAAATACGGCCACGACGGCCTGCCCGACGATACCATCCACATTCAGTGCAATGGTACGGCAGGGCAAAGCTTCGGCGCCTTCCTGGCACACGGCATCACGCTGGACCTGGTCGGCGAAGGCAACGACTACGTCGGCAAGGGCTTGTCGGGTGGCCGCATTATCGTGCGCTCGCCCAACGACTTCCGTGGCCCCGGCCCCGAGCACATTATTGCCGGTAACACCGTGCTGTATGGCGCACTGGGCGGCGAAGCCTATTTCAACGGTGTGGCCGGCGAACGTTTCGCCGTGCGTAACTCCGGCGCAGCCACCGTGGTGGAAGGTACCGGCGACCACGGCTGCGAATACATGACCGGCGGCACCGTTGTCGTGCTGGGTGAAACCGGCCGCAACTTCGGCGCCGGCATGTCGGGCGGCGTAGCTTACGTTTACGACCCTGAAGGCGTATTCGAAAAGCGCTGCAACCTGGCTATGGTTGACCTGGAACACGTGCTTGCACACACCGAGCAATCGGAGTCGGTGGATATCGAAAACTGGCACAGCATGACCAGTGGCGGTGAGCGTGAAACCGACGAAACCATTTTGCGTCGTTTAATTGAAAACCACTACCGCTACACCGGCAGCCTGCTGTCGCGCGACCTCATCAGCGATTGGTCACGCGCCCGCAAGGCCTTCGTGAAGGTCATGCCAAAAGAGTATCGCCGCGCCCTGAAAGAATTATGGGCCGCCGCGAACCCCGATCAAATTGCTGCCTAAGGAATAGAACAATGGGCAAAGTTACTGGATTTCTTGAATTCGACCGCCTTTCCGAGGCGCAGGAAGCACCCAAAGAGCGTGTAAAGCACTGGAAAGAGTTTGTTATTACGCTTTCCGATGAAGACGCCAAGGTACAAGGGGCGCGCTGCATGGACTGCGGCATTCCCTTCTGTATCACCGGCTGTCCGGTGAATAACATCATTCCCGACTTCAACGACCTGGTGTACAAGCAAGACTGGGCACGTGCGCTGGAAGTGCTCCACTCCACCAACAACTTTCCGGAGTTCACAGGCCGCATCTGCCCCGCCCCTTGCGAGGCCGCCTGCACCCTGAACATTAATGACGACGCGATCGGCATTAAATCCATCGAACACGCCATTATCGACAAGGGCTGGAAAGAAGGCTGGGTTACCGCCGAGCCCCCCAGCCGCAAAACTGGCAAGAAAGTAGCCGTAGTGGGTTCCGGCCCCGCCGGCCTGGCCTGTGCACAGCAACTGGCCCGTGCAGGCCATTCCGTGACGGTGTTTGAAAAGAACAACCGCATCGGCGGCCTGCTGCGTTACGGCATCCCCGACTTCAAAATGGAGAAGTCGCACATCGACCGCCGCCTGGCCCAGATGGAAGCCGAAGGCGTGGAGTTCCAGCCCTCTACTTACGTCGGCAACGAAGCCGACGCAGACGACGGCCTAACCGTACGCACACCGGAATCGCTGAAAGAAGAATTCGATGCCGTAGTGCTCACAGGCGGCTCGGAAACCCCGCGCGATCTGCCCATTACCGGGCGCGATCTGAACGGCATCCACTTTGCCATGGAGTTCCTGACACAGCAGAACAAAGCCAATGCAGGCGACCGCGTGGCCAAGCAGATTTCGGCCAAAGGCAAGCACGTTATTGTGATCGGTGGCGGCGACACCGGCTCCGACTGCGTTGGCACCAGCCATCGTCACGGCGCCGCGTCGGTTACCCAGTTCGAACTCATGCCGCGTCCGCCCGAGTCGGAAGACAAAGACCTGACCTGGCCCTACTGGCCCTTGAAGATGCGCACCTCTTCCTCCCAGGAAGAAGGCGGTGATCGTGATTGGGCTGTTGCCACCAAAACATTCGACGGCAAGAACGGCAAGGTTGAAAAGCTCACGGCCGTGCGTGTCGAGTGGTTCAAAGACAAAGCCACCGGCCAGATGAAAATGCGTGAAGTGGAAGGCTCGGAATTCGAACTGAAAGCCGATCTTGTCTTGTTGGCCATGGGGTTTGTTTCGCCCATCAAGAACGTGCTGGACGCATTCGGCATTGAGCTGGACAACCGCGGCAATGCCAAGGCCGACACCGAAAACTATCGCACCAGCGACAGCAAGATATTCGCTGCCGGCGACATGCGTCGTGGCCAGTCTCTGGTTGTGTGGGCAATTCGTGAAGGCCGCCAGGCTGCGCGTTCAGTGGATGAGTTCTTAATGGGCTCTTCTACGCTGCCGCGTTAATTGTTGCAAGCCAGGCCTGACGAGGGCCTGGCGTTGCACGGCAACGTAATCGGTATCGCAGCAACACATATTCATCGGCTATCCCTGGAAAAGGGGATGGCCGATGTTGTATGGTTGTGGGCTACAATGCAACGCTAAATTTCCTATCCTGGGCCTATGACGCAAGAAGCCACGCAACACAACGAGCTACTGCGGTTTTCCAACGCCGCGCTGGGCTATGGTGACTTCACCGTGCTCAAAGATATCGACATGAATATCTGTCGCGGTCAGGTCGTGGCCATGATGGGCGGATCCGGTTCGGGCAAAACCACGTTGCTGCGGGCTGCCACGGGGCAGATTTTCGCCCAGCAAGGCACCATTCACGCATTCGGGCAAAACATTGCCGAAACCTCGCACAGCCAGTTACAGGCCCTGCGCCAGCGCATGGGCGTGCTGTTCCAGCAAGGCGCCCTGTTCACCGACCTGAACGTCTTTGAAAATGTGGCCTTTCCCCTGCGCGAACACACCTCGTTATCGGAAGAGGAAATCACCGGCAAGGTACTGGAAAAGCTGAACGACGTGGGCCTGCGGGCCGCGGCGCACCTGGGCATTAATGAAATTTCCGGCGGCATGGCCCGCCGTGTGGCGCTGGCGCGCGCCATTGTGCTGGAACCGGAACTGATTCTGTACGACGAACCGTTCGCCGGGCTCGACCCCATTTCCCTGGGCATTACCGCGCGTCTTATTCGCGACCTAACCAATCGGCTCAATTGCGCGTCGATTCTGATCACGCACGACGTGGCCGACTCTTTCGCCATTGCCGATCACATTTATATTGTGGGGCAAGGCAAACTGCTGGCCCATGGCACGCCTCAGGAAATGAACGAGTCCACCGACCCTTACATCGAGCAGTTCCTGAAAGGCGAGCCCGACGGCCCCATTGCCTTCAATTATCCGGAAACGCCTGCATTCAACAAATGGCTGGATCAAAAGGGGCGCTCATGATCATCACGAACTTCATCAGTGCCATTGGCCGTCACATTCGCGAATCCATTATGTCGCTGGGCGCCTTCGCTCGCCTGCTCATCGCGATTCTGGCGCGTAGCGGCACGGCACTGAAACGCCCCGGGCTGGTTGCACAGCAAATTCACTTCATCGGCAACTACTCACTGGTGATCATTGCCGTGTCCGGCCTGTTCGTGGGTTTCGTGCTGGGCCTGCAAGGCTATTACACGCTGAATCGCTATGGCTCGGAAGAGGCGTTGGGCCTGTTGGTTGCCCTGTCACTGGTGCGCGAGCTGGGCCCGGTGGTAACGGCACTGCTGTTCGCCGGCCGGGCCGGCACCTCTTTAACCGCTGAAATCGGGCTCATGAAAGCCGGTGAACAACTGGCGGCCATGGAAGTCATGGCGGTTGACCCGATTCGTCGCGTGCTGGTCCCGCGATTCTGGGGCGGCTTTATTGCCATGCCCATCCTGGCCGCCGTCTTTTCCATGGTCGGTATCATTGGCGGCTGGGTGGTCGGCGTACTCATGATCGGCATCGACCCGGGTGTTTTCTGGTCGCAAATGCAAAGCGGCGTCGATATTTTCAAAGACGTGGCCAACGGCGTGGTGAAAAGCGTCATTTTCGGGGCGGCAGTGACCTTGATTGCGCTGTACGAAGGGTGGAATGCCAAAGCCACACCGGAAGGCGTGGCCCGTGCCACAACACGCACCGTTGTCAGCGGCGCACTGGTGGTACTGGGGCTCGACTTCCTGCTCACCGCCCTGATGTTCAGCAACTAAGCGCGCTCTTTCGCGCCACACCATTGTTTTAATTACGGAACGAACACATTAACGGAACAAACCATCATGACACGTGTTAAAACCGATTTCTGGGTAGGCCTTTTCGTGCTGCTGGGCATTCTTGCCCTGGTGTTCCTGGCATTGCGGGCGGGTAACTTAAGCTCGTTTTCATTTGCCTCCAACTACCAGGTACAAGGCTACTTCGACAACCTGGGCGGCCTGAAAGTGCGTGCCCCGGTAAAAAGCAGCGGTGTCGTGGTGGGCCGGATCGCATCAATATCCTTCGACAACCAGCGCTATCAGGCCGTGGTTACCATGGATCTCGAATCGAAATACGAATTCCCGGCCGACTCTTCAGCCTCGATTCTCACCTCGGGCCTGCTGGGCGAACAGTACATTGGGCTGACCCCCGGCGGGGACGAAAAAATGCTGGAAAACGGCAGTACCGTTCAATACACGCAAAGTGCCGTCGTACTTGAAGAGTTGATCAGCAAGTTCCTGTATAACTCGGCCAGCGACCAGGGCACGGCGCAACAATTGCAAGATCCGAACTAAAATGCGTTATAGCCATCCAACCGCCCGGGCCTGAAAACCGAACCGTGCAAACATAAAACAAACACTTAAGAAGCAAAAACAGAGAAGCGCAAAATGAAAATATCGATGCCCTCGCCGCTACGCTCACGCCTTTCAAAGGTGTTGCCTGTTCTGGCCTTAACGGCTGTCGTTGCCGGCTGTGCAAACGTGCCCAACCCGAGTCCGAACGACCCCTGGGAAAGCTATAACCGCAGCATGTTCGCCTTCAACGAGACCGTCGACAAGGCCTTCATGAAACCCATTGCGCAGGGCTATGAGACAGTGGTGCCGCAACCGGCCCGCAGCTGCGTAAACAACATTTTCAATAACTTCCAGGACGCCTGGTCGTCCGTTAACAGCTTCCTGCAGGGCCGCCCATTCGACGGCATCAATTCGCTGGGTCGCGTTCTCATGAACACCACCATGGGCATCGGCGGCTGCATCGACGTGGCCTCCATGAAGGGTGTACCGCGCATCGTGAACGACTTCGGCGTGACCCTGGGCGTCTGGGGCTTCGAACCCGGGCCTTACGTGGTATTGCCCTTCCTGGGCGCCAGCAACGTACGTGACGGCACCAGCACCGTTGCCTGGTTCGCCTACGACTACTCGCCGCCTTACGCGCCCATCTTCGCCATCGACAACATCCCGGTGCGCAACAGCATTATTGCCCTGGCCGTAATTGACTTGCGCGCCAGCCTGCTGAACGCCGACGACATGGTCGACCGTATCGCGCTTGACCGCTATGCCTTTATTCGCGATGCCTACATTCAACGCCGCGCCGCGCTGGTTCAGGGCCGAAGCGTCGACCCCGACACCACGCCCGCGGGCCTGCCCGATTATGAAGACAACGACACCCTGCCCGACTACTCCGACGACGAGGACATGGGCAATGAGCGCGGTGCCGCCAATTCCGCTTCGGGCTCGTCGCAACCTGCCGGCCAGTAAGTACCTAAACCAAGGAGCCCTATTTCCATGCTCAAACTGACTCGTACAGTTAAGAACACGTTCTCAAGCCTGGCACTCATCGGCGCCATCGGCGTATCCGGCATGGCCGGTACAGCCGGGGTTGTTGCGCTGGCAACGTTACCGGCCAGCGCAACCGCGCAATCGCAAAACGTAAACGCCAAGGCAGCGCCCAACGACTTCGTTAAAGAAGTGGCCGACAACGCCCTGGCCGCGCTGCGCGCAGACGACCAGGCCAAGGCAGGCGACCTGAACCGCATCAACGCCCTGGTCAACGAATATATCCTGCCTTATGTCGACCTGGAAAAAACCACGCGCCTGTCGGCCGGCCGGTATTGGCGCCAGGCCACACCGGCACAGCAAAAGGAACTGGTCGATGCATTCAAGGGCACACTCATTCGCACTTATAGCGGCGCGCTGGAACAAGCCGACGACGTCTCGCAAATCAAGCCGCTGCCCTTTCGCGGCGACCCCGAAGCGGAGGATGTCGTGGTGCGCACCCAGCTTACCCAGCGCAACGGCCCGCCTGTTAATGTCGACTACCGCATGGAAAAGAATCCGAACGGCTGGAAAATCTACGACCTGAACGTGGAAGGCATCTGGCTCATTCAAAACTACCGCAACCAGTTTGCCCAGCAAATCAACCAGAACGGTATCGACGGCCTCATTACTGCGCTGAACCAGCATAACGCGCGCTAACAGGCCATCAAGCGCGGAAGCAGCAACAAATACCAATAAAAACTACAATAGAGGTTTTGCGGGGCCCCTTAATGCCCCGCCTTGATCTTTTTATTTATGTCCGCACTCAGTCTGAATCACGTATCAAAAGTCTACCCGCCGCGCTCGGCAGGGTGGCGGGGCCTGCTGCGCCCCGGTTTGAAGCAGCGCGAAGGGTTCCAGGCCCTGAACGACGTTAGCCTCACCATCGAACACGGCGAATTCTTCGGCCTGCTGGGGCCAAACGGCGCCGGCAAAACCACCATGATCTCCATCCTGGCCGGCCTGGCCCGCGCCACCTCGGGAAGCGCCAGTGTCTGCGGGCACGACGTCGTTACCGACTACAAGGAAGCCCGCCGCTCGCTTGGGGTGGTGCCGCAGGAATTGGTTTACGACCCTTTCTTCACTGTTCGGGAAAGCCTGCGGCTGCAGTCGGGTTACTTCGGCCTGCACAACAACGACGACTGGATCGACGAAATTCTTTACAACCTGGGGCTCGACGACAAAGCCAACGCCAACATGCGCGCGCTTTCCGGCGGCATGAAACGCCGCGTGCTGGTGGCCCAGGCGCTGGTGCATCGCCCGCCGGTCATTATTCTCGACGAACCCACCGCCGGGGTCGACGTCGACTTGCGTCGCACCTTGTGGGAATTCATTTCGCGCCTGAACAAAGAAGGCCACACCATTTTGCTGACCACGCACTACCTGGAAGAAGCGGAAGCCCTGTGCGGCCGTATTGCCATGCTCAAGGGCGGCCGTATCGTGGCACTGGACACCACGGAAGCGTTACTGGCCCGCGTGGGCGGCGCCGACCTGGAAGACGCGTTTGTACGCATTATGCGCAATGAAGATGCATTGAAGGCCACCGCATGAGCAAGTCACTCATTGAACCCCGCACCGATCTGGGCTCCGGGTTTCCCACCCTGTTGCGCAAGGAAATCATGCGCTTCTGGAAAGTGGGTTTCCAAACAGTGGCCGCTCCCGTGCTTACGGCGTTGCTGTACCTGCTGATTTTTGCGCACGTCCTGGAAGACCGCGTACAAATTTACGGCACCATTCCGTATACCGCCTTCCTGATTCCCGGCCTCATGATGATGAGCATGTTGCAAAATGCCTTTGCCAACCCATCGTCATCGCTCATTCAAAGCCGTATTACCGGAAACCTGGTGTTCGTGCTGCTGCCGCCCATTTCGCACCGTGAATTCTTTGCCGCCTATCTTATCGCCGCCGTTTTGCGTGGCCTGGGCGTCGGGTTGTGCATCTGGCTGGTGGCACTGCCGTTTGTCGACCTGCCCCCGCAGAATCTGCTCTGGATTCTGGCATTCGCCGTGTTATCGTGCGGCATTATGGGAGCGCTGGGCATTATTGCCGGGCTCTGGTCGGAAAAGTTCGACCAGCTCGCCGCCTTTCAAAACTTCCTGATCATGCCCGCCACGTTTTTGTCGGGTGTGTTTTATTCCATTCACAGCCTGCCGCCTTTCTGGCAAGCCGTGTCGCACTACAACCCCATTTTTTACACCATCGATGGCTTTCGCTACGGGTTCTTCGGCGTGTCCGACGTTTCCCCCTGGACAAGCCTGACCGTGGTGGCCGGGGTGTTCGTTGTATTGTGCGCCTACACGATGCGCCTGCTGGCCTCGGGCTACAAACTGCGATCATAAAATTATGTTGCCTACTCCTGAAGAAGTCCGCCAGTACATTAATGACAACCTGAACTGCGAACACATTGAAGTCGCAGGCGACGGCTCGCATTTCGAAGCCATTATCGTGTCGCCCGAATTTGCCGGAAAGCGGCTTATTGCCCGTCACCAACTGGTATACAAAGCCCTGGGTGAGCGCATGAAAAGCGAAATCCACGCTTTATCCATGCGCACCCTGACGCCCGACGAATACAACGCCAACACGAATGGATAAGCTACGCATTACCGGGGGGCAGCCCCTGCAGGGTGAAATCACCGTTTCCGGGGCCAAGAATGCGGCGCTGCCCATTTTGTGCGCCGGTTTGCTCACGGCCGACACGCTGGCGCTTACAAACGTACCGGCATTGCAAGACATTCACACCATGCTGAAACTACTTCGGCAAATGGGCGTGAAGGGCGACCTGAACCAAGACGCCACCCTGGCCCTGAATGCCGGGCAACTCACCAACCTGGAAGCGCCTTACGACATGGTAAAAACCATGCGCGCCTCGATTCTGGTGCTTGGCCCGCTGCTGGCGCGTTTCGGTGAAGCCCGCGTCAGCCTGCCGGGCGGATGCGCCATTGGCCAGCGCCCGGTCGACCAGCACATCAAGGGCCTGACCGCCCTGGGTGCCGACATTCACATCGAGCACGGCTACATTATTGCCAAGGCGTCACGCCTGAAAGGCGCCACCATCCGCACCGACATGGTAACCGTCACCGGCACCGAAAACCTGATGATGGCCGCCACCCTGGCCGAAGGCCGCACGGTGCTTGAAAATGCGGCACGCGAGCCCGAAGTCACCGACCTGGCCGAACTGCTCATAAAAATGGGCGCCCGTATCCAGGGCCACGGCACCGACCGCATTATTATCGACGGCGTGGAACAACTGCACGGGGCCGAACACCGGATCGTGGCCGACCGCATCGAAGCAGGCACCTTTCTATGTGCCGTGGGCGCCACCGGCGGCGACATCTTGCTGCAGCAAGCCGCACCCGACACCCTGGGTGCCGTGCTGGGCAAGCTGCGTGAAGCCGGTGTTTCAATTGAAACCGGGCCCGACTGGATTCGTGGCAGCATGAGCCGGCGACCCAAAGCCGTGAGCTTTCGCACGTACGAATACCCGGCCTTCCCCACCGACATGCAGGCCCAGGTCATGGCCCTGAACACCCTGGCCGACGGCACCGCAGTCATCGTGGAAAATATTTTCGAGAACCGCTTCATGCACGTGCAGGAACTCAGCCGCATGGGTGCGCAAATCGACATCGACGGGCACACGGCGGTTGTTACCGGCGTCAAGGCGCTGTCGGGGGCCACCGTCATGGCGACCGACCTGCGGGCTTCGGCCAGCCTGGTCATTGCCGGCCTGGCCGCCGAAGGCGAAACCACGGTCGAGCGCATTTACCATCTGGATCGTGGCTACGAGCATATGGAGCACAAACTGCGCCAGGTCGGCGCAAAAATTGAACGTGTCAAACAGGAAGCACTATGAGTCCCGCCAACGCCAACGCACAGGCGCCGCTAACCCTGGCGCTATCGAAAGGCCGGATTTTTGAAGAAACCCTGCCCTTGCTGGAAGCGGCCGGCATTCAGGTCAGCGAGAATCCGGAAAGCTCACGCAAGCTGATTCTGCCCACCAGCGACCCGGGCCTGCGTTTAATCATCGTACGAGCGTCCGACGTCCCCACTTACGTGCAGTACGGCGCGGCCGATTTCGGCATCGCCGGCAAAGACGTCCTGTTCGAACATGCCGCGCAACACCCCGGCGGCCTGTATCAGCCTATCGACCTGAACATTGCCAAATGCCGCTTGTGTGTGGCGGTGCGCGAAGGCTTCGACTACGAAGCCGCGGTAGGCCAGGGCTCGCGCCTGCGCGTGGCCACCAAATACGTACAAGCCGCGCGCGAACACTTCGCCCGCAAAGGCGTGTATGTCGACCTCATCAAGCTGTACGGATCAATGGAACTGGCCCCCCTGGTAGGGCTGGCCGACGCCATTGTCGACCTGGTTTCAACCGGCGGCACCTTGCGCGCCAATCATTTGATGGAAGTGGAAGAAATTGCGCATATCTCATCGCGGCTCATTGTGAACCAGGCGTCGCTGAAAACCCGTGCGCAAGCGTTGCAACCCTTAATCGACGCATTTGCAAAAGCCAGCGCAGACAAATAGCATTAGGCTTCGCACACTTTTAATTGATAACACGCCCGTTGCCCTCATTTAATTAGTACAGCTATTTTCCGGCACCATCATGTCATCCATTCAGCGCCTTCGCTCTACCGACCCCGGCTTTGCGGCCACCCTGCGCAAACTGCTGGCCTTCGATGCTTCGCAAGACGACGCCATCGAGCACGCTACCGCCGACATTCTTAAAGCCATCCAGCATCGTGGCGACGACGCCGTGCTGGAATACACCCGGCGCTTCGACCGCGTGCAGGCCGCCAGTGTGGCCGAGCTGGAGATTCCCAAGTCGGAATGGCTGGCCGCGCTGGAAGGCTTGCCGGCTGAGCAGCGTGCAGCGCTGGAACAGGCCGCCGAGCGGGTGCGCAGCTACCACGAGCACCAGAAAGCCCAAAGCTGGTCGTACACCGAAGCCGACGGCACCGTGCTGGGCCAGAAAATCACGCCGCTCGACCGCGTGGGCCTGTACGTTCCCGGCGGCAAGGCAGCCTACCCTTCATCGGTACTCATGAATGCCATCCCGGCCAAAGTGGCCGGCGTGGAAGAAGTCGTCATGGTAACGCCCACACCCGACGGCGTACGCAACCCCATTGTGCTGGCAGCCGCCGCCATTGCCGGTGTTGACCGTGCCTGGGCCATTGGTGGCGCACAGGCCGTGGGCGCGCTGGCATACGGCACCCAAACCATCAACCCGGTGGATAAAATCGTGGGCCCCGGCAACGCCTATGTGGCCGCCGCCAAGCGCCGCGTATTCGGCACGGTGGGCATCGACATGATTGCCGGCCCCAGCGAAATCCTGATCATCGCCGACGGCACCACCCCGGCCGACTGGATCGCCATGGACCTGTTCTCGCAGGCCGAGCACGACGAACTGGCGCAAAGTATTTTGCTTTGTCCCAATGAGGCCTACCTGGATCAGGTACACGAAGCCGTCAACCGCCTGCTGCCAACCATGCCACGCGCCGACATCATTCGCACCAGCCTGGCCAACCGCGGGGCGCTGATTTTGGTTCAGGATCTGGACGAAGCCTGTGCCATTGCCAACGACATTGCGCCGGAGCACCTGGAAATTTCCACGGAAAACGCCAATGTATTGGCCGAGAAAATCCGCCATGCAGGCGCCATTTTCCTGGGCCGCTACAGTTCAGAATCGCTGGGCGATTACTGTGCCGGGCCCAACCACGTATTACCTACTTCACGCACCGCACGGTTCTCTTCGCCGCTGGGGGTGTATGATTTCCAGAAACGCAGCAGCATTATCCAGGTTTCGCACAACGGCGCCCAGACACTGGGCAAGGTTGCCGCCCACCTGGCTTATGGTGAAGGCCTGCAGGCCCATGCGGCCAGCGCCGAGTACCGGCTCGATACACCGCCAAAGCGCTAGGCAGGCTCCCTACCCGAACACCTGGCCGCAGCAATCCGGCCCTTTTGCACAAAAAGACCTTAAATCATGCGTACCGCCGAAATTTCACGTAACACCAACGAAACCCGTATTCGTGTGGCCATCAATCTAGACGGCACAGGCCGCCAGACCATCAACACGGGCGTGCCTTTCCTGGATCACATGCTCGACCAGATCGCGCGCCACGGGTTAATCGACCTGGACATCCACTGCGACGGCGACACCCATATCGACGACCACCACACGGTGGAAGACGTTGGCATTACGCTGGGCCAGGCAGTGGCCGCCGCCGTGGGCGACAAAAAGGGCCTGCGCCGCTATGGCCACGCCTACGTGCCGCTCGACGAAGCGCTGTCGCGCGTGGTCGTTGATTTTTCGGGTCGCCCCGGGCTGGAATTTCACGTGCCGTTCACGCGTTCGCACATCGGCACCTTCGATGTCGACCTGACCCAGGAGTTTTTCCAGGGCTTCGTGAATCACGCCTTGATCACCCTGCACATCGACAACCTGCGCGGCACCAACTCGCACCACCAATGCGAAACCGTCTTCAAGGCGTTTGGCCGCGCACTGCGCATGGCCGCCGAAGTCGACCCGCGTGCCGGCGACACCATTCCCTCCACCAAAGGCTCGCTGTAAGGCTTTATTGTGAATACCATCGCCATAGTTGATTACGGTATGGGCAACTTTCATTCGGTTGCCCGCGCCCTGACAGCCGCCGCTCCCAACGCCGACATTCGAATCTGCCGCGATGCGCAGTCTATTCGCGACGCTTCTCGCGTGGTCTTTCCCGGCCAGGGCGCCATGCCCGACTGCATGCGCACCCTGAACGAATCAGGCCTGCGCGAAGCGGTGGAAGAGGCCGCGCGCACCAAGCCCCTGCTGGGCGTATGCGTGGGCGAACAAATGCTGTTCACCACCAGTGAGGAAGGCAACACGCCTTGCCTGGACATTTTCCCGGGCAAAGTAAAACTGTTTTCGGGCCCCGAGTTTGCGTCTTCAAAACAGCACGGCGACAATGACCACGAATTGCTGAAAGTGCCGCACATGGGCTGGAATCGCGTATGGCAAACCCAGGCCCACCCCTTGTGGAGCGGCATTGAAGACGGCACCCATTTTTATTTCGTACACAGCTTTTATGCTGCACCCGAACAGGCAGAATTAACCGTCGGCGAAAGCCACTACGGCATTCCCTTTACTTGCGCCGTGGCGGCAAACAATATCTTTGCCGTGCAATTTCATCCGGAAAAAAGCGCAGACGCGGGTCTACGCCTGTATCGGAACTTTGTAGACTGGAACCCGTAACGGGTTTGTTATATTTTCAACGCTGGCACCTTTCGTTTTTTATTTTTCCGGCAACTAACTTAGCCTAAATCCATCATGCTTCTGATTCCCGCTATCGACCTCAAAGACGGACACTGCGTACGCCTGCGCCAGGGCGACCTGGACGACGCCACTATTTTCTCGGAAGACCCCGCGGCCATGGCGTCCGACTGGCTCGACCAGGGCGCCCGACGGCTGCACCTGGTTGACCTGAACGGCGCCGTTGCCGGCAGCCCGAAAAACCTGGCGGCCATCAAAAACATCCTGGACGTCATCGACGAAGAAATCCCCGTGCAAATTGGCGGCGGCATTCGCGACCTGAACACCATTGAAGCCTATCTCGACCTGGGCCTGGCCTACGTCATTATTGGTACAGCCGCCATCAAGAACCCCGGTTTTCTGCGCGACGCCTGCAGTGCCTTCCCAGGCAACATTATTGTTGGCCTGGATGCGCGCGATGGCAAGGTCGCCACCGACGGCTGGAGCAAGCTGACCCGCCACGACGTCATCGACATGGCGAAGAAATTTGAAGATTACGGCTGCGAAGCCATTATTTACACCGACATCGGCCGCGACGGCATGCTGCAGGGCGTGAATATCGACGCCACCGTGAAGCTGGCGCAAGCCGTGACCATTCCGGTAATTGCTTCGGGCGGCGTTACCGACCTGAAAGACATTGAAGCCCTGTGTGCCGTGGAAGACGAAGGCGTCGAAGGCGCCATTCTGGGCCGCAGCCTGTACGAAGGCACGCTTGATTTCGCTGCTGCGCAAACCCTGGCCGATGAACTGAACGGCGAAATGGAATGAACCCCAAGAATGAATTAACGCGCCGCATTATTCCCTGCCTGGACGTCACGGCAGGGCGCGTTGTCAAAGGCGTGAATTTCGTGGGCCTGGTCGACGCGGGCGACCCCGTTGAAATTGCACGCCGCTACAACCAGCAAGGCGCCGACGAGCTCACCTTCCTGGACATTACCGCCACCAGCGACAACCGCGACCTGATCCTGCCCATTATTGAATCCGTGGCCTCGCAAGTGTTCATTCCCCTAACGGTTGGCGGCGGTGTACGCAAAGTGGCCGACATTCAACGCCTGCTGAACGCGGGGGCCGACAAAGTCTCCATTAACAGCGCTGCCGTCAGCAACCCCGAACTGGTGCGCGAGGCGTCGCAATACCACGGCTCGCAATGTATTGTCGTGGCCATCGACGCACGCCAGGTGTCTGAACCGGGCGAGCCGTTGAAGTGGGAAATCTTCACCCACGGCGGGCGCAACGCCACGGGTATCGACGCCGTGCAATGGGCAGTTAAAATGGCCGAATACGGCGCCGGTGAAATACTGCTTACCAGCATGGACCGCGACGGCACGAAAACAGGCTTCGACCTGAACCTGACCCGCACCGTATCGAACGCGGTACCCATTCCCGTCATTGCTTCAGGGGGTGTAGGCAACCTGCAACACCTGGCAGACGGCGTTACCACCGGCCGGGCCAGCGCCGTGCTGGCTGCCAGCATCTTTCACTTCGGCGACCACACCGTGCACGAAGCCAAAGCACTGATGGCCCAGCAAGGCATTCCTGTCAGGCTGTAAATGCAAGGAGGCCAAACATGAGCCAATCGCAAACCGACAGCACCACCGAAGCACAAGCCAGCCCAGCCTGGCTGAACGAAGTGCGCTTCGACAACAGCGGACTGATTCCCGCCATTGCCCAGGACGCCGACACCGGCACCTTGCTGATGGTGGCCTGGATGAACCGCGATGCCCTGATGGAAACCGCGCAAACCCAACGCGCCGTGTATTGGTCGCGATCGCGCCAGCGCTTGTGGCGCAAAGGCGAAGAGTCGGGCCACGTGCAGCAGGTAAGGGAAATTCGCCTCGATTGCGACGGCGACGTCATCTTGCTCAAGGTAAAGCAGGAAGGCGGCATTGCCTGCCACACCGGCCGTGAAAGCTGTTTCTTCCGCCGCCTGGACACCAACAGCTGGACAGTCACCGACCCCGTATTGAAAGATCCGGAGCACATCTACAAATGAGTCAAGCACCCAACGCGGACCCCATTCTGGCGCGCCTGGCCGACACCCTGGAAAGCCGCCTGCCGCAGAACGGCGGCGATCCGAACGCCTCGTACACCGCCAGGCTGCTGGCCAAAGGCCCCGATGCTTTCCTGAAGAAAATCGGCGAAGAGGCAACGGAACTGGTCATGGCCGCCAAAGACAACGATCGCGACAAAATCGTGTATGAAACCGCCGACCTATGGTTTCACACGTTGGTGGCGCTGGCGCATTACAATGTGCGGCCAGAGGAAATCCTGAATGAACTGGCGCGACGCGAAGGCGTGTCGGGCCTGGAAGAAAAGGCGAATCGCAGCAAATAACGCAAGGCATGCAAATGCCTTGCAACAGATATACAGCATACTATCGCATTCCCTACCCTGTTCCCCTCCCCGCACTTCGGTAGAATGGGTAGAATGAAGGCATAAACAAATGTGCAGCACTATGCTGCCTTACGGAGATTGAAATGGGTAGTTTCAGCATTTGGCACTGGCTTATCGTTCTGGTTATTGTGGCCCTGGTGTTCGGCACCAAAAAACTGCGCAACATGGGTGAAGACCTGGGCGGCGCAGTAAAAGGCTTCAAGAAAGGCATGCACGACGCCAACAGCGAAAACGAGCAAGACAAGAAACCGGAAGCCGTTACACAAAAGACCGAAGACAACGACACCATCGACGTTCAGGCCAAAGAAAAGAAAGACGCGTAAACCGCCATGTTTGGTCTGAGCTTCACCGAACTCATGATCATCGGCGTGGTTGCGCTGCTGGTCATCGGCCCTGAACGCCTGCCCAGCGTTGCCCGCACCGTGGGCCACCTGCTGGGCCGGGCACAGCGCTACGTCAACGACGTCAAAACCGACATCAAGCGTGAAATGGATTCCGCCGAAATCGGCAGCCTGAAAGGCCAGGTTGAAGACGCCGCGAAATCCGTGCGTGCCTCAATCGACGACGCCGGCAACACCATTCGCAATCCGCTTGACGAAGCCAAGAAAGCGCTGCAAGACACCGAAAAAACGCTGAAAGAAACGGAACAGTCAATCGACTCGTCGATTCGCAGCAAGGAAGGCGACACATCGGGCGAGCAAACCACCCCGAACAAACCCGCGCAAATCAACACAGGCAGCGGTGCTGACACCGGGCGCACTTCGCCCGACGACACCGCCGACACCAAGAAGAACGGATCCGACACGTGACAGCCGAAGAAGAAAGCAATTCCGAATCCTTCGTCTCGCACCTTATCGAGCTTCGCACGCGCCTGATACGCGCGGTAGGTGCTGTTTTGGGCATCTTCATTATCCTGTTCCTGTACCCCGGCCCGTCGTTCCTTTACGACGTGCTGGCCCAGCCCATGCTGGCCACCCTGCCCACCGGTACCCGCATGATCGCCACCGGGGTCATCACGCCTTTCATGGTGCCGGTTAAAGTTACGCTATTGACCGCATTCGTGCTGGCCCTGCCCATTGTGCTTTACCAGGCCTGGGCTTTTGTCGCGCCCGGGCTCTACAAGCACGAGCAAAAGCTGGCCCTGCCCCTTATTTTGTCGGGCACCGTACTGTTCTTGCTGGGCATGGCGTTTTGCTACTTCGTGGTGTTCAACACGGTCTTTGAATTCATCTCGGGCTTTGCGCCCCAGTCGATTACCCCTGCGCCCGATATCGAGGCCTATGTCAGCTTTGTCATTACCATGTTCATGGCCTTTGGCATTACGTTTGAAGTGCCGGTGGCCGTTGTGCTGCTGGTGAAAAGCGGCATGGTCAGCGTGGAAAAACTGCGCGGTGCGCGCGGATACGTGATTGTCGGTGCGTTTATTATTGCCGCCGTGGTCACGCCACCCGACGTCATCAGCCAGTTCATGCTGGCCGTACCCCTGTGCGTATTGTTTGAAGTGGGGCTGCTGGTCGCTGGCAGAATGAAGCCTTCAGAGCGGGAAAAAGACGCAGAAGACTAGCCCTCGCCACCCCAATGATTCGGCCCCAATCACGCAAGTGTTGGGGCCGTTTTCTTATGTGCTTGCCCATACATTCAGTGTAAGCATCCGGTAAACCGTAAGCGTCATGTGAAGGCCGCCTAGTCGCGACGGCTGAATCA